>Ga0126384_10001829_pt1 | contig 12747 bp, 9 predicted proteins | sample PanSoiMetPlot_36_FD_92543 | JGI IMG/M metagenome (GOLD analysis project Ga0126384, IMG submission 92543) | Tropical forest soil microbial communities from Panama - MetaG Plot_36 | ecosystem: Environmental > Terrestrial > Soil > Tropical forest > Bulk soil | place: Panama | collected 2016-02-17 | reverse complement strand
GGCTTCGGCGGCGGCCTCGGCGGGGCGGCCCAAGCCAGAGGCGACGATCGACACCCGCACGCGCTCGCCGAGCGCCTCGTCGAAGGTGGCACCGACAATAATGTTGGCCTCCGCATCGACCTCCTGGCGCACGCGGTTGGCGGCCTCGTCCACCTCCCACAAGGTGAGGTTCGGACCACCGGTAATGGACAGCAACAAGCTCTTGGCCCCCTTGAGAGTGACGTCATCGAGCAGGGGATTGACGATGGCTTCTTCGGCCGCAACCACGGCGCGTTGCTCACCTGCGGCCTCGCCGGTGCCCATCATCGCCGGGCCCATGCCGCCGAGTATGGTCCTCACATCGGCGAGATCGAGATTGATCAGGCCTTCCTTGATGATCAGGTCGACGATGCAGGCGACGCCCGAGTAGAGGACTTGATCGGCCAGCACGAAGGCCTCCGCGAACGTGGTGCGATCGTTGGCGACGCGAAACAGGTTCTGATTGGGGATCACGAGCAAGGTGTCGACGTGGGTGCGCAACTCGGCGATGCCGGTTTCGGCCACGCGCAGGCGTCGCGAGCCTTCGAATTGGAACGGCTTGGTCACCACCGCGATCGTCAAAATCCCTAACTCGCGGGCGACGCGGGCGATCACTGCGGCGGCGCCGGTGCCGGTGCCGCCGCCCATGCCGGCGGCGATGAACACCATGTGGCTGCCGTCCAAGGCGGTACGGATTTGCTCGACCGCTTCCTCCGCCGCCGCCGCGCCGATCTCGGGTTTGGAGCCAGCGCCCAGACCGTCGGTCAGACTGACGCCGAGCTGAACCCGGGTGGCGGCGGCCGACGTGTGCAGCGCCTGCGCGTCGGTATTGGCGACGATAAAATCGACGCCGCTCAGGCCGGCCACGATCATATTGTTGACGGCGTTGCCGCCGGCACCACCCACGCCGATCACGGCTATCCGCGGCTTCATGTCCGTTCGCCTCGCCATTGCCTTGCCACCGGTTTGCTGGCGTCGCACCAGCGCACTCGGGAGGCGTCCAAGATCGTCGACGCGCCGCTCATTGCCGGCACCTCAAAAGCTTGCCTGCAGCCAGCGACCAACGCTGCTGAGATAGCCGCCGGCCCGGAAATTGCGCTCGCGCCGGCGCACGCCGATCGTCCAATCGAATGCCACCTCGGCCAAGCCGAGCACGCTGGCAAGGGCGCCGGTTGCGGCGGCCGCCGGCAGACCGTTGATCGCCGCCGGCTGCCCGATCCGCACCGGCCGGTGCAAGGCTTCGGCCGCAAATTCCCTGAGGCCGGGCAGCTGGCCGGCGCCGCCCGTGATCACCACGCCGGCGGTTTCGGTCTCGGCCACGTTGAGGCGCTCCAGACGCTCGGCGATCTGGTCCATGAGGCCGCTCACGCGGTGACGGATGACGTCGGCGAGCTGGTCGCGGCTGGCCCGATCGAGGCCCGCTTCGGGCGTAGTCTCAAGCCGTAACGGCAAGCTCGGTTCGGCGTCGGCCGCTGCTGCCGACACGTGGCCATAAATGGTCTTGATGCGCTCGGCTTGCGCCAGCGGCACCTGCAGGTTGCGGGCCACATCGAAGGTGATGTGGTTGCCGCCGCTCGGGATCACCTCGTTGGCGATCAGATGTCCCTCGGCAAACACCGATAGTGCGGTGGTGCCGGCGCCAAAGTCGAGCGCGATCACGCCGGCGCGCCGCTCTTGCGCCGTGGTCACCGCCAGGCCGCTGGTGTAGGGCGCAGGCAACAGACCGGTGACCGACAGGTAGGCGCGTTCAGCGGCATGCACGAGATTGCGCAGCGGCGCCGCATCGGCGGCGACGGCGTGCAAATCGGCGCTCAAGACCCGGCCGGCCAGGCCGCGTGGCTCGGCGATGCCGGCGGCACCGTCGAGACGATAGCCGAGGCAATTCATGTGCAACAGCATCCGCCCGTCGCGCTCAACGTAGCTGCGTCCCGCCGTCATCAGCCGCTCGACGTCGGCGTGCGCGACCGCGCGGCCGCCAATCCTGGCATCGGCGCTGAAGGTCGTCGATTTGAGCCGCCCACAGGCAACCGCCAGCAGCACCTGGCCCAGCTCACGACCGGCGGCGCGCTCGGCTTCGCTCACCGCTGCTCGCACCGACTGCTCGGCAGCATCGAGCTCGATCACGACGCCGGCCTTGAGCCCGCGCGAGGGCTGCTGGCCGACGCCCAGCACTTCGGCCTCGCCACGGCCACTGGCGGCGAGGATGACGCAGGCGGTTTTGCTGGTGCCGATGTCCAACAGCCCCAGGATCGGCGGCGCCTGCCGCAACAATGTCGGTCTCGATGGCACGCGCAAGCCTCCCTGTTAACGTCCCTAGAGCCGGTTGCGCCGCGCGCCATCCGGCTCGGTGAGTTGCGCCTGACTGGGGCGGGGCACGTCCCGGACAATGGCGCGGCCGGCGGCGCGCACGTCGATCTCGGCGGCGCTCACCGCCAGCGCCAGCACCGCCGCCGCCTTCTTGAGCGCCTTGGCTTCGTCCTGCGCCGGCAGCTGAATGGCGCCGCCCTCCTTGAGCCGCAAGGTCCAGCGCCGCTCCCCGACCCGCTCGGCGTAGGCCAGCTGCGACTTGAGCTCGCTGGCGGCCAGCAGCGAGATGAGCCCGGCAGCGGCCCGGTCGGCGCCCTCGCCGGTGACCCGCGGCAGCGCCGGCATGCCGTCGGCTGCGACCGGACCCAAGGTGCGGCCGCCGTCATCGATCAGCACGCTTCGCTCACCCCGCGTCCACACCGCCACCGGCGTCCGCTCGCTGACGCGTACCTCCAGACGATCGGGAAAGATGCGCTCGATGCTGGCCTCGGCAATCCAGGGCAGCTCGAGCACCCGCGCCTGCGCCCGCTGGCTGTCGAAGGTCAACAGCGTGCGTGAGCGCTTCAAATCGATGGCCTCGAAAATATCCCGGTCGGCGGTATAGCGGTGACCGATCAGGGCCACCTGATCGAGGCCGAGACCGGCCAACTCGCCCCAGCGTTCGAGCCTGGCCAAGGCCGATCCGGCGCGCTCAAGGCCGGCGCGCTTGCCAACAGTGCCGAGCGCGGCAAGCGCCAGCGCGGCGGCGAGGAGGATCACGCCACGCCGGCTGGCGCGGGACCGCCGACGGCGGGTGAGCATCGCGGCTTCAGGGCTCAGAACCGGGCGGGGCGCTGGCGATGGGCTCGCCCGCCTCCAAATATCCGCACCCGGCTCTATCTGTTGCAACTCGCCTCCTCCACCATCCAGCTGACGAGCTCGGCCAGGCTCATGCCGGCGTGCGCCGCCAACTCAGGAACCAGGGATGTGCCGGTCATACCCGGCTGCGTATTGACCTCCAGACACGCCAGTTCGCCGCTCCCTTCCGGCGTGTCGTCATAACGAAAATCGGCGCGTGACACGCCGCGACAACCCAAGGCTTGATGCGCCGTCAATGTTAACTTCTGCACCAATTCGTAAACATTCGATGAAATTGGCGCCGGCAACAGGTGCTGCGAGCCGCCGTCGGCGTACTTGGCCTCGTAGTTGTAGAAGCGCAGTGATGCCGCCGGGACGATTTCCGTCACCCCCAGCACCCGATCCCCCAACACCGCGCAGGTGAGTTCGCGGCCGGCAATAAACGGTTCGGCCAGCAACTCCTCGCCGAACCGCCAGCCCGGATCGTTGAGTTCCTGCGGCGGATGGGCGTGGTCTTCGCGCACGATGTAGACCCCGACGCTCGAGCCCTCGGCCACCGGCTTTAAAACGTAGGGCCGCGGCAAGACGTGGACCCGGGCGGCCTCGCGGCGTGGCACCACGCGGCCACCGGGAACCGGAACCCCGGCGGCGCGCAACACCGTCTTGGCCTGCTGCTTGTGCATGGCGAGCGCGGAAGCGAGCACGCCCGAGTGCGTATAAGGGATGCCCAGAATTTCGAGCAGGCCCTGCACGCAGCCATCCTCGCCCCAGCGCCCGTGCAGGGCATTGAAGCAGACCTCGGGCTTGACGGCGGCCAGGGCTGTGGCCAGATCGCGCCCGGCATCGATGCGGCTGACGCGATAGCCGGCCTGCTGCAACGCTTCCGCGCAGGCGTCCCCCGAAGACAGGCTCACCTCGCGTTCGGCCGAGAAGCCCCCGAGCAGCACGGCCACATGCTCGAAGCGGCGCCGAGCTTGGGTCATGGCCGCGACGCCGCGAGCAAGGCTTCGCCGCTCGCCGCCCCCTCGCGCGCGATCCCGAGCCGAATGATCTCCCAGCTCAGGCTGACACCCGAGCTGGCCGCCACCCGGGCGCGCACGGTCTCGCCGAGCCGCTCCAGATCCTCGGCGCTGGCCTCGTGATCGTTGATCAGGAAATTGCAATGCAGCTCGGACACCTTGGCGCCGCCCACGCGCAAGCCCCGGCAGCCCGCGGCATCGATCAGCTTCCAGGCGCTTTCCCCCGGTGGATTCTTGAAGGTGGAGCCGCCGGTGCGCTCCTTGATCGGCTGCTTGGCCTCGCGGTAGTCGGCCACTGCCGCCATCTCTTTCAGGATCTCGGTCGACTGGCCGGGGCTGCCCTGATACTCGGCCTCGGTGAAGATCCAATCGTCGGGCACGCCGCAATGGCGGTAGCTGAACCCCATGTCGGCCACCGACAGCAGGTGAATTTGGCCCTGCCGGTCGACGGCGCGCGCCGCCGTCAGCACCTCGCGGGTTTCGCGGCCGTGGGCACCAGCGTTCATGCGCAAGGCGCCGCCAACGCAACCGGGAATGCCGCGGTAGAAGGCGAGGCCGGCGATGCCAGCATCGGCTGCGGCGCGGGCGAGCTTGACGTCGGGCACGGCGGCGCCGACCTTGAGGCCGCAATCGCCGCGGTTGGCGATCTGGGCAAAGCCACGGCCGAGGCGAACGACCACGCCCGGCACGCCGCCATCGCGCACCAACAGGTTGGAGCCGAGCCCGACCACGACCAGCGGCACGGCGCGCGGCAGGCGGCCGAGAAAGTAGGCAAGATCGGCTTCATCGGCGGGGGTGAACAGCGCCTCGGCGGCACCGCCGACGCGAAACCAGGTCAGCGACGCCAGCGGCACATTGGCGACCAGGCGGCCGCGCAGCTGGGGCAGCATCGCGGCCAGGCTGGTGACGAGGTCGGGCGAGCTCACGCGACACCTCCGGCTCGGATCGGCTCGCTCGCCAGCCAATCGGGCAGCGCGTGTGCCCACTCCGTGCTGTTGCCGGCGCCGAGACACACCACCATGTCGCCGGGCGTGGCGACAGCCTTGATGGCGGACGCCAGCTCCCGTTCGTTGCTGACGGTAGCCACCGAGCGATGGCCGCTGGAACGCACCGCCGCCGCCAGCGCCTGATGGTCGACCCCATCGATCGGTAATTCGCCCGCCGAATAGAGCGGGGTGAGGATGACGCTGTCGGCATCCGTGAAGCAGCTGGCGAACTCGGCAAAAAGATCGCGCACCCGCGTAAAGCGATGCGGCTCGACGATGGCGATGACGCGCCCGCCGGCGCCGGCGCGGGCCGCCTTCAGCACCGCGGCAATCTCGACGGGATGGTGGCCATAATCGTCATAGATGGCGATGCCGTTCCAGCTGCCGGTGTTCTGGAACCGGCGCTTTACCCCTTGAAACGTCGCCATGGCGGCACGGATGGTGGTGTCGGCAATGCCGGCTTCGCTGGCCGCGGCGATGGCGGCGAGCGCGTTCAAGGCGTTGTGCGCCCCCGGAATCGGCACGCGCCAGCCCTTGAGCGAGCGGGCGCCGCCGGCAACGCGTGCGCCGAGTTCGGCCTCGAAGATGGTGGCCGCACCGTCGACCCGGGCCGAGGTCAACACCAGGTCGGCATCCCGCGTCGTGCCATAGGTGAGCAGCCGGCGGCCGTTGCGCCGCAGCTCGAGCCGCTCCAGCATATCGCGCACCAGCGGCTGATCGATGCAGGCGACCGCCAGACCGTAGAACGGGACGTTGCGCAGGAAGGTTGCGAATTGCTGATGCATGTTGTCGACGGTTTTGAAATAGTCGAGATGCTCGGGATCGATGTTGGTGACGATGCCGATCTGGGTCGGGATCTTGATGAAGGTGCCGTCGGATTCGTCGGCCTCCACGATCATCCATTCGCCGTCGCCCAGCCGGGCGTTGGATCCCCAGTCGTTGATGATGCCGCCGGTAATGACGGTCGGGTCGCGTCCGGCCGCCCGGAACAGGTGAGCGATCAGCGAGGTGGTGGTGGTCTTGCCGTGCGTGCCGGTGACAGCGACGGTGGCATAGAGCCGCATTAGTTCGGCCAGCATCTCGGCCCGACCAATGATCGGCAGACCTTTGGCGCGCGCCGCCTCGAGCTCGACGTTGCCGGGTTTGACCGCGGTCGAGACCACAACGTACTTGGCACCAACCAGATTGACGGGGTCGTGACCGACGAACACGCGCATGCCCTTGCCGCGCAGGCGTTTGACGTTGGCGCTCTCCTTCTGGTCACTGCCCTGGGCGGTATAGCCCTTGGCGTGCAAGATCTCGGCGATCGCGCTCATGCCGATGCCACCGATGCCGACGATGTGCACGGTGCCGATCTTGGCAGGCATCTGCATCAGAGCTCGTCCTTCTTGCCGGCGCGGCGCTGACATGAAGTCAGCCACCGCCCATTGAGTTCCCCATCAGCTCCTCGACGAGGTCCGCCAACTGCGCGACGGCATCGGGCCGGCCCTGCCGCTTGGCGGCGGCGGCTGCCGCCACCAGCAGCTCGGGTGCCGCCATCAGTTCGCCGAGGGTGGCGGCGAGCCGAGCCGGGGACAGCTGATCTTGCTCTATGCACCAAGCCCCCCCCGATTCGGCAAGCTGCATCGCATTGAGGCGCTGATCGTTATCGATGGCGTGCGGGAGCGGCACAAGGATGGCGGGCCGACCGAGAACCGTCAGTTCGGCAACGGTGGAGGCGCCGGCGCGGGCGATGACGAGATGGGCGCGGGCCATGTCTTGCGGCAAGCTGGCAAAAAAGCTGGCGAGCTGGGCGTTGATGCCACTGGCAGCGTAGGCGGCTTCGACCGCCTTGAGGTCTTCCTGCCGGCACTGCTGGACCACGACGAGGCGGCCGCGCGCGGCGGCCGGCAACAGCGCCAGCGCCGGGGGCACCAGCTCGGAGAAGGCGCGCGCGCCCTGGCTGCCGCCGAACACCACGAGCCGGAACGGCGCCTCGGCGCTCGGGCGAAGATAGGGCTCGGCGGCGCATTGCAGCACTTGGTCACGCACCGGATTGCCGACATGGCGCACCCGGGCGGCGGCCGCCGCGGGCAGCAGCTTGGTGGTAGCAAACGCGGTGGCAACGGCGTTGACCCGGCTCGCCAGCAGCCGGTTGGCGCGACCCAGCACGGCGTTCTGCTCATGCAACGCCGCCGGCACCCGCAGCAGCCGGGCCGCCAGCAGCGGGGCGAGCGAGGGATAGCCGCCGAAGCCGATCACGGCGGCGGGTTTGAGCCGCCGCACCAGGGCCAGCGCCGCCGCCAGACCGCGGAGCATGGTGAACCCGGCGGTGGCGGCCGCCAACGGTGATCGACCCGAGATGGTGGCGGCGGCAATCGGGTAGATGGCGCGGGCGGGAAAGTCGGCGCCATAACCCTGAGCACGCCGGTCGGTGACGAGGTCGACCTCGACGGCGCGGCGGCTCAGCTCCTGGGCCAGGGCCAAAGCCGGGAACAGGTGTCCGCCGGTGCCGCCGGCCGCCAGCAGGACCGAGGTTGGCTTCAGGCGCGCCACGATCGCGGGGACCCATAGGCTGGAGATTTCGGAAGGAAGCTCGGCGTCTCGAGGTCGGCCGCGCTGGTGCGGCGGCGGGTGAGGGCCAACAACAGGCCGAGGCTCAGACCGATGCCAACCAGCGAGGAGCCGCCGCTCGAAATTAGGGGCAAGGTCATGCCCTTGGCGGGCGCCAGGCCGACATTGACCGCCATGTTGATGATCGCCTGCAGCACGATGAGGAGCGCCAGCCCGGTCGCGCACAGGCGCTGGAATGGGTCGGGGACCGCCAGCTGGCGCAACATCACCCGGGCTGCGACCAGCGCGAACAGGCCGAGAATTACCAGGCAGGCGAGCACGCCGTACTCCTCGGCGATCACCGCAAAAATAAAGTCGGTGTGGGCGTCGGGCAGGGCGCTTTTCAAGGTGCCTTCGCCCGGGCCTTTGCCGAACAAGCCGCCTTCACCAAAGGACCGCAGCGCCCGTTCGGTTTGAAAGCTGTCGCCAAGGCCCGGATGCAGAAAGCGATCGATGCGCCAGCGCACGTGACCAAAGGCAAAGTAGGCGGCAAACAGCGCCGAACCCAAGGCCGCCATCAGCACCCCGAACCATTTGAGCGGCCGGTTGGCCAGGAAGAACAAGCCGCCCCAGATGCTGCTAACGAGCAGGGTCTGGCCAAGATCGGGCTCGAGCACCAGCAGCACGACGAAGGTGAGGTAGATCGCCAGCGCCGCGCTGATTGCGGGCATGTCCGGTCGCCGCCCCGACTCGGCGAACAGCCAGGCCGTCAGCACCACGAACGCCGGTTTGGCAAACTCGCTGGGCTGCAGGGTATAGCCGCCGATCTCGAGCCAGCGCCTGGCGCCATTAACCTCGAGCCCGGTCACCAGCACCAGCAGCATCAGGGCGAAGCTTATGAGCAACACCGCCAATGCCAGGCGGCGAATCTCGGCGGCGGTCAGCAAGGACACGGCAAACATCGTTGCCAGCGCCACCGCTAGGAACACGACGTGGCGTTCGACAAAGTAAAACGGTGCGAGCCCGCGTTTCAGGGCGACCGCCGGGCTCGCCGCCAGCGACAGCATCAGGCCGATGCCGGCAATCACCAGCACCGTCGCCAGCAACACCCGGTCGACCGTGAACCACCACTCGGCGAGGCGGCTTCGTTCGGCCCGCGACCACGTCATGACAGCACCCCTTGCGCACACGCGCAGCCTTGTCGATCAAATGCCATCGCGGCTTTCCATGGTGACGCCCGGCACACGCGCGACCAGGGCGCGGAAGACATCGCCGCGCACCTCGAAATTGCGAAACTGATCGTAGGAGGCGCAGGCCGGTGACAGCAGCACCACCGCCCCGGCTTTGCCCGCGCCGGCGGCATCGGCCGCCGCCGTGGCCACCGCCACCTCGAGGCTGCCGCAGCGTACAAATGCCACCTGGTCCTTGAGGGTGGCGGCAAATTCGTCGCTGGCCTCACCAATGAGATAGGCCTTGCTGATGCGGGGGAAGAAGGCCGCAAGCGAGCTGATACCGCCAGCCTTCGGCTTGCCGCCGGCGATCCAAAAGATATCGCCGGGGAAGGCCGCCAGCGCCGTCCCGGCACTGCTGGCGTTGGTCGCCTTGCTGTCATTGATGAACACCACGCCACCGAGCCGCCCCACTTCCTCCAACCGGTGCGGCAGACCCGGAAAGCTCGCCAAGCCGGCGGCGATCTGTTGCGGCGCCACGCCCAGGTGCATGGCGGCGGCGCTGGCGGCGAGCGCGTTTTGCAGGTTGTGGCGCCCGCGCAGCGAGGCGATGCCGGTCAGCTCGGCGAAGGCGCCGGCGGGGCCGGTCCACGGCGCGCGCGTAATCAGTGTGCTGTCGATCGCATACCAACCCTGACCGCCGCGGGAGTGGGCGGAAATGAGGTCGACCCAGGTGCGATTGGACAGGCGCAGGCCCTCGCCGATGTCCTGACACCAATCGTCGTCATCGCCGACAATGGGATTGAGGGCGGCGGTGGGCACGCGCGCCTTGAGTTCGACGTAATGCTGCATGCTGCCGTGCCGGTCGAGGTGATCGGGCGAGATGTTGAGCAGGATGCCGATGCTGGGATTGAGCGACGGGGTGAGTTCGATCTGAAACGACGACATTTCCACGACGTGCACCCGCGCCGGGGCCGGCGGCGCCAGGTCAAGGATGGCGGTGCCGATATTGCCGCCCATGGCCACGTCGCGGCCGGCGGTCTGCAACAGGTGGGCGATGAGTGCCGTGGTGGTCGACTTGCCGTTGGTGCCGGTGATGGCGATGAACGGCGCCTCGGGACAGCTGGCGGCGCGCTCGCGACAAAAGAGCTCGATGTCGCCGATGATGGCGATGCCCGCCGCCGCGGCACGGCTGACGGTCCAATGCGGCTCGGGATGCGTCAAGGGGATGCCGGGCGCCAGCACCAGCGCGGCAAACTGCGACCAATCGGCGTGCCGCAGGTCCAAGATCGGAACAGCGGCGGCGGCGGCGGCATCGCGGCCGGCGGCTTGATCATCCCACGCCGCGACCGTGGCGCCGGCGGCGAGCAGCGCGCGGCAGGCGGCCAGACCAGAGGCACCGAGGCCCATGACGGCCAGCCTTTGACCGGCAAAGGTGGTGGCAGGTGTCATGGCGCGCGCCCGCTCGCAACGGCGGCGCTTGGCGTTCGGCCATCTCGATGGAGGGCTGGCATCGGCCGCTGCCTCGCCTCCGAGCTAGCGCAGTTTCAAGGTGGCGAGGCCGATCAAGGCCAGCACCACGGAAATGATCCAGAAGCGCACGACCACGGTCGATTCCTGCCAGCCCTTCTGCTCGAAGTGGTGGTGCAGCGGCGCCATTCGGAACACGCGCTTGCCGGTGAGTTTGAAGGAGGAGACCTGGATAATGACCGACAAGGTCTCAAGCACGAATAGACCACCGACGATCGCCAGCACGATTTCGTGCTTGGTGGCTACCGCAATGGCGCCGAGCGCCCCGCCCAGTGCCAACGAGCCGGTGTCGCCCATAAAGATCATCGCCGGCGGCGCGTTGAACCAAAGAAAGCCGAGGCCGGCCCCGATCAGCGCACCACAGATGACCGCGAGCTCGCCGGCGCCCTGTACGTAGTGGATTTGCAGATAGCGGGCGAAGTTGGCATTGCCGGACAAGTAGGCAATAAGCCCGAAGGTGGCGGCGGCGATCATGACCGGGACGATGGCGAGCCCGTCGAGACCATCGGTGAGATTGACGGCGTTGCCGGCGCCGGCGATCACCAGGACGCCCAACAAAATGAAGAAGAAGCCGAGCGGGATCACCACGTTCTTAAAAAACGGCACGGTCAGCGACGAGGAAAAGCTGCTGCTGCCGATGCGCATCACCGCCCAGGCCGCCGCCGCCGCCACCATCACCTCGGCCAGGAAGCGCAGGCGCGTGGAGAAGCCGGCGGTCTGGCTGCGGGTGACCTTCAGATAGTCGTCGTAAAAGCCGATGGCGCCATAGCTTAAGGTCACCAGCAGCACGATCCATACGTAAGGGTTGGCCCAGCTTGCCCACAGCAGGGTCGAGACGGTGACGCCCGACAGGATCATCAGTCCGCCCATCGTCGGCGTGCCCTTCTTGGCCAAATGCGACTGCGGCCCGTCGAGGCGTATCGGCTGGCCCTTGCCCTGCTTCAGCCGCAACAGGTCGATGATCGCCGGCCCGAACAGGAACACGAACAGGAGCGCGGTCATAATGGCGCCGCCGGTGCGGAAGGTGATGTAGCGAAAGACGTTGAGCGGACCGATCTGGTCGCTGAACTGCACCAAGGCGTAAAGCATGCATTAGCCTCCGGACCGCGCGACACGCAAGCGTGTCCGCAGCGCCGCCACCAGCGGCGCCATGTTGCTGCCGAGCGAGCCCTTGATCATCACCACATCGCCGGAGCGGACGGTCGCGATCAGCGCCTCGACCAGTTCGACCGAAGTCGGCGCCCAGGCGCCGCGCTGGGCCGGGGTCAGGCCCTCCAGCAGCAGGCGCATCAGCGGTCCCGACGCCAGCACCAGATCGATGCCGGCGGCATCGATCGCGTCGGTGAGGCCGCGGTGCAGCTCGGGTGCTGCATCGCCGAGTTCGAGCATATCGCCCAGCACGGCAATGCGGCGAGGATAGGCATCGCGCGGCGTGGTGGCCATGGCCGCCAGCGCCGCCCGCACCGAGGCGGGATTGGCGTTGTAGCTTTCATCGATCAGCAGCAGCTGGCCGTCGTCGGTCTCGAGCAAGGTGCGCGCGCCGCGACCGGCCGGGGCGCTGATCCGCGCCAGCGCCGGCAGGCTCTTCATGATGTCGACGCCAAGCGCGCTCAAGCAGGCGAGCACCGCCAGCGAGTTCTTGACGTAGTGCTCGCCGGGTGCCCCGAGCCGATAGGGGAAGCGCTGGGTGCCGAACCCGGCAATCACCGACGATCCCTTCGGCCCGAGGTCCACCTGCAGGCCGCGAAAATCGGCATCCTGATGGTAGCCGAAGGTGACGATCTTGGCACCGACCTCGTTGGCGCGCTCGCGCAGCAATTTGAAATGCGCATTGTCGCGCGGCAGGATGGCGGTGCCACCGGGCACGAGGCCGATCAGGATCTCGGCCTTGGCCTCGGCGATTTCCGCCACCGAGCCGAAGTGGCCAAGGTGCACCGGTTCCACGCTGGTGATCAGCGCTTCGTGCGGGGTCACCAGCTGCGTCAGCGGCCGGATCTCGCCGGGGTGGTTCATGCCGATCTCGAACACGCCGTATTCGGTGTCGCGCGGCAGGCGCGCCAAGGTCAGCGGCACACCCCAATGGTTGTTGTAGGATTTTTCCGCCGCGTGCGTGCGCCCGAGCTCGCTCAGGCACAGGCTCAGCATCTCCTTGGTGCCGGTCTTGCCGACGCTGCCGGTGATCGCCACCATGCGGGCGCTCGAGCGCAAGCGGGCGATGCGGGCAATGTTGGTCAGCGCCTCCAGCGGATCGGCCACGCGCACCAACGCCGCCGCCGCCCCACGCTGGTAATCGCCGCGCACGATGGCGGCGACGGCGCCGGCGCGAAATGCCGCCGGCACGAAATCGTG
>Ga0126384_10001828_pt1 | contig 12753 bp, 13 predicted proteins | sample PanSoiMetPlot_36_FD_92543 | JGI IMG/M metagenome (GOLD analysis project Ga0126384, IMG submission 92543) | Tropical forest soil microbial communities from Panama - MetaG Plot_36 | ecosystem: Environmental > Terrestrial > Soil > Tropical forest > Bulk soil | place: Panama | collected 2016-02-17 | reverse complement strand
CGGAGGACTCCCTTCGTGAGCGCCTTCGGGTGCTTCAAACGGCGGAGTTTCTCTACGAAGTCAGCGATTTTCCCCATCTGGAATACACGTTCAAGCATGCCTTGACCCAAGAGGTGGCCCACGCCAGCCTTCCGCCCGAGCGGCGGCGGGCCCTGCACGCACGCATCCTGCAGGCCATGGAGACGCTCTACGTCGACCAACTGGAGGAGCACATTGACCGGTTGGCTCATCACGCGTTCCAGGGTCAGGTCTGGAGCAGGGCCCTGACCTATCTGGAGCGGGCCGGCACGAAGGCCCTGGCACGGTCGGCCAATCGCGAGGCCGCGACGTACTTCGAAGAGGCCTTGGCGGCGCTAAAACATCTGCCCGAAAGCGTCCAGACCAAGGAGCAAGCGATCGATCTGCGGTTCGAGCTCCGCAACGCTCTCACACCCCTGGGCCAAGTGAAACGTACGCTTGAGCATCTCCGGGAGGCCAATACGCTTGCTGAGGAGCTCGGGGACCCTCGACGTCTCGGGCGTGCCCTGGCCTTTGCGACCAATTGCCTGTATCTCCTGGGTGACCAGAGACGCGCGATCGAGTCTGGCCAGCGGGCACTGGCCATCGCCGAGCAGCTCGATGAATTTCCGTCGAAGATCGCTGCCGGCATGTATCTTGGCCGCTCACACTACTCGTCCGGCAACTTCCTGCAGGCGATCGACATCCTGGTACCGATCGTGGCCTCCCTGACGGCGGAGCGGGAGCGTGATTATTTGGGTCTCGGCGTGCTGCCGGCGGTCTTCTCCCGCACAATTCTCGTCATGAGCCTAGCTGCGACCGGCCGTTTCGCCGAGGGTCACCCGGTCGGCGAAGAAGCTCTCGAGCTCGCACGATCGACCAACCACCCCGATACCATGCTATGGGCCTTCCGGGGAGTCGGACAACTCTACCTCGAGCGTGGGGAGGCTGACCAGGCCGTCACCTTGCTCGAGCGCACGCTCGCCCTCTGCAGAGCGAATGACCTGCCCGTGTACATCCCGCCCGTGATGTCGGCTCTGGGTTATGCGTATGCGCTGGCCGGACGTTTGGCGGAAGCGCTGCCGCTACTAGAGCGAGCAGCCCAGGAGGAAGTTACCCGCCAGCAAGTCATCAACCATGCGCCCGTCATCCTCCGACTGGCAGAAGCATATCTCTTTGCCGGCCGAACAGAGGACTCGGCCACGACGGCGTCGCGCGGTCTTGACCTGGCCAAACAGTGGGGCGATCGCGCCCAGGAGGCCTACGCACTGCGGATCCTGGCAGAGATCTCGATCCATCGCGATACCGACGACAAAAATCGGGCCAGCGCCTTGTACGAGCAGGCGATGTCGCTGGCCGAGAGCCTGGCGATGCGGCCCCTCGTAGCGCGCATTCATCTTGGTCTCGGGCTACTTCACGTGCACAGCGGAGACCGAGACAAGGCGCTTGGCGACCTCACGACGGCTGCCGCAAGTTTTCGAGACATGGAAATGGCCTCCTGGCTCATCAGGACGGAAGCCGAGGTGTCCCGGTTACGGTGAGGGAGCCGCTTCGGGTGTCGCTGTATTCTCTTCAGCCGATGCCACTGTAAGCTTCACTTGCAGCCCGTGAGCTTTCGCCAGCCTGCGAAGCTCCAAGCTCAGCAACTCGGCACCGCGGCGATCAGTCGTGAGCTCGATCTCCAAGCTGCCCGTCTCGGACTGGCGCTCAGTCTTTTCGAGGTCAGGCATCACTCTGCCCTACTGATTTTGGGCCGGTTTCTGTCCGATGATGGATACCTTGACCACCGCCCCGATAGCCGGATCGTTCTTGAGTGTGTCAATGAGGTCGTTCACCTTCTGGGCGACGGCTCCATCCTTCGGGCCGGACACTTCCACCGTAACTACATACCTCATCGTGTTTGTAAGTATCGTCATGCCGCCCATGAGATCTCCTTTGCCTTGTCTAAGGTGTCCGGACGTTCACTCCGTTGGCTCCGAACCGCAGCACTTTTTCCATGCCTGCCCGCGCTGTTGTCACTTCGCAGTCCTCGAGCCTGACAAATTCCTCGGATGTCTTGGAGAAGGGATTCGTCGCACCCATCAGCCGCTTGCTGAGATCGCCACTGCATGACTGGCGGGGGGCCTTCAGGAAACCTCCGAGGCCAGGGCAGTAGTCGGGCTTCAGATAGTTGAAACACGTCGGGCTCTCGGTGGCAGCATGACAGCAGTGGCAAAGCCCAAGGAAATGCCCTGCCTCATGTGCAAAATAACCAGCACAGGTATCTGTCGCGCCATCGGTCGCACACGGAGTGCCCATCCAGACTGCCCCCGGTCTGCCTTGCGCTGGCTCGTTCGGCCGCTGGCTTTCGTCGTTCTTCCCGAATCTTGGCCGAACGCCAAATCCAGGATAGCTTGACATCTGCCACCAGAAGTAAAGGTCCATCCCTCGAAAGGCCACCTTCCTGCTGTCGACTTGCATTTCTCTCGTGTTGAGGAGTCTTAGCGTACCAATGAAGAAGTCATCGAAGGTTTGATCCGTGGCGTCCGGATTGGGAATGCCCGTGAACGGCGGAGCCAGCGGATTGGTGGGATCGGATGGGTCAACGCTCTTCGACAGCGTGAAGCTGCATGTCCGGAATCCGACCAGCACGAAACGAATGCCTTTGGGACCCCAGATACTGTTGAACTCACCGTCCGCAGCAAATCCCCTCCGGAGTCTCTGCTTCCCAAGCTTGGCCGCAAAGATGGCGGTATCTTCGCTCGCCCGGCGCATGTAGACCATGTAGGTCACCATGACGGGGATCGTGCCGGAGTCCAGACCCACCACCGGCTCCCATTCCACACTGTCGCAGGTTGCCGTGAGGAGCCGCTCTTGGGCGCCCGCAGGCGCCACCAGGCCCAAGACGAGGACTAGGAGAAGCAGCAGCCATCGATGGGGTCCGCGTTGCATACTCATAGTACCCGTACCTCATTGAACAACTCGTCCTCCTGAAAAACGCCCGGTGGATTGTCGAGGTCGCGCACGAGGTAATAGCCCTCGACCGCATCGTATTCCTCATGCAGATCCACGGGCTCGTCACAGGCCAACCGCACGAAGATCGCGGGCATGTTGTGCTTGCCGACATGCGAGAATGCGGTCATACCGATAAAGAACCGCCCGGCGTTGATCTCCGTTATGCACGGTACTCCGCGACGATTTTCCTTGAGGTCGATGCTGAAGGCGCCCGAAGTGGCGGGCGCTACGGCCTGTATGGCACGTCGACACACATCGACCAGACGAGGGTCCGCCACCGTCTTGGCCAGCGAGGACAGAGACGACACGCCACTGGGGCTGTTCTCTCCGCCAAAGTACGACAGCCGTTCAAATGTGTTGGCAAGGACGAGTGACCCGTCCTTCCAGAGGCTTTGGCACAGGAAGTCGCGCCCAGGAAGGTATTCGGAGAGGGTGAACGAAGAAGCCGGCACGCCTCGCATCTCCTCCCAGTAGAGAATCCAAGCCTGCGCCTGCTCCGGTCGTGTCATTGGCGCGGCCCCGAGCGAGCGGCTTCCGGTTCGCGCCCGACACCAAATGGGTCGGTCGTTGCCGAGTCGCTGGAAGAGATCGCCTAAAGTATTCACATCCGTGACGGGGTAGGTCTCGGGCGCAGGTATATTCCGGGCCCTGAGCGCCTCGGTGAGATTGTACTTGTCCTGACAGAGGCGTATCACGGCAGGCTCGGGAAGAAAGACTCGTCGACCCAGCGTCTTGCTCAGATCCGAAAGCGCTGTGACGTCGGTATCGGTGGTTGGAATGACGAGATCGATCTGCTCCGCCGTTGCCAGGCGGAGCAGCGCCTCGGAAAAGCGCGGGTCGGACGTCGCCGGAATCAAGTAGAGACGATCCGCTGTAGCATGCTTGAGGACGAATCTATCGGAATTGCAGCCGACAACAAAGAACCCAGAATCCTCGGCCTTCAGACTGCGGATCAGGTTATTGCTCGCCCCCGTTCCTGCGCCGGTGACGAGAATCCGCTTGCTCATGCTCTCTCCTGCTGCGGTCTAGGCCCCGATCCACGTGCTTAGTTCGAATGCGCCCGGATGGTAGGCTCGTCGTGGTGGCAAGTCAATGGTGAACTGTACTTATTGTGTGACCCACGGATTGCATAGATGGGCTGGCCAACGCTAGCACCGCTCGCTCTTGCAAGACGTTCGCGACCTCGTTGCCGTCATCGACAGCTCATTGTGACCGAGCCCCTGGAGACGCGGGCAACAGGGGAGGTTTTGGTTCGCTCGTCGTGTTCGATCTCCCTTCCAAGTTTGTTTCTCTCCGCAAGCCTTCGAGTGCGTCTGGCATCTTTCGTCTGAGACCCGCCAGATGAAGTGCAGAGATGTTCGCTTATTCGACGCGGTCCCCTTTCTGAGAGATGTGTCTGAGATCGGTGTTCTGCTCTTGCCTCCGCAGGACTCCTAACGACCACAGACCCATGCCTTAGGCTGTGTATCGTGGTGCGCACGCTACTGCGGCAGCCAGGGAGTGCGATGGACCCTTGAGCACTCGGAATTCCCATTCACTTTCGAGGTATGCGATTAGCACCTTACATTCCCTCAAAGGTCGTACGAAGCGCCGTTGGGTTGACTCGGACCGTACTCGTACCGAGTGATTTCATGCGTCTCGAGCCGTCTTCACCAAGGACTGCAATGAAGTCTAAGGGAGCGAACGACAACGGATCGCGACGGATCATGTCCCTGAGGGAGGGGATGTGGTCGGGTCTGAAAATCCTGGTGTCGGCGGTTCAATCCCGTCCCTGCCCACCATTGACCGACGAACAGCGCTCGTAGAAGGGAGTGAGGCAGTTGCCTGGAAATCTCTAGCTGGAGGTCTCGCTCAGCCCGACACCACCTACTACCTCGTATCCTAGGACCTATGGTTGGATCTAGTACCTGACCTACTACCCCCCTAGCCCGCTCTGCTCACGGAGTCGACTAACCACCCAGAAAGTTTCATGGCTTCCCTTTTCCCATTTGTTCGTGTCTGCTCTGCAGACATGCGAGTTCTCACCTTCGGCCCACGGATAGACATCTACAACGGTCCGGTCTTCGGCGCACCGTCTGTCCTTCCGTGGGAGCAGGAGACGGTGAACACGCCCCTCGGGGTTTCGCTCGGCGAGCGCTCAGAAGATACTCCTCCCGAGAAAACTCGACGGGGTGGCAGGCCGAAGAGGGAGGCAATGACACTAACCGGCCTGCACCAGCGGTTCCTGTTGCATTGCGAGGTCGAAAGGCAATTGGCCCGGCAAACGATCGTGTCGTACCGGAGTGATTTCGAGCAATTCAAGGAGTCGCTGCGCGAGCACGGGCGGTTTGGCTTGGCGAGGCAGGACACGGTGGCCACGTTCACGGTCGAGTCTGTTCGCGACTACCAATACGACATGGTGGCGCGAGGCTGGAGCCGGGCGACGTGCCGTCGGCGGCTGATCCAGCTGAATCGGGTCGGCAAGTGGCTCGTGAAGCGCCGTCACCTTAAGGAGAATCCGCTGGCCGAGATCGAGGTCCCGAGGCGGAAGAAGCGCCTGCCGAAGGTCCTGTCATGGTCAGTGGCCGAAGAAGTGGTGGCAGGAGAGTCGAGGGCGCGGAATCGCGCAATCTTCGCCGAGCTCGTGTACGGCGGGTTTCGGCGTGGAGAGGTTGTCAGGCTGAATGTTGGGAGCTTGCAGCGGGAAGGCGACGTGGCGCTGCGTGTGCGGGGCAAGGGCAACAAGGAGCGGGTGGTCGGGCTGCCTCGTCAGGCGGTTGAGGCACTCGATGCGTACCTGGCCACTCGCCCGAGGGCACACGCGGAGGAGCCGATGTTCCTCGTCACGGGGGGACGCCGCATCACGGGGCGGGTCGTGACGAAGGCCGTGGCGCGGGCTGGACGGCGGCTCAAGATGCACCTGCACCCCCACCTCTTCCGCCACACGTATGCCACCCGTCTCCACGAGCTCGGCGTGGACCTGCTGGTGATCCAGGGGCTGCTAGGCCACGAGTCGGTGGCCACGACGGAGATCTACACGCGGGTGAGTGCCGCGCGACAGTGGCAAGCGATTCAGGCACTGGAAGGGCGTTGCCCGAACTACTAGGGGTTCTTTACCCCCCTGGGGTCCCAATAAACTTTCACAGGCTAAGGGCGCGAAAAGAAAGATCGCGCCAGAGAGGGCCTGTAAGCCGGGCCTGTAATCACGTCGAGTTTTCTCAAAAGTTCTCCATAGTTGGACGTCACGCGGCGCGGCGAGAAGGGGAGGGATTGTAATTCTCAGATGCGGCGCCGCCCGCTGCGTGAACGCCGGGCCGAGGCACCGCCCCTACTTATGGATGAGGCTCTACAGACCATCTTCGGAGAGAGCCATACGAAGTCCAAGCCGTTGTCTGGACGTTAAGCCGCACCGAAGTGCCCATGTACGCTATAGCTCCTTTTGGCGCATTCGGCGACAAAGTTGGTCGTACGTCCTAAGCGCCGATCCCCGCGGCCCACGTACACGTTGGCGATGTAGCCTCAGACCTCCTGGTAGTCGGCGGCACGTACTTCGACGAAGTTGCCGCGAGCGACGGCCTCCGGTGAGACGGTGGCCCTCTTCCTCGGGATCGGAATCTTTCGAAACGCCGTTGCCCAGTCGGACTCGAAGATCTTGCTGTAATACTTAGCGAGGTCCGGGTAGTCGATCACCAGGCCCGCCTCACGGTTCTTCGCTACGGCGCTGCTAGACCAGTTCTGCGAGCTCACGAGCGCCGTCCCCTCGTCGATGACGATCAGCTTGTTGTGGCAGTGGACGAACCGACTAGTGTCGATGTACCGGATGTGCGTGTCGAGCTCCAGGCCGAACGTCTTGCTCAGGTTCGCGATGTTCTTCTTCTCCTTGGCGACGTCCTTGGCGCTGAACAGCTTGCCGAGGATGATGCGCACATCGAGCTTGGGGTGCTCCTGGCGGGCGCTCTTGATCGCAGAGAGCAGCGTCGCGATCTCGGGCTGGTCGCTGCGGATGTACTGCTGCTCGATGTACACGGACTTCTTCGCCGAGCGCAGGACATCGGGAACGACCGCCATGTAGTTGTCCGGTGAAAGCACCAGCCGGACCCGGACAGGGGCGTCAGGCGTGAGCTGCTTGCTCGGGAACAGCTTGGCGGGAATGCGCTTGGGCACCGTCTCGACGAGGTCGGGCTCGGGTCTTGCTTCTCTCGCGACGGCGGACTCGATGTCGCCGCCTCCGAGCTCAAGCTTCATATCCGATCGGACGAGCTTGGTGAAGAACTCGGCGAGCGGCTTCGAGCGGATGGCGACGCCCATGTCACGGTTGCCGGTCACAAAGTGCTGTGGGTCGCCCCCGTCCTTCTCGTTGAACGGGATGCTGTTCGCGGAATAGTTGCCGCTCTGGATCAGCGTCCACACGCGGTCGATCACTATGATTTTCTCGTGCGCCGAAGCGAAGAACCGGTTCTTCTTGGCCGCACACGATGGGGCAGGTACGGCCTTGCAGCCGAATTTCTTCAGCTCATCGAACAGGTCCTGCTCGTCGTTGCTGTCGATGTCGAGCATCAGCGATACCGTCACGCCGCGCTTCATGGCGTTCAGGAGGAGATCCTTCATGTAGTCGGCGCTGAAGTCGTAGATGCCGATGATGATCTCATCCTTGGCGGCGTCCATGAGACGCCGCGTCACCGCGTACGTCGAGTCCGGAGACGCGTACGCGATGAAGTCGCTCCCGATCTTGAATTCGGGCACGGCCTTCTTCTTGTAGCCCTGGAGCGAGCAGTTACGAGGAACGAGCTCCAGGGTGCCGACTGCTGGCAACGATTCGGCCTGCGCGCTGGTTACGAGGAAAGGGGACATGTGATTTGGCTCCTCTGTGGGGCTCACTCGAGTGTGAAACGCGGGGCCTTGCGGACCGCGAGCGGCACGACGACGGTCTTGCCGCCAGTCTTGATCGGCAGCGTCTCCGGGACGGAGCAGGGTGTCTTGTCGAAGAACGCGACGACGCCGTACGTACGCCGCCCTTTCCGCGCGACCTTGTCGACGGCGATCGCGTGCGCACCAAGCGAGCGCAGATAGCGCGAATGACGCGCGCGCGCGAGATCAGCATGTCGTTCGGTCGCCATTGCGTCGGGCAACTCAGCCATGCCTGTGTGCGTGTCGTCCGCGGCGTGCCGTGGTGGTGCGCGCCGCCGTTTGCGGGCCTCCGATCGGCGTGGTGACGAGGGTGGCCCCGAGCTGAGACAGCACTGTATCGATGGGACTGAACACGCTTCCTCCCTTGGCGCCAGCGAAATGCAGCCCGACGGCCTTTCCACTCTTCTGCTCGAGCACTAGCGAGCCCGAATCACCCGGTTTCGAATACCGCGTGCAGAACACCTGGTCGAGGAAGCCAACGGACTTCCCGAGATCGTCGTAGTCGAGCGTGAACCGGAAATGGACGTCGCGCACGGTCCCTGTCGTCTTGTTCGTGGTGCGGCCCACCTTGACGACTTTCATGCCACGGTTGGCTTTGGTCGTGCCCTTTGGCACGCCGAGCCCTTTGATCGCTGACGCGAGATCGGCGGACCGGGCCGGGACCGGCTTGGCGATCGCGCAGTCGGCGTGGTTGACGAAGTCGCCCCCGGTCACGAACTTCTTAAATCCGGACAGCGTGGCCACGAGGTCTCCGGGCAGCTTCCCGCCGTCGGCCTTCCCTGGGTACAGGACTTTGTCGCCGTTCTTCGCGAGACCGCTGCGCGCCAGAACGTGGCTATTGCTGAGGATGTGCACGGTCCCGCCTTTCTTCACGAGCGCGCCCAGCGTGCCGGCCGTGATGTTCACGTGCCCGACGCTGTTGCCCGGCTGGACGGGCTTGCGGATCGCGTTGACCTCTGGGCGAAGCCGACCGATGGCAATCACGTCGGTCGGAACGGCCTCCGGGCCGCTGAGCGCCTCCGGCATCGTGGGCGGGATCATGTCGACGGCATGCAGCTTCGTTTTTGGCACCTTCCTCTCAACGTAGAATGTTACCGCCAGCTTACCCGTCGGTTTCTTCTTCGAAATTTTCTCGCTGATGCCGACCGCGACCACGTTCGGCTTCTCGATGATGCGCCGCAGCGATTCCGCGTGATCGGCCGCGCCCTCGCCGAGCGACTCGAGCCGAGCGCGCGGCACCTTGGTGAGCAGATCTAGAACGCGCACCATCGTCGATTCAGACGCCATGGTCGTTCTCCTTTCAAGGGGGCAGCCGCCGGCCATCGCCCGTGGATATGGCACGGGCGTGTATGATCCGTCAAGTCCTCTAGGTGCTCACTCGTAGTGTAGAAGTCACCGACAGGTGATCATTCCGTCGCTCGCGTGTCATGAGCAGGTCATAGATCAGAGAAGATCTCGCAGCGATAGCGTATTGAAGTCTCTTTCAATGAGAGAACGCCCATGGGCTCCGCCTAGTCATGCTCGCTACTGACGTACTGAGAGTGATACCGGAGGGACCGTTTCCTCTGCACACCCGTTGCGGGTATCGCATGGATCGATGCCGTGAACGCTCCTTGGCTGTGCCTGAGGGGTCAAGCCGAGCCATCACCCGGCAAATCGCGAAGCCCGCATGAGTTGCTCTCCTCGGGGATCTTCGTTCCGCTCCAGCCTGAAGATGCTGAGGACATGGTGAGTTGCATTCCTTCACACGTCCACCAAAACTCTCTATCTTGTCGCCGATGAGATGGGCGAACCTAGCAGCCCCTGGCATGGTAACGTCATTGATCTGGTCGAAGGTTGCGAGCAGAAGGCGACCTGGCGACCTCGTTCCCGCTTAGTGTCAAGGGAGAGTTCCCCCGAGAGAGCGTCTCAGCTGAAGGCCATTCCTTCTGGGCAATCTTGGCCCTCCTCCGTCGCCGCGGCCGAGCCATTGACGCTCGAAATCCGTACCAAGCCATTCGATAGGGTGTTCCGCGGCACCTGCAGCCGGAAGTTGTCCATCAGGTTTGCTCCGTACCTGATCAGGCCGCTCGCGAGGGGCCGGCGGACCTCACTAGCCGGCCGCGGTCGTTTGACCACGCCCACGGACTCCGCCAGAGTCGCCGCTACGATGCGGGGAGCTTTCTTGGCGCTCGCCTCGGCCCAGGCGAACGGCAAAGTCGAGCGCTTCATCGAAAAACGCCCCCATCGAGTGGGCCTTTGGCTGGGTGTGCCGCCACTCTGACAAGCGGCGGCACACCCTCGTTCAATCACTACAACTGGCATCGCCCATACTCGAGCCTCGAGGGCCGGCCCCCCTATTCACTCGGGTCCTATCGGTAGAGAACCTGTGAGGCTTCACAGCCAGCTGCGCTATTACAATTGGCATCGTCGGCACCACGCACTCGGCGGCCAGCCACTCACCAGCAGACTCGTCACGCAGGACGATCTGTTGACACATCATCGCCAGTGTCAGATCTGAAATTCCCCTGACCCTTTAGATTAGCGGCAATTCACCTTGCCGCCTGGTTCGATCTTTCACGTGCCCTTTCCCGCAAATTGTGCCAGCCATACCACCCCGGCGACCAGAAGAACTATCGGCCAGCTCAGCGCCGCACTTGCCCACTCAAGAGGCTTCGCCATTATCATGACCTCTACTTTCAAGCACCTGGGTCGGCACCCCTGCGAAGTCGAGGGAATTTTATCGATCCCCGAAAGGCAATTCGAAAAGTCGCCGAGATGTAAGAGGTTCAGAGCTCAGCTGGACCGGTAAAATGGAGTGATTGAGTACCTTCACACGATTATCACGACGGAGGGCTAAAGTCCCCGGACTGTTTCGAACTTCGACTAACTGCCGAGGCGCATTAGACCAGGAACAGTTGGTCGGCCGCCTGCTGTCGTCGCACAAACCAACCGTCGACCTGCAGAGACTCCGAGACCCCCTGAAGGCCTTCATCTCTTCGATCGTGGTCCAAACACTAACAAGGAGTTCAGTGCCTGTGCTCGCCGCAGACATCCTCCGCACGGCCTGATGCCAATGGTCGACGTTACCCTCTTCACGATGTCGCCGAGGCCAACGTCCTCCGAAATGAAGCCTGGGAGATTGACACGGTGAGCTCGCCGAGCTTGCCCGTCCTCGACTTTCGGTGTCGTCTGGGATGCAGCTTCGGCTGCCGCCGACTTGTGTCCTATCGTAGGTTCTCCAGCTGTTGTGGGGTTCCGAACTTCAGAGCCCCTGAAACCAGGTATACTCATACGCTGATGACCTCCAGACCAACCGCCTCAGCACTGTGCCGGAAGTCTCTCGCCGCGCCGCGCATGCAGTAACTTCCTTCCAGAAGCGGAGCAGGCCTCACCTCACCCTCCTTGCTCCAACCCTGCGGCTGGCGTGACGAACATTCACGATTCGAGGGCGCTGGACGCGGCGTCGCATGCCGCGTCCAGCGCAAACACCCTCGCAACCTCAGCCTCGGCTGGGATTATGGTACGCAGAAGCTCCTGTTGAAGCCAAGGCAGGAGAATTGCAGACAGGCTCTCGGCGGGAAAATCCGCACCGTCACACACACACGACAGGGCCCGATATTCACGCAGGCCTGTGGCGTGACTTGCGCTCCGGCGGCGGGAGCCTCCACCATTCCTGCCATCTTGTACTCCCCGGCTACTCGATCGGAGAGTGAGGCGCTGGCGGTGAATCCAGGCAGTTGCATAGCTCTGCTCCTTTCTGTTCGTGCATGTTCTCCTCCCTGAGTCGTCACCTCTTGTCGTCCCCTCACCTCCTTTTCCTTCGGAACTCGACGCCTAACCGTGCTAGGCTTCGACCTCTTCTTCATCTGTCCCTGTCTCCTCGAAATTTTCAGTGTCATCGTCCAATACTTCGTCGCCCCCGTCGTGCTCGTCGACCAGCGCGTCGTCGGCGCCGTCTGCCATATCCTGCTGCGGGACTAGGTGCTGGCTATGAGCAACACCGTAAGAGCTGACGACGCGATACGTCTGAGCCGTGGGTCCAAGACTCGATTCCGCGGAGAAACCAGGAAGAGCCATCGTCGGACCTCCTTTCAAGTTCGCCTGTGTCAACTTCTGCCGCCATGTCACTGACGATCGTAGTAAGGCGACAGCTTTTTATCGAGGAAGGGGTACTTTTCCGTGACGTCGACGCGGATATAGTATTTCTCGACCACATCCGTGCCACGATTCGTATATACGAGGATCACGTCGACGAGCTTGCGCACACCGCTCAGCCGGGAGGGTATAATTTCCACCCCTGTGAGCGAGAAGTTTCTGCCAAACATCTCCGTTGTGTGCGTGTAGATCGCCGGATAACGGACAGCCAGGTAGTTGAGAGCGCGATGCTCATCCGTAGCTCCCGCGTTATCTGCCATCTGTTGAATGCGGTCGAACAGCTGCTCTGCCGCCGATCGAAACTCTGCTTCAGCCATCTTCATTTCCGTTGGCTTCGGGATTGCCTCGACCAAGGCAGGACGATCAAATGAATAAAGTCGATCGACGATGACAATCGGCACAACCAGTCCATTGCACATCTCCGGCGGGGCCATCGGGCCTCGCGTTCCAATCACGACGTCGACATCGACGCCCCTTGGCGCCGGTTTGACCGCCTCCACGAACTGCTCCAGCATCATCGGATCCCCGGGCACGAGTATATAGGTGTCGATGCCCTCTATAGAGAAGACCCAACACATTTCATGCATCAAATGCCGGTTGTCCTTGAGGGTGTTATATAGCACTTGCTGATCACTGAGATTGGCGGTCTGACCCTCGGCCATCGACTGGACAAACTCCTTTTCGATCGCCGGACTGGGGAAGCGCGTCTTGATACTCCCAATTGCGTAAACGTAGGCG
>Ga0126384_10001827_pt1 | contig 12761 bp, 11 predicted proteins | sample PanSoiMetPlot_36_FD_92543 | JGI IMG/M metagenome (GOLD analysis project Ga0126384, IMG submission 92543) | Tropical forest soil microbial communities from Panama - MetaG Plot_36 | ecosystem: Environmental > Terrestrial > Soil > Tropical forest > Bulk soil | place: Panama | collected 2016-02-17 | reverse complement strand
CCGCCGGGCTTGGCCCAAAATGTTCCTACCCAGATCGGATAGTCGAGATCGCCTTCCTCAAACTCCGCCCAAACTCCCGCGTCTTTGTCCGGAATGTAAAAGAAGCCTTGCCCTGCAGCGCCGCCGTAAGGCGCGCAAGGTAGCGCCCATCCGGACACAATGTCACTGCCCAGCGCGCTGGGGATGCGCAGACGCAGCCGTCCACGGTTCTCAGGATCGGCGTTGTCCACGACAAAAGCACGGTATTTGCCGTAGAAACGTTTTTCCGTTATGCCCAGCAATTCGACTGTAAGATCCGGCGTCATAACTCAATCAAAACGGCAGTAAGCTTCCTCCAAAGTCACTTGGTTTGGGCGCGCTTGCGTTCCTGCGCGCCGTAAATTTCTGCAAATAGCGGTCCACGGTGAAGGAGTGTTTGACGTTGGTCACGTAGTACATCCCGCTGAACAGCTCTCCCACTCCCTTGATGGGGACCAGGTTGCGGGATTGCAGAACGTTGCCATAAATGAGGCTGTCAACTTCACCCGTAGCTTCAATGAACCATTCATCTTCGTCGGAAAAGGCCTGGCTCAAGGCCGTCATTTCCTGCTGTCCCGTGGTGATGGCGTGGCGGACGATCATCTTGCTGGTGGCGCCGCCGGGAGGTGATAGAGATGTGACCGCATCCCTTCCCAACTGCTGTTGCTGGCCCTGCACCGCCGTGACATCAAGCACTTGCTTGGCGATGGTGTCGATCTGGTGCATTTCAACCTGTGCTGGCCTGGTGGCGTTGATGCGAGCGTCAAAAGAATTGAGGTTGGTGTTCGACCCAAAAAATGCGGCCAGCAACGGCTGCGGCGAACCGCTCAATTGCGGCTTCTGGAAAAATCCGGTATCGCCGCGCACCACGCATTCAAAACCGTTGCGCCGCGCGAGGCGTTTCAGGAATTGAATGTCTGTGTCCCGCTGGATAATGGTGGACACGGTATCATCGTGGACCACGCTGGTATCGTCCACCTGGGGCGTCAGATTGTAGCTGGAGAGAATCTGGCTGGCGATGTCGCTATCAGACTGACCCGGCCAGTCTTTGATCTTCTCTTCCAGGTTCATCAGGCAGGTTGCATCCATACCCTTCAGCTCCAGATACGAGTTGGTTTCATCCTGGTCAATGTGCGCCTTCATTCGCGTCAGGTATCCCTTAATGAGAGAAGTTTCGCTATCTGCCACCGTGGCCTTGATCTCGATCTTCTTCCAGAGTTGCATTCGGTCGTCATCCAGAAACGTCCATGTGCCATCGTCCTGGCGCTGGATGGCCAGCTTGATGTTGAAAATGCCGGCCAGTTGATGGTCCTCTTCCACTTCCAGCTCCAGCAGCGAAAGAAACACGTCGGGCGCTGGTGTGTCTTCGATCGAAATGCTGGCGGAAACTTTTGCCATGCTTCATCTCTGCTCCCACAGCTAAGCAACGCCGTTGGGCGGAATCACAATCTGTGCTCCCAAGCGCTCGCTGGATTGAGAGGACTGCTCGTTCACGTCATAGCTCCGCAATCGGATGACTTTCAGGATCCGTGCCCGCTCAATCATGGCGCTGTTGTAAACCAGCCGCACGACCCCATCCTCGGCGACGGATTGCAGCTCCAGAATGCCCGGCAAGTCCTTAAGGTCTTGCGTCAGCAGACCCCAATTCTGTTTGGCCGTACGGTCTTCGAACCGAAATAACTCTCCCGCGGTCATACCGTCGTTCCACGCGAACGAGTGGAGATAGTGAAGGCCCCGGGCCCTGATCTGGTTGATGATCTGGACCCGCATGGGCGGCGTTACAGAGAGCACCACGACCGAGGACTCAGAAAAATCCATCAGGGGATTGCGTACCTGCCCCAGAGAAGTCAAGTCGCTGATCAGGCCGTTAAAACGGGTTTCCATATCCACGCTCACCACGGCCAACGTCTCCGCGTGGATAGGGCTGCGATCCAGCAGATCATTGGGAAAAGCAAAAGCTGCATTTGCGTCAGAGATCTGCCACCACCTGGTGGGTTCCTGGTAATACTTGACGGCCAGCAAGTCCAGGCGATCGCGGCTTTGTACCGTGTGCAGAAAAGTCCCGGGCGAAGGCTCTATCAGACGCAAGTCCTTGCCTCGCAACCGTTCTCCGCGGGCGTTGACTGGACTCGATTCCGGCAATCGGAAATATCTTGAATTCTTTGCAAACATGGCTATTGCGGAACAATGGTGTTAGCAAGCTGGCCGATATTGGCCAGGTTCAAGAGCGACATCACTTCCGTCAGCCCCTTGGTGTAAAGGAAGGGCAGGTTCGGCCCTTCGATGACTTCGAGCGACACCGAAACTATGGCGCGAATAGGATTTAAGTCAGTGCTGAATTCCTCCTCGCGAATCTGCATATTGAGAATGTTGATGGGCATGATCTTTTTGCGCCCCCAGATAAACAGAATGATGGGCGGATCACGTTCATCGTCAAAGAAAGCAAAATTTTTAGGCTTGCCGCCCAGCAGCGCAGAGATCGCCCCTCCTATCAGGCTGGAATTCTTGGGCAACATCATGAGTTCCAGGGTGGAGAGTTGCGGCGCAATTCCAAACTGCTGGGTCAGACCATCACCGTCATTCAGCTTGTCTGTGGCGTCCAGCCGAACATCAAAACTCAGTTTTTCCGTCTGTACGGTGAGGCTGACGCCGTTGCGGAAGCCACGCTTGGAAACCAGAGTGCCAATCCCGCCGGTGGCCAACTGTTGGACAAAGTCCGTATTGCGGGTCGTCTGCTGAGAGGCGGTCGGCTGGGTGCTGGGACTGGCTGCGCGAGTGCGGCTGATTGTCAGCGGATTGAATTGAAAGACCACAATCATCGGCGGGATGCTGATGCCAAATTCGACAAATGCTCCCCGCAGAATCTTGGGTTGATTGGAAAAGCCGCCTGCCATCTTGTCCCCTTCTTATCGAATACTTTCCCGGATGGACCGCCACGCATGGCTTGCCACCATGTGGGCCAGGGCCTCATCGCTCGCACCACCGGGCGAAATCCGCAACGACCCGCATTCAATCCGGTCCAGAGTCCGGGATTTCCATCGGGGGCGCGCGTCGCCGCCCGACATTCGTTCAAGGTGCTCCATTGCCTGCCTGGCCACTCTTTCCGCCGATCGCGGCGAGCCGCGATAATTACGGAACGACATCCGCACTTTGTTCAGTCGAATCATTGGGCCCCCGCCGTTTCGCATTCATCGAAACTGTCTCCTGTCTCGCGCAACATCGACTGAAACGGAGAGAAGTCATTTTCGGTGCAGAGCTTGCCGATTTTTTCGAACTCGCGTTTCGTCGCCCGGATCAGATGCTCCATGTGGATCTGGCCGGAGTTCTGGGCAGCCAGGAAGGCCGCATTGACCACTACATTGCGGATGTTGCCCCCGGAAAAGGCGAAGCGTTTGGCGAGGTAGTCGAGGTCAATGTCTCCCCCCAGAGGAGCGCTCTGCGGAATGTGCTGCTTCCAGATCCGGTAGCGGTGTGCCTCGTCCGGAAATGGGAATTCAACCGCAAAGTGCATGCGGCGAAAGAACCCGTCATCGATGTTGCGCCGCAAATTGGTCGCCAGCACCACCAGCCCATCGAATTCTTCCACACGCTGCAACAGGTAATTGATCTCGATATTGGCATAGCGATCATGAGCATCCTTTACCTCAGAGCGTTTGCCGAAAAGAGCGTCAGCCTCATCGAAGAACAGGATTGCGTTGCTGTCTTCAGCCTCCTGGAAAATCCTGCTCAGGTTCTTTTCTGTCTCCCCAATGTACTTGCTGACCACTGAAGACAAGTCGATCTTGTAGATTTCCAGGTTCAACTCGCTCGCCAGGACCTCTGCGGCCATGGTCTTGCCTACGCCGCTCTGTCCATAAAACAGCGCGCAAAGGCCTTTGCCGCGAGAAAGCTTGCTTTCAAAACCCCATTCTGAGTAGACCCGCTGACGGTGCCTCAAATGAGCGCAAATCTCATGTAGCTGGGCCAGAGCCGCGCGCGGCAAAACGATGTCGCTCCATCGGTAATGTGGGGCTATCTTCTGTGCCAAAGCAGCGAGTTTGCAATTGGATTGCGACCGGCAACCGCTGTACAGATCGTCCCTGGAAATAGCGACGCTTTCGCGATTTCGCAACCGAGCCAGGCTGGAAGCAGAGTGGAACGCGCTCTTCATTCGGCCCGGTGTCAGGCGGAATTTAATAGAAAGGTCCTCCCAATCGACATCAGGACTGCACACCACATCGTTGGCCAAAGCCATCCAGATGTGCTTCCGCTCCGCGGCATCAGGCGCGGGCAATCCAACCGCCACAAACTCGTGGTGGGAAAAGAGGGCGCCGGGTCTCCATGCAGACTCAGTGCCTAGAAATACCATCCAGGACATTTGTTCCATCAGGCGCAGCAGGGCGTGCCGATAAGAGGCGGGCTTGCCTTCTTCGGCCGTGAGAACGTCGAAGTGGTCAAGATAGACAGCCGCCTGGTGCAACAGCGCATGGCGGAAAATGGACCGCAGTGCGTTCTCCACATCGGCAAAGCGCTGTAAGAGCTCTTGCATGTCCACCACCAGCATCGAAACGCCCAGAGCGCGGCACAACGCTCCGGCCAGAGATTTCTTGCCCGTGCCGAAGGGCCCATAAAAGTGGAAAACCAGACGCTTCTCTGACCTCAGATCGTGTTCCACAAATTGCTGGATAAGGTTCAAGAGTTGATCTTTAAAGGATGTTTTCCAGCGCAGGTCCTGCAGCGTTTCCAGTCCGGAGAAAACACGTACACAAAGATGGAATTCAGGGTCGCTTCCATTAACCCCCAACATGTAATTCAGGGTCATGTCGTCCAGCGCGAGGGACCGACGCAGGAGGGTTTCGTCGCGGTTCAACAGCTTCATCAATCCGGTGCGGAACAAAGGCGCCTGGGGCGAAAAGACATTCATCCTCGCTAACCGCTCGGTGGATGTCTCGCACAACAGCCGGAGCGCCAATCCAACGGTCATGCGCCGACGAGAAATATCGTCATGCAAGTAGCCAAACAGGCGCTCGTATTTCGGATCCACTTCAGGCGCAAGGGCCAGCAACAGCAGGCGTTGTTCAAAGCCGGAGAGCCCGAACAGGAGCGCCACGTGGGGCAGGGCCAGAGGAACGCCTTGTTCAAGGCTGCAAAGGCGGCGGGCGTCTGTCTCGCGTGCCAGCGCGGCAGCGTGGGCCGTCAGTTCTTCGCTGCCTGGCTCCTCAGGAGTTTGGAAGATTCTATCTACGTCAGCATCGGAGATGTACATTCCTTTGAACACATCATGCGTATCACTTGCGGGTAAACGAAGGCGGACGATTTCCCTTTGAATGAGCAGATCGAGACAGGCCAGCTCAGCCAGCAGATGTTCCGCATTGTTCTTGTATGGTTCCGCCATCAAATGTTCATCCTGAGACCGTAAATGAAACTGAGTTCGTGTCTCTCCCATCAATGGTTGCTTTGACCTGGACCGGGCCCGCCGCCAGTGCGGGCGGCACTCTCACAGAGAACTGGCTGGCAAAAGACTGCGGGCCCAGCGGCACGTTGGTTGCGCCAAAAGTTACGCTTACATTTCTGCCGCTCAAGCCGCTGCCTGCCAAGGTCACCATGTCTCCGGCGAACGCCGCCGCTGGAATGATCTGGTTGAGCTGCGAGGGCAGCGCATTCGACTCGCGTCCATCCACCAGCGCCGAAACCGGAGTAGTGACTGCTAACACGCGGTCCACCTGTACAACAAGTTGCGTCGCCGTAGCGTTCGTCCCCTTCGTGATCAGCAGGCCAGCCACTCTGGCAGCTACGTCTGTCCCGTTGAGCCGCTCTCCGGTGAGTGTGATCGTGGTTTTCACCGGAGGAGGGCTAACGGCCAGGTTGACGGCAGTGATCAAAGGCAACACCTCAAACGAAAGCGCATTGCTGCGTTTCGGCGAGCCATCGTTCAAAATCAGGACCACAGATTTGGCGCCGTTGCTGGCGATGGCCATGGGTACGATTGCTGTCACCAATTTGCCGGTGGGATCGACCGTGGTGGTGGCCGCCTGGCCGTCGATCTCCACTGCCACAGTTGCGCCGCTGGGCACAGTAAAGTCGATTGAAACCGGAATCCCCGGAATGCCCCGCAGAGGAACGACCCTGTTGATCCACGGGACCACCTGGTAGGTGGCAGGCGGGCTCTGGTTGCCCTGGACCGTGACCACAATTGGGACCTTTGGGCCGCCTACCAGACTCTCGGGTATGACGAGATCAATTTCATTGGCGCTGAGGCTGATGAGGTCCGACGGTGAGAAATCCACTCCGCCGACAGTTACCACCGTGTCCGTGCCGGGACTTTGGAATCCCTGGCCCTTAATCTTCACTTGCGCGCCCGCTGGACCACTCGACGGCTCTACCGAAGTGATTTGCGGAGTAGTAAACGCCTGCGTCTGGACGAGAGTGCGTTGAATGGCAGGCGCGGGTCCAGTCCTGGGTATTGTTGGCCCAATTTCCACGAGTGAGACTTCGTAGGCAACAGAGAGGCGATACGCCTTGCTTAAGCCGGTCCAGATTTTTGAAAACTCATCCATCGAAATCGGGAGCAGCGAAATTTTTACTTTCTCGAACGAATTGCGCAGTTCAGGCGCAAATTGGCTGTCGAGGCCGGCATCGAAGTCACCGTCATGAACGTCATTGAGCACAGGGTAATCGTGAAAGATAGCCATCGAGTTGCCCAGCAGTTGATGGGCAGTAATGTCATCCTGGGCAGCCGCTCCCGTTTTCTTGGCGTAGGCGGTCAGAAGATAATTGAGTGAGAGGACCAGGCCTGGCCGATCACCATTGATCGGACCCACACGGTCTCCCCGCCAGTTCATGTTCTTGGCGAACGGGCTTTCCGTCACTTTGTAGAGAAACAGATTCACGCCATTTTCTTCGCTGACTCGATCATCATCCGGGGGCAAAATAGTCACGCGGAACGTTGCCCCTCCCATGAGCGGCGGCTTGTTCAATTTTTTTGACAACAGTTCCGCCATGGCCGTAGTCACCGATCCAATCGCGAGATAACTCATGACTCAACCCAGGCGGCGCACATAGCGCCGATCCATGTCCCAGTCGTCGGCCAGAGCCGGAGACGGCGGCGGCGCTGCAGCCACGGCTGCCGGAGCGTCTTCCTGGATGATCTGAATTTCAAGGTTCCCGATGCTGAGGCCTCCACTCTCTTCTTTTTTCCCCGCCCAATTTTCAAAACGCCTGGGACTGGCAATGGTGGCAAGCGTGTCTAGAACGCCTCTGGTGTCTTGTGCCGGCAATGCCAATACCTGTTGCGCAGGAAGCCTCAAGGGGGTTTTTTCCTGTGGCATCTTCACAGCCACGGCTGGCTCCGCTGCTCGCGCCTCACGGGCATCGCTCCAACTAGAGGAAGACTGCAAGCGCTTTGCCGGGCGACTTGACGGTTGTTGCACAGTGTCTGCAGGGCGCCGTCTCTCCACGGGGCTCTCCATCGTGACCGAGCCAGGCGTAATTCGCGCTGGTCTGGCAACCACCGACTCCGGTGGCAATGAAAAAGGACCAATGCGATGTTGCAACCCCGTGGGCGGCATTTCCGCGAACTCGATTCTCGGTTGCCTGAGAAACGTTGCCGGCGGGGATTCAGGCGCCGCAATCTCATCGTCAGTTGTCGAAATTGCGGGTTCCGAAGGGAGCGTTTTATCGCCACGCGACGCGGTGATTCCTGGAACAGAAGCCGGTTCTACAGGCTTCGGCGGCGCTTTCATCGGAGAATCGGAAATTCCGGTCGCAACCTGCGAAACCGATGAAGGCGGCAGAGCGGAGGCCGGTGTTGGTGCTATCTGAGATAACTGATTTACCCCATGTTGCGCGCCCGGCTGCGTCGGTTGCGGCATAGCAACCTCAGGAGAAGCGATTGTCTGGACTGATGATGGTGGAGCCTGCGTAACTGCAGGAATCACCGTAAGTTGTGGCGCTGCTGTCTGGGCTGTGTTCCGCAATGAGCGCTGGTCCAGACGTTCCGCAAAAGGAGCGCTTGTGGGGGCCGGACGACGCCATGACGATACTGAAGCGCCCGCGAAACGAGCGCTCTTCGGCGCCGGCGTAGTTCGTGCGCCGCTTCGGACCAGACCTGTCAGGTATCCTGCCATAAGGCTAAGAAGCCCCCATCTTTTCCAGTTCTTCTTCCAGCAACTCAATGTAGCGCCGCCGCCGAGTGGGACTCAGGGCCAGAATTTCCGCCTCTGACCAGTGATAGTGCCAAGCCAGAAAATGGACCTCCCAGTCGAGAACAGCCTCCCTTGCCTTCATTTCCGCAAGAACCAGGAAGGGCAAATCAACTTCGGCGGAAAAATTGGCGCCGCACTCTGGACATATCGCTTCCAGCTTCAGCTCAAGCTGGGGAGCCAGCGCCTTCATCTGAAGCTCGATCTGTTCACGGTCGCTGACGCTAAGTCTCTTGATCACCTCCAAAGCGGTATCGGTCCGGTGCTGTCCCTGAAGACAAGCAGCCAGAATCAGCTCACGCTGCTCCTCTTCCGTCAGATCCTGGCGCTGGACCATAGCTTCCTGATCTCCGCCGGTGGGCAGGCGAAACTCCATCTGCCGTTCGGGATCGGATTGGGGCTTGAAGAAAAAAGTGCGCGAGCGCAACGGAGGAGCTTCCACCGTCAACTCGCCCACTTCCAGAGGGACTTCGAGAGGCTCACTGCAAGCCTCTGCAGGGCAGCGCAATGTCACATAGAGCTTGCCGCCAAAGGTGATTTCAAAGAGTTTGAGCAAGAGAAATTCGCGATCGCCCGCAAGCAGCTCCCGGACCAACGAAGCACCCACGCGGGAAAGAGAGCCGATGCGCTCCAGCCGCCGGGAAAGCAGCGCCGTGGTTACGGCGGACATCGCCGCCTGCGGAGAAAGGCCGGCCAGCAATCGCTGTTCACGGCCAGTGATGGGCTTGAGTTCTACTTCGCGATGGACGCGACCGTCTGGGGCAACATATCCCAGGGGCAACAAGAACGCCCTCCGATCGGAGCCGGGGAATTCCCCAGCATCGGTCCATTCCGGCGGAGGGCATTGAGGGCGTTCACTCTGGAGTACTGCATCCATGCTATGTTTCCGTAGGCTCCTTCACGCCGTCATCTCTCTGCCAGCCTTCGTTTTCCAGCTTGATGGTCTGGATCATGACAGCATTGCCGGCGGCATCCAGTTCCGGCAGCGCCTGGTACTCAGAAACCCAGCAACGAAAGACGTGATAGGAAATCGCGGGTTGGCCTGCCTCATTGAAGACATCAATAATGATGTTCTTGCGGAAATTCTTCAGGGACATGGCAGCGTCACCCTGGAAGTTGTTCACCAGATTCGCCCACTTTTCAAAAGTGAGATCGTGGGTGACTCCAGCGCTGAGAGTCACAGCGTCATAGCTGGTCTTGCCCGGCAGCCGGTGCGGGGTGCTTGGGTCACCGCTCTCATACCAATCCACTTTCTCTGTCGTCTTTTTCAACGCGCTGCACTTGCTCAAACCGGCCACGTAGACGTTATCTATCTTGATCCGGAACTTGAAGTTCCGGTAGGGATCAACGCGCTGAGGATTGGCCGTGAATTTTGCCATTGAGGCGCTCCTTTCACTCGAGTCTTAGGCAGCCGGCTGGCCGGCCTTTTGTGTCAGTTTCAGGACAACAAATTCCGCCGGTTTCAACGGCGCGAAGCCGACCAGGATGTTCACTGTGCCGGCGTCGATGTCCTGTTGTGTAGTAGTGGTTTCATCGACCTTCACAAAGAATGCGTCGCTGGGTGTCTTGCCTTGGAATGCGCCGGCGCGGAATTGCAGCGTCATGAAAGCGCCTATGTTCATGCGCAGGCTTGCCCAAAGACCTGTATCGTTGGGCTCGAACACGGCATATTGAATGCCGTTGTAAATGCTTTGTTCCAGGAAGATGGCTGTGCGGCGCACCGGCACATAGCGGTATTCAGGGTTCGAAAGTGTGGCCAGTGTCCGCGCGCCCCAGATTACGATTCCCGAAGCTGGAAACGAACGGATGACATTGACGCCGATGGGATTGAGAAAGTCCTGCTGTGCGTCAGTGGTGTCAGCCAATAGCCCTACCGATCCAGCAAGGTTTGCTTCCGTGCCCGCAGGCGCTTTGAACACTCCGCGGGTTGAGTCAATATGCGCGTACATCCCGGCGACAAAGCCGCTGGGCGGAACAGGAATAGGAGCGCTGGAGACACCGGTTGGATCCGCCATTTGCAACCAGGGATAATAGACAGCCCCAAACGAGCTTTTTACCGTGAGGCTGTTAACAAATGTCCGGGCCTCATCCACGGTCACGTCGCTGACGTGTGGATCGCCGATGAAAAAGCAATCACCGCGTTGCGCGCAGTAATTCGTTCCGGTGGAAACAACGTCCGGCGTACTAATCCCGGGAATACAGACGATGTTCACGTCGCGAATGGTGTCCAAGGCAAACAAGCCGTTCTTGTGCTCGAGATCGCCCGGTTGGGCTCCATCGGCGCCGAAAACCACGCTAACTACATTTCCCGTGACTGTAGCTACTCCCAGGTTGTACTCGGTATTAGGCTGGGCAGAGTTGGCGGGGCGCAGCACAGCCCCTCCGGTTATTTCCGAACCGCCGTTGCTGATCCCTAAACGGAGCGTGCCCGCTATGTTTTGTGCCACGGAATTTGTTACCACTACGGATGACGCCGGGCCTGGCGTGCCACTGCTCAGGACCAGTGCCGGGGCCGAAGCATTGTTGCTGTTGTCATAAGAGGCTGTGAACGCGGAAAACGCGACTGCATTTATGGTGCGTCGGGGCGTGATCGCTCGCACCGCAGTCTGGATGGTACTGGCAATCGCAGCTCCATTGGCCATCGCTCCATTCAATGTGACTTCAGCGGGTCCATCACCATTGATTGTGATTTGGAATTTTGCCGGCCCGGTAAGACTGAGTGGATTGGCTGGAGAATTACTCGCTACTACAGAAGAGGTTGTGCCGGTTGTGCCTGAAGCCAGGTTATAGGTTGTAGTGAAAGTGCAGCTAAAACCCGCATACGCAGGCTGATGTATGGCGCTGTTGGCCGTCATGGAGCGCACCGCGTTCTGAATTGCGGCGGCGATGTCAGCACCGTTTGCGGGACCAGGAGGAATGGTCACCTCCTGGTTCCCGTCACCGTCAAGGTTGATCAGGAACTTACGCTGGTCAGCGGGTGGGTTGGTAGAGGGAGCAGCACCGCTCGTGCTGGTGCCGGGTGTGGGTGCTCCAGAAGTTTCCACACCGCCGTTTGCCACTCCCAACTTAAACCCGACGGCTCCATCCTGACCTGCAGGGCCGTTGGTGACAACCACGGTGGAACCGCTGCCCGTGCTGCCGGAAACCAGGTTGTAGGTTGTGGTGAAGGTACACGTAAAATTGTTGTAGGCAGCCTGGTGTGCAGGCGTTGCTGCCGTCATGGCGCGCACAGCGGTCTGAATTGCCGTTGCAATGTCAGCGCCGGTTGTGGGTGCGGCGGGAACCACTACCAGTTGCGGCCCATCACCGTCAAGATTGATATTAAATTGACGTTGGTTAGCCGGAGGATTGGTGGCTGGCGCGGCGCCACTGACACTTCGCCCGGACGTTGCTGCTGCGCCAACTGCCTCCGTCCCACCATTCGCCCCTACTCCGAGCTTCAACAGATTGGCGCCATTTCCCACCGGCAGCGGAGCGCTTCGGCTGACACCGGCTACAGCAGTACCCAGGTTTCCGGCGTCGGTAGCGGTTGTGATGTACCGGGACTTGGCGGCAATCACCGTATCTACAAAATTTGGAGATGTAGGGTCCATCACCAATCCGGCGAATGTCTCCAGCACCTGTGGAGGGAGTGGAGGATTCAGGTCGCTGCGGTCTTTTAACACTTGCATGCTGAAGGCATTGTTGGGATCGGATTTGTCGTCGGTAATCACCAGACTCAGCTTGTTGCCCCACGCTCCCTCGTTAGCTGCCGATACCTGCAAAGTGCGAGCAGCGACAGCCTTCCGGTCCTTGATAGCGATAGCCGCTGCGATCGCCCCAGCTCCAGCAACCCGCACGATATAGGTCTTTTTGCCGCCGTTATTGAAAAACTGGAAAACGGAGTGGGCCAAAAAGCTGTCTTTCAGGAATCCGCCGTAGGTGGTCTGAAACTCCGCCAGACTCGTAACCAGATGCGCTTCATTCAGCGGGCCCATCTCCGTTTTGCCAATAAACGCGCCATTGGAGGTGCTCACACCTTCAATGGGCCTGACTCCGCTCGGGATCTCTTCTATGTAAACACCCGGATGCAATCGTTCCATCTCGTTTTTCTCCTTCCACGCCGGTGGGGAAATCTATTTTGAAGGTTGCTGGCTTGCCTGCCGCAGGATGCTGATCAGTCCTGAGCTGGCGAGTTTTGTCACTTTGGGATTCTGGTTTACTTCGGAATCGCTCACCGGCGCCGAAACTTCACCGGGCCCCAGGTGAAGCGTGGCACGGCTGGACAGCGGTACGAGAAGCAAATGCTTTGCGTTGTTCTTTATCTGAATATCCACAACCCTTGTCTCCTGAATTGAAGTTCGCGTGTTTCCTTTTCGAAACTGCTCTCGGTGGCCCCGCTGAGATTGCTCATTCCTTCAGATCGCGGGGTGCAACGTTGCCAAGGTCCCGCTGCCATCCATCAGGATTCGCCCTGCTGCTCCGATGATGAAATGACTCTCAGCTTTTCCAGCGGGACTACGACCGCCTGCTTCCGGATTACATCAACGACGACAAACGCTCGCGTCCGGGAACCTGAGTCGG
>Ga0126384_10001826_pt1 | contig 12762 bp, 10 predicted proteins | sample PanSoiMetPlot_36_FD_92543 | JGI IMG/M metagenome (GOLD analysis project Ga0126384, IMG submission 92543) | Tropical forest soil microbial communities from Panama - MetaG Plot_36 | ecosystem: Environmental > Terrestrial > Soil > Tropical forest > Bulk soil | place: Panama | collected 2016-02-17 | reverse complement strand
CTCGCCCACTGGGATCTCGAGAAGATGGCCGCCCTCGGCATCCGCTTCGGCAAGGCGCTGCAGCTGACGAACGTGCTCCGCGACATTCCCCGCGACCTGCGTGGGGGGCGCTGCTATCTTCCGAGCCATGATCTGGCGCTCCTCGGACTCGAGCCGAAGGATCTCCTCGATCCCAAAGCAGGACGCCAGCTTCGCCCCCTCCTCGTCGAGCTGCTCAACATCGCGCTCGATCACTACGAGGCGGGATGGCAGTACACGTTCGCCATACCCAAACGGGAGACGCGCATGCGACTGGCCTGCGCCTGGCCGCTCCTCATCGGGCTCCGCACCCTCGACCTGCTCGCCCAGGCGCCCAACTGGCTCGATCCCGCCGTGGTCCTCAAGGTGCCTCGCATCCGCGTCTACGGCATGATGGCGCAGTCGGTGGCAACCGTCTGGTCCACGCGCGCGCTCAGCCGCAAGGCCCGGCAGCTGCGCGAGCGCATCCGGCTATGATCGCCCTCCTCCAGGTCGATGCGTTCACCGAGCAACCGTTCGGGGGCAACCCCGCCATCGTCGTGCTTGATGCGGCCGCGCTGTCCGAGACGCAGATGCAGGCGATCGCCACGGAGATGCGCGCCGCGGGCACGGCCTTCCTCATGCCCGCCACGCGCCCCGACTGCCAGTGGCGGCTGCGCTGGTTCACTCCCACGCGCGAGATAGCCTATTCGGGACACACGACCCTGGCCGCCGTGCACGCGCTCGTCGAGTCCGGACGCCTCAAGGGTGATCACGTCGTGTTCGAAACGCTGAGCGGCCCGCTCGGTGCCAGCATCATCACCGGGCGGGAACGTCGGCTCATCTGGCTCGAGCCCAAGGTGCCGGAGCTCCATCCCTTCACCGGTCAGCTCGCCCACGTGCGGGAGACGCTCGGACTGTCTGCCGCCGCCGGCTGGGCCCACGCCGTCACGACGCCGGATCACGATCTGCTGGTGCCCGTCGCCGGGCTCGACGTGCTGACATCCGTGCGGCCGAACCTGCCCGCCCTGGGCGAGATCGCGACACACGCCGGCATCCGGGGCGTCTGCCTCGTCTCGCGCGAGGCCAGGGATGCAGGCTCGGCCACCCACTGCCGCTTCTTCGCGCCGCACTTCGGCATTCCCGAGGACATCGTGACAGGCTCGGTCCACTCCTCGATCGGCGTGTGGCTCTTCGCGGCGGGTCTCTTGCACGCCGAGGGCACGCTCGCGGCATTCACGGCCGAGCAGGGCGACAACCTCGGACGGCCGGGGCGGCTCCGCGTGGAGCTCCTGCTGCAGGATGGTGCCGTGGCCCGGGTCCGGGTCGGCGGCGCCGCAGTGACCGTGCTCGCCGGCAGCATGGCCGTTCCGCGCGCATGAGGTTCCTCGGCGTCGATCTCGCATGGAAGGACGGCAACCGCTCGGGCCTGGCTCTGCTCCACGGGCCGTGCTTTCCCCTCCGGCTGCATGAGATCCCGCACACGCAGGCACGCCACTCGGATGTCCTCGCATGGATAGCGCGGCACGTCGCACGCCATCGAGCCTCGGTGGGCATCGACGCGCCGCTGCTCGGGCTCGGCACGGGACGCCGCCTCGGCGACAACGAGGTCGCGAGCGCCTTCGGCCGCTTCCATGCTTCCACGCACAGCCCTCCCAAATATCCGGGACTCGAGGCCTTCACTCGCTCGCTCGCGAGCGACTACACGCTCGACGCCTTCGGGCCCGCATGGCGTCCCGGCCGCGGCCGGCCGGCTCTCCGCGAGGTATATCCGAATGCGCTGCAGGTCCTCCTTTTCGGTCTCGACCGCATGCCCGGCCTCACGATCGTGAAGTACAAGCGGCAACGCTTTCGCGGCCTGAGTGCGTGGGTCGACCGGGGGCTTCGCCCCTTCATCGAGCAGTGCGCCCGCGCGATAGGCGGCCGCTACGTGGCGACGGGGGATGCGGCGTGGCAGAGCCTGCTTGCGATCCGCCCGCGTGCGAGCATGTCGGGCTCCGAGCTCAAAGACATCGAGGATCGGTGGGACGCGGTGCTGTGCGCGGTCGGCGCTGCGCTCGAGTTCTTCGAGCCGGGCTCGATGCGCTTCTACCCGGAAGGGGGCGCTGCGTGGCGGCAGGGCTACATCCTGGCTCCGTGCCTGCCGACACAACGCTGAGCGCGCCCGACGGGAAGCCATGCGAGCGAGCTCGCCCGACGCCACTCCGTTCAGCGACGATCCGCCTGGACTGCCGCCGGTCCGAGGTCAGCTCTACGCGGCGGCCACGCCTACCGGTGAGGGGCTCGTCCTCACTCACGGGGCGGGCGGGAATTCCCGGAGCCAAGTCTTGATCGCGGTGGCGCAGACATTCGCCGTGGCCGGCTTCCGGGTGCTCTGCTGTGATCTGCCGTTTCGCCAGGCGCGTGCGAGCGGGCCGCCGTCCCCAGCCGGAGCGGCGCGTGACCGCGCGGGACTCGAGGCGGCCGTCCAGTCGCTGCGTCGTCTCGGCGTCGAGGCCCCGATGCTGGGCGGCCTTTCCTACGGCGGGCGGCAAGCGACCATGCTGGCGGCCGATGCCCCCGAGATCGCGAGCTGCCTGCTGCTCCTCTCGTACCCACTTCATCCGCCGGGGCGTCCGGAGCAGGCTCGCACGGCGCACCTTCCACGACTGCGCACACCCGCCGTGTTCGTCTCCGGCACGCGGGATCCATTCGGGTCGCCCGAGGAGCTTCGTCAGGCCCTCACCCTCGTTCCGGCGCCCACGATCTTCGTGGAGATCGACGGCGCTGGCCACGATCTCTCCCGAGGGCGGCGCAGCGCAGCCGAGACGCATCGCGAGGTCGCCGGCCGCGCGCTCGAAGCATTGCGGGCGCTGGCCAGGACGATCTGACTACGACCTGGGTGTGCGCGCCGGGGCGACCTCTCGCGGGGCCTCGGCGCCGGGCGTGCGGTCAGTCGCCTACCGGAAGCATCAGCAGCGCGTTCGGGTCGATGCGCGCCCGGCGGAGCTGGGCGGACCAGTGCAGATGAGGACCCGTGGCGCGGCCCGTGCTTCCCACGGCGCCGATGATCGCGCCCCTCTCCACGAGCGCTCCCTCCACGACGTCGACGCGCTCCAGATGCATGTAGAGCGTGTAGAGAGCCTCGCCGTGATCGAGCGCGACCAGTCGGCCCCCGAAAAAATGCTCGGCGACCAGCGCCACACGCCCGCGGTTCGAGGCCACAACGGGAGTGCCGGCGGGCGCGGCCAAGTCCACCCCCGAATGGGGCGCTCGCGGCTTGCCGTTGATGACGCGGCGGAACCCGAAGCCCTCCGCCTTGACGTCGGAGGCCACCGGCCTCGTGAAGCGACCACGCCAGAGGCGCTCGGAGGTGATGGTGTCGTAAAGGGCACGGAGTCGTGCGGCCTCCATCTCCGCGCGGCTCTCGTTCGCCGGGGAGAGATCCACCATGCCCTTCGGCAAGGAGAGGCGCTGCACGGGAAAGCTCCGCGTCATGATGGGAATCCGTCCCGAGGCGTGATGAGACGCTCCGCTGCCATCCACGAACCCGATGCGCCACGGCGCCTTCCCGGACTTCTCCTCGAGGTCCACGCCGATGAGCGCGGCGTAGCCATCGGCATACGGGAAGAAGAAGAGTGGCCGGCCGGCCACGATGCCGTCCATCCCGGGCGCATTCGGTGCGCCGGTCACGACGATCATGGCCACGTCGCCCTGGCGGACCGATGCCGGCTTCACGGTCACCTTGAAGGCCGCTGCCGGGGCCGCCGCCCCGAACACCAAGGTGAGGAAGACCGCCGCCCGGGCGAGCGTGCTCATGCCGCGATTCTACGCGGGCCGCATGAAACCCAGAAGCTTCCGGCTTGGCCGCTCCCGGAGTGTGGCGCTACGAGGATTCGGGGCGCTGCTGCCGCAGGAACTGCTCGATCTCCGCCACGAGGTCGCCGGCCGGCGGCAGCTGGTCCCCCTGGGCGGCGGGAGGCTCCGCCCCCTCGTCTTCGTCGGTGGCCGTGCTCTCGAGCTTCCGGACGTACTCGGCGATCTTGGGATTCTGGCCCACGACCTCCTCGAGGTTGCGCTCGAACTGCCGCGTCGCCTCTATCAGGTCCGACAGGTCGGCGTCGGCGCCCAGCAGGGTCAGCACGCGTCGGACGAGCGCCAGGGCCGCCTTGGGATTTTCCACGCCCGACACGTAGTGCGGCACGTTGGCCCAGAGGCTCGCCGTGGGCATGCCGGCGTCCCGGCACATCGTATTGAGCACGCCCACGATCCCGGTGGGTCCTTCGTACCGAGAAGGCCGGATACCCAGCTTGGCGGCGAGCGCAGGATCCTGGGCACCTCCGGCCAACCTTACCGGCTTGGTGTGCGGCACCTCGGCTAGGAGGGCGCCGAGTGTCAGAACGAGCGATGCCCCCACGCGCCGCGCCAGATCCAGGACGGTGCCACAGTAGGTCCGCCACTTGAGGTGAGGCTCCGAGGTCACGCCCACGATCAGATCGTGGGCGAGCGCGAGGTTCCGGGATATGGCGAAGTCCGTGGAGGGCCAGATGATCTCCCGCTCGCCGTTCGACCCGGTCTTGAAGCGCACGTGGGGCCGGGATAGCCCAAAATGGTAGAACTCCTCCGGGTCGATGGTCGCCAGAGGCTCCGAGGGCCAGATCTGGCCGAGGTAACGCGCAGCGGTCGTCGCCGACTCGGCGGCATCATTCCAGCCAGAAAACGCAAGAATCAGGATGGGTTGGCGGAGCCCGGTCGGCTCCTCGAACAGCGTCAGCGGGTCACTGGGAGGCATGGAGAACCGTCCTGCGGGGGAGCATGCCTGAGGGTGCCCATCCCTGCAAGCTCAAAGAGCCCCCCCGGCCCAAAAAACAAGAGGTTGACTCGGCGCGCGAGGGTTCCGTATCATGGGCGCCGCTAAAAGAGCCCTTCACTCCACGTCCTCAGAGGAGGTTACGGTTATGCGTTCCAAGATCGCGACGTTTGCAGCGCTCATCGGGGTTGCTTTCCTGGCCGGCGCCTGCGCCACGTCCGAGCAGTGGGCAGAGTGGCGGGCCCACACCACGCACTTCGCCTCCGGCGACCACGCGAACTTCTCCCTCTCGAACAACATGCAGGGCACGAACCCGCGGGTCACCCGCCTCGACGTGGAGAATTCTCGTACGCAGAACTGGTGGGGCAAGACCATCACGGTCGAACCCGGTCAGGTCATCCAGAACTAGACGTGACTTCGCTTCGAAGCGTCGCCACGGCCCTTGCCGTGGCGGTCACGGCAGGGGTCGTGGCGCTCGCGCATGCGGGTTCCGCGGACTACGTCATGCCGGTGGACAAGCACAGCACCCCGAAGGCTCAGGCCTTGGCCCAGAAGTACCGGCCCCAGCTCCTCGAGCTCTCAGACTACGTCTACCACTGCCTGCCGTACCTGGAGATCCGAAACGGCCTCGGCTTCAAGCGCCCGCCGAAGGAGACCATCGACAATCGCTATGTCGCCATTTGGGTCAGGGCCGAGCAGGCGCCTGACCCGACCTTCGCCGCGATGCCGGTGGAGAAGCAGGCGTCGGCCATGTTCTCCCGGTACGGGGTGCCCATGCTGAAGCGGTTGGCCGCGCTGCCCGGACTCCAGGCCGATCCCGATCTCTACGGCTACTCCGTCGTCGTCGAGTGGGTGAAGCCCACCAGCGACCCGAAGATACCCACGATGGAGATCCTCTCGGTGTTCGCCGACAAGGCGAGCACCCAGGCCTTCCTCTCCAAGACGATGTCGGCACCCGACTACGTGCAGGGGACCAAGCTCACCTTCTTCGACGGAACCAAGGAAGTCGGCCGGCTCCCCATAGAGATCTGGGAAGACAATTTCGTGGGCACCTACAAGGTGCCCGGGTACGAGCTGGAGAAGGGCAAAGTCTGCTCGTAGCCGCCGGGCCTCCGGCGGCGGCCCCTCGCTGTCCTTCCGTTGTTTGACACTCCTCGCGGGCTCCGCTAGCATGACAGCGAGGGCCTCTTCATGAAACTCCCCGTGAAACAGAAGACGCAGTTCTCGCTCGTCTATCTGCTCATCGCCGTGCTCGTCCTCTCGCTCGTCCAGAGCTGGCTCCTCGCTCCCCGCACCATCGAGATCCCCATGAGCAAGTTCCTCACGCTCCTGCGCGAGGACAAGGTGGAACGCCTGTCCATCACGGACCGTGAGATCCGAGGCACCCTCAAGCCCGGCGCCATCCCGACCCCGCAGGCGGGTCCGGGCGACAAGGTGCGAAGTCTCGTGGGGGCCGACCAGCACGTCACCTCCTTCACGACGACGCGCATCCCGGGCATCGACGACAGCGCCCTATTAAAGGAGTTCGAGCAGCACAAGGTCGAGTTCTCGGGCCGGGTGGAGAGCACGTTCTGGCGCGACTTCCTCTTCGGGTGGATCGTGCCCCTCGCACTGATGATCGGGCTCTGGATGTTCGTGATGCGGCGCATGGGAGGCGGCCCGACTCAGGCCCTGTCCTTTGGCCGCTCCAAGGCCAAGATCTACGACCGGAAGGAGCTGAAGACAACCTTCGCCGACGTGGCGGGAGTGGACGAGGCCAAGACCGAGCTCATGGAGGTCGTGGACTTCCTGAAGAATCCCAAGAAGTACCAGCGCCTGGGCGGCCGCATTCCCAAGGGCGCGCTCCTCGTGGGTCCCCCCGGGACCGGCAAGACGCTGCTCGCCCGCGCGGTCGCCGGCGAGGCCGACGTGCCCTTCTTCTTCCTGTCCGGCTCCGAGTTCGTGGAAATGTTCGTGGGCGTGGGCGCCTCCCGCGTGCGCGATCTCTTCGAGCAGGCGAAGGAAAAGGCGCCCTGCATCGTGTTCATCGACGAGCTCGACGCCATCGGCAAGACGCGCGCGGGCGCGAGCGGCTTCGCCGGCGGCCACGATGAGCGCGAGCAGACGTTGAACCAGCTCCTCGCGGAGATGGACGGCTTCGACTCGTCCAAGGGCGTGATCATCATGGCCGCGACCAACCGGCCCGAGGTGCTCGATCAGGCCCTGCTCCGCGCGGGGCGGTTCGATCGTCAGGTGGTGGTGGACAAGCCGGACGTGAGAGGCCGCGAGGCCATCCTGAACGTGCATGCGCGCAACGTCATGCTGGCGCCCTCCGTCGATCTGCACGTGCTGGCCGCGCGCACCCCGGGCATGGCGGGGGCCGATCTGGCCAATATCATCAATGAGGCTGCGCTGCTCGCCGCGCGCAAGGGCAAGGACGCCGTGGACATGTCCGATCTCGACGAGGCCATCGACCGCGTCGTGGGCGGGCTCGAGCGCAAAAGCCGCGTGCTCTCCGAGAAGGAGCGCGACATCGTCGCCCACCACGAGATCGGGCACGCGCTCGTCGCCTCCTCCCTGCCCCAGGCCGATCCGGTGCACAAGGTCACGATCATCCCGCGCGGTGTGGGCGCGCTCGGCGCCACCTATCAGCTGCCGCTCGAGGACCGGTACCTCCTCACGCGGAGCGAGCTCGAGGACCGGATCGCCGTGCTCCTGGGCGGGCGGGCGGCCGAGGAGGTCGTTTACGGCGAGATCTCGACGGGCGCCCACAACGACCTCGATCGGGCCACTGAGATGGCGCGCCTCATGGTGACGCAGTACGGAATGTCCGAGACGCTGGGGCCCATGACATTCGGTGGCGGCCAGCAGGCCCTCTTCCTCAAGGGTGCGGGCATTGCGCAGGAGCGTGAGTACAGCGACGACACGGCGCGGGCTATCGACAGCGAGACCCGCGCCATCATCGACAAGATCTACGACCGGGTGCGGGGCCTGATCACGGACCGCAAACCCGTTCTGCTGGCGGCCGCGATCGAGCTCAAGGCCAAGGAAACTCTCGAAGGTGACCGCCTGCGCCGGCTCCTGGCCGGGGACGGAGCGGAGGAGACGCGATGATCGTCGTCAAGCGCGGCACCCTGGTGGTGATGCTCGTGATCGCAGCGGCGCTCGGCGTGGGCCTGGGCTCGTGGGGAGCGAGCGCCGTGGACCTCGTCAAGCCGCCCGTGCCGCCCGCTGCCCCGATGCCCGCGGCGGCGCCCGTGCAGACGGCTCCGCTCGCGTCGGGCGTCCAGGCTCCCGTCGTCCCGGCGGCCATGCCGGTCCCGTCGGGAAGCTTCGCCAAGGTGGCGGAGGTGGTGGGACCGGCCGTGGTCAACATCAACACGTACGGCCGCGGTGGCGGAGGGCGGACGCCCATCGAGGAGTTCTTCGGCGACGAGTTCCTTCGCCGCTTCTTCGGCGGCGAGCCGGAGCGGCAGCAGCAGCAGCGCAGCCTGGGCTCCGGCGTCATCGTGGACCCGTCCGGCATCGCCCTCACCAATGCGCACGTGGTCGAGCGCGCGTCCGACATCGAAGTGGTGACCTCGGAGGGCAAGAAGCACAAGGCCAAGATCATAGGGTTGGACAAACGAACGGATCTGGCAGTGCTCCGGCTCCAAGGCGGAGGCCCGTACACGGCCGCTGCGCTCGGCGACTCCGACAAGGTGAAGGTGGGCGACTGGGTGCTGGCGATCGGCTCGCCCTTCGGCCTGCAGCAGACGGTGACCGCCGGGATCATCAGCGCCAAGGGTCGCTCGATCGGTCAGGGGCCCTTCGACGATTTCCTCCAGACGGACGCCGCCATCAATCCCGGCAATTCCGGCGGGCCGCTCGTCAACATGTCGGGTGAGGTCATCGGCATCAACAGCGCCATCCTGTCCCGGTCCGGCGGCAACGTGGGCATCGGCTTCTCCATCCCCTCCAACATGGCGAAGCGCATCTACACGGAGCTCGCCTCCAAGGGAAGGATCACGCGCGGGTGGCTGGGCGTATCGATCCAGGAGCTAACGCCCGAGCTCGCGAAGGGATTCGGACTCAAAGAGCCGCGTGGCGTGCTCATCGCGGATGTCGTCAAGGACAGCCCGGCGGACAAGGCGGGCATCACCTCCGGGGACGTCCTCGTGGAGTTCGACGGCAGGCGCGTGGACACGCCCCAGGATCTCCAGAAGATCGTGGCCGCTACCGCTCCCGGCAAGGGTGTGCCCGTGAGGGTCTGGCGCGACAAGGGCGAGAGGACGCTCGAGATCAAGCTGGGTGAAACGCCCGAGGAGACCGCGCAGCTGGAGCCCGCCCCCAAGGGCAAGAGCCTTCTCGGGCTCGACACGCGACCCATCACTCCGGACATCCAGCGCCAGCTGAATCTCCGCACGACGGACGGGGTCATCGTGGCGCGGGTCGAGGAAGAAAGCCCGGCGGCCGAAGCGGGCATGCAGCGCGGCGACGTCGTCCGCGAGATCAACCGGCAGCGGATCCGCACCATGCAGGACTTCGAGCGGGTCACCCAGGCCATCAAGCCGGGCGACCGCGTGACGATGCTGCTGCAGCGCGGGCCGCAGCCGCTCTACGTGGCCTTCACGGTCGCCAAGGGATAGGGCGGGCGGGAATCCCCGCCAGGACCTGACGCACGCCGGGCCGGCTCCACGCCGGCTCGTTTTCCGTCTGCTACACTTACGTTGAGCGGGCGGCCGAAGGCGACTTCCCACCGTCTCCCAACACCATGGAATACAAGGACTACTACAAGATTCTCGGCGTGCCCAAAGGGGCCGACGACAAGGCGATCAAGACTGCCTACCGTCGCCTGGCCCGCAAGCACCACCCCGACGTATCGAAAGGGAAGGAATCCGCGGCGCGATTCCAGGAAGTTGCCGAGGCCTACGAGGTCCTGAGCGACGCCGAGAAGCGCAAGCGCTACGACACGCTCGGGCCGGACTGGCAGCGCTACGCGGAGGCAGGCGCCGGTGGTCGCGGACCGTCCGACGGATCCCCTTTCGGAACGGGCGAAGTCCGCTTCACACGTGGCGGCGAAGGCTTCTCGGAATTCTTCCGCACGATCTTCGGAGACATCGGAGGTGGCCGACGGACCGGTGGCGGGTTCCGTGAGCCCGAGTTCGTGGACTTGAGCGACTTCGCGTCCGGCGGCGGATCCGAGCGTGGCGGCGACGTGGAGGCGGCCATCGAGCTCACGCTCGACGAGGCCTTCACGGGGGTCAGCCGGAACATCTCCCTCGAGCTCGAGGAGCCCTGCCCGGCGTGCGGCGGCGCCGGCAACGTCAACCGCAAGCCGTGCCTGCAGTGCCGCGGTAGTGGCTGGGCTAAAGCCCGCCGGAATCTCGAGGTCAAGATTCCGGCTGGCGTCGAGACGGGCTCGCGCATTCGCGTCGCGGGAGAGGGCGCCGGCGGCACGGGCCGCGGGAGCCGTGGCGACATCTATCTCCACGTGACCGTGCGGCCCGACCCGCGCTTCGAGAGGAAGGGCGACGATCTCTACGTCACGCTGCCCGTCTCTGCCCCCGACGCCGCGCTCGGCACGGAAGTCTCGGTGCCGACGCTCAAAGGGCAGGTCTCGATGAAGGTGCCGCCCGAGACCTCGGGCGGGCGCACGTTCCGACTGCCGGGCTACGGCATGCCGCGGCTCCGGGGCAGCGGGGCCGGCGACCAGTACGTGCGCGTGCAGCTGACCATTCCCTCGGGCTTGAGCGCGAGGGAGCGGGAGCTCTACCAGGAGCTCAAGAATCTCCGGACAGAGGGGACGACATGAAGTTCGACAAGTTCACCGTGAAGGCGCAGGAGGCAGTCCAGGCCGCGCAGGCGCTCGCCGTCGAAGGCAGCCATCAGGCCATCGAGCCCGAGCACCTCCTGCTGGCATTGCTTCAGCAGCAGGAAGGCGTCGTGGGGCCACTCCTCGCGAAGCTCGGCGCGCGTCCCGAGGCGCTCACCCGCGAGCTCAAGACAGCGCTCGGCAAGCTCCCCACCGTTAAGGGTGGCGGACGCCAGTACGCGTCGGAGCGACTCGAGAATGCGCTCACCCGCGCCTGGGACGAGGCGCAGCGGCTGAAGGATGAGTACTGCTCCACCGAGCACCTGCTGATCGGGATCGCCCAGGACAAGTCGGGCGAGGCGAGCCGGATCCTGGCCAAGGCAGGCGTCACGCCGGAGGCGATCTACAAGGCTCTCGTCGACGTGCGAGGCTCCCAGCGCGTCACCGACGCCAACCCGGAGGAGAAATACCAGGCTCTGCAGCGATACGCCAAGGACCTGACGGACCTCGCGCGCAAGGGCAAGCTCGATCCCGTCATCGGGCGCGACGAGGAAATCAGGCGCGTCGTGCAGGTGCTCTCGCGGCGGACCAAGAACAATCCCGTGCTGATCGGCGAGCCCGGCGTGGGCAAGACGGCCATCGTGGAAGGCCTCGCCCAGCGCATCGTGGGCGGCGACGTGCCGGAAGGCCTCAAGGGCAAGCGCCTGCTCGCCATCGATATCGGCGCCATGGTCGCGGGTTCCAAGTACCGCGGAGAGTTCGAGGACCGTTTGAAGGCGGTGCTCCGCGAGATCACCGAGAGCGAAGGCGAGATCATCTGCTTCATCGACGAGCTCCACACGCTCGTGGGCGCGGGCGCGGCCGAGGGTGCGGTGGACGCGGCCAACATGTTGAAGCCGGCGCTCGCGCGCGGCGAACTCCGTTGCGTCGGTGCCACCACGCTCGACGAGTACAGGAAGCACATCGAGAAGGATCCGGCGCTCGAGCGCCGCTTCCAGCCCGTGCTGGTCAAGGAGCCGTCGGTGGAGGACACCATCGCGATCCTCCGCGGCCTCAAGGACAAGTACGAGGTCCACCACAAGGTGAAGATCAAGGACGCGGCCCTCGTGGCGGCCGCGGTGCTGTCGCAGCGCTACATCGCTGACCGCTTCCTGCCCGACAAGGCCATCGATCTCGTGGACGAGGCGGCCTCGCGTCTCCGCATCGAGATCGATTCGCTCCCCGCGGAGATCGACGAGATCCAGCGGCGCATCATGCAGCTCGGCATCGAGCGCGTGTCGGTGGCGCGGGAGTCCGACGCCGTCTCCAAGGAGCGCCTGGCCCGCCTCGATGCCGAGCTGGCGCAGCTCAAGGCCCAGTCCGACGCCCTCAAGCAGCACTGGCAGGCAGAGAAGGCCTCCATCCTGGCCATCGGCAAGATCAAGGAGGAAGGGGAAGCGGCACGGGCAGCCATCGAGGATGCGAAGCGCCGGGGCGATCTCGAGAAGGCCTCCGCGCTCCAGTACGGCACCCTCATCGAGCTCGACCGCAAGCTCGAGACGGAGAACGCCAAGCTCGCCGACCTCCAGAAGAGCCGGCGCATGTTGAAGGAGGAAGTCGACGAGGAAGACGTGGCCGAGACGGTCGCCAAGTGGACGGGCATCCCCGTCACGCGGCTCCTCGAGGCCGAGGTGCAGAAGCTCGTCAAGATGGAGGAGCGACTGACCCAGCGCGTGGTGGGGCAGGCTGAGGCCATCGTGGCCGTGTCCAACGCCGTGCGCCGCGCGCGGTCCGGCCTCTCCGACCCGAACCGGCCCATCGGCTCGTTCCTGTTCCTCGGCCCCACGGGCGTGGGCAAGACCGAGCTGGCGCGGGCCCTGGCCGAGTTTCTCTTCGATGACGAGCGCGCCATGATCCGCATCGATATGTCGGAGTACATGGAGAAGCACACGGTGTCCCGCCTGATCGGCGCCCCGCCCGGCTACGTGGGCTACGATGAGGGCGGTCAGCTCACCGAGGCCGTGCGCCGGCGCCCCTACTCGGTCGTCCTCTTCGACGAGATCGAGAAGGCCCACGGTGATGTCTTCAACGTGCTCCTGCAGCGCCTGCTCTTGGCCGGTGGTGGAGCTCGCCGCGTCCCCGGTGAAGCCCAGCGTTGCCCCGCGCCTGGTAATCAGCTCGGACCCGAGGTTGCTGGTCATGATCAGGACGGTGTTCTTGAAAT
>Ga0126384_10001825_pt1 | contig 12765 bp, 11 predicted proteins | sample PanSoiMetPlot_36_FD_92543 | JGI IMG/M metagenome (GOLD analysis project Ga0126384, IMG submission 92543) | Tropical forest soil microbial communities from Panama - MetaG Plot_36 | ecosystem: Environmental > Terrestrial > Soil > Tropical forest > Bulk soil | place: Panama | collected 2016-02-17 | reverse complement strand
GGGCGACGTCGGTGACACGCCCCTGCCAGCGCTCCATCCAGATGCCGAGGCCGTCGCGAGAGCCTTGGAAGCGCTCGTCCCCGGCCACGCCCGTCTCCGGATCCAGCGTGGCGGCCTGGAACATGGCCTTGTGATGATCGATCGCGGCGTACATGATGTCTTTGGCCTCCGTTTCGAGTTTCTCTACCGCCACTATGGCGGCCTGACGGAGGCCCCTTCATTACATCCTGATCAGGGCCGGCCGGCATCTGCGGGCGCGGCTTCATGCACATTTCTCGAATGTAAGATATGTCCGTGGCCGATGAGGAAGCCGTGGCGGCGCTGGCGCGGCTGCTCGGTCACGAGACCTGCGTGCGCCTGATCGACGCTCTTGGCGTGGGTGAGGCGACCGTCAGCGACCTGGCCTGCCGCCTGCACCTGGAACAGCCGCGTATCTCCACTCACCTGGCTCTTCTGCGCGAGGCCGGGATTGTCGAGTGCAAGGCCAGCGGCCGGCACCGCGTCTACGCCCTGCAGGGTCAGGCCCCGGCGATGGCCCTGGCGACCCTGCGCACCCTTGCTGCCAGCGTGGCCGGCCGCGGCGCGAAGCCGCCCAGTGGTGACGCACCAGCCGGCGACACAGACATTCGTCGAGCCCGGACCTGCTACGACCACCTGGCTGGCGTCGCGGGCGTCGCGCTGCTCGACAGGTTCGTGGACGAGGGCTGGCTGGAGCCGGGAGAAGGGCGCGACCTCCGGCTGACCGAGCGCGGCGCGACAGCGCTGGGCCACGCAGGTGTGGATCTTCATGCGGCGCGCCGCTCGCGGCGGGCCTTCGCCATCGCCTGTCCTGATTGGACAGAGCTGCGGCCACACCTGGGCGGTGCGCTCGGCGCCGCGGTCCTCATCGCTCTGCTCGACCAGGGCAGGGCCAGGCTCCGGCCGGGTGACAGGGTGGTCGACCTCTCACGGGGAGAGCCCGCGGCCTTCTGGGCGTCCGCCGGTGGCTGACCTGCTCCGGCCCCTGCGCAACCGCGGCCTTGTCACCCTCATGCTCGGTCACTTCACGGTGGACAGCTACGTCGGCCTGCTGCCGGTGCTGTATCCGCTGCTGATCAACCGGTTCCAGCTGAACCTGGAGACGGTCGGGCTAGTGACCCTGGCCTACAGCGGCATTGCGTCGGTGTCGCAACCGCTGTTTGGCATCCTGGCCGACCGCCACGGTACGCGTTTCACAGGGCTGGCGCTGGTATGGACCGCCGCCACGTTCTCGGCGGTCGGCTTCGTGCCCACCTTTCCCGGACTCGTCGTACTCGCAGCGCTTTCCGGTCTCGGCTCGGGTGCCTTCCATCCCTTCGGCGCCCTGACCGTGCGTGGCCTGCTGCCAGACCGCGGTGCCAACACTGCGATGTCGATCTACGTCACCGGTGGAACAGTGGGCGTCGCGGCTGGGCCGCTGATCGGCGTGGGCCTGGTCAGCGTCTTCGGCATCCATGGAACGCTGCTGATGCTGCTGCCCGGCACTGCGATCGCAGGTTATCTGCTGCTGGCGATGCGCCTGACGGACGCTCGGGCGGCCGCTGCTCCCGCCGCACTGCCTCGCGCCTGGCGCCGCGCGCTGCCTCTGGCCGCGATCACGGCCACCGTGGCTGTGATGGCGTGCCGCAACGTCACGGTCTTCACCTTGCAGGGCTTCACGCCGACCTGGTACCACCAGCTCGGCTTCCAACCGTGGTTCTATGGCCCGCTGGTGACCACCCTGGTGCTGTCCAGCGCGCTCGGCACCGTGGGCTGCGGGGCGCTGGCCGACCGCTTCGGCCGCAAGACGGTGATCACGGCGTCGCTCCTGCTGAGCCTTCCGGTCGTGGCGCTGTACGTGCTGCTGCCGGGGCGGCTTGGCTTCCTCTGGGCGGTGCTGGTCGGCTCGCTGGCGGCGTCGACGGGACCGTTGACCTTGATGATGGCGATGGAGCTGATGGCGGGCCGGGCCGGGCTCGCGTCAGGCCTGGTCCTGGGCCTGGCGTTCGTGACTGCAGCGATCGGGGTACCGGTTACCGGGGCGATCGCCGACAAGATCGGCCTTCAGGCGGCCCTGGGGCTGCAGGTGGCGGTAGTGGCTGTCACGGTACTGATCGCGATGCTGCTGCCCAGCGAGCAGTATCTGCGGCAGCTGCGCGAGCAGCGGGCCCGGCGCGCGGAGCCTGCACTGGCGACCGGCGAGTAGGGCCAGGGCCGGCCGGCCAGCTGCCCGGGCGATGGCCCATTCCGGCGCCCTGGAGGGGGCATTCTGCTGGCAGTTTGCCCCGCTGGCAGAGAGTGGGCAGCCTGGCCGGTTCGGGCAGGCCCGCGGCAGGGGCCAGAGCGCTACGATGTCAGGCCTGTGCCGGCTCCAGACCGCGCTCGGCTGAAGTCTCGGCCAGGCTCGCCCGCTCAGCCTGCCCTGCCGGCAGCCGGTGGCTCTGACGCCTCCTGGCTGCGGCTGCTGGTGCGCGACAGCTTTGGTGTCCGCTGCTCGAACCAGTGGTTAGCGCTTCTCGATGGGCGTGAGGAGCTGCCGGACGGTCTGGCCGCCTTTTCGCCGCTCCTAGACCGGCTTAAACAGGGCGAGCTCGTCAGCGAGGCTGCCTCGCGACTGGTCGACGAAGCAGTGCGGGTGTGGAGTAAGCCCGGCTTCGACACCTTCATCTCGCTGCCGCGTCTCCGATTCACGCCGTTTCCCTACCAGCTTCGTGCCGCCGAGGCGGCGCTGAGCCGTATGCGGGGCCGCGCCATCCTGGCCGACGAGGTGGGTCTGGGCAAGACCATCGAGGCCGGTCTGGTGCTTAGCGAGCTGTACCTCCGGCGGCTTGTTCAGCGGGCTTTGATCGTCGTGCCTGCCGGCCTGGTTGAGCAGTGGTGGGAGGAGCTGGACCGCAAGTTTGGGCTTCCCGCTCTTGCACAGGGCAGCCGGGCTTGGAACAAGTCTCCCCGACCATGGGATGCGCCGATCGTGATCGCGTCGGTGGCGACAGCCCGGCGTGGGACGCTCCGAGAGGAGCTTGCAAAGATCCCGTGGGACCTGGTCGTCGTCGACGAGGCGCACAGGTTGAAGAACGCGCGGAGCGCGGCCGCCCGTCTGGCCAGGTCGCTTCGCGCAAGGTGCCTGCTGCTGCTCACCGCCACTCCAGTCGAGAACCGGCTCGATGACCTGTTCCAGCTCGTCAACCTGGTCCGGCCGGGCCACCTGGGCACCGCGGCCGAGTTCCGGGCACGGCACGGATCAGTGGGCGTGGAGCGTGTACGTGAGATCCGGCACCTGCAGGCGCGTCTGCGGGACGTGATGGTTAGGCACCGCCGCAGCGAGGTCGCGCTCATGCTGCCCCGGCGCGTGGCCGAGACCGTTCGAGTCGCACCGGGTCCCGAAGAAGCGGAGCTCTACCGGGTGGTCTCGGAGCGGGTGCGCGAGCGCGCACGCGCGGCGGCGCCGAACGAGCTTCTGGCCCTCCGGGCGATCCAGAGGCTCGCGGGCTCCGGTCCTCATGCGGCGATACCCACTCTCGAACGGGCGGGCTGGAGTGATCTCGCCGAGCGGGCACGACGAGTCGGTACGACAGCCAAAAGCAGCATCTTGCTGGAGCGCCTGGGCCGGCACGTCCGTTCAGGCGAAAAGGTGATCGTCTTCACCGCCTTCCGGGAGACCCTCAACGCGCTGGCGCGCATGGTTGGCCGCGAGGGCCTCGCGGCAGCCGTGTATCACGGCGGCCTCAGCCGGTCGGACAAGGATGCTGCGGTTCGCACCTTTCGAGAGGCGGTTCCTGTGCTCCTCACCACCGAGGCGGCAGGCGAGGGCCGAAACCTTCAGTTCTGTCATGTGATGGTGAACTTCGACCTCCCGTGGAACCCGATGCAGATCGAGCAGCGGCTGGGCCGAATCCACCGCATCGGCCAGGACCATGAGGTCCTTCTGACCAACCTGGCCACAATCGGGACCATCGAAGACCGCATCCTCGGGGTGCTGGAGCGGAAGATCAACCTCTTCGAGCTCGTTGTGGGGGAGCTCGACATGATCCTGGGCAGGATCGAGGACGACTTCGACTTCGAGTCGGCCGTCTTTCAAACACACGTCGAAAGTCGCGACGAGGCCGAGTTCGTCGAGCGTCTGGAGGCACTCGGCGACGAGCTGGCTCGGGCGCGCATGGGGTATCGAGAGAGCCGCGAGCGAACCGACCGCCTTGTCGGCGAGGGGGTCGCGCAGGAGTGATCCGAGATCCCGGGCTTCGTTTCTGGCTCGATCACGTGGGACGCGCGGGTGGCCTGGTCGAGGAGGACGGGGACAGGGCCGTCGTCGTCCTGCCGGAGCCGCTTCAGAAGGAGCTCGACCTCCCAGAGGAGGTCGTCGTGACCGCCGATCCCGACGTCGCAGAGGAGGAGGAGGCCTTGCTCCTGATCCACGGGCACCCGGTGCTCGAGCAGACGGCAGCCGGGATCCTGCAGCGCAGTGACGCCGGCTACCTGCCGCTGGCGTGGCCGGAGGCCACCCTGCCCGACGGTGCGCAGATGCTGGAGATGGCGCGCGAGCAGGTTGTCATCGATCACGGCAGGATTGACCTGAACGGCGTGCCTGCCCCCGTCCATCTTCCGCTGCTGCGCGCGGGCGCTCTGGTCACCTACACCGCAGACCAGATGTTTCAAGAGTGGGAGGAGGTGTGGGTCGGGGCCCACGACGGAATGCCTGTGGCAGAGCCGCTGCGGCGGGCGTTGGGAGGGTGGCCGTCAGGCGGTGACGATCGATCGGTGCTTGCACATCGGTGTCTCAGACCGGACCTCAGGAAGGCACTTGCCAGTGCCCACGGCCTGCTGCGCGACCGGGCGGAGTTCCGAGCACTGGGCCTGGCGAGGCAGGCACAGGCGGCGCTGCAGGACGAGCTGACTCGCGCCGAGACCTACTACGAAGAAGCGATCAAGTCAATATCACGACGGCGCGACGTCGCTCCCGGTGAACGGTCGGAGCTATACGACGCGCAGGCCGAGGCAACGCGGAACGAGCGCTCTCGCAGGCTTGTCGAGATCGAGGACAGGTTCAAGGTCCACATCGAGATCCGGCCGTTGCGGCTGCACGTCGTCCTGGCACCGGCACTGGAGGTGCCTGTCACCGTGCGCCGCGGGCAGCGGGCCTATCCGCTCCTGCTGACATGGGCGTTGCCGCTGCGCCGGTTTCTGCCCAGCCCCTGCCCGCACTGCGCCGCCGCATCCTCACTGGTCGCGGGACGAGAGCGCATCGGATGCACGGAGTGCCTGCCCCGCCCCGCGACGATCACCGCGCCGGCGGTCGAGCCGCCACGGGCCGCGGCCCCGGCCGTGGCTCCACCCGTGGCTGCACGCCAGCCCTCGCCGGCAGAGCCGCCGGCGAAGTCACGCCGTCAACAGCCCGACAAAGCGCATGAGGCTCCGGACGAGGGCGAGGCGCAGGATCGGTTGGCCCGCCTCCAGTCCGTGGTCCAGAAGGTCGGCGACCGGCTTGGGCTCGAGTTCTGGGAACGGGTGGTGGATCGCCGCCTGTGGCGCCGCGTGGCCACAGACTCCCCGCTCAGCGTCCTGTACCGCCTCTACGGCCCTCTGGGCCCTCTGCATGCGGTCGGCGCTTCGCCAGGCTGGCTGCCACACGAGTGGGGCTCCTGGCTGGCAGCCTCCTACGTGGACGGCACGGCGGTCACTGTGGGGGCCCTGCTTGCCGATGACGCCAGATGCGCATATTCCCTCCGCTGGCGCCTTGCTGACGGGGGCAAAGCGGTGGTGCGGGAGGTCCTGCCCCTGTCAGGCGACGATCGTCGAATCTTGGTGCCGATCGACCAGCTGCCGCCGGGCGTGGAAGGGAGGCTGCGACATCCGCCGCGGCCGCGGCCGTTCACGGATGAGGTGGCGCGCCTGCTGTGGGAGGTCGACGTGGAGCGCCTTGGGCTTCCCCTCGTTGTCCGCTGCCTCAGCATATGGTGGCGCGCCCAGGGTTGGGAGGTGCTGGGCGGGCAGCCGCACGGAGTTGTGGCCGCGGCGATGGTGTGTACTGCGCTGGCGCACTCCGGAACACGCTGGCGCCGCGACGAGGTCGCAGCCGCGCACGGCGCCGAGGTGACTCCAGTGAACCGGGCGGTCCGGCTCATTCAGACCGATACCGCACCGGCCGCGCGGGGCGGGCATAAGGTGACGCGGCAGCTGCGGCTGCCCTTCTGACCGGCCGGTGCCTGAAGAACATCTAACCTTGACGGGTCGTGCCAGAGGTCCCCGATCCTTTCCGCGACATCGCCGGCCACCCAGCAGTGCGGCGCCTGCTGACCACCCAGCTCGCCTCCGGGCGGCTTTCGCACGCCTACCTGTTCACGGGGGAGCCATCGCTGGGCAAGACCAAAGTGGCCCGCGCCCTGGCGGTGGCATTGCTGAGGGAAGTGCCGCTGGGCCGCCACCCCGACTACTGGGAGGACGACCGCCGGGACAACCTGCGTATAGATGAGATCCGGCTCCTGCCTGACAAGCAGCCCGAGCACCACGTTCAGTCGCTGCAGGCCTTCCTGGCGCTCAAGCCGGCGATCGGCTCCAGCCGCGTCGCGGTCATCAGCAACGTCGGGCGCATGGCCGATCCCATCCAGGGCATCCTGCTCAAGACCCTCGAAGAGCCGCACTCGAACCGCGTGATCATCCTGACCACCCCCAGCGTTTCGCCCTTTGTCGTCCTGCCGACCGTGGTCTCCCGCTGCCAGCGAGTCGGCTTCCACGCCGTGCCCTTGCCTGAAGTGGCTGCGCTCCTTCGGCGCCGCGGCGTCCCGGATGAACGTGCCGAGGCACTTGCCAACCTGTCGCGCGGCCGTCCGGGCTGGGCCGTGAACGCCGCCGCGGACGGCGAGGTCATCGCTCGCCATCGGGCCTGGGCGCAGCGGCTGGAAGAGGTCTTCGGGGCGCCTGCTGACGTCGCGCTGGCCCTGGCGGCCGAGCTGGACGCCGCCAACTTCCAGTGGCGCTCCTCCGACCGCGGCACCGAGGACCCCGTTCTTTTCGCTCTCGGCAGCTGGCAGCTCCACCTGCGCCGGCGCATGACCTACGAGCCAACTCCCGCCAAGGCGTGCTGGGCACGCCTCCTGGAGCGTTCTTACGACACTCTGGGATACCTCGAGCAGAATGTGAGCCCGCGCCTCGCCCTGGAATGCTTCCTGCTGGAATGCAGACGAGCCTCCTGAAGCCGGCCCTGCGAGGCTTCGACCCCTACGTGCCCGGCCTCCAACCGCCTGACGGCGAAGGGTGGGTCAAGCTCAACACCAATGAGTCGCCGTGGCCGCCGTCTCCCAGAGTGCTGAACGACCTGCACGAGGCCATCAATGGGAATCTGCGGCTCTACCCAGAGCCGATGGCCAGGCCGGCACGGGAGGCGATCGCCCGGCTGCATGGGATCGATCCGGCCCAGGTCGCGCTCGGCAACGGCGCGGACGAAGTCATCGCGATGTGTTTCCGGGCCTTCGCGGGCGCCGGCACGCACGTCGCCTTTCCGCACCCCAGCTATCCGCTCTTCGAGCCGCTCTGCGCCATCCACGAGGTACGAGCGGTGCCTCACGCTCTGACGCGGGACTGGAAGCCATCCGGCGCCTTTGCCGCCGATGACGCTTCCCTCAAGTTCCTGGTCAATCCCAACTCGCCGACGGGGACGTGGGTCGATCAGGCGGCCGTGCAGGCCCTGGTCGACGGTTCGCCAGGTGTGGTCGTGCTGGACGAGGCCTACGTGGACTTCGCGCCGCAAGACTGCATCGGCCTCGTCAAGGAAGGTCAGGAGAGGCTGCTGATCACGCGCACGTTCTCGAAGTCCTACGCCCTGGCCGGGATGCGGATCGGCTACGCCGTCGGACCACCCGGCCTGATCGCGGCGCTGGACATGGTCAAAGACTCCTACAACCTGGACCGCCTGGCCATCGTCGCCGCCGTAGCAGCGATCGAGGATCGCGACTACCATCACCGGCTCGTACGGTTCGTGATCGAGGAGCGCGCGTGGCTGTCTGAGCAGCTCCGCAAGCGCGGCTTCGACCTGCTGCCCTCAGCCGCAAACTTCGTCCTCGTGCGCCCACCGGCCGGCCACGACGCGAAGGCCGTGGCCCAGAGCCTGAAAGAGCGCAAGGTCCTGGTCCGCCACTACGAACGTCCCCCGGTCGCAGGATGGTTCCGCGTCTCGATCGGAACCCGTGAGCAGCACGAGCGGCTGCTGGAAGCACTTCTGGAGGTGATGTCTTGAGCGTGCAAGCTGACGCGCCGAAGCGCGAAGAAGCCTGGGCCCTTGTCACCGAGATGACGCAGAGCGAGAACCTGCGCCGCCATATGCGCAGTGTCGAGGCAGCCATGCGGGAATATGCTCGCCGGTTCGGCGAGGACGAGGAGCGCTGGGGAGTGCTCGGCCTCATCCACGACTGGGACTACGAGAGCGGTCCCACCCCCGAGCAGCACCCCAATCGCGGGATCGCGATGCTCCGCGACCGGGGCTGGCCAGAGGAAGCGCTGAGCGACATCGCCTCCCACGCCGAGTACCTGAACGTTCCTCGCGACACCCCGATCCGCAAAGCCCTCTACGCCGTGGACGAGATGTGCGGCTTCATCATCGCGTGCGCCCTCGTCAAGCCGGATCGCTCACTGTCGGCGGTCGACGCGCGAACGGTGCGCAAGAAGATGAAGGACAAGGCCTTCGCGCGCGGTGTCCACCGCGAGCAGCTGACCGCCAGTGCCGAGGGGCTGGGCGTGCCCTTCGACACGCACGTGGAGATCGTGCGCGACGCACTTGTCCCGATCGCGGCCGACCTTGGCCTGAATCCGTGAGCCCCCAGGGGCGGCCGAAGGTGCTTCTCATGCACCACGTCCTCGATCCGGGCCCCGAGCTGCTGACCGAGGCCCCGATCGAGGTGGTCGAGTACCCAGAGGAGGGCCCCCTGACTGAAGAGGCCATCCGAGGCGCCGTCGAGGCTCACGGGTGCCAGGGCATTCTCAGTCAGGTCATGGACCCGCTCCGTAATACCGTTCTCTCCACCCCCGGCCTGAAGATCGTCTCCAACGTTGCAGTCGGCTTCGACAACATCGAGCTCGATGCCGCCACACGGCACGGCGTGATGGCCACCAACACACCGGGCGTGCTGACCCAAACCACGGCCGACTTCGCAGTCACGCTGATGATGGCTGCGGCCCGTCGCGTCCCGGAGGGTGATCGCTTCGTGAGGGCAGGACGCTTCCACGGCTGGGCGATAGACATGCTCCTGGGCCAGGACGTCTGGGGCGCCACGCTTGGCCTGGTCGGGGTGGGCCGGATCGGAGGAGCGGTCGCCCGCAGGGCCAGGGCCTTCGACATGCGGATCATCTACACGGACGAAGTGCCACTGCCACCCGAGGTCGAGCGCGAGCTGGGTGCCACCCGGGTGGGTCTAGCGACACTTCTGAGCGAGGCGGACTTCGTCAGCCTCCACGTACCGCTCACGGCGCAGACCCGGCACCTCATCGGTTCCGAGCAGCTGGCCCAGATGAAGCCGACCGCGGTGCTGGTCAACACCTCACGCGGCCCGGTCGTGGACGAGGCCGCGCTCGCCGAGGCGTTGGAACGAAAGGTGATCTTCGCCGCGGGCCTCGACGTATTCGAACGGGAGCCCGATGTCCATCCGGGCCTGCTCGGGCTCGACAACGTCGTCCTGGCGCCGCACATCGCCAGCGGCTCGGTGCGCACGCGATCGGAGATGTCCGCCCTGGCGGTGCGCAACCTGCTTGCCGGTCTTGCCGGCGAGAGGCCGCCGAACCTGCTCAACCCCGAGGTTCTCGACCGAGTTGCCGGCTGACTCGAATTACCGGCTGCTTGCAGTCGACCTGGACGGCACGCTGATCAGCGGGGACCTTCAACTGGATCCCCGCGACGTCGAGGCGGTTCAATTTGCCGAAGCAGCCGGCGTTCGCGTGGTGGCCTGCACCGGACGCCCCTTTCCCGGGGCGCTGCCCTGGGTCCGGAAGCTGGGCATACGATCGCCGCTGGTCTGCTACCAGGGCGCCCAGGTGCGGACGCCCGCCGGGGAGATGCTGCTCGACCATGGGGTGCCACACGACCTGGCGATGGAAGTCATCCTCTTCTGCCGGGGGCGTGACCTGCACGTGCAGGCTTACCGGGACGACAAGCTGATCGTCGAGCGCGACCGGCCCGAGGCAGAACAGTACGCGAGACACGCCGGCATGCAGGTACACGTGGTCGGCGACCTGGACCAGGCGATGAGCGCCACTACCCCCAAACTGGTGATCGTGGCACCCAGCGACGCCGTGGAGCGCACCCTGCCTGAGGTTCGGCGGCGTTGGGAAAGCCGGCTCTATGTCGCCACCTCGCTGCCGACCTACATCGAGATCACAAACCCCGACGCAGACAAGCGCCAGGCACTGTCCTGGCTGTGCCGGCGCTTTGGGATCCCTGAGGAGCAGACGGTGGCAGTCGGCGATGGCCGGAACGACATCCCCATGATCGAGTGGGCCGGCCGCGGCTATGCCGTTGAAGGAGCGCAGCCAGAGGTGGTCGCGGCGGCCGGGGGGCGAACCGTCGGCAAGCCGGGGAGCGGAGGCATAGCCCATCTCGTGGAGGAGTTGTTCGGATGATGGCAACACTGTTCCTGGTTCACGCCCACCCTGACGACGAGTGCATCTCGACGGGCGGCGTCATGCTCCGTGCTCATCGGGACGGCCACCGTGTTGTGCTGGTGACCTGCACCCGAGGAGAGGAAGGTGAGATCCACAACATGGACGAAGCCTCCGTCCGGCCGCGCCTGAGTGAGGTCCGGACCCAGGAGCTGCGCCGCGCTAGCGAGATCCTCGGCGTCGATCGGCTTGAGTTCCTGGGCTACCGAGACTCAGGCATGGCAGGACAGCCCACCAACCAGAACCCGGAGTCATTCCATATGGCGCCGCTTCACGAGGCGGCCGGACGGCTGGCCGCCATCCTTCGAGAAGAGCGGCCCGAAGTCGTCGTGACCTACACGTCCGACGGAACGTACGGCCACCCCGACCACATCAAGGCCCACCACACCACAGTTGCCGCGCTCGACGTCCTCGAGCGAGAGGGCTGGCGGCCGGCGAAGCTCTATCTGAGCGCCATACCGCGCGGCCTCATGCAGCAGTGGATGGAGCGGGCCCGCGAGGCTGGCATGGAAATGCCCACAGGCGGGATCAGGATCCTGGGTATTCCCGACGAGGAGATAACGACGGTGGTGGACGTCCGGGACCTGGTCGAGCAGAAGCGGAGCGCGTTCGCGGCCCACGTGAGCCAGAACGATCCGAACAGCCCTCTCCAGACGATGCAGGAACAGATCTACGTCGCTGCGTTCGGCACCGAGCGCTTTGTGCTGGCCCGAGGTTCGCTCGATGGCGAGCGGCCCGAGACCAGTCTCTTCGACGGCGTCTGAACTGGGTGGCCCGGTCTCGCGGCGGCCTCGGGCCCGATCAGGCGGGCACCGCGACCCCGCTTACGGTCAGCTGGCCCTCGCTCGCCCTGACCTGCAAGTTCTGAAACCCGGTAATGGGCGCGCCCAGCTGAAGCGGACGCCGGACGGACTGCGCGACCTGGTCGCTGATGGGCCCCGGCAGCGGGATCGTGCCCACGTGCGTGCTCGTCACGTTGAGGGCCACCCGGTTGTCTGTCACCACCGGCGACCCCTCCAGCGTGACGGGCACGCTCGTGCCGGCCACGTGCGCCTGTGCCTGGCCCGTTACCGTGCCCTGGCTGGTGGAGTGCAGGCTGATCTGGTCGAACGGCAGGCCCTCCTGCTGAGCCGCCTCGTTGGCCAGCGAGCTGAGCTCGGCATCTGTGAACGTTTCGACGACACTGACCGGCCGGCCCGTGCGTTGAGCCTGGGCCTGGGCGTTCGCGAAGGCCAGCGCCTTCTGGCGCCCACTGTCGGCCGCCCCTGGGGAGGATGTGACCCGAAGACCCGACGAGCCCGCGTAGACGAAGTTCCACGCCACGTAGCCGACGAGAGCCAGCATGACGATGATGACCAGCAGGCGAAGACCGCCAGCGCCGGACTGATTGTTCAGGAGACGCACCCCGGTAGGTTACCGCTCATCGGTCACGCGATTCGCGCCCGGTAACGCCTCCCGGCCAAGCAAGCAACCGCATGCGAGTTGTAGGCTCGTGCGGATGGAGGTCGTAAGGATAACGCCGCGAGGCTACTGCCACGGCGTGGTGGACGCGTTCCGGATCGCCAAGCGCGTCCGTGAGTCCACGGACGGCCCCGTGCACATGCTTGGTCAGCTCGTCCACAACACCCCCGTGACCGAAGAGCTCCAGGAGCAAGGCATCCGGCTGGTCGACCCCCCGAACCGGCTCGCGGGCCTCGAGCAGATCAGCGGCGGCACCGTCATCTTCACCGCGCACGGCGTCTCTCCGCAGGTCAGGCAGAGGGCCGCCGAGATGGGGCTCAACGCCGTAGACGCCACCTGTTCGGACGTGGTACGGACCCACGATCTGGTGAAGGATCTGGCCGGTCGCGGATACGAGGTGGTCTACATCGGACGCAAAGGCCATCCCGAGCCGGAGGGGGTCATGGGCGAGGCGCCCGGCAGGGTTCACCTCGTTCAGGATCTGGCGGATGTGGAGCGGCTGGACATCGCGGGCGAGCGTGTCGCGGTCACTTGTCAGACGACGCTGTCGATGTGGGACACAGAGGACCTGATCGACGCGGTAAAGCAGCGCTACCCGAACGCCGAGGTCCACAACGAGATCTGCCTTGCGACTCAAGAGCGGCAGGAGGCGGCGGTGGCCGCTGCCAG
>Ga0126384_10001824_pt1 | contig 12768 bp, 9 predicted proteins | sample PanSoiMetPlot_36_FD_92543 | JGI IMG/M metagenome (GOLD analysis project Ga0126384, IMG submission 92543) | Tropical forest soil microbial communities from Panama - MetaG Plot_36 | ecosystem: Environmental > Terrestrial > Soil > Tropical forest > Bulk soil | place: Panama | collected 2016-02-17 | reverse complement strand
GTCCGCTTGCTCGTCCGTCAGAGCCGGGGTCTACTGCGCCAAAGTAATTTTTCGACTTAGGCTCATATTGAACCGCGTGAACAAGACCGAGATGCACGGAAAAGTCAGGAGCGAGTGACTCGATCTTGAATCCTCGACTGCTAAGCGCTTCGATAACTGATGAATGAAACCCAGGTTGCATCTTCAGGTTCCGGCCCAGCGCAAATAAACGCGGCGCGGTAACGGACTGCTCGAGAGAATAACCGCGATCGATAACGTTGCTGATTACTTGAAGAATGGCCGACGGTATGCGCTCGCTGCCGGCAGCGCCAATCACAATCATCGGCGTGGTGGCTTCCAGGACTATCGTGGGCGTCATTTCTGTTTCGTCACGCGTGTTAGGTGTCGGGTCAGCACGCATCTTGTAACTGTGGGCGTACAGAAAGCCCAGCTCCGCCGTTGCCACCTTTGCACCAAAGGAGGGTCCGATGGATGTTGTAAGCGCGACCGCGTTCCCTTCTACGTCCATCACTGATAAATGCGTCGTGTCGTGTTCCTCCGCTCGTACGCTCGACGAAGTCGGAGTCTCCGAAGATTGCATCATCTGTTTAATCAGGGAAGCACGCTTGGCGGCGAATTGACGCGATGAAAGCGTCGCGAGTGAATAGCCATTCCTCTTAGGCTTCAGCGTTCCAATCTCTTGCGGCCTGTCTGCTAACGCTTGCGCGATCACTCGCGCCATAATCTCGACCTGCTGGCCAGTCGGCTCCGCCGAACTCATCGTAAAATGTTCGAGCGTATTCAGCATTTCAGCCAACGTGTCGCCCCACCCTCGCCCCCCAGCTGTAGCCACGTGAAAACCACGGTAATCAGTGCGGACTACGACACCAGGAATCGCCCGATAGTTGCTCAAATCCTGTTTGCGGACGAATCCACCGTTGCGTTTGAAATCGCGCGCGATCTCATCCGCGATATCACCGTGGTAGAAGTCGTCCACTCCTGAAAGAGCGATGCGCCGCAAGACTTGCCCCAATCGCGGCTGAACAAAAACATCACCGGTTTTATATGCCGACCCGTCAGGTTTGAGAAAGTTGTGTGCAGCACCCACATCCTCAAGCAGCGATTCGCGCGCCTTCGACCACGCAGCAGCTAAACGCGGAGTAACCGTAAAGCCATGTTCCGCCAGCTCAATTGAAGGTTGAAGAAGAGTGGGAAACTTTAACCTGCCATACTTGCGAACAATTTCATCTAATGCCGCGAGGTTGCCGGGCACCGGTGCAATGGCGTACCGCTGCCGATCTTCGTTTCGCTTCAGAGGCTTAACAATTCCGGGAGATTTGGTTGCACCATCAATCGCGATTACTCTTCCGTCCTTTAGACTGAGCAGAATCTGAGTGCGTCCGCCGAGACTGGTGTTTGCCGGATCCGTGACCATCAACGCAAGATGAGCGGCCGCAGCAGCATCCACTGCGTTTCCACCAGACTCCAGAATCTTGAGTGCCACGTCTGTAGCCTCTGGAGAACCGGTCGCAACCATGCCGCGGTGACTCTGAGCAAAACGCATCGGAGATTTCTCGCGGCTCGAAGTCGTACTAAAGATTCGATTGCCGCTCAGAAAAACTATTAAGCACCACACGCTGATTTGAAAAGCGCGGTTCTTATGTGACTTACCAGAAATCATTTCACCTCGCAGCCTTTCGCATCGAGTGCCATCAGATTATCAAGTCCAGTGAGATCGCCAGGATCTTCAGATTTCGACTTCTGCTGGTCCAACTCGCTTGCCCGAGATCTTTAGTCTGTGTGGGTGGCCTTTGTTGCTGACTGTATGATCTCTCTTGTTGCGTCTACAAAAGAGAACAAAATTCGGCCACTGGAAGTCTGAACTGTGAACCTATGACAGCCACTTACCGATTAGGTCGATGGCCTCCATCGTGTCAACGCAATGCTTCCTGATGAATTCCTCTGAGAGTTCCTGTTCATCTGGAATCTTTTCCGCCGCCGCGAGACACTCATCACCATTGAAATTCACATAAGCCAGCCGACAAGTTAGTTCGCTTGCGGGACGCCCAAAATCCGAGCCAGGTAATAGCGCAACCCCTGTTTCACTCAGTAGCCGCTCGCAGAACTGGGCACTAGTGCTGATATCTCTTCCGAGGAGCTCGGTTTGAGCGCCTGTGAAGTCCGGAAACAGGTAGAAACCGCCTTCTGCCGGGTGCACGTCAATTCCATACGCATGTAAACGTTTGCTTACTGACCGGGCTACGCCCCGCAACACGCGTCGAGATTGAACCACGTACCGTTCAATCTCTGAACCACCCTGAAAGGCTCGTATGGCCGCATATTGGATCGGAGCCGACACGGCCGAATACGTTTCGCTGATAACTGTAGACATTGCGTCGAGTAACCACTGGAGGTTGGGAGGAAAGACAAATGTTCCCAGCCTCCACCCTCCCGCACCGCACCATTTGCTCAGACCGCTGGTAACGATGGTTCCTTCGGGATAGTATCTTGCAATCGAGGTATGCGTGCCGGAGTGATCTAACTCACCGTAAATTTCGTCCGAGAGCACCAGCAAGTTGTAGTCTTGGGCTACTTTTGCGAGCTCTTCCAATTCCGCCACTTTGAACGTTAGGCCCGTCGGATTATTAGGATAGTTCAAGATCAAGAGGCGCGGCCGCGAAGGATCTTCACGACACAGTTTCTCTAGTTCCTCAGCAGTCAGTCGCCAACCATTTTCCTTTCGCGTCTGAAGCCAGGAGACTTTGCGACCAAGAAGAGCAGCCTGAGGTTGATAAGAGACCCAACTCGGAGAAGGAAGAACTAAGTCACCGTAATAGGTCAGCTGAAGCAAAAAGATCAGCTCCTTGGTTCCTGGTCCAATTAAGACATTGTCCCAAGCAAAACTTAGTTGATTAACACGATTGTGAAACTCCGCAACCACTTCACGCAATTCGCGAAGACCTTTAACCGCCAAATAATCCTTCTGGAAAGCGTTGGCCTTTAGTGTCTCCACCACCGTTTCCGGTACAGGGAATGGGGATTGCCCAAATCCCAACTGATAGATCTTGCGGCCCTGTTGTTTCAGTTGGGAACACTTTTCGTTCATCGATAATGTGGCCGAGGGACGTAAGCCTTTCATCGATGGATTCAAGTGATCGCTAAGAGGAGTTAGCAATGGAATGATTGTTGTTCGAGACATAGGCGAGCTTTTCCAACCAGCGTCAGGCGGGTCGGTCGACTACTAACTGTCTTAATGCTTAGGATAAGGGTGTCAAATCAGATCGCATCAACGAGCCAATTGTAGCAAATCAGTCGTTACTCCTGCGCAATAGCGACAATCAAAGATAGCGACAGATAACGAAAAGCTCTATACCTTTGCAAACGAAAGGGTGACCCGAGAATCAACAGCGAACGATCTACAATCACTTGAAATTATGGCCTGTTACTAACCCGTAAATGATCAGCGCCGCACCCAACAGTGGCAAAGGGAAAAACGCTAACCTGATCCAAGGGCCAACAAAATACTTTGTTAACATTACTCCAATTTGGGCGCCGACTGCAGCACCGGTGTGCATCACCAGCGCCACCATTATGTCGACATTCCCTTTAATGCCGTGCGTGATCGTTCCGTAGCTGGCAGAAATAATAATTTCAAAGAGATCAGTACCGACCGCAACGTGAGTCGGTATTCCTAACAGGTAGACCAAAGCGGGCATGCGAATATAACCCGCACCTCCGCCAAGGAAACCGCTAAAAATTCCGCCGACTACAGCGACCATCCACACTATCCAAACCGACATACGCTTGATGCCGGATTCTGGGAAACTAATCATCGGCCACAATCTGATACGGTGTATTTTTCTCGGCACGTAATCAAAAACCGAACTATCCGCACGTGCCAGCGGATTCTGAATTCCTTTTCGCTTCGGAGCGCGTCGCTTTGAATTCAACGTTTGCCAACTTTCCCAGCCCATGAATGCAGAAATGAAAATGAGGACGACGATGAACACAACGCCGACGACCAAATCCACCTGGGCGCGCTGCTTGAAGATTTCGATGCCTTGAGCGCCAATCTCAATCCCCAGGATCGTACCCATCGACATGAGAATTCCCAGTTTCATATCTACATTTCCAAGCAGCCAATGCTTCCGAGTGGCGACTATTGATTTGCCTACAATATGCGCCAAGTCTGTGCCGACCACAAAATTCATCGGAAGTCCCGTCGCAAATAATGCGGGACCGGCCAGGAAGCTTCCGCCGACGCCGAAAAATCCACCCATCACACCAACAGCGAAACCTATGATTGTCAGATATACGGGATTGATGTGTTGCCCGGAAATTAGAAAATTCATTGTGGCCCGCCCTTCAGATGGGGTCGAATAAATTTCAGCAATAAGGAAGTCAAGAGGTCCAGCACTATTCCTTGAATCGCAATTAGACCTAATGCCGCGAAGGCGTAATAGACCCTATGATTATCGAACAGCACTTTTAACCTTCCGAACAGGAGATGCAGCACTAAGAAGAAGTAGCCCACAACAAGAAGAGCGTAGAGTGGAATCTCGAGCAAGTACGGCGTGAGCTCACTGAACTGGAATTTCTTCTTCATGGTTCGGGTTCATCAATGGAGAAAATGAAGCGACGCGGGGACAGTTTTGATTAAGTCAGATTTCGGAGCTCTGCTCATTGTAGTTATTTGTCAGATCAGCCAATTCTGCGTCGTTCCTGCTCCAGTAATCTTGCCTGGCATCGAGTTCCTGATGATCTCTGCAGGTTTCATTCCAAACACGCCCAAAACCGGCGCGCGTCGTCGGTTTTTGGCAAAAAGAATTTATTCGGATTCTTGTTGCAAACTAAAACCGCGCGACGCAACACAGATTTACACCACCTCAATGACTCTAATCACCGTTTAGTGGCTTATCATTGGCAAATAATCGGGCCATGTCTCGCCGTCCACCTGGCAACTCACGTTTTGCGACCGAACGAGAAAACGTGGACCGGCGGAACTGACTTATCGATAAAGCACTCCTGCAGTGTTCGCTCCAAGGTCGAGATGTCCCTCATCGCTACACCTCGTAGTTGTGCTCGCGACTAAAGAATTCCGCAAGTGAGAACGCTTTCTATTTGCCCATCGTGGGCTTTGATGAGTTGGACGAGCAAGTCAGGATGTAGTACTTCTTGCCTCTATCTCGCATCAGCAAAACGGCGTCGTCAATCAGCTCGAACTGTTCTTAGCTTGATCCAAGAGTGATTTGGAATGCGTCTTGATCGGTGGAACCGATCTCCACAGAGATTTTGGAACGCGGAGTTTGCAAATCTCTCCAGGCTTGTTCCACTTTGCGTTGTTGCTCGTCAGCACTAACACTCGCAGAGGCGCTGATAACTACGCGAGAAGATTGAAGCTGTTGGGCCGCTTGCAGAATCAGGCTATACGGATCCTGGCCAGGGACAGCAACCAGCGACGCAGGCTTGCCCAGCCTTTCCGCAGTGTGGACCACTCTGCTGAACAGACTCGCTTCATAATTGTCGACAACCCTCTCAGCTAATCTTTCACCTTCGTCGCCTTTCACCGAGGCCTTTGGGTTCACGGAAAGGACTACTACATCCACTTCTTTTGGATCTGTCTTTTCCATCACCTTCCGCAATTGATTCACATCATCCGGCTCGTTTACAGCAACAAGGATGTTCCCTGGTCTTACTCGCAATGACTCGGGAGAAAGGTTCTTCCTGACTTTGAGGCGGAATCTTTCAATTTCGCCCTCTGCCAGAATCCTTCGAGGCTTGTCTTGCCTAGGCTTTACTCCTCCGGACCTACAGTACTTTTCCGTCAGTGTGAATAGGATAAAGAAAACGAGAGTGAAAGCAGATCCCGCGATTGTGGCTGTCTTCTTGGTCAACAAGTTAACGCTGGCGAGCAAGAAAAGAATGACGGTAATGAGGATCACACCTACGGGCACGTCGATACCCTTCAAGCGGAAATTGAACGGCACCTTCCATCGTTCTGCTTCAGGCTCAGTGAAACGAAGTACAACGACCGCCAGCGCTTTCATTGCAAAGCTCCACACGACGCCAAAGGCGTATGCCTCACCCAGCCGGTAGACGTTGCCGCGACTAATCACAACGGTAACGATCTGCAGGAACACAATCAGGTTTATTATCCGATAGGTAGTTCCATGTTTCTTGTGCGGCTGCCTGAACCAGCCTGGTAAGACGCCATCTTCCACGACTCGGTTGAGCACGCCGTTGGATCCAATAATTGCCGTATTGACGGCGCCAGACAGAATGAGTACGCCAACTAAGACCACAAAGGCGTGAAAGACGAGCTTGAGCGCAAATGGCCCGACCAGAACAATTGAGATGCCACTAATAAGATTGTCGAAGTATTTACTGCGCTCGGCATCGGGGATAAGCATTACTGCGGAGAAAGAGACCAACGAAGTGAAAGTTAAGCTAAAGATAAAGATTGCCAAACCCGTGCGGACCAGATTCTTATGCTTTGGAGCTTCGATTTCCCGATAGACTTGGGCCAGGCTCTCTTCACCGCTCATGGCCAGCAGCGAGTGGCCCAGGCCGATCAGAATTGCAACTGCTGTAATGCTCGGCGCGATCGTTCCTTTCAACCACCCAAGTGCCTCGCCACTGAAATGCAAGTTCGGCAGGGTTGGGGCGGCAACCGGCTGGTAGCCCTGCAGGAAAATCGTCAACACAGACCACACAATGAGCATTACCACCATCACTGCGGTGATCTGCATGATCCGCAACGCCTTCGTGCTGGAGAATGGGATCCCAACTCGATTGCAGTGCCAGAAATAGAGAATAGTCAGAATGCCAAATCCGCACGCAAACAGGTTGGTAGGTACATGTAACCACCAGAGGTGAAAGTATTGCTGAGATTCATTGATGAGGCCGGCAAGGTAAAGGCCTGCGCTTACGGCGCTGATTGGTCCAGTCAAAACGTAGTCAAACAATAGTGCGGAAACCGAAAACTTTGCTGCTGTGCCGCCCATCGCTTCACGCACCACTCTGTATACCCCTCCGCGCACGAACATGCTGCAACTTTCGATGTAGACAGCGCGCACTGCATACGAGAAAAGCATGATGGCCAGTATGAACCACGGGGCTGCTTTACCGATTGCTCGCTCGGCGATCCCCCCGACGTAATAGGCTGATGAGCCGAGATCGCTAAGAACTATCGCTGCCGCCCTCCAGAATGAGATGAAGGAAAGCATGACGGTCGCTGGAACAACGAACTTGTCGAGAACTGGATGTCTTATGTTCTTCATTTGGTCCGGGGATAGCATGAGCAGCCAGCGTTTCAATACGACTAATGATGATATACGCGCGGATATTTCTAAGAAATCTTGCAGACGATGGTGCTTATGCGGACAGAGATTCTCTGATCTTCAAGAGGCCGAATTCAATGTGCTGATCCGGCACTGTTTTGAGAGACTCCAGGGACAAGACAAGAGGGAGAGCGGGACGACCAATTTGTCCCTAAACTTTACTGTCAAAAGAGAGTTGTTGTGAACACTGCATTTAATCGTTGACGGCGCCCGCTTGGCTCAGTAAGAGGAACTCAAACAAGTCCTCTTCTGTTATTTACAAAGGCGAGGTCGAGCCCTTGACCCATTTTTGACACCGAGAATTTGCTCATCTGACCGAGGCGGGATTTCACATTCGTGTCGCGAGACTTCGATTAGGAGTTTCGTCTATCATCAAACCCTAAAGCCGCGTTCGATCGCGAACACGATCGCCTGGGCACGTGTCCACACACCGAGCTTGTCGAAAAGATTGGAAACGTGGTTGCGCACGGTCTTTTCGCTGATAGAGAGACGCTCCGCAATTTGCGCGTTGCCGAGACCCTGCGTGATCAGCAGCAACACCTCCCGCTCGCGCGGTGAAAGTGAGGTGAATGCGGCATCTTCACCAACTGTCGAGCTTTTGAGTTCAGTGAATTCCAAAACCTCATCGCAGAACCGCTTCCAGGCTGGCTCATGCTCCAGGAGAACATGATTCTTCGAATCGAGCTCAACGAATTGAGCACCGGGAATCCCAGCTGCGAGGATGTGACCCTCTGTAATCGGAACGACGACGTCACCGCACGCGTGAAGCACCAACGTTGGCGCTCGTACCTCCGCCAGTAAATCAGTGACCTCTATCATCGCCCTCGATTCGAGTAGTTTCGCCGCAACCTCCGGCGTCAACGTCCGCCGGCACAGGTCGTTGAACCAACCTAACTGTTCATCCGTCCCTCCGGGAATGAATCGAGACGTGAAGACTTGCCGAAACGTGGGATTGTCACTCCCCCATTCCAGTCGAACGAGATCGATCATTGCTTGATAGAAGCTCGCACGATCAGCATCGCCACGACGGAACGGCCCACGGGCGTAACCACCGTAGAGTACGAGTTTCGAGACCCGCTCAGGATGTTTCACCGCGTACGCCACACAGATCGCTCCGCCCTGGGAAATCCCAAGCATCGTGAACGGTTCCGTCAAGTTGGCTGCCGCTACTATGTCTTCTACGTCACCAACCCACCGCTCGAGTGAGAGATCTCCTACATTTCGATCAGTCATGCCGCAGCCGCGCTCGTCGTAACGAATGTAGCGGAAGTGATCGCTGAAAAAACGTATCCAATGCCGCCAAGCCGGACTCTCCCATTCGTACTCGAGGTGCGTCAGCCAGTTCGCGGCCTTGATAATCACGGGTCCCGTGCCCGCTTCGGCCCAGGCTAGTTGCACTCCATCAGCAGTACGCAAGTACCGGATTCTCTGCATTGACTTCTTCATTAACGCATTTAACTATGGCTCGCGCAGCGCCTCATGCAAAGCCGCGCTCGCCAGAAGTGTCTGGTGGAGTCCAGAAGAGGCACTTCAGTATCTTCCAGTCTAAGCATAAGCGGGATCTCCGTGCATCCCATGACAACGGCATCACAAACTCGATTCGCCAAGTCAACACCACGCCGCGAAAATATTCCCTGGTAGAACTTTCCAACGTTCCTTTAACCAGCTCCCAAAAGGGCTTAGTCATCGCAAGTTCACCATACCAGCTGACGTGTTTAACCATAGGACAAGATCTTTCTGCGCGTGAATAGGAATAAAGTCCCAGCAATGTGTGCCGGAGTATACGCAAATCGGGACGAAACTCCCATATCCAATTCGCGGCCAATGTCTCATCATGCCGCGCATGCAAGCAGAAGATATCTCGAACAAGCTGGACCTGGTGAGCCACCTGGACCGCCTCGTTCGCGAACATCCCGACTTTGAAGTGCTTTGCGAACCGACAGTCCATCTCTATGACTTCCGCTATGTGCCGAATGGCCTGGCGGAGAGCCAGAATCAACGTGACGCTCAGCAACTGCTCGACCAGCTTAATGAAGAGATCGTGGACCGCGCCCAAAGCGAGTGTTTTGCTCCGGTAACCATGGTGCATGTGCTCGGCCACGTCGCGATCCGCATTTCGATCTACGCTGACAGAACCGTGAGAGAAGACGTCGACGCAACGTTCAACGCGATCGCGCGATGGGGCTGGCTGTGTAACAAAAAATACCTATCGTCAGTTGTCACCTGACACCGAGATACGGAGGAAAGCAATGTTGAAGCGAATCTCATTCTTCGTCTACGGAAGCCTCAGTTATGTAATCTTCCTGGGCACGTTTCTGTACGCCCTCGCTTTCGTCGGCAACTTAGGTGTGCCGACGAGTCTGGACGGCGCCCCACGTGGACCACTTGCGGCGGCCTTCGCCATCAACGTCGTGTTGCTCGCGCTCTTCGCCGTGCAGCACAGCGTCATGGCACGCAAGGGATTCAAAGATTGGTGGACTCGAATCATACCGAAGCCACTGGAACGATCCACCTACGTCCTGTTTTCGAGTCTCGCTCTCATCCTGATGTTCTGGCTGTGGCAGCCGTTAGGCGGCATCGTGTGGTCTGTTGAAGCTCCGTTGGTGCGGTTCGTGCTGCGTGCGATGTTTGTATTCGGTTGGGGGCTGGTTCTGGTTTCCACATTCCTGATCAACCACTTCGATCTTTTTGGTATGCGCCAAGTCTGGTTGTACCTGTTAGGGCGGCCTTATACCACTCTACGATTTGGGACCCCAGGACCATACCGGCTCGTTCGACACCCACTGTATGTCGGCTGGCTGTTCGCTTTCTGGAGCACACCGACGATGACCCTCGCGCATCTGCTCTTCTCGATTGCGACGACCGCCTACATCCTGATCGCGATTCAGTTAGAGGAACGCGATCTGGTTCGTGAGCACGGCGACGCTTACGAGAGTTATCGCCAAACAGTGCCGATGATGATTCCTTTCACTCGACGCCGTCAGCCCGCGGGACCGACAGCAGGTGTCTCCGCGAGAGCTCAATGAAGAACGCCCAATGTAGAAATAGCCACATGCATTGAAGTTATCATTTCGCCCCGCACAGGCGTAAACAAACTGGAGGAACTTATGAAAAACTTTCTACCACTGCCCATCTTCTTTTCGATCTGCTGCATGCTCATTGTCGGCGTGCCGACGACCACCAGTACCACTTCTGCCGCGGCAACCGCGACGGTTGATAATCTCTCTCCGATTGCCAATCACGAGCTCGCGTTGGCCCGCAACGCGACTGCCAAGTATCACGACTTCCACCGCGCAGTCGATGAAGGTTATGAATTCTTACAGTGTGTGCCGGGCGAAGGGCAGGAGTACGTAAACTGGTCGCTCGTCGACTGTAACTTCGATATCGAGCATCCGGAAGCACTTCACTACATCGATCAAGGTAACGGCCTAAAACTCGTTGGCGTGGAATACGTCGTGCCTGTAGCTTGCACGGCGACAGCGCCAGAAGGATTCACGGGTGACACCGATGAATGGGAGCCTGAGGCGGAAGGTTTGCCCATCTGGGCCCTGAGAGCGGCGCTGTGGCTGCCCAACCCTGAGGGTATGTTTGCCGAGCACAACCCACGCATACCAACCGAATGCCCTTAGTTTCACGAGAGGCACGAAGCTCTAGGGCCTTTCGCTCAACATGCCCGTCCTCGAGGAGGTTTTTTCATGCGTATCCGAGAATGGAAACTACTGACAGCATTTCCGGGGTTGATGTGTGTCGGAGTACTTGTTCTAGCATCTGGAGCTTCTGGGAGTAGTGGTGATGAGACTCTGAATGAACAGTTGGTTGCGGTCCTCAGTCAACATGGGTTTACAGGCACAGTCGGATTGAGTCTTGAAGGAAGGCTGGGGCGCAAAATCGACAACCAACTCGCCGACTTGGGGAGGCTGGCTTTTCATGACCGCTTGCTTGGTTTGAATGACGACAACTCATGCTCGGGTTGTCACGCCGCGCCCCTGGGTTTCAGCGACTCGCAGTCAATCGCTATCGGCGTCGAAAATAATAATATCGTCGGTCCCGATCGAAGTGGTCCACGCAATCAAAGGCGCGCACCGATGATTCTCAACAACGTTTTCTTCCCGGCGCTAATGTGGAACTCGCGGTTTAATTCCGTTTCCGGCGATCCCTTCGACAACAGTGCCGGATTTCAGTTCCCGATGCCGGAAGGCCTCTCACTTTCAGGCCTGCCTCACCTGCTCACTGCCCAAGCTTTTATTCCTACGACCGAAAAGCCTGAGATGACCGGATTCCATCCGTCTATACCTGGAACCAACGATGGCGTTCGCGCTGCAGTCGCGGACCGCTTAAATGCAAATGCTGAATATCGAGTGTTGTTCGGCAAGAGCTTCCGGGAGGTGAAGTCGGGCGCACCGATCACCTACGAAATGCTCGCTCGTGCGGTCGCGGAGTTCGAATTCACGCTCGTTTTCGCGGATGCGCCGATTGATAAATTTGCGCGCGGACAAAAGAATGCTATGACCGAAGACGAGAAGCGTGGCGCCCTGATCTTCTTTGGCTCGGGCAACTGCGTTAGCTGCCACGCGGTTTCAGGCCAGTCCAATGAGATGTTCAGCGATTTCCGACAGCATGTTGCCGGTATTCCTCAGATCACGCCGGCGGTTGGAAACGTAACGTTCGATGGCCCTGCCGCCAACGAGGATTTTGGTTTGGAACAAGTCACGGGAAACCCGAATGACCGCTATGCGTTCAGAACCTCTCCCCTGCGGAATCTAGCGTTGCAACCTAGGTTCTTTCATAACGGGTGCTTTACCAGACTGGAAGATGCCGTGCGCTACCACCTGGACGCGATCGGCTCAGCTCCGAGTTATAACCCAGCCGTCGCCGGTATCGATCCTGATCTGCAAGGTCCACAAGGACCTGTCGCACCAGTTCTCGCCCGTATTGATCCTGGCCTGGCCACGCCAGTCACATTATCAACTGATGAGTTTCGTCAACTAATCGCGTTCCTGCGAACGGCACTTCTTGATCCGAAAGCTAATGAGCACGCATTGCGTAAGCTTATTCCCGCTCGCGTGCCGAGTGGCCGGCCCGTTCACGTTTTCCAGTAGCCTTGCACAGAATTATTCGGGGGCTGCATCTTCGGCGACCTGAGCCAGCGATACACTGGCAACCGGAGTAGTTGTTGGCCCGTCGCCTGTTTCGATTTGCACCAAACGCGCCACGCGCGGCTTCAACCAAAACACTGCCAACCCTGCGGCAATCACATTGCAAACGACTGCGGCCCAGAAAACCGGAATCCATGATCCTGCCGCCGCCATTAATAACGCCGCGCCGGGACCTGCAAGGATCGAACCAACACCTTTCGCCGTGTATTGAATTCCATAATTTGTCGTGGCGTGCTTGCTGCCAAAGATGTCGGCGATCGAGGCTGGGAAAAGTGAATAGATGTCTCCCCACG
>Ga0126384_10001823_pt1 | contig 12772 bp, 9 predicted proteins | sample PanSoiMetPlot_36_FD_92543 | JGI IMG/M metagenome (GOLD analysis project Ga0126384, IMG submission 92543) | Tropical forest soil microbial communities from Panama - MetaG Plot_36 | ecosystem: Environmental > Terrestrial > Soil > Tropical forest > Bulk soil | place: Panama | collected 2016-02-17 | reverse complement strand
CCTTTCTCGTGAGACTCTTTCATTCTCTGCTTCATGCCGGTTTATCCCGGCGCACTGTAATCGAGATTTTTCGACAGTTGACTCCAATCAAATTGGACAGTATTGGCGCTGTGGTCAGTCTATCGCGCAGTCGAGTGCTGCAAGAACTCTCGCATTGCAAACAGCATCAGGGCAACGAAAGCGATGACATTTAACGCATGCCAGAGCCTCAACCACCCAGGAGAAAGTTGATCTCGTGGCCGCGCCGCTGGCACCGGGCTCGCAGGATCACTGAGGAATTCCCTTATTTCATGGTCTTTGCGCCGATCATCAGCCGAGAGAAGCCGAGACGCACTCAGCAGCCACGCGCCAATAGAGAGAGCAGACCCTGCCATGCAAAAGATGTATGTTGTATGTTCACTCCGGAAAGGCGTATTCCAGTGGGTCACTAATTCGATAACCGGAAATATGAGTGCTCCCAACAAGCAGACGGGAAGAAGGGGTAATCGCATGGGACGGAACATTTCCGGGTGTTGGGCCGCCGCCACAGCAAAATATCTGCCCCTTAGTTCCAGTTTGGTTGCTAGGCCCAGGAGAAGGCCCAACAGACTAAGAAAAAGCACGTCGGCCCAACCAAAATATCGGAAAGTAGCAGCGTTCAGAATCATTTATAGGCATTGTAGCTGTCGCAAAGAGGCGACTGCACTCAAAATCCCCACCCCACGGGTCAATGCATTATGAAAGAGCGGCCCGTTCAGTTGAGTACGCCGCGGATCGAGGCAGGAACCAAGGAGAAGATAGGCAAATCAGCTGAAGAATTGGCACTTTTACCTCCTCAGAAACTCGAAACTACCCAGACGCCAAGATGCAGGAATTTCACTGAGCTGGAAACCTAGCTTCACGGCTTGCCATTGCAGGCGACGGACCTGCAGTTGGTGGATTTGAGCTTCGTAGAACTCGGCTCCGTGATCTACAAATTCCATGCCGAAGCGGAGCATGCGCTAGACCAATCGTGCCAGCTTCGCTGCCATAGCCTTGATCGCCACCGGAGCTCCGAGCTTCGTTTTCAAGCGGCGGAACTGTGCTCCCAAATAGGTGTTGCCGGCTCACAAGCTGCTGGTGGCCATCTTTAAAGCGAGCGTGGCTCGATTGTTGGTGGGTAACCGGCCCTTGCCAATGACCTTGGCGCCGCTGATCTGGTTGTCTGGGCATAGACGGAGCCAGGAAACAAAATGGTTCTCTGTCTTCCATTTGCTCATGTCCCAGCCCACTTCGCTGAGGATCGTCATGGCCGTCATCCCATCGATCCCATCAATCTGGGTGAGATCCCTTCCGTCATGCGGAACAAGTCCTGGCGCCGATCGAACCGGGGCACGTTGGGTCCCGCAAGTCAAGAAAGCTGGGGGGATGGAAATGCGTGCGGCTGTGTTCAGAATCGTGTTCAATTAACGCCTACAGTGCCACACTTGGCCCGTTGTAAATGCTTGATTTCTCCTGTGCCGACAGGCTTGCACCAGCTCCCAAGCTGGGATGTCGCCGGTTCGATCCCGGTCTCCCGCTCCATCTTCCGATAGTTCAGAGCGTCGGCTGCCTCAAAGAGAGTGGTCCCAGGCTATTGTGCCCACTAATCGCAGATAACTCGGTTATCGGTACCCCTGGCTAGCGCGACATGGTAAAAACGATCACAAAGTTGCTTACTGATCGGATCGCTCCCCAATCACCGGGAGAATGACGCTTGATGCTGCCTCCTTCGAGCGATAAATACGCTGTGTCGCTCTCGTGTAATCGGCGTCCTGTGCCTTAAAGATGTTGTCCACGTACTTTTGGGGATTTCGGTCAATGAGAGGAAACCACGTGCTCTGTACCTGCACCATGATGCGATGTCCCTTGAGAAAGGCATGATCATTGGTGTGCAAGCTGAAATTGAATTCGTTTACCGCGTCGGGTTTTAGAGGGGTCGGTCTTTCGAAGCTGTTACGAAATCGTCCGCGAAACACTTCGTCCGCAATGATCAGTTGGTACCCGCCCATTTTTGGATCTTGTGGGTAGTTTTCGGGATACACATCAATAAGCTTAACGACCCAATCGCTGTCGCTACCAGAAGTCGAAGCAAACAGATCAGCAACAATGTCACCGGCAATGACAACATCGTGATCTAGTACATCGGTCTCCCAGGTCAAGACATCGGGTCGGTGATCCACAAAACGCTGGTCTTGCATCAGCCAAACCGGCCACTCCGGGCCGGGATACGTGGGAGTTACCGGTCGCGGACGGTACGGAACCGGATTGGCTGGATCCGAGATATACGCATCAAATACCTGCCCGCCCTCACTCGGAGGATCAAAGGAAAGTTTCCGCCCGGCGTGGAAATACAACTTCTTCTCCAAAATTTCCTGTTTCGGCGGCCATGCGTCATATGACTTCCACTGATTAGAGCCCGTCTCAAAAACCATTGCTTCACGTAGGGGAAGACTTCCCTTCCCATGCAGCCAATAAGCGAACCAGGGGGCCTCAATCTTCGAGCGAAAATATTTAGCAGTTTCATTCCCAAACGACACCGGGCCCAGTTTGTCGCCCGGTCCATGCGCCCAGCCCCCATGATTCCACGGGCCGGCAACGAAGTAGTTCAGATGCTGGCCATCATTCTTCTCCAGCAACTCATAGACCTTCTGTGGACCATAGAAGTCTTCCTGGTCCCACCAGCCGGCCACATTCAAGTTCGGCACGGTCGTTTTACTCAGAAAACTAGCAAATGCCTGTGTCTTCCAAAACTCATCCCGCTTAGGATGGTTAACAAAATCGTTCCAGGTCGGCAACTCGCCGTGAAAATATTTCGAATTGGCGTTCGATAATGCGCCCAGATTTAGATACCACTCGTAGGTGTCGTGTTTGTCGAATTTGAAATTAGTGTTCTCTTCCTTTGACGTCTCCAGTAGCGCCGCGTATTCAAATCCATAGCTCAGACGAAATGCGCCATTGTGATGAAAGTCATCGCCCAGGAACATGTCGGCCGGTGAAGCCTGCTCCGACGCGGCTTTCAGTGCCGGATGCGGCTCCAGGAGCGCCATGGCCGTCGTCCAACCGGCATAAGAAACACCGCGGATACCGACCTTGCCATTATTGTTGGGAACGTTGTGGACTAACCATTCGACAGTATCGTAGGCGTCTGTGCCTTCATCGATGGATCTCGGATCGCTTTTGTCCCGCGGGGCATGCTGCATGACAAACGTTCCCTCGGATTTGAATCGTCCGCGCAGATTCTGGAAAACAAAAACGTACCCGTCCGCGATAAGTTCATCGTAGTTGCCGGGATCAACAATTGCCCTTTCGTTATCAGGCACCCCATACGGCGTGCGGGTCATAAGCATGGGCAGTGGCCCACTCGTCTGTTTCGGCGTAAAGATGACGGTCTGCAGACGCACACCGTCGCGCATAGGAAGCATTACTTCCTGACGATTGAAGATGTCAGGCTTGGAAGTAGCGATCTGAGATGGTGCCTGGGCAAGCGCACCTGAACCGAACAACACACCAAACACGAGCACGAAAAGTGTTCTTCTCACGCGGTTCTCCGCTGAATGTATTCGAGAAACGGGAAGTATAATTCATGCTCGCTTTAGGTGAGCTCCGAACAGAAAACTGAAGGGGCCTCATGATCATCCTCATGGCCGGCTTGCCGGGAAGCGGTAAGAGCTCTATCGCCCGCGAATTGTCGACTCGCCTCACCGGGACCATTCTTAGTAAAGACATTATCCGACATACCGTTTTTGAATCGCGCGACGTGGAGTATTCCACCGAGCAGGACGATTTCTGTATGGATGTCATGCTCGAGACAGCAGCCTACATTCTGCGCAGGCATGCGGGATCGCACCGTGATTCTCGACGGGCGAACGTTTTCGAAGGGCTATCAGATCGAGCGAGTAATCACATTTGCGGAACGGTTACAGCAGCCGTGGCGGATTTTCGAATGTATATGCTCCGACGACACCGCGAGGCGACGCCTGGACGCGCAGCAGGACCATCCGGCAGGAAACCGCGATTTCGATCTGTACCTGCGGGTGAATCGGACTTTGAGGAGATACGATTTCCGAAGACTCATCTGGACACTGACCAACCTCTCGAGCAAGGTGTGCAGCGGGCTCTAGATGCTCTGATCTGAACGGGTTTCGGATTCGGCTTCCAGCGTATACAATCCTTGCTTTCCCGGAGCCCCGACCACGTCTATGCCCGAACTACGTTTGCCTTATGCCCTGGCTTTCTTCTTGTCCACTTCCGTTTTGCTCGCTCAAACTGCTGCATCTTCTTCACCCGTCAGCACACATGCCCGTGCGCTGCACAACTCCGCTATCGTGATTGACACTCACGCTGACACACCACAGCGTTTCCTGGATCGCGGTTTCGATATCGGAAACACCGATCCCAACGACAAGGGCCAAATCAGCCTCGACAAGATCCGCGCCGGAAACCTGGGCGCAGAGTTCTTCTCCATCTGGGTCGATCCGGAAACCACCGATGCCGCCCACTACGACCGGAGAGCAATGGATCTCATTGACTCGGTCTACCAGCAAGCTGCGCGTCACCCCGATCGCATGATGATGGCCTACACGGCCGCCGATATCGAGCGCGCCCACCGCGAAAAGAAGCTGGCTGCCCTGATGGGAATTGAAGGTGGACATGCGATCCAAGACGATCTTCACCTGTTACGCGACTTTTATCGGCTCGGTGTGCGTTATATGACACTTAGCTGGTCGAACACCAACAACTGGGCCGATTCTTCAGGCGACATCGATGACCCGAAGGTGCAGCATCATAACGGGCTTACCGACTTCGGTAAGCAGGTCATCCTGGAAATGAATCGTTTGGGAATGATGGTAGACATCTCCCATGTCGCAGACAAAACCTTCTTCGATACCATCGAGGTCACCAAAGCGCCCGTAATCGCTTCCCACTCTTCCGCTCGTGCCCTCACCGACGCGCCACGAAACATGACCGATGAAATGCTGAAGCTAGTCGCAAAGAATAATGGTGTGGTAATGGTTAATTTCTTCTCTGGATTTATTGATGAAAACTATCGTAAAGCCGAAGAAGCGCAGGCCAAGGATCGCGATGCTGCAGTCAAAGAATACCTCGCACAGCAAAAGGCTTCCGGCAAAGACGTGCAGTACGTGGATGCCGAGCGAATTCAGGAAGAATGGCTTGCACGCATTCCGAGGCCACCGCTGAAATCCCTGATCGATCACATTGATCACATCGCCAAGGTTGCCGGCGTCGATCACGTTGGTCTCGGTTCAGATTTTGATGGTGTAAGCGGTGCCCTCCCGGAGGGTATTTACTCTGCGGCCGATCTGCCGAAGATTACCCAGGCGCTTCTCGACGGCGGCTACAGCGATCAGGATGTCAGGAAAATTCTAGGCGGGAACCTGTTACGTGTCCTGCGCGATGTGGAACGAGTCAGCTACGAACTGCAGGCTAATAGCCAGCCGAGTAAGTAGGACTGACGTCAAGTGTCGTACAATTTCGTGTTTTCGGAAGCATTTCCATTTCGAGGAGTGATGGCATGCCCAAGTCTCTCGTTATCATCGCTGTTTGTATCTTGATTGCAGCTGCGCTGGACGCGCAGACCGCGACCAAAAAGAGTACGACCGCACCCAAAGCCGCAACGGCTGCACCCAGTGCATCGGGCAATCCTGTAGCCGTGATCGACACCACGGCTGGCAAGATGCGCTGCACTCTTTTCGAGAAGCAAACACCGGAAACCGTCGCGAATTTCATTGGACTGGCGACTGGCACGAAAGATTGGAAAAACCCGGCGAGTCATGCGACCAAGCATAATACTCCACTCTACGATGGCACCATTTTCCATCGTGTCATTCCCAATTTCATGATCCAGGGCGGAGACCCTGCCGGAAACGGCAGCGGCGACCCCGGTTATAGCTTCAAAGACGAGATCGTTCCGACCCTGACCTTCGACCGGCCCGGTCGCCTGGCAATGGCTAACTCTGGCCCGAATACGAATGGCTCGCAATTCTTCATCACCGAAGTTCCAACACCGCACTTGAATGGCCGGCACACAATTTTTGGACAATGCGATCCTGCGACGGTGACGTTAGTAAAGCAGATCACGCGCATGGCTCGCGATCCACGGGATGACCGCCCGTTCCGCCCGGTGAAGATCGCTCATATCAGCATTGAACGTGGTGGCGCGGCGGCAGGCCCCTCCAAACCTGCAGCCAAACCGGCAACAAAGAAACCGGCGACAACCAGTAAAAAGAGTTCGCAATAGCAGATTCCTGACGAGAGTAGGTCCAAGCCACTTTCGGGCTGTTTCGATATGAGGTGTCAGAAGTCTTCCGATTAGAAAGGATCGTCATGAGCCGTCAGGCCGGTACCTACGTCATTTTTGATACTTCCGAAGGACAAATTGTGTGTCGCTTATTTGAGAAAGACGCTCCCAAGACCGTGTCCAACTTTGTAGAACTCGCAGAAGGCAAGCGTGAGTGGACACACCCCGTCAGCCGCAAGAAGAGTAAAGACCGGCTGTACGACGGCACAATCTTCCATCGAGTCATTCCGGATTTCATGATTCAGGGCGGTGACCCGGCGGGTAATGGCATGGGCGGACCGGGATATGAGTTTGAAGATGAGACCAAAGGCTCCCCGCACAAGTTTGACAGACCCGGCAAGTTGGCCATGGCGAACGCTGGTCCAAACACCAACGGGAGCCAGTTTTTTATTACCGTCGCGCCGACTACCTGGCTGACGGGCAAGCACACCATCTTTGGCGAAGTTGTGGAAGGTCAGGATGTCGTGAACAAAATCACGACTGTGCCGCGCAATCGTCAGGATCGGCCGATGAAAGACGTGACGCTAAAGTCGGTGAACATAGAGCGGACATAGTTTGAATTATTGAATTGCAGTTCCGAGCAACGCAGCGACGAGGAATCTGCTTTTAGGCTTTAGACTGCAGATATCTCGCCTCGCTTGGGATGACAACTCTGAGATGGACGAGGCTCCGGCTGTCGTGAAGGAGTAAACCATATTCGCACAACGCGGTTCGAGCGGAGAACTAAACTGCAGCTCGGCTCCACCCTCCTGACGAAGCGTCTCTGGGATGCGTGGCCTACATGCCAATTACGCTGACCAACTCCTTCACTGCTCCAGCACTTTTATCCAGTGCCGCTTTCTCCTCTGGGGTGAGCTTAATTTCAATGATCTGCTCAATCCCACGTGCGCCTAGCTTGCAAGGCACACCGACATAAAGACCTCTCAGCCCGTACTCCCCTTCCAGATACGCAGCACAGGGAAGGATCTTCTTCTTATCTTTGAGGATTGCTTCCGCCATCTCGGTCACCGCAGCCGAGGGCGCATAGTAGGCGCTGCCAGTCTTTAAGTACTTCACGATCTCGGCTCCGCCATCGCGCGTGCGTTGTACCAGGCGCTCGATGGTGTCCGCATTCATCAACTCGGTAATCGGAATGCCTGCGACTGTCGAATACCTTGCTAATGGCACCATAGTGTCGCCGTGTCCGCCGAGGACAAATGCCGTGACGTTCTCAACGCTAACCTTGAGTTCCTGCGCAATAAAAGTGCGGAAGCGCGCCGAATCCAGAACGCCAGCCATGCCGATCACACGATTGCGTGAGAAACCACTCAGCTTGTACGCGGCTTGCGCCATCGCGTCGAGTGGATTGGAGACGACAATCAGAATGCAGTTAGGAGAGTACCGCACTACCTTTTCAACCACGTCCTTCATGATCTTGTGATTAATATTGAGCAGGTCATCACGGCTCATGCCTGGCTTGCGCGGAACTCCTGCTGTGATCACCACGACATCAGAGTTGACCGTATCGGCATAGTCCTGCGTACCGATAATGTAGGAATCTCGTTTTTCAATGGGCATCGCCTCAAGAAGATCCAGTCCCTTTCCCTGTGGCACGCCGTCAATAATGTCGATCAGCACAACATCGGCCAACTCCTTCGAGGCTATCCAGTGGGCTGCCGTGGCGCCCACATTGCCTGAACCCACTATGGAAACCTTGTTGCGCATTGAGAAGATCCTTTCATGCGACCAGAACGGCCGCAGTTCCTTTACCGAGAAAACCGCCTATTCTAAACCACCAGCAGCACGGGAATCCGTGACGGAGCGCACACCCTCTTTTACCCGCACCCATTGCGCGCTATCAATGTGCTGCGCTTAGAACACCCGTTTCCATGTTCTCGATGATATGCGTGGCAAATTCGCTGGTCTTGACCTTGGTAGCGCCCTCCATGAGGCGCTCAAAGTCATAGGTAACCTTCTTCTGCTCTATAGTGCGCTCCATGCCATGCTCAATCAGGTCGGCAGCTTCGTTCCAACCGAGGAATCTGAACATCATCACGCCTGAGAGGATTACCGAGCCTGGGTTGATCACGTCCTTGTCTGCATATTTGGGAGCAGTGCCATGAGTAGCCTCGAAGATAGCGTAGCCATCGCCGATATTTGCGCCCGGAGCGATTCCCAAACCTCCCACCTGAGCTGCGCAAGCATCGGAAATGTAATCTCCATTCAGGTTCGGGGTGGCCAGCACGGAATACTCGTCGGCGCGAGTCACGACCTGCTGGAAGATCGAGTCCGCAATTCGATCGTTAATCATAAGCTTCTTTTTCCAAGCACCTTTGCCGTGGCTCAAGTAGATGCCTTCGAGAACACTCTTCACTTCCTTATAAACTGATTGGCGAAACTCTTCCGGTGCGAACTCCAAGCCAGGCTCAATCTGGTTGGCGTTTTCCTCGGCCGTGAGATTTGGAGTGCGATCTTTATTGTCGATAATCCAGCTTTCACGCTCTGTGACTACTTGATCGCGGAATTCCTGCGTGGCGAGTTCGTAACCCCACTTACGGAACGCGCCTTCGGTAAATTTCTGGATATTCCCCTTGTGAACGAGCGTAACCGTCTTGCGGCCATCCTTGAGAGCCGAGTGAATCGCCATACGCACCAATCGTTTTGTGCCACTAACCGAGATAGGCTTGATCCCAACTCCCGAGTCGAGCCGGACCTGTTTTTTCCCACCTTGGAGCATTTCTTTGTTAAGAAACTCGATTAGCCGCGCACAGTCGGCAGTTCCCTGCTCCCATTCAATCCCGGCGTACACATCCTCGGTATTTTCCCGGAAGATGACCACGTCCATCCGCTCGGGATGCCGAACCGGAGAGGGAGTTCCCGTGTAGTACTTGACCGGGCGCACGCAGGCATACAAGTCCAGAATCTGCCGCAGGGCCACGTTTAGCGACCGAATTCCTCCACCTACAGGTGTGGTGAGAGGTCCCTTGATGGCGACACGCAACTCGCGGATGGCACTGATGGTGTCGTCTGGAAGCCAGGTCTTAAACTTCGACATGGACTTCTCGCCGGCGAATACTTCGTACCAGGCAACCCGCCGTTTACCCTTGTAGGCCTTGTCGACGGCAGCATTGAATACGCGGGCTGAAGCTTTCCAAATGTCTCGTCCGGTACCGTCGCCCTCTATGAATGGAATGATGGGGCTGTCGGGCACCTGATAGCGTCCGCTGGAATAGGTAATAGTAGAGCCATCCTTGGGAACCGGGACGCCATTGTACGAACCAGGCATTGCCTACACCTCCGTAAGCATTTAAAGAATTTTTCATTATATAGGGAGCAGCTCATAAGCACGATTTCTGGTTAAGGTCCGCACATAGTGGCTCACAATCAATCATCCGTGCAATAACGGCGCGCCATCAGTCAGAACCATCCGGGTGGGGTACTGCCGACCCTTTGATTTTCATCTCGCGGCCCGGGAGTGCTTGCAGGCAGCGTTTTTGAGATAATGACTTGTTCCGAGGAACCGACGCCATAGTTCTCAAGTCTTTGGGAGACTATTCATGACCCGATCCCGCATTGCCTGCGTTTTCTGCTTCTTGCTCCTGGCGATTCCCGCTTCGGCGTTCGTCAAGAATGATCCCGAACTCACCCAGTTCGGGCGCGACATTCGCATTGAGGCTGGTGAAAGAATGGGTGACGTCACTTGCATCAACTGCTCCGTGTACATGGCGGGCCAGAGTTCAGGCGAGATAACTACGATACACGGCAATGTAATCCTGGAAACGGGCGCTTCCGTTGCCAGTGACACAACTGCAGTGTTGGGCGATGTTCGCTTGCAACCTGGTACACAAATCGCAGGAGATGTCACAGCCGTAGGTGGTGCGGTTCGGCGTTCTCCTCAAAGTAGCATCGCCGGCGATGTGACATCGCTGGAGGGCACCAAGTGGGTGCTGGCGATTGTAGTTCCACCCCTTTTCATGATTGGATTGATCGTGGCGCTGATTCTTTGGCTCGTGCAGCGCAGCCGTCGCCCTGTGCAGATGCCTCAAGCGAGCCTGGCGGGGCAGCGCTAACGTGCTAAGCGGGCTTGGAGCATTGCCTAGCTACGCCATAATTTTCAGATACGTTGACCTGACTCGCTCCATCGTGGTCCGCAACTCAGTCTCGACTCCGTTTGGAAACTCCCGACCTAGGCTTTGATGAATCAGTCGTTCGGATAATTCCCGGGCACGTTGAGTGCTCGGCAGCCATTTGTGTGCACGCCCGGTCACCAATCGGACGACATGCTCCGTGGTGCGAAATAGTTCGGCCGCGTGATCGAGTATATCCGCAAGTGCCTTATCCAAGATCTTTAGATCCATGCATCTCCATATGCGCTCGCGCAGGTTTCCACCAGTCTTCCGCGCTCCGTATCTGACCAGGAGATAGGCGACGATAAAATCAATATCGTAAATTCCTCCCGGTGAGTTCTTGAGATTTGGTCCGTCTTCCTCTGCGCGTTCGAGTTTACTTCTCATATCCAAGACTGAGGTCAGAAACTGTGTATTCGCCGAATATCGGCCAAAAAGATCCCGTGTCGCTGCCAGAGCTCGTTCGGCCACGGTGTGCGATCCCACTATAAAACGCAGTTTTGTGTACATCAGCGCTTCCCAAGCCTGCGCTTCACCGGAAAAATATTCCTCCAGTTGCTTGGCACTCACCAGCAACTCCCCCTCTGTTCCGTGGGGGCGCAAACGGGTATCCACGGAAACAACGGTCCCCTCGCGGGTATAGGCCGACAACGTGTGCACAACGCGCTCGACCACGCGTATCAGCCTTGTTCGATCACTGTTCTCCTCACAGACAAACAAGAGGTCAGCATCGGAGAGTAGATCGAATTCGCAAGTACCTAAACGTCCCATGGCCAGAACGGAAATTCCTTTTTCGCTAGAAGCTATGTCGAGAGCGGCTTTAATGACCGCGTCGGCGGTAGCGCTATTCACCCGTAGAGTTTCATAGATATCAGCGGGGGTCGTTAGATCGCGGATCCCTGTCCTCAGCAACCGGTGACGATACTGCTGGCGGAGCAACGACGATTTTTCGCTGTATGGAATAGAGGACGTCGAGAGATAATCCAGAACCAGGTCAGATCCACCGGATGGTGCCAAGTGAGCATCGAAGAGGCAAGCACTATCCATATCTCGCGGAATCTCGCTCAACGGCGAGAGCGTGCCGATTTCTCCCGGATAACGGACCAGAATGTCCGTCAGGTAGTCGCTTACTTCAAAAATTCGAAGCGCAAACTCAACTGCTTCAGGATGATTGATGACTGCAGAATACTGTTCAGAGCTGGTGAATGCCGAGCTTAGAAAACGCGATAGATTGCGGCGAGTGCGAGTATCAAGATCCGGACGTGTAACAATCTTCGACAATACGGCTGAGTCGGCAACGAGTCGCTCGAGAAGTTGCTGGTCGGTCGCAGCTTGAAGTGGAGCAGCGACACTCCGTAATTGAAACTCAGCGTTTCGAAGTTCATTTTCTCGGAGCGCTTCCTGCTGATAGATAACGCATTGATAAATTTCCGCGACCGAGGCCATGCGCTGTTCAACAGCCTGGATCAACTCATTGAACCGCTCACGTCCCGGCCAAAACTGGTTCATAGCGCGTGTCAGGATGCGCAGTTCCGATGGAGCTACCGGAAGACGGTGTACACGTTGTCCGTCGCGCAACTGCAGGCAATGTTCAAGGCGACGCAGAAAATCGTATGAGCTACTCAATGCGTCGAACTCATGACCCGTGATATGTCCCTTATCGTGTAGCTTCTGTAGCGAGAAGAGCGTTCCAACGGAGCGTAGCCAGGGCTCCGCCCCGCCATAGACTCGTTGCAGACACTGCACCAGGAATTCAATATCACGAATACCGCCCGGATCAATTTTGATGTCGATAGGCTGACTGCGGCGAAGAACAACCGGACGTTTTCGTCGAACCTGCATCTTTCCGCGCGAAACTAGTGCAGTCTTGATTGCGAGGAAATTAATGTTCTCGCGATAGACATATGGCTGCACACCGCGAATAAAAGCTTTTGCGAGGGTCGCATCTCCTGCCGCGTGTCGCACCTTGATGAGCGCTTGCCGCTCCCAGTCTTGCGCTGTCTCGGCATAGTAGCGCAGTGCCTCTTTGAGACTCACCGCCAATTCACCTTCGTTACCCTGCGGGCGAAGGCGTAAATCAATACGAAATACCGGACCTTCGGGAGTGAGTCGAGATAAAGTCTCCGTAACCGCCTGGGCCAAATGAATGAAGTATTCCTTGGTAGTAGCGTTTACCTCGGCGGGTTCATGGCGGTACAGGTAGAGCAGATCGATGTCGGAAAAATAGTTGAGTTCGTTGCCGCCTAACTTGCCGAGAGAAAAAATTGTGAATGGAATCCTTCCTACCCGACCTCCAAGGTCGGTTTGATGGGGCGTTCCGAACCGGCGCTGCAAAAGCGTCTCCGCT
>Ga0126384_10001822_pt1 | contig 12773 bp, 12 predicted proteins | sample PanSoiMetPlot_36_FD_92543 | JGI IMG/M metagenome (GOLD analysis project Ga0126384, IMG submission 92543) | Tropical forest soil microbial communities from Panama - MetaG Plot_36 | ecosystem: Environmental > Terrestrial > Soil > Tropical forest > Bulk soil | place: Panama | collected 2016-02-17 | reverse complement strand
CTCGACCACTCCGAGCGGGTGCGCGCGCTCATCATCTTCGATTCATCGTCAGCCTCAGGGCTGCCCCTGGGCGTGGACAACATCGTGATGCGGGCCCAGAGTATCGAGGTGACGCTGAGCGGCGGGATGGACGCCATGGCCGAGTTCGCCATCGCCTCCAACCCCAACGTGTCGGGCCGGATCAAGCTCGACCCCTCGGCACGGAAGGAGATCTTCGACTTCTACCGCATGCTCACGCCCATCGGCTACGCCAACTCGCTGCGGGCGCTCTTGCAGATGGACTACATCACGGATCGGCTGGGCGAGATCCGCGTGCCCACCCTGCTCGTGTGTGGCGACGAGGATCCCTCCCTCGGACCGATGCGGGAGATCCAGCGGCGCATCCCGCAGTCCACCTTCGCCTTGCTCTCACCCGCGGGACACTTCGGCAACCGGGACCAGCCGGAGGCCTTCAACCGCGCGGTCGGCGACTTCCTGAAGAGCCTCGCCTGACGCGGATAGAGCCGGACGGGACGCGCTCGCCGGTATCGGCGCGGAAGTAGCCGAGCCGAACTTCCTTCCCCGAGTCGCCGTGGACGAGGCGGGCGCCTTTGTCCACATGACGGGTTCCCCAGGCCGCGAGGGCACCGACCACCATCCCGAGCTCGCGCCCCCTGTCCGTCAACTCGTACTCGGCGCGGGGCGGATGGTCGGAGTAGAAATGCCGGCTCACCAGACCGTGCTCCTCCATGAGCTTGAGACGCTCGGAGAGGATGTTGGGCGCGAGGCCGGGCAGGCCGGCCTGGAGATCGCGGAAGCGGCGGGCTCCGCCCAGGAGATCGCGCACCACGAGGAGGGTCCAGCGATCGCCCACCACTTCGAGGGTCTTGGCCACCGGGCAGCACTGCCCGTAGATCTTCGGCATGACTTCAGTCTAGAGAGGGATTGACAAGAAAGCAAGTAACTATTATTTTGCAAGTCATGACCTTCAGCGCTGCCGCGGGTGCCTCCGTCCCCAGCGCTCCTCCCCTGGCCGCCCGGACACAGCTTCTTCTGGAAGCTCCAGTAGCCTCCACTCTCCTCAGGCTGGCCGCGCCTAACGTGCTCGTGATGGTCCTCCAGGCGGTGGTGACGACCATGGACGCCGTCTTCGTGGGATGGCTCGGCCCCGACGCGCTGGCCGGCGTGTCGCTCGTATACCCGCTCGTGATGCTGATGCAGACCATGTCTGCGGGAGGCATGGGCGGCGGGGTCGCCTCCGCTGTGGCGCGGGCGCTAGGGGCGGGGCGCCAGCGTCAAGCCGAGAGCCTGGCTGCGCACGCCGTCCTCATCGCGCTGGGCATGGCCTCGCTGTTCACCGTCCTGCTGCTGCTCGGCGGCCCGGCTCTCTACCGGCTCATGGGTGGGCGGGGCGCGGCCCTCGACGCTGCCCTCGTCTACTCGCACGTGATCTTCGGGGGTGCCGTGGTCATCTGGCTCCTCAACACGCTCTCCAGTATCGTTCGGGGAACGGGAACGATGGTCCTGCCCGCGGCAGTGACCACGGCCTCCGCGTTCGTCTATCTGGGTCTCGCCCCCGCCCTTGTCATGGGCTGGGGACCCTTCCCGAGACTGGGCGTGGCGGGCACGGCCACCGCCAACCTCGTCGGCTTCGGGTTGGCGAGTCTCGTTCTCCTTGGCTACCTCGCGTCACGGTGGAGCGCCGTGCGCCTCACCTTCCGGGGCCTCCAGATCCGGGGCGCGCTCTTCTGGGAAATCCTCCGCGTGGGCGCTCCAGGCTCCGTCAACACTGTGCTTACCAATCTCACCGTGGTCCTGATGACAGGACTGGTGGGCCCTTTCGGCACGCTCGCCCTGGCCGGCTATGGGATGGGCGCGCGCCTCGAGTACCTGCAGATCCCGCTCGTATTCGGCATGGGCTCGGCTCTCGTTGCCATGGTCGGCACCAACGTAGGCGCCGGGCAGATCGCACGAGCAGAGCGCTTGGCGTGGATGGGCGCCAGCATCGCGGCCGGTGTCACGGCGAGCATCGGGCTGCTGGCCGCAGCTTTTCCCCGGACATGGCTGGGCCTGTTCACGTCTGATCCGCAGGCGCAGGCCGTGGGCATCACGTATCTCTGGACAGTGGGGCCATGCTACGGCTTCTTCGGCCTCGGGCTCGCGCTGTACTTCGCCTCGCAGGGCGCGGGCCGTCTCGGCTGGCCGCTCGCCGCGGGGTTCCTGCGCCTGCTCGTGGCCGCAGCCGGCGGATGGATCGCTGGCTACTGGCTCGGCTGGGGGCTGTGGGGCATCTTCGCCGCCATGGCGACCGCCCTGGTCGTGTTTGGGCTGACCATAGCCGCGGCCGTCAGGGCCGGCGCGTGGCGATAGGAGGGAGCCGTGGCGAAGATGCTGGAGATGATTCGCATGGTGCAGCGGAGCGAGCTGCCGCCGCCCCTGTGGCGACGCCGATCGGCTTCACCATTCGACTCCGTAGAGCCGGGTCGCGTGGTGATGGAGATGGAGGCAGGACTTCAGCACACGAGCCCTCTCGGCACCGTGCATGGCGGCGTGCTGTGCGACCTCGCCGACGCAGCCATGGGCATGGCCTATGCGTCCGCCCTCGACGAGGGCGAGACCTTCACCAGTCTCGAACTCAAGATCAACTTCCTCAAGCCGGTATGGTCGGGCAAGCTCACCGCCACCGGCCAGGTCGTGAAGACCGGCCGCACGGTGGGTCTCGTCGGCTGCGATGTGCACGACGAGAAGCAGTCGCTGGTGGCGCGGGCCTCCAGTACGTGCATGACCCTTCGAGGCGACCAGGCGCGGGGCCGGTAGCGCCGTCGTAACGTCTATGACACAATCGGGCGCATGCGCCGCGCCCGCGCCGTCCTCGGCACCGCCTGCGGCACGCATTTCGTCCACGACGGCTTCGCCGACATCCTGTACGTCCTCTTTCCCGTGTGGGCCCGCGAGTTCGGCCTCTCCTTCGCCCAAGTCGGTCTCCTCCGCACCGTGTACAGCGGCGCCATGGCCGCCTTCCAGATCCCCGCTGGGCTGCTCGCCGAGCGCTGGGGCGAGGCACGTCTCCTCGCCGCGGGCACGGCGGCCACCGCGCTGGGCTTCATCGCCGCCGGCTTCACGGGAAGCTACCTGGCGTTCCTCGGCTGCCTCCTCGTGGCCGGGCTCGGTTCCGGCGTCCAGCATCCGCTGTCCTCCACGCTGGTGTCGAACGCCTACGAGGGGGGCGGACGGCGCACGGCGCTCGGCACGTACAACTTCTCCGGCGATCTCGGCAAGGTCGCGGTCCCCGCGGCGGTGGCCTTCGCCGTGCCGTGGCTCGGGTGGCGCGGCGCCGTCGGCAGTTACGCGGCCATCGGCCTCGTGGCGGCGGCGATCGTGCTCGTCGCTCTCACCAATCTGAGCATCGGCCACGCGCCCGCTCCGTTGGACAAGCCCGATCCCGTCTCGGGCTCGGACTGGGGCATCCGCGATGTGCGCGGCTTCCAGGCCCTGTCCCTCATCCAGGTGATCGACTCCTCGACGCGGACGGGCTTTCTCACCTTCCTCCCCTTCCTGCTCATCGCCAAGGGATCGACGGTGCGGGCAGTCGGCTTCGCGCTGATGCTCGTCTTCGCCGGAGGCGCGGCGGGCAAGTTCGCCTGCGGGGTGCTGGCAGAGCGCCTCGGCGTGATCCGCACCGTGATCATCACGGAAACGGCCACCGGCGCGGGGATTCTCCTGCTGCTGGCCCTCCCCCTCGTGCCCGCCCTCGCCCTGCTCCCCGCGCTGGGGATCGCGCTGAACGGCACGTCGTCCGTGCTCTACGGCACCGTCGCCGACCTCGTGGACAGCGATCGGCGGGCGAGAAGCTACGCCGTCTTCTACACCCTGGGCATCGGCGCCTCCGCGCTGTCGCCGTCGATCTACGGCGTGGTGAGCGACTGGGGGGGCGTACCCCTCGCCCTGACCATCGTGGGCACGATGGTCTTCGTCACCGTTCCTCTGACCCTGGTGCTTCGCCGTCCCCTGGCCACCGCGGCGGCCTGAAGGCCGCCGTTCCCGCCCTCCGCCGGCTCACGTGCCGGCGAAGATGCTCTTCTTGATCACCGCGTGCACACCCCAGTTGCCGTCGACCACCTGGGTGACTCCGAAGTCCACCGCCACGGACATGAGGGAGATCGCTTCGTCCTCGCTCAGGCCCTGCGTGTTCATGAGGAAGTGGCGCATCTTGCGGAAGGCGTCCCGCATGGCGAGGTCGACTGACGACTTCTCATAGATCTTGCTCTGCGCGTCCGCGCCCAGCTCCTGGAGATAGTTGGGATAGCTGAAGCCGTGGACCACCCACTCGTCTTGGGTGGCGAGGAGCGGGTAGTTGAGCTGGGCCAGCGCAGTGCCCGCGAGAGCGTCCTTCTTGTGGAGGATGAGCTGGAAGGTGCCGGTGAGCGAGCACTCGATGGCCGTCCCACACAATTCGGAGTCACCCTGGGAGGCGTGCGAGTCCCCCGCGGAGAGGAGCGCGCCAGGCACGGCCACCGGATAGTACATCGTCGCGCCCTTTCCGATGCGCCAGTCGTCGATGTTGCCCCCCACGTAGTTGGGGGGAATCGAATCGACGATGTCGGCCTCGGCGGGAGCCAGTCCGAGCACGCCGAAGTGCGGGCGGATGGGGATGCGCAGGTTCTTGAGCACGCCCGCCTTCTCCTGCACGGTCGAGTGATCGACGGGCACGCCGGGATAGTCGATGATCTTGTGCACCACACCGAAGGGATCCGTCTGTGGCGTCCACCGAAAGCTGTACACCGCCTGCGCCCAGTTCTTCTCCCCCGCGGGATCCACCTCGTAGATGGTAATGACCTCGCGCGGCTTGGGCTCGGTGAGGAGGTCCTTGTAGTGGAAGCCCCACCACGCGGCGGCGTTGCTGCCGAAGCTCTTGCCCTTGTACGCGGGGTTGCTGCAGGGACGCGGGGTCACGTCGATGATCCGCACTTCCAGGATGTCGCCGGGCATGGCTCCCCGCACGGCCACCGGGCCGGTGCAGATGTGCACGCCCAGACCCTCGCCTGCCCCGCGACCGAACAGCGTGGGAGTCATCGGGCCCGCCCCGCGGCGGTCGACGCCCTTGCGCTGCTTGTCCCAGAAGAACACGCTTTCCGCCCCGCGATCGCCGGTCACCATGCGCGAGGCGTCGTCGTTCGCGTGATGCGTCAGCACCTCGATCGTGACGAAGTCGCCCGAGTTCACCTCGACCAGTGGCTTGAGGAGCTTGCTGAAGTAACCCCAGTGCACCGTCTTGTCCGTGGCCGGGAGGTAGTAGTGGTTCTTGGTGCCGGGAACGATGGTGGGCTGGGCGTGGGCGTTCGACACCGACGACAATCCGGCCGCGCTCCACGACGCCGCCATGCCTCCGACGGTGAGCGCACCCTTGAGGAAGCCACGCCGCGCCTCGCTGAAGCCGTCGATGCCCTCGGCGTCTGCCGCAACCTCGGAGCCGCCTGCCGTCTGCTCGTCCATGTCCGCTCCTCCCTGAATGACGTGCACTGCGCCGTTGTCCCCCGAAAAGCCGCCGACGGCCGAAGCATCGGCCGTGCCAGTCGCGGACATCGCGGAGTCACACATCTCCGGGCCGCGACCGGCGGAGCCATGCGCACCATGCAGGCAGCCGGCGCTCCGTGTGCTCGAATACGTAGCAGCCTACCGCGCCAGGCTCGGCACCGTCACGCGCTCGCTCATCGGCGCTCGCGCAGTGCCCGCGAGCCAGGTAAAGGAGAGCCGGCCGTCGGGCTCGAAACGGATCTGCGTGATCGCCTCCGCGGCGCTGAGTCCGGGCGCCCAGTCACGTTCGATGCGCAGCACCTCACGCCCCGAAAAGATCTGCCGGATGGCCAGCGCTCGGCCTTCCCCCTGAGCCATCAGGAGACGACGGTGGTCCGCCTGGAGGACGTCCCGTCGCGGCGCGGAGAGCTGGCGCCGCCTCGCTTCGAAGAAGTAGGTCCACGTGCAGGTCCGCCCACAGCCGATCCGCGCTTCCGCAAAGGTGGCGCTGAGCCAGACGACGTCGGGGCGTGGCATGGTCGTCATCCCGACCGGCGGGGTGAACCACGTCGCATGCTCGGGCTCGCCGTAGTAGTAGCCGATGCGGCAGTCGCCATCGTTCCGGCAGTCAGCCACGATGCCGGTGCTTGGCATGAGGGAGCGATACAGGCAGTGAGAAGGACCCGAGCCGCCCGGTCCGGCGCACTCACCGCCGATCACGGCCTCCGCCGCGCTGTGGAAGGGGGCCACGAAGAGGAGGGCGCCGAGGACGAGGCGCCGGCGCGACGGCAACCGCGTTCGCTCGGCTCAGGCCGCCTGGGTGAGCGTCTCGGACATGCGGTTGAAGAACTGATCGAGCATCATCTTGCTCACGCCGCCCAGCATCCGTTGGCCCACGCTGGCGATGAGGCCGCCCACTTGCACGTCCGCGTTGTAGCTGACGCGCGTGCCGCCCTCGATGTCCGAGAGCTCCATGCCCGCCTCGCCCCGGACGAAGCCGGGGCCGCCGCTGCCTTCCAGGGCCATTTTGTAGCGGTTGGGGGGCTCGAGGGCGAAGAGGCGGACCTTCCCCTCGAAAGAACCCTTGATGGCGGCCACGCCGACCTTCATCTTCGCCTTGTATTCGCCCTGGCCAATCTCGTCCAGCCCCTCACAGCCCGGGAGAGTGCGGGCGAGAATGGCCGGATCGAGAAAGGCTTTCCACACCCGCTCGCGCGGCGCCGGTATGTCGTGCGAGCCTTCGATCTTCATCCCTCGAGCCTCCCCACCGCCGCTGCCATGCGGCTCATGCCTTCTTTGATTGTCTCGAGCCCGGTGGCGTAGGACAGGCGGATGTGGGCATCCGAGCCAAAGTCGACGCCGGCTACGGTGGCGATGCGTGCCTCGTCGAGCAGGAAGGCGCACACGTCGCTCGATCCTTTGAGAGTGCCTCCCTTCCAGCGCTTGCCGAAGAGCCCGGATACGTTCGGGAACACGTAGAAGGCGCCTTTGGGCATCACGCTGGTGACACCGGGGATGGCGTTCAGGGCGCCCACGATGAAGCGCCGCCGCCGGTCGAACTCGCCCACCATCTTGGCGATCTCGTCTTGCCGCCCGGCGAGTGCCTCGATCCCCGCCCACTGCGCGATGGAGGTGGGATTCGAGGTGACCTGGCTCTGGATGTCGGTCATGGCCTTGATGATGGGCTTGGGTCCCGCCGCGTAGCCGAGGCGCCAGCCCGTCATGGCGTAGGCCTTGGAGCAAGTGTTGACCACGAGGGTGCGCGCCTTGATCTCCGGAGAGAGCGAGGCGATGGACACGTGGCGTCCCTCGTAAGTGAGGGCCTCGTAGCACTCGTCGGAGACGATCCAGAAGCCGCGCTCCACCGCGAGCTCCCCGACGTCCTTCAAGGCCGCCGCAGAGAACACGGCGCCGGTGGGATTACCCGGGCTGTTCAGCACGACGATCTTCGTCCGCGACGTCACCGCGCGGCGCACGGCGACGGGATCAAGATCGAAGCCCGTGGACTCCGAGGTTGCCGCGGGCACGGCCACGCCGCCGAGGAGCTGCACCTGCTCGGGATACGATACCCAGAAGGGGCTGGGGATGACTACCTCGTCGCCCTGGTTCACCAGCGACATGACGATGTTGTAGAGGGTATGTTTGGCGCCGCAGGACACGGTGACCTCGTCGGGCGCGTACTCGAGCCCGAGATCGCGCTTGAGCTTGTGGCACACGGCCGCGCGCAGCTCGGGAATGCCCCCGACCTCCGTGTATTTGGTCTGGCCGGCCTCGATGGCCTGGATGGCTGCGTTCTTGATGTGGCGCGGGGTATCGAAATCTGGCTCCCCCGCGCCGAAGGAGATGACGTCGATCCCCTGCCCGCGCATGGCCTTGGCTTTGGCCTGCATGGCGAGCGTGGGAGACGGCTGGAGGGTCTTGAGGCGATCAGCGAGCATGCCAAGACCTACTTTCTGGAGAATTTGTCGTTCAGGCGCTCCTCGACCACCGGCGGCACCATGCCCGTCACGGCGGCGCCGAGCGACGCCACCTCCTTGATCAATCGCGAGGAGATGTACGTGTAGCGCTCATGGGGCATCAGGAACACCGTCTCCACCGTGTGGCGAAGCTTCCGGTTCATGAGGGCCATCTGGAACTCGTACTCGAAGTCCGACACCGCGCGGATCCCGCGGATGATGCAGTCGGCCTGCTCGCGGTGGACGAGATCGATGAGGAGACCGTCGAAGGACGTGATGCGGATCCGCCCCATCCCCGCCGTCGCTTCGTCGATCATCTCCAGCCGCTCCTTCACGTCGAAGAGCGGCTGCTTGGAGGGGTTGGCCACCACGGCCACGATGAGCTCGTCGAAGATGCGCGTGCTGCGCTCGATGAGGTCGAGGTGCCCATTGTGCATGGGATCGAACATGCCCGGATACACGGCCCGCTTGCCCACGGTTCCCCCTGCGTGCTCGTCGTGAGGAGGTCAAAAAAGCAGGCTCACTCTACGCGCCGCGGCGAAAGAAAGTCAAGGTGGTCTCCCCGAAGCGGCGGTCCTTCCAGTGCTCGAGACAACCGGGCGCGTTGGGCCACGGCCTCTTCGTGGCGTGCTGCGCGACCACCACCGCCCCGGGGAGTAGGCAGTAGCCCTGCGCCACCCTGGTCAACGCGGCCGCACCATCGGGCGAATCGTAGGGTGGGTCGAGAAAGACCACCGCGAAGGTCCGTCCCTCGCGTTCCAAGAGGGCGAGGGCGCGCGTGACGTCTTGTCTGAGCACGCGGGCCTGCTCCCCGAGTCCGAGCCGGGTCACGTTCTCGTCGAGGGCGATCGACGCGGGTCGATCGCGTTCCACGAACACCGCCGAGGGGGCGCCGCGCGAGAGCGCCTCGATGCCGATCCCGCCCGCGCCCGCGAAGAGATCGAGGAAGGGTCCGCCTTCGAGATAGGGCATGAGGGTGTCGAGGCAGGCGATGCGCACCTGGTCCGCCGTGGGGCGGGTGGTGCGTCCCTTGGGCGTGACGAGGCGCTGCCCTTTGAGCGATCCCGCGAGCACGCGCATCAGCCGACGCCGGCCAGGTCGATCTTGCCGCGCCAGCGGGTGAGGAGTGCGGCGCGCAGGGCGCGATGCTCCGGGGCGAGGAGCTTGGGATCGGCCTGGACGAGAGCGAAGGCCTCCCGTCGCGCCTCCTCCAGCATGGCGCCGTCGCGCAGGAGATCCGCCACTCGGAACTCGGGAAGCCCTGACTGCCGCGTGCCGAAGAAGTCTCCGGGCCCTCGTAGCTGGAGATCGGCCTCGGCGATGCGGAAGCCGTCGTTGGTGGAGGTCATGGCTTCGATGCGCCGACGGGCCTCCTCAGAGGCGGCGGCCGTGAGCAGGATGCAGTAGCTCTTCCACGGACCGCGGCCCACCCGGCCCCGCAACTGGTGGAGCTGGGAGAGACCGAAGCGCTCGGCGTGCTCGATGAGCATGACGGAGGCGTTGGGCACGTCGATGCCGACCTCGATGACGGTGGTGGAGACGAGGAGATGAAGGGCAAGGTCCTTGAACTCACGCATCACGCGCTCCTTCTCAGCGAAGCCTAGGCGGCCGTGCAGGAGGCCGACCCGTCGCTCGGGAAACACGTCGCGTTGAAGGCGCTCCGCCATCTCGGTGGCCGCCCGAAGGTCGGAGACCTCGGATTCCTCCACGAGAGGACAGACCACGTAGACCTGCCGCCCCTCGGCGATCTGCGCGCGCAGGAAGTCGTAGATCTGCCGCCGTTTGCTCTCGCCTCGCGCCACCGTGACCACGGGCCGTCGGCCGGGGGGAAGCTCGTCGAGCACGGACACGTCGAGGTCGCCGTAGAGGGTGAGGGCGAGGGTGCGAGGAATGGGCGTGGCCGTCATCACGAGCACGTCCGGGCTGTCGCCCTTGCCACGCAGGGCGGCGCGATGAGCGACCCCGAAGCGGTGCTGCTCGTCGACAACGGCCAGGCCGAGGCGCTTGAATCGCACGCCGCCCTGCACGAGGGCGTGGGTGCCGATGACACAGCCTGCATCTCCGCTCTCCACCGCCGCCACTGCCCCGTCTCTCGCCTTGCCCTTGACGGCGCTCGTGAGGAGGGCGACGCGCACGCCCAGCGGCTCGAGGAGGCGGCCCAGGGTGAGAACGTGCTGCTCCGCCAAGATTTCGGTGGGAGCCATCAGCGCCGCCTGGTAGCCCGCCTCGATGGCCGTCAGCACGGCGAGGGCCGCCACCACCGTCTTGCCTGAGCCGACGTCGCCCTGCAGGAGCCGGCTCATGGGGTACGGCGCGGCCATGTCGGTGCGGATCTCTCCCCACACCCGCTCCTGGGCTGCGGTAAGGCGGTACGGGAGCGAGGAGCGGAGACGGCGCACCAGAGCGCCCGCGGAATTCATGGCGAGGCCGCGACGCCGTCCTTCGCGCTGACGGCGGATGGCGAGCCCGATCTCGAGGAGAAAGAAGTCGTCGAAGACCATGCGGCGCCGCGCCGCCGCCTGCTCCGCCTCGATCTCGGGGAAGTGCGCGGCGGCGACGGCGTGGGAGAGCGGGAGGAGCTCGCGGGCCGCGCGGATGCGCGCGGGCAGCGGATCTTCGAGGCGATCCGCCCAACCATCGACGAGCCGCTTCATGAGCCGCCGGAGCGGCCGCTGCCCCAGCCCTTCGGTGAGGGGATAGACAGGCACCAGCCTTCCTGCGTGCAACGGCTCGTCCTCGCTGTCCTCCACCAGCTCGTAGTCCTTCACCAGCATCTGGAGGGGGCCGCGACCGTAGGGCTGCACCTTGCCGTGCACGATCAAGCGCTGACCGCGCTTGAAGACCCGGACGAGATAGGCCTGGTTGAACCAAGCGCAGTTGAGGAAGCCGCTGGCATCGCGGATGGTCACCACGAGGGGCATGCGGCCGCGTCCCCGGGGGGGTGGGCTGATGCCCGCGATGGTGCCCGCACCGGTGCGTCCCTCACCCACGCTGATCCGCCCGAGAGGCAGGATCTGGCTCCGGTCCTCGTGCCGGGTCGGAAGATGACGGACGAGCGCGTCCTCGATCGAGACGAGGCCGAGCTTGGCGAGCAGCTTGGCGCGCTGAGGTCCGACGCCGGGAAGATCGGCCAGGGACGTCTCAGGCCCCGGCGCGGTCGACGACGAGACGGGCGCGGCCGGACGCCCGGTCTTCCCCCGCGCGGGTGTCAACTCGTTGCCCCGTTCACGCGATCATGCTATAAAAGGGCCTCGCGTCCAGCAAACCAGACACAAATCTCCTGAAGGAGTCAGCATGGCTCAGCGTTGCGATGTGTGCGGGAAAGGCCCGTCTGTCGGCCACAAGATCAGCCACGCCCACAACGTCACCACGCGGCGGTGGTTGGTCAACCTCGTCTCGCTACGCGGCAAAATCGGATCGGGGGGCCTCGTCCGGCGCCTTCGCGTCTGCACGCGCTGTCTCAAGGCCGGCAAGGTGACCAAGGTCCTCTAGCCTCTCGCCCCAAGAACACGGCGGGGGGTGTCGCCACCCCCCGCCAGGTCCTGCAGCAGTGTGATGTTCGCCGGTGAAGGCCGCCACCTCCCACCGGCCCGACACACTACTTCTTCTTCTTCTTGGCCGCCTTCTTCTTCTTCGCCATTAGGAAGTCACCCCCTTTCCTCTGCAATCGTACGGCTCGACGGCGTTAGCGCCGCTTCGTGGCCTTCTTCGTAGCCTTCTTCCGCTTCGCGCTCTTCTTTGCCGCCTTCTTCCTCGCCATTGTCGGCTCACCTCCTCCGGGTGCGGCGTGAGTACGCCTAGAACCCCATGGCCTCACGGCGGATGTGCGCCGCCTGCTCGCGGCCTCGCCGCTCGTAGTGGTGGAGATCCACGTAGAGCTGAGGCAAGCAGACCACGGGAATGCCGCTCTTGATGATGGGCGCGTGAAAGACCCCGAGATCGTACGGAGTCATGAGGTAGACGTTGCCCTCGTCTTCCCCGGGGCGAAGACCCAGGGCGCGGGCGATGGGCTCGGGATCGCCCTCCACGTAGCAGTGGATGGCGGGGAAGCGCACGTTCGGGGCGACGAGGGCGGCCCCCGCGTGCAACGTGAAGGCGATACGCCGGCCCGCGTCCTGGCCCGCCCGCGCCAGCTCGCCCACCAGCTTCCGCGTGATGCGCTCCGGCGAGAAATAGGTCGCGATGCCGTTCAGGCGATAGGTGTAGGCATCGACCCACGCGTCGAGCAGATCGGCCGGCTTCGAAAGGAAGATGCGCTGCTGTTCGCCGCGCTCCACCCACGCGAGATCGCCCAGGCGCTTGACCACGTTGTGCGCGTGCCCGAGGCTGACCTGAGACGCCCGGGCCAGCTCGTCGAGACGCCAGAGGTGACTGGGCTCCACGAGAAGCGCGCGCACGACGCGCGTCGCCCGCGGAGCGAAGAGGGCCTTCAGGGGGCGCGTCGACGGGCGGAGATTGGGCTTGCCTTCCTTCTCGATGAGGACGTTGTCGAAATTGAGGAAGCAGTTGCCCGAGAGATCGAGATAGCCGAGACCGTTCCGCTTCAGGAGTGCTGCGCCCTGAGGGCTGATGTACTGCGCCACCGCTACCGGGTAGACGCCGTCCATCTCGGCGCGCAATTCACCCAGGCGGGTGATGGCCGCCCGGATCTGGCGAGGCTGCCCCACGGAAGTGATTTCGAGGAGCAACGTGTGGTCCTGTCCGCCGAGCTTGAATTTCACCAGCAGATCGGCCTGTTGCCCTCGAACCTTCGGGCCAGCCGACTCTTCCCAGGACACGGCCTTGGGGAACAGCTCCCGAAGCCGCTGGGCCGCCGATCGCCTG
>Ga0126384_10001821_pt1 | contig 12774 bp, 14 predicted proteins | sample PanSoiMetPlot_36_FD_92543 | JGI IMG/M metagenome (GOLD analysis project Ga0126384, IMG submission 92543) | Tropical forest soil microbial communities from Panama - MetaG Plot_36 | ecosystem: Environmental > Terrestrial > Soil > Tropical forest > Bulk soil | place: Panama | collected 2016-02-17 | reverse complement strand
TCGCTACGCGAGGCACCTCAGGATGAGCATTCTTCTCAATGCCATCGACAACATGCCCTCATGCTGAGGGGCGACCCAGCGCAGCTGGGGCGCGCGTCTAAGGCACGCACAGCATCCGATGCAGCGTGTTCTTTCCCGGGCTCGAGTGTCACGGAATTGCAATAAAAGCTTCATAAAAAATGATGAACGGGCGGTTAAGAGATCGCGACCTCTCAGGTCTGTCCTACTAGCTGTCGATGGAGCGAACCGTGCGCGCCTTCCGTATTGGTTTCCTTGGGTTGGCGGCGGCCGCCGCATTCGGCTTTGGCGCGTGGGCGGCGGAAATCTCCGGCGCCGGCGCTACCTTCCCCTATCCGATCTACGCCAAATGGGCCGAGGCGTACGCGGCGAAAACCGGGGTAAAGATGAATTACCAGTCGATCGGCTCGGGGGGCGGCATCGCCCAAATCAGGGCCAAGACGGTCGATTTTGGCGCCTCGGATATGCCCTTGAAGCCGGAGGATCTCCAAAAGGACGGTCTCACCCAGTTCCCGCCGGTCGTCGGCGGCGAGGTGATGGTGGTGAACCTTCCCGGGGTTCAGGCGGGACAGATGACGCTCGACGGCCCGACGATCGCCGACATTTATCTCGGCAAGATCGCCAAATGGAATGATCCTGCCATCGTCAAGCTCAATCCCGGTTTGAAGCTGCCCGACACCGCTATCGCCGTCGTGCATCGCTCGGACGGTTCGGGAACGACCTTTATCTTTACGGACTATCTCTCGAAGGTGAGCCCGGAATGGAAGGACAAGGTCAGCGAGGGCACTTCTGTCCAGTGGCCGGTCGGAATCGGCGGCAAGGGCAACGAAGGAGTGTCGGCACTGACGTCGCGCACGGTGGGGGGGATCGGCTACGTCGAATACGCCTACGCATTGCAGAACAAACTGGTGCACACCAAACTCGTCAACCACGATGGCGCGACGTTGGAGCCCGGCATCAAGGTGTTCCAAGCCGCTGCCGCCAATGCGGATTGGAAAAATGCGCCCGGCTTCTACCTGATTCTTACCAATCAGCCCGGAAAGGAAACTTGGCCGATTACCGGGGCGACCTTCATCTTGATGCACAAAAAGCAAGAAAAGCCGGATCGGGCGAAGGAGGTGCTGAAGTTCTTCGATTGGGCCTACAGGAACGGAGCCCAAATGGCGGAAGCGCTCGATTATGTTCCGATGCCGCCGAATGCCGTAGCGATCTTCGAGGATAGCTGGAAACAGATCGTCGGACCTGACGGCAAGCCGGTTTGGGACGGTCATTCGTCCTGACCTTTGTCAAACCGCAGGCCTTGCGTGCCGCTCTCTGCCGGCGACAAGTTTAGGGACGCATTGTGGCGGCTGAGACAGTAGTCATTCGGCACGAAGCGACGCGCGGTGGGTGCTCCGGCGCAGTAGGCGACGTTCTATTCAGGTCGCTGACTTTTCTGTTTGCGCTATTCGTCCTGCTCATCCTTGGCGGTGTGCTCGTCGCTCTGGCCGACGGGGCGCTGCCTGCGCTGCGAACCTTTGGCTTTTCTTTCCTTATCGACGAGGTGTGGAACCCTGTAACCGAAAAGTTCGGTGCGCTCGCTCCGATCTATGGCACGTTGGTGACCTCGGCAATCGCGATGCTGGTCGGCATCCCAGTGGCGTTCGGGGTGGCGGTGTTCATCACCGAGATTTGCCCGATCTGGCTCAAACGGCCGCTTGCGACGATGATCGAACTTCTGGCGGCGATCCCCAGCATCATTTACGGTATCTGGGGCCTCTTTGTATTTGCGCCCTTCGTGCAGCAATACATCCAGCCGGCAATCATCAACACGTTCGGCCAGATTCCCGGAATCGGCGCCTTGTTCGCCGGTCCACCGCTCGGCATCGGCGTGCTGACGGCAGGCTTTATTCTCGCAATCATGGTGCTGCCGTTCATATCGTCGATCATGCGCGACGTCTTCGAGACCGTGCCGGCGATGCTGAAGGAAAGCGCCTACGGTCTCGGCGCGACGCGGACCGAAGTCGTCTGGCAGGTTGTTCTCCCCTATACGCGCATCGGCGTCGTGGGCGGCATCATGCTCGGCCTCGGGCGGGCCCTCGGCGAGACGATGGCGGTCACCTTCGTGATCGGCAACGCACATCGCATCACTACCTCGATCCTGCAGCCGGGAACCACGATCTCCGCATCACTGGCAAACGAATTCACCGAGGCCGTCGGCGATCTGTACTTGTCCTCCCTGATCGCGCTGGGTCTCATTCTCTTCGTTATTACGTTCATTGTGCTGGCCTTCGCCAAATTGATGCTGCTGCGACTGCAAAAGCAAGCGGGGGGCTGAGCTGTGGCGATATATGCGCGGCGCCGGTTGATTAACGCGCTGGTGATGGTGCTGGCGCTGGCGGCGACCGGGTTCGGGCTTCTATGGCTCGTTCTTGTCCTGTGGACATTGCTGTGGAACGGGATTGCCGCAATAACCCCGGCACTGTTCAGCCAGATGACGCCACCCCCCGGCAGCGCCGGCGGGTTGTTGAACGCCATCTTCGGCAGCGTTGTGATGACGTTGATCGCTACGCTCCTCGGAACCCCCACCGGCATCCTCGCGGGCACCTTTCTCGCCGAATACAGCCGGGGCAGCCGCTTTGGCGAAGTCGTGCGCTTCATCAACGACATTCTGTTGAGCGCCCCCTCGATCATCGTCGGGCTGTTTGTCTACGAATTGATGGTCCTCCGCATGGGGCACTTCTCCGCCTGGGCAGGAGCCGTGGCGCTGGCGATCATTGTCGTCCCCGTAGTCGTGCGGACCACGGAAGACATGCTGAACCTGGTGCCCAACGCGTTGCGCGAGGCCGCGTCGGCTCTGGGCTCGCCGAAATGGAAGGTGATCGTGCTGGTCTCGTACCGAGCGGCGATCCAGGGAATGGTTACCGGGGTCATGCTCGCCGTCGCGCGGATCGCCGGCGAGACGGCTCCGCTGCTCTTCACGGCCCTCAACAACCAGTTCTGGAGCACCGACCTCAACGCACCGATGGCCAATCTGCCGGTTGTTATCTTTCAATTCGCGATGAGCCCCTATGCCGATTGGCAGGTGCTCGCCTGGGGTGGAGCGCTGTTGATCACGATCACGGTGCTGTTCCTCAATATCGGTGCCCGAGCCCTCGCCTCCTGGGGCACGTTCAAGCAATGAGCCCGGCTGCCGCACGGCAGGTTACCCCGTTCGCGCCGTCCGATCCCCCCGAGATGCGCTCCAATCCGACCTTGCGTCAAAAGGTCGTGATTCGCGACGTCGACTTCTTCTACGGCGCTTTCAAAGCCCTGAACGGCATAACGCTGCCGCTGCACGACAAGCGGGTGACCGCTTTCATCGGTCCTTCCGGCTGCGGCAAGTCGACCCTCCTTCGGGTTCTCAACCGGATCTACGAGCTCTATCCGGGGCAGCGGGCCACTGGAGAGGTGATTGTCGACGGTGAAAACATCCTGTCGCCCGGGGTCGATCTGAACCTTCTGCGGGCGCGGATCGGCATGGTGTTTCAAAAACCGACCCCGTTTCCGATGTCGATTTACGACAATATCGCATTCGGCATCCGGCTCTACGAGAGGCTGCAACACCATGAGCTCGACGAGCGCGTCGAATCGGCGCTGCGTCGCGCGGCGCTGTGGGACGAAGTCAAGGACAAGCTCCGGCAGAGCGGGCTCGGGCTGTCTGGCGGCCAGCAGCAACGCCTGTGCATCGCGCGTGCCGTAGCGGTTCAGCCCGAGATCCTGCTGCTCGATGAGCCGGCCTCGGCGTTGGACCCGATTTCGACGCAGCGCATCGAGGAACTGATCGCCGAGCTGAAGGCCGATTACTGCATCGCGATCGTCACCCACAACATGCAACAGGCGGCGCGCAGCTCGGATTATACCGCCTTCATGTATCTCGGAGAGCTGATCGAGTTCGATGAAACCGAACGCATCTTCACGCGCCCCAAGCAGAAGCACACCGAGGACTACATCACCGGGCGGTTTGGTTGAGCCGTCCGGGGCAGAAAGGTTAGCCGATGGCTTCCGAGCACATTACCAGAGCGTATGACGAGGAGCTTCGAAAGCTGAACAACACCGTCGCCGAAATGGGCGGACTTGCCGAGAGCCAACTCGGCGCGGCGATCGAGGCGGTAATGACGCGCGACACCGACCTTGCCGCTCGGGTCGTCGAAGATGATGCCAAAGTCGACCAGCTCGAACGCGAGCTCGACAATCTTGCAATTCGGCTTCTGGCCCTGCGGCAACCCGTGGCGCGCGATCTGCGTGAAATCTTCTCCGCGCTGAAGATCGGCAGCGATCTGGAGCGAATCGGCGATTACGCGGCCAATGTCGCCAAGCGTTCGATCGCTCTCAGCCAGACACCGACAGTTCGACCGGTCTACGCCCTGCCGCGCATGGCACATTTGGCGCAACTGCTGATCAAGGACGTTCTGGACGCCTACGCGCAGCGCGACGCCGACAAGGCGTATTCCGTGTGGATGCGCGATGCCGAGTTGGACGAAATGTATTCCAGCCTATTCCGTGAACTGCTGACCTATATGATGGAAGATCCGCGCAGTATCGGGCCTTGTACGCACTTGCTGTTCATGGCCAAGAACATCGAACGGATCGGTGACCATGCCACCAATATCGCAGAAAACTTGTATTACCTGGTGAATGGGACGCCACTGGAGGAGGCGCGGCCGAAGGGCGACGTCTCGAGCCTCGAGGTCATCATGCCTGGCCGTACCCCGCAATGATGAAGCCGCTCGTCCTGATCGTCGAAGACGAGGCGCCCCTTGTCACTATGCTGCGGTACAACCTGGAAAAGGAGGGCTTTCAAGTCTGCGAGGCCGGTGACGGCGAGGAGGCGCTCGTGCAAATCGCCGAACGCAAGCCCGATCTCGTGCTGTTGGATTGGATGCTGCCACTGGTCTCGGGTATCGAAGTTTGCCGCCGCATCCGGCGTTCTCCCGAGACCCGGTCGCTGCCCGTCATCATCCTGACGGCGCGGGGCGAGGAGAGCGACCGGGTGCGTGGGCTGGACAGCGGCGCCGACGACTATGTCGTCAAGCCGTTCAGCCCGACCGAACTAGTCGCTCGGCTGCGCGCACTGATGCGGCGCGCCCAGCCTGACACAACAAAAAACTTGCTGCAGTTTGCCGATGTTGAGGTGGATACCGCCGCGCATCGGGTGTCGCGGGCCGGCCGACCCATTCATCTCGGCCCGACGGAGTTCCGTCTACTGCGTTACCTGATCGCGCATCCCAGGCGGGTCTTCTCGCGTGAGCAATTGTTGGACGCAGTCTGGGGCCACGACGTCTATGTCGAGGCACGCACGGTCGATGTTCATATCCGCCGCCTGCGTAAAGCGCTGAACGCAGACAATGCCGCCGATGTGGTACGTACCGTCCGCTCGGCAGGCTACGCGCTCGACAACCCGATCAGATAATGCGGCCCGATATGCCGCCAGTACCCTTGCCCGGCTTCAATCGACGACGATTCGGATCAGCTGATCGGTAGTGCGCCGTCGAGCCGTTTCGGCCAACGCAGCGCGCAATACCTCGGCGATGGCTTCGTCCGGCGCTGCGATGCGAACTTCGACCCCGGAAGCGCAGGCGCGGACGGCGGCCGGGCCGACTCGATCGATCGCGAAAACGGCGAGCGAAACAGGGTCCGGAATCGCCGCAATAGACGCCGGGACAAGTTTTTGCGCCAAAATCTTTCGCCAGCTGCCCCTGCGCGCTCTGAGCTCTGAACCGCGACTGCCCGCAAAGCGGGTCAACGTCGCCTTGAGAAGATTTTTCCGAGCGCCTGGGTGAGCTGTGCGTTTGGCCATCAGGACGCGCTCCTCTCTCTGATCGACCATCAGTACCACAGAAGAATGACCGTTTTGTCGAAACCTTGCCACATGTAGCGCTCGAAAAACTGTAACATACAATTTCTAGAATAGGCTCGGCATCGATCGAATAGGGGGATCGCGTGGCCGCGGGGGCGACCGTGTTTTTCGGCCTTTGGCTGCAGAAGCCGCTGCGCATCGCCGCAGCAAACCCCAGCGGTCAGCGTCTTGCCGATACCGTTGCACATTGTGTCGAGCTTGATCGACCCGGGGCAGTGCTCGAACTCGGCGCGGGAACCGGCAGCCTCACAGCCGGCTTGCTGCGAGTCGGCTGCCCGCCACATCGTATCATTGCCGTCGAGCGTGAGCCGCGTCTCGCCGCAATGCTGCAGAGCGAATTCCCGACGATCCGGGTGATCGAAGGTGATGCCAAGCGAATCGGTGAATATTTCTCCGCTCGGGGCGAGCGGATCGCGGCAGTTGTCTCCAGCCTGCCGATCAGGTGGTTTCCGTTGGAAGCGCAGCGAGCGATCGTTGAACCGTGTCTCGAGCTTTTGGGGCCGGGCGGGAGCTTTCTCCAAATGACAAACGCGTTCTCCTCGCCACTGCCGATCGAACGGCTGGGTATTGCTGGCCGAGAGATTTGCCGGGTCTGGCTTAATCTACTGCCAGCGCAGATCTGGGCCTATTCGCAAAAAGCCCAACCGCTTGCTGCAGACGGACCGAAGTGAACCAGATTTCGAGGATGCGCTCTTATCGCACCATTTGGATCTCCGATATTCATCTCGGCACCCGCGGGTGCAAGGCCGATTTCCTGATCGATTTCCTGCGTTACAACGATGCTGACACAATCTATTTGGTGGGCGATATCATCGACGGTTGGCGGCTCAAGAGGTCATGGTATTGGCCGCAAACCCACAACGACGTCGTCCAGAAGGTACTGCGCAAGGTCCGCAAAGGAACGCGCGTCGTCTATGTCCCCGGCAATCACGATGAATGGCTGCGCGATTACACGCTCTTGCAGTTTGGCGGCGTAGAGGTGGCGGAAGAGATTGTTCACGTCACTGCCGATGGACGCCGGTTACTGGTGCTGCATGGAGACGTGTTCGACGCGGTGGTCAAGCACGCCCGCTGGCTGGCGCTGCTCGGCGACAAAGCATACACGGCTGCGCTTTGGTTCAATCGCTATTTTAATACGGCACGGCGCCGTCTGGGATACCAGTATTGGTCGCTATCCGCTTATCTCAAGCATCGGGTCAAGAACGCCATGCAATATATCGGCTCGTTCGCCGACGCCGTGGCCGCAGAGGCACAGCGTCGTGGCGTCGACGGCGTCATCTGCGGCCACATTCATCACGCCGAGATCCGCGACATAAACGGCGTGCTTTACGGCAATGACGGCGATTGGGTCGAAAGCTGCACCGCTCTCGTCGAGCATTACGACGGACGCATCGAGCTCATCGACTGGATCGAACACTCCAGGAGCTACCCGCCCAGAGGCCGCGTGGTTGATGAACTCGACAGCGACATGGAGGCCCGGCTGCCCGAGCTCGTCGATACAGTCACATGAGGTTCGTGCTCGTCTCCGACGCGTGGACGCCACAGGTAAACGGCGTCTCGCGCACCCTCGCAGCGCTGCACAACGGGCTGGCAGGTGCCGGGCAAGAAGTCTTTCCGCTGACGCCGGATCTCTTTCGCACGGTGCCATGCCCGACGGACCGGGAGGTCCGTTTGGCAATCGGCGCCGGGCCGCGTCTCACGCAGCTCCTCGAAATGCTGATGCCCGACGCGATTCACATCGCGACCGAAGGGCCGCTCGGCTTAGCCGCGCGGAGATATTGCATCAAAAGGGGGCTTCATTTCACCACAGCTTATCACACCAAATATCCGGAATACCTGAGGGCCCGTTTTGGCATCCCGATCGCATGGACCTATCGGGTGTTGCGCCGATTTCATCGCCCGTCCAGCGTGATCATGGTAGCGACCGAAACCGTCCGGCGGGAGCTTGCGGCGAACGGTTTCGAGCGGCTCACACTGTGGACACGAGGCGTCGATACTGCACTGTTCCGGCCAGGGTCTAGCCCGGCAATCGATCTGCCCCGCCCGGTATTCCTGAGCGTGTCACGTATTGCGGCGGAGAAGAACCTGCCGGCTTTTCTGGACCTCGATTTGCCGGGCTCCAAACTAGTCGTCGGCGACGGCCACCTGCTCCCGGAAATGAAGCGCCGCTACCCGGATGTGCACTTTGCCGGATGCCAACAAGGCGATGAGCTGGTTCGCCATTACGCTTCGGCGGATGTGTTCGTGCTGCCGAGCCGCACCGAGACGTTCGGGCTGGTGCTTCTCGAGGCGCTCGCCTGCGGGCTGCCGGTGGCGGCATTGCCAGTCCCCGGACCTCTGGACGTCATCGGCGGCAGCGGGGCTGGGGCTCTCGATTGGGACCTGCGTGCGGCCGCTATGAAGGCACTAAGCATCTCGCGCGAGATCTGTCGTTCCTACGCAGAGCGGTTTGGCTGGCAAACTTCGATCGAGCAATTTCTCAGTCACGTCGTTCCGGTGCGAGGTCACTCGGCTGACCATTTCTACGCCGGACGCCCGCGTTACGCAGGGCTGGTGTAGCGACGCTCGATCGGCCTCGCAGCGGCGTTGGCGCGCTCTTTAAGTGATGGCGAAGCGCGGCTCGGGCACGCGGGCCCGCCGGCGCGGGGGGCCTCCGGCGAGGATCTGGACAACGCCTGCGCCAAAGCCGATCAGCACGCCGGTCTGCCAGGCGCGGTCGTAGGAAGCCCGTCAAGTCGAAGATCAGTCCGCCGCCCCAAGCGCCCAGAGACGATCCGACCTGATGCATGACAAAGGCGATGCCGAGCAGGGTGGCCATGTAGCGGGTCCCGAACATCTCGGCGACGAGGCCACTGACGAGCGGCGCAACACTCAGCCACAGCATGCCCATTGCTGCCGCAAAAACCAGCGTGCTCATCGGCGTCGGAGGCATCACGAAATAGGCGGTAAAGGCTAGCGCGCGCAGGATGTAGAGGAGCCCGAGCAGGACATGTTTCGGATACTTGCCGCCCAGCCAGCCGGCCAGCAGCGAGCCGACGCAGTTCATGCCGCCGATGACGGCGAGAGCTTCGGCGCTCAGCATTGGGTCTTGCCCGCAGATTGCCAGATAGGTCGGAAGATGGGTGGTCAGGAATACGAGGTTCAGGCCGCAGACGAAATACGCCCCTGACATCACCAGAAAAGGGCGGTGCCGCGCGGCGTGACCGATCATCTGGCGCATCGTGGTTCTGGGGGCGCCCGCTCCCGGCAGCACGTCGGCACCGCCGGCGCAAAATCCCGCCGGTAGCATCATGACTGCCAGAACGAGGAAAAACAGCGCGCCGATTTGCCAAGCGTGGCGCGCGAGGAGAGCCTGGGTGGTCAGCGGGATCAGCAACGTGCCGAGCGATCCCGCGGCCGATACGATGCCGAGCACTTTACTTCTTCGATGCTCCGGGATCGCGCGAGCAGTGGCGGTCAATGCCAGCGACGAGGCGGTGCAGGATAGCGCCACGCCGATCAGCACACCCGATGCGATCAGCGCCGGCACGCCTGCGGCCATTGCCATTACCGCGAGCCCGAGCACATAGACCGCCGCGCCCGCCACCATCGTGGAACGGAGGCCAAAGCGATCGGCAATTGCGCCGACCGGGGCCTGTGACAACCCCCAGACGATGTTCTGAACCGCGACGGCCAGTGTGAAATCGGCCGCCGTCAGCGCGAGGTCGCGCGTGACCGGCGTGAGGAAAAGGCCGAGGCTCTGGCGTATTCCCATGCCGAGGCTGAGGAGCACTGCCGCCCCGATCAAAATCAACCTTGTCTGGCCCATCTCTCCCGGGATTCCGGATCAGCGCCGCGGGATCATTGCAGCTTGTTCTTGTCTATCAAGCACTTCCTCGGCTGCGCGGATCTGCCCTGCTCGCCGCGAATGGGCCGGTCAGTCGACGCCCCTCGCCGGCAACATGTGCGCAGGCTTAGATTAACCACGATTAGTCACAAATTGGCTCTCCGCGCCCAATGGCGCCTGCGCGTTAGTGGTAGTCGGGCCACGAATCATACCGCTAATCCGGAGGACAGCCGATGGCGCGAGTTAACGGCCGATAGCCGGTCAAGAGGGTGAGCTTGATCCATGGGTGATCTGCCGCCGCCGAGCACCAAACGGTGGGTGGCTCGCCGCAAGGCCGCCGTTCTGAGAGCCCTTCGCAGCGGCGCCATCAGCATGGAAGAGGCTTGCCGCCGGTATGAGCTTTCCGAGGAGGAATTGCTCGCGTGGCAGCGCGCCTTCGAGGTCCATGGCCTTCCTGGATTGCGCGCCTCACGCCTGCGGGATCGCCGCACCCGTCGCTCGACCCGCACCGATCCGCAGGACTGACGGCGTGACGCGTCCGGATTCGGCTTTTTTGACGCCTTTTGGACAGTCGAGTTTGTGGACTGGTGACTAATCTTGGCCTGGGGGCGCCGACGAGGGAGATCGGGCGGTGACTGAGGACAGGTACGCTTCAACCTCAGAACTGCACAAGCTATGGGCGAAGCTCGAGAACGAATGCCACCAGCTCGGCGTTAATATAGAGGAGGCGCAAAGCGCAGGCGCCGAGGTGAGGTTGCTTCGCGATCGGCAGGCTCGACTGCTACTCGACATCAGTGCGGTCGTGGCTGAGATCCGCGACGCCCCGGCCACTACGCTGCACGACTATCTGGCCTTGCTCGACGTTGCGATCGAGCACGAAATCGATCTTGCGGTCGATATCGGCTATTATGGCGCAAGAGACTTTCCGATGATTACCCGTCTGCTGAGAGCATTGGCGCGGACGGTGCCGGGCTTCGAATTCAACTCACTGCGGCGGGCATTGTCGTCATCGGGCCAGTTCGAGCAGCTGATGGACGACGCTGTCGAAGTGAGCGATCCGATCGGCCTTGGCGGCCGGTAAGTCGGAGGAGATTGCGGCGGCGACGCGGAACGTCTCGCGGCTCGGCCTCCCACACACGAAATTCCTGGCTTCACCAAGGCCCGCGACGAGGGCGCGCCGCCCACAACACGACGAACGTCTCTCGTCGCATTTGCGGTGCGGCGGCGCCCTCATTTCGCCGATTATAGCGGCTCTATTACTCCGCAGCGGCGCGAACGGGCTCGATGAACCGCGCGATCCACTTGTTGCGGCGCTTCAAGTTTTCCCGGTACATCGCCTCGAACTCGGCGGCAGGGAAAGAGTGCGTCGAGGCGCGATTGAGGAGCGCTTCGCACCATGATTTGAGCCGCGGGTATTTCTCGATATGGCCGAGCCTCTTGACCCGGTCGAGGAAGACGTAGCGCTGCAAGAAGGGGGCGTAAGCCGCGTCCACCAGCGAATACTTGGCGCCGTTGAAAAAGGGCCCGCTGCCTTGCTTCTCCAGCGCCTTTTCGAGGCGCTCGAAGGGCACCGGGATCTGCTCGGCCGCCTTATTGTAATCGGCCTCCGTGTCGGCATAGGCGGTGGCGGTTACCGTGCTCGCGAAGGTCGGAACATAATCGGTCCAGGCACGGTTGACAGCGCGTTCCACCGGGTCCTCGGGGTGCAGGCGGGGCGAAATCGTCTCATCGAGGTATTCGTTGATCGCGTTCGATTCGAACAGCGAGACCTTGTCGTCGATCCGCAGCACCGGAACCTTTTTGTGCGGCGAGATCGCCAGAAACCAATCGGGCCGATTGTCGGGCTCGATGTGGCGAAGCTCGAATTCGGAGCTTTTCTCTCGCAGCACGATCGCCGAACGCTGTACCCAAGGGCAGGTCTTGAAGCTGACCAGCATATATTTCGCCATCGCGACCTCGAATCTATCGTTGAGAGCGCCGCATCATTGCACGCCCGCCGCGGCTGTTGAAACATAAAACCGGGCGGGCTCTCAGCCGCGGCGCAATCCGCCATCGATTGGAATGACTGTTCCGGTGACATAGTCGGAGAGATCGGTGGCGAGGAATTCGACGACCCTGGCGCAGTCCTCGACGGTCCCGAGGCGGCGCAAGGCGACTTGCTCCGAGCGGTCTCGGTTCGCGTCGATGCTGCCCGGAAGAACCGTCTGCATGATCCGGCCAGTGGCAATGACGCCCGGCGCGATACAGTTCACGGTGATCCCGTAGGGTCCCAAATCCTGGGCCAGATAGCGCGTGTAGTGAGCAATCGCCGCCTTGGCCGCCCCGTAATGCGCGTAACCGCCATCGGAGGTCGGGGACAACCCGGCTACCGAGCCGACGGTGATGATCTTGCCCGAGCGTTGCTGCTTCATGACCGGCGCAATGGCATTGCAGCTGTAGACGGTGCCGAACAGGTTCATGCCGGTGACGAGCTGCAGCAGCGCCGGATCGAGAGCGCTCGCCTTTGTGTCGATTGGCCGCCCGCGGCCGCCGCCGGCATTGGCGACGAGCACATCGATGCGGCCCCATTGCGCGAGGACGCGCGCCGCCATCGCCTCGACCGCCCGATGATCGCAGACGTCCAGCTCGATCCCCAACCCGCTGCCGCCCGAGGCTTCGATCTCGGCGACCGTGGTATCCCCGGTCATGTCTTTCGCTTCGGCTTCGAACTCCCGGTAAGATTTGAGATCGAGGTCGACGACTGCGATCTTCGCCCCCAGCCCCGCCAGTCGCTTGGCGTAGGCGCGGCCGAGCCCTCGCGCCGCGCCGGTAACGATCGCTACCTTGCCGTCGAGCTTGCCCATGACGCTCACCTCCCTTTGAAGACCGGCCGGCGTTTCTCGACGAAGGCCCGGCTTGCCTCCAGATGGTCTTCGGTCATTGCCGTGCGCGCCTGATGGACCGCCTCCATTTCGAGCACCGCGGGCAAGGGCTCAGTCTCCGCGGCGAACAGGTTGCGCTTCATATAGCCGTAGGCGACGCGCGGCCCGTCGGCGATGCGGCGGGCGAGGGC
>Ga0126384_10001820_pt1 | contig 12776 bp, 13 predicted proteins | sample PanSoiMetPlot_36_FD_92543 | JGI IMG/M metagenome (GOLD analysis project Ga0126384, IMG submission 92543) | Tropical forest soil microbial communities from Panama - MetaG Plot_36 | ecosystem: Environmental > Terrestrial > Soil > Tropical forest > Bulk soil | place: Panama | collected 2016-02-17 | reverse complement strand
GATTTTGTTTCTCGACGAGCCAACGGTGGGCCTCGACCCCCACGCGCGGCTGGCGGTCTGGGAGCTGCTTCGAGAGCTCCACCGCGACGGGAAGACGATTTTGATGTCGACGCACAATATGGAGGAAGCGGACCGGCTCGGCGATCGGCTGGCGATCATCGACCATGGAAAGTTGCTCGCGGTCGATGCGCCGCAAAAGCTCAAGGCGCGCGCGCCGGGTGGAACGCTGATTCAGCTTTCTCTCGATGGAGAGGCTTCCGCCGTTTTGGCCCTGGCCAAGTCCCTTGCCGGCATCTTTCGCGCCGAAGCGCAGAACGCGACGCTCAACGCTTACTCCGATCGCGGCGGCGAGCTGATTCCCGCGCTGATCCGCGCTGCCGAGCAGAGCGGCCGAACGGTCCAAAACATCCACTTATCGCCGCCGAGCCTGGAGACGCTGTTCATTTCAATGACCGGAAGGAAACTCGATTGAATTCGATGGAAAACCGAACGAACGCGGCGCCGCCGAGCGCGTTGAAGGTCTTCTCGGCCCTGCTCCTTCGCGACCTGATGGTGTCGCGGCGCGAGCTGCCCTATTTCCTTTTACGCACGACGCTGCAGCCTCTGCTCTTCACTCTGGTGTTCGGCTTCGTCCTTCCGAAGATGGCCTACGTCGGGCGCGGGTACTCGTCGGCGCTGTTGCCGGGGATTTTGGCGATGAGCTTGTCGCTCTCGAGCATGCAGTCGGTGACGTTGCCGATGGTGATCGACTTCGCGACCAACGCGCTGGAGGATCGACTTCTGGCTCCGGTCTCGATTCGCATCCTCGCGCTGGAGAAGATCGTGATGGGAGTCCTTCAAGGACTCGTCGCGGCCGTCTTCGTCCTTCCGATCGCGCGGTTGGTGATGGGACCGATCGACGCCTTGTCGCTCTCGCACGGAATTGAAATCACCGCGGTCGCCGTGCTCGGCTCGGCGGCGTTCTCGGCGCTCGGGCTCTTGCTTGGAACGGCGATCAGCCCGCAGCAGATCGGCCTGGTGTTCAGCGCGATCATCGCCCCGATGATGTTCTTCGGCTGCGTCTACTATCCGTGGAAGGGGCTCGACTCGCTGCCGGTGCTCAAGTACCTGGTGCTGGTAAACCCCATGGTCTACGTCGCGGAAGGGCTGCGCGGCGCGTTGACCCCGGTCTTGCCGCACATGAGCCTGATGGCGGTGCTCGTTGCCCTCGTAGCGCTGACCGCTTCGTTTTCTGCGCTGGGGCTTCGCAGCTTCGAGCGGCGATCAATCGCTTAAGGACCCGACCACGATACTCGCCAATTCGAAATGGGCGATGGCCTTGGGCTGAGGCACCTAAACTTGCCCCGCGACATCTCATTTCTCGACCGTTTGGCTGAGCTGCTCGAGGTGGAGCGAGCGTTCCAGAAGAGCGAGTACGCTCAGGCGAAGCAGGAGCTGACTCTGAGCCAGCAGGAGGCCGAGGGTCTGTGCGTCCTGGACCTCGAGGCCGTCGACGATTCCATCGGGCTCGGCGGCCGCTTTCTGCTGGCGATGGAGCGATTCGATCGCCGGCCCCTCCCCGTTCGCCTCTTCCCGGGTGATCTCGTTCAAATCCTTCCGCGGCGCGCCGAGAACGAGGAACCGGCGGTCGGCATCGTGAGTGCTGCAAACCAGCGGCGGGTCGAGGTGGCCCTCGATGCCGAGCCACCGGGTTTCGCGAAGGAGGGCCGACTGCGCCTCGACGTTGTTCCCAACGACGTCACGTTCAGCCGCGCCAAGGCGGCGATCGAGCGCGTGAAATCTTTATCCGGCAAGGAGCAGGGGCGCCGAGATCTCATCTTGGGGGCCGCGGCGCCGAAGTCGGACCCGCCCCGGCCCTTCGCCGCATCGCGCCCGCTCAACCCGGAGCAACAGGAGGCGGTGAGCCGCGCTCTGGCCGCGCAAGACTTCTTTCTCGTCCACGGTCCGCCGGGCACCGGAAAGAGCACGGTCCTCGCCGAGATCGCCGTGCAAGCCGCGCGCGCCGGAGAGCGGATATTGGCGACCGCGGCAAGCAACGCGGCGGTGGACCATCTCCTCGAGCTGTGCCTCGAGAGCGGTTTGCGCGCGATTCGCGTCGGGCACCCAGCGCGCGTGCTGCCCGAGCTTCGGCAGCACACGCTCGACATCGCGGTGGAGAGCCATCCGGACCGCAAGCTTTCGCTGAAACTCTTCAACGAGGCCTTCGAGGGCCTCGGTTACGCGCGCCGCCAACGAAAGCAGGGCCGCAGCCGCGAGAGATTCGCCAAGGCGCGCGAGCAGACCGCGGAGGCGCGGCGATTGCTGGACGAGGCACGGGCGCTCGAGAGAAAGGCGGTTCGTTCGGTCCTCGACGGCGCTCAGGTGATCTGCGGCACGCTGGCCAGCCTCGACGCCGGCCCCTGGGCAGCGGAGACCTTCGATCTCGCGCTGCACGACGAAGCGACACAATCGATCGAGCCCTTGTCGCTGATCGCATTTCTCAGGGCGGACCGAATCGTGCTGGCCGGCGACCACCGCCAGCTTCCGCCGACGATTCTCTCTGCGGAAGCCGCGTTGCGCGGGCTTGCGCTCAGCTTGTTCGAGCGCCTCCTGGCCGACCACGGAACAAGCCATTCGCGCATGCTCCGAGAGCAGTATCGGATGAGCGAGCAAATCATGGCCTTTCCATCCGCGGAGATGTACTCGGGCGAGCTTCGAGCACATCCCTCCGTCGCCCGCCGCACGCTCAGCGAGCTGTTGACGAGGTCCGTCGACGCTCCGCCGGTCGTCTTCCTCGATACGGCGGGTAAGGGATTCGAGGAGGCCGTCGCGGAGCAAGGCTCGAAGAGCTACTTCAACGAGGGCGAGGCGGCGCTGATCGCAGCGCGCGTTCGCGAGCTGCTGGACGCGGGTCTGCCGGCCACAGAGCTGGCGGTGATCGCGCCGTACAGCGCGCAGGTGTCGCTGCTGCGCGATCAAATCCAGCACGCCGGTCTGGAAATCGACACCGTGGACGCCTTTCAGGGACGAGAGAAGGAAGCCGTCCTGCTGAGCCTGACTCGCACGAATTCAGGAGGTGAGCTGGGCTTTCTAACGGACCTGCGGCGGATGAACGTGGCGATCACCCGCGCTCGGCGCCATCTGTTCGCCGTCGGCGACTCGGGAACGCTGGGCCGGCACAGCTTCTATGCTCGCTTCATCGAGCATGCTGAGAGGCACGGCGGATATCGCTCCGCATGGGAATGGCCGAACCCTGGCGATTGAAACCGGGTTGCGTGCGGCTCGCGCTTCGCCTCGGAAAGACGACGTAGCGCAGGACCAACAGTTGTCCGACCGAAAACACAGCCACGTCCGCGATCAACTTCGCAATCACCACCGGCGTGCCGAGCTTGTCGGCGAGAAGCCAAACGAACACCGCGTGGATGAGCATTGCCCCGCTCGTGGCCGCGATGAACTTCGCCGCCTGCGGCGCCAGCTGCGGAGTGTGGTCGCGGAAAGCGAAGTGCCGGTTGGCGAAAAACGCGAAGGTGCCGCCGACGGCGACGCCGCACATCGCGCCCTCGGGATTGCTCAAGTGGAGCAACCGAACGCAGATGAGCAACACTGCGATGTCAAGCGCGGTTGCGATGGCTCCAACCGCCAGGCTTCGCGTCGCCCACGAGTCGTAAGCTCGCTTCGCCCAGCTGAGAACCGTCCCGCGTTTTGAACGCGCGCGATCCATGAAGTTCTTATATCAAGCACTCAACAAACGACTTTCTAGCTTCAACGAACGATTCGGTAACAAATTCATGGAGAGGGTGTGACCAAAGTCGAAAAGCAACCAGAATCCATCCGCGTCTCGGCTGGGGGTCTGTCGCTTCATGTGCTCCAGCGCAATCCGGTCGGCCATCCCGCGGTCCTCTTTCTCCATGGTTGGCTGGACCATGGTCACAGTTTCGATTGGCTCTGCGACGAGCTTCCGCCCACCTGGCGCCAGATCGCCCTCGATTTTCGCGGGATGGGGCAAAGCGCGCACCTGACCGGCGGCGGCCTCTACCACGTCACCGACTACCTCGCCGATGTGGAAGGAGCTCTGGTCTCGCTCGGCGTCGAGGCGGTGCATCTCGTCGGTCACTCGCTCGGAGGTACGGTCGCCCTCTTTTATGCGAGCGCTAATCCCAAGCGAGTGCTTTCGGTGACGACGATCGAAAGCCTCGGCCCATCCGGCGGCGCGGCGGACGCCGCGGTGAAGAGACTTCGCGGGTTCGTCGCCGACCTGGCGAAGGTCCGTCGCAAGCGGACGTATCCAAGCGTGGAGGCCGCAGCGGCCCGCGTGCGCGAAAACAACAGCGGCTTGTCGGAGCGCGCTGCGTTTCATCTGGCGCTCTACGGAACCCAACCGTTGAGCTCCGGTGGCGTCGAATTCACCTTCGACCCGGCGCACCGTTGGCGATTCGGTTTCTCCTCCGACGAAGAGCAGATTCTTGCCATCCTGGGCGGTGTCCGAGCAAAGGTGCAGGTCATCCACGGCAGCCACGGCTTCACGTTCGACGACCGACAAATGCGGGCCCGGCTCGCCCGCCTAGGCTCTCCAACACCCGTGACGGTCGAGGGCGGACATCACGTGCACATGGACAGTCCGAAGGAAGTCGCGTTCCACATCGAGCGTTTCGTCGCCGCGAATTCTTGAAGCGCCACGCCGGACGCGAATCCAGACCAGCAGATCGAGCTTCGTATCGCTCTGTTTGCCCGTAGAACTACGCTACGTCGTTCGTCCCTAGCTTTCTTTCTGGTTCGGGTCCCCCTTACCCGTAGTGATCAAGCTTCGTAGACTATTGTTTATGTAAAAGCCCCACGCGCTGGAACAGGCATCGAAACACTCGCATTCTCGAACCAAGCCCTGATGAGTGAAACGGATTTCCGTTTTGTTGCCCTTTTCGGAGATTTCAAAAATAACTTTTGTGCCGTTCCACTCGGTCTTGTCTTCGGTGAAATTCAAATAGGCATCCGAGACAAGCCAAACGACTTTTTTGTCGGGAATGACTTCTACCAATTTTTGCTTGGTGCGATGAACATCTTTGTAACGATACGTAAACTCGTCGCCGAGTTTCTCGGTACTGCCCTCAATTTCGCCTGACCACCATCCACCAACGTTATTGATCGCGTCGAAGGCTTCCTTCGGCGTTTGGTCTACCAAAAAGGTCGTGGTGAAACTTGGAGTGGTCATTGGCTCTCTCCTGGCAGGAAGGCCGCGTTCTGTCGCTCGAGCGCCTTGACGACGCCCGTTCGCCAGCCCTCGGTCATGGTCGAGGACGCGGGATCGGGGAAAATATCCTCTTCACCTTTTTCCAAGCCATCGAAGATGCCGACCGCCGCGGCCTCGGGCGAGGCCTTGGGTATCTCAAAGCCTCGGGTCATGTCGGTGTCGACGGGGCCGAGGAAGACGGCATGGACCGTTACGCCTTGGCCCGCCAAGTACGCCCTCAATGACTGCGTCATCGAAAGCGTGGCCGCTTTCGAAATGGAGTAGGAGGGGATGACCGGGAGGGGGGCGAGCGCCGCCAAGGAAAGGATGTTGACGATGGCCCCTTTTGAACGTTTCAGCAGCGGCAGGAACGCGCGGGTCACTCTGAACGGTCCGAGGAAGTTGACGTCCAGGTGCTGCTTGATGACGTCGGGATCCGTCAGATTGTCGTAACCAGCGACGCCAGCGCAGTTGATGACGACGTCGAGCATTTCGACGTCGTGGGTTGCTTGCTGGATGTGGGAATCGTTGGTCACGTCCAGAGTCAGTGCCGTCACGCGTTTGTCTGGATGTTGTAGCGTGCCGCGCGTTCCCGCATAGACCCTTTTTGCACCCCGTTTGAGCGCTTCATTGACCAGTGCCCGACCGATGCCGCGGTTGGCGCCAGTGATTAAAACTGTCTTATTTGCAAGGTTCATTTCGTTCTCCTGTTGGACCGAGGTCGCGAGGTTTGAAGTTCAACTGCCCTTCAACCGGATAGTCGGCGCCGCGGGCCAAAAGGATACGGACCGTACCGCGCGTATCCTTTTTGCCGCTCATTTCGTCTGGAGTAGCGTGAACAGCCCGGCCGCCCTATAGCTGGAGAGCGACGTTGGCGATGGAACAACCAATAACCGCAGCACTGCAGACATCGCTGGAAGTCACCCGCAAGCAGTTCCTCGAGGAGATCGACGCGCTGCGGCCGAAGCTGCATCGCTTCTGCTCGCGCATGTGCGGTTCGGTGCTGGACGGCGAGGACGTCGTTCAGGAAGTGCTGGCGCAGGCCTTCTACAATTTGCCCTCGCTCAAGAACAAGAGTCGCCTCGAACCGTGGCTCTTTCGGATCGCGCACCACAAGTGCATCGATCTCATCCGCCGGGAAAGGCGGCAGCGGGAGGACACCGTGCCATACGAGGAAGAAAATGAGCCGGAAAGCGCCGCGGCCGAGAACGAGCTCGAGGACGAACCCATCAACGAAACTCTTGCGGCACTGGTCGGCGAGCTACCTCCGAAGGAACGGGCAGCTGTGCTCTTAAAGGACGTGCTTCAGTACCGGCTCGCCGAAGTGGCGGAGGTCGTGGATTCGACGGTCGGCGGAGTCAAAGCAGCGCTGCATCGAGCTCGGACCAAGCTTCGCACGCTCCAGGCGGCGCCTTCGCAGGTGGAGCTCGATCTCCGGCAGCGAAACCTCCTCGAAGCCTATGTCGAGTGCTTCAATCGCCGGGACTGGGATGCTCTCCGTCGTCTCATTCAGGCCGACGCAACCCTCGACGTGGTGGATAGGTTCGTCGGTAAGTTGGAGGAAGCGGGCTACTTCCGCAACTACGTCGCGCTGCCCTGGGAGTGGAAGCTGTCGCTCGGACGCGTGGACGGCGAACCCGTCATCCTGCATTGGAAGAAGTTCGGTGCGGATTGGCGACCGCATGCGGCGATCAGGCTCTGGTGGCAAGACGGCAAAGTGGTTCGCATCAAGGATTATGTGCACGTGGACTACATCTTGCGAGACGCCACCACGGAAGTGGATGAAGCGGCTGTTGATTGAACGTGAGCGGCGATCCGCGCGCGGCGCCTTCCCGTGAGCTCCCAACAGGGCAAAGAGAAAGTCGAGACGTCCATCTGATCGGGCGTCGATCGGCGCTCGGTGCCTCCTCGGCAACGCCAGCGGCAGGGAGGAAGTCGTGACATCCATCTCATGAGCGTCGATCGGCGCTCGGTGCTTTCCCGTCGCCGCCGACGGCACCGAGGAGGTCGAGACTCTATCGTCGATCGTGTTCGTTCTTCCGACGAGCGTCCCGTCACGAGACTGCCGCAGCTGGCCCCAGCGGGTCGCGCAATGCCCCGCACAGATTTTGATCGCTTGCAGGCAACAAATCTCGTGCGTCGCACGAAGCTATCTTGAACAAATTCGGCCGTGTAGAGGCTGCTTCGACAATGAACTTGTTGCCCTGAAGCCGTCAATTCCTGTGCGCGACCTTCAGGGCGTGCCAGGTGGGCCCCTTCATTTCGTGGAACGAAGCTCAGCAGCCGCCGCCCCCCTCGCGCACAAACGCGCGTGCGACAGCGCCGCCGATGGCGCCTCCAGCGCCGTAGATCAGTGCCACCTTGTGCTTCAGTTTCATCTTCTCGTCTCCTTCGTGGCGTTCCGCAGTCATCCGAGCGGCTCGACGCCTCTGCCGGTCACACCGATCGCCGTCACGCCCTGCTGGACGTCTCCGCGAAGCGCACCGACGATGGCGGCGGCAACCTTGTCCGCGTCGAGAGGCGCCTCGAACCGACTCATGAAGTCGGCGGCGGAGATCCCCTGCCGCGCGCCGTAGGCGCCTGCCGCAGCCGCCCCGATCTTCGTGCCCTCGATGAGCTGTCTGGGCAACACGGCGAGGAAGCGGATGTGGAGTGCTTTCGCGTCCGCCGCCTGCTGCGCGTACTGAGCGAGCAGCCACTGCATTCGCTTGGCACCCGCGTACCCACCCGACAGCGGCGATCCCGTAATCGCCGCTCCGCTCGACACCACGACCACGGTGCTTCCGGAGCGCAGCGGCACGGTGACAGCGGCCTTCATGAAGTGAAACGCCGCCTTGGTGTCGGAGTTCCAGGTCTCGGAGAACGATTCCCAGGTCTGCTCGTTCAGCGGCGCCATATGCGGGGCTGCGCCCGCCGCCAGGACCACGAGATCGGGTCTGAACTCGCGCAAAAGACGCTCGGCGATCGCGGGCTCGGACGCATCCGCGCGGAACGTCTCCAAGCCATCTTGGACTTCGGAACGAAGTCGATCGAGGCCCTCAGCACCTCGCGCAACGGCGGTAAGCCGTGCCCCTTCGGCGATCAGCGCTTTCACCGTCGCCTTGCCCACGCCGGAGGTGGCGCCGGTCACGATTGCGGTCTTGCCACGAAGTGGTTCCATCGGAATCTGTCTCCTTCGGCAGTGAAGACGATCGAGCGGTGCAGAAGGATACGTCCCGCGCCACGCGGCACGCCGAGCTGAGGTGTCTCGGGCCGAACGGCGCGACGAAACTCGCGCGCGGTGTTACGGAGGCCGCAGGCGGAGCGTCGCGCGCTTCAGCCGGGCCGCGGGTACGCTTGGACGCTGCGCAGGGCGACCGCTCACGCCTCGCTGCGGATCCGCTCCACCTCATCGTCGGCGATCCCGAAGGTCGCCTGCAGAAGGTCGAGGATTTTTAGCTCCGATGCCGAAGCTTTTCCCGACGCATTGGCGACCCGCATCGCGAGCTGAAATGCCTTGAGCCGCTGCGCGTGCGTGGACAGCCCATGCGCGAGGACGTTGAGCCGTTGGGGCATTCCTTCGGTGGCGAGCGCCGCCACCGCATCGCTGACCAGCACCTGCGCGCGCTCCGGGGTGACCTTCTGGAAAAGCGGATCGGCGGCGAGGTTCTCCACCAGGACTCGATTCTCATCTTCCTTGAGTTTCCCGTCGGCGGCGGAAACCAGCACCATCACTTCGGCGCAGAGTCGCTCGAACGGCTCCCCCAGCGCATCGGAAAGGGACTCACCCTTCTCCACCACGTCGATCAGCTTGACGACCTCCTCCTCGGAAATCCCAAGTGCCGCCTGGAATGTCTTCAGCAAGCCAAGCTCCGCACGCGTCGCGCGCTGATCGGCGAAGGCCACTGCCGCCGCCAACCCGAAGCCGAGCATCCGACTCTTGTGATCCGGCAGGCGCTCGCGAAGGGAGGCGAGCACCCCGCGCATGTCCCTGGCCGAGGCGAGCGTCTTGAGCGAACCCTCCACCAGCGCGTTCAGCTCCTCCGGTTTGGTCCCTTCGAATTCGGGACGCTCGAGAACCCGGCGGAGCAGCGTCTCCATCTCCCGATCCGAGACCTTGCCGTCCGCCACCGCGGCGAGCAGCATGATCTCGATCAGCGCGGAGTTGCGGTCGCGCGGGTTTATAGAGTTGCCTCGAGACATTCCGATCGGCTCCCGGGACCGGGAATGGACCACTGGTTTAACTCCCGGTCAATAAGGTGTGTAGGTCGGACGTTTGCCATAGCGGCCAGGATGCTTTGGCGGAGATTCGGGATGTCGTTCGACAATTGACACAAGAGTTGCTTGACCCACTTTCGCCTGAGGTTCTCCTGGGAGCCGCAGAGGTCGCAGGGGATGATTGGGAAGCCCTTGAGCGCCGCGTAGGCGGCGATCTCCTCCTCCGGCGCGTAGGACAGCGGGCGGATGACGGTGTTTCGGCCGTCGTCCGAATGCAAGAGCGGCGGCATCGACTTGAGCGAGCCAGCGAAGAACAGATTCAGAAGCAGCGTCTCGATCAGGTCGTCGCGGTGATGGCCGAGGGCAATTTTATTGCACTCCAGCGAGACTGCCGCGTTGTAGAGAATGCCGCGGCGCAGCCTCGAGCAAAGGGAGCACTGGGTTTGGCCGGGCTGCAGCTTGTCCAAGACGATGCTGTAGGTGTCCTCGCGCAGCATGCGGTACGCGTAGCCCTCGCGTTGGAAGTAGCCCTCCAGCTCCTCGCGGGGGAAGTTGGGATGGCCCTGGTCCAGGTTCACCGCCAGCAGGTCGAATTTGATCGGCGCCCGCCTTTGCATTAACCGCAAGAGGTGCAGCAGCGCGTGCGAATCCTTCCCGCCCGACACTGCGACGAGAATCCGGTCGCCCTCTGATATCAAGTTGAAATCGGCGATCGCCCGGCCGAGGTGACCGAGCAGGCTCTTTTCCAAGCGAAGTTGCTCATTCATGCGCGCGCCATACTACCGGCGCTCTGAAAAAAACGATATCCGGCGAACATTCCGATAACTTGCCTGCGATGCCGGACTTCCCTCAAGGAGCGGTCGACGTATCGAGCGCCGAGGACCTCAAAAGGGTGGTGCAGAGCGCTTCGTCTGCGCGCGAGCTGGCCGTCGATGCCGAGGCAGACGCGTTGCACGCGTTTCGGCCGCGCCTGTGCTTCGTCCAGATCGCGACGGATCGGGAGGTATTCCTTCTCGATACGCTGGTGCCCGAGGTCCGGCTGAGCGAGCTGGGGGCGGCGTTCGCCGAGGCCGAGAAGGCCAAGTACTTCCACGCCGCGGCGGGCGACCTCCAGTACTTGGCCGAGCGCGGCCTGCGCGTGCGCGGATTGTTCGACACGCACCGCGCCGTCACCCTGCTGGGCTGGCCGAAAGTTGGCCTCGCCGACCTCGCCCGCGAGCGACTTCAGGTCGAGCTGCCCAAGGAGCACCAGCAAGCGGATTTTTCGATTCGCCCTTTGCCTGAGGAATTGCGCCGCTACATCGCGGACGACGTGCGGTACCTCTGCGAGCTGGGGCGCCAGATACGCGAGGAATGCAGGAAGGCCGACATTCTCGAGGAGGTGGAGCTGGATTGCCGCCGGCTGGAGGACGAAGCGCTTTCTCGCCCCGAGATTGGAACGGAATATCGGGTGAAGCTGTCGCGCCCTGGATTGTCTGCCTCGGAGCGCGCCCTGGGGACCGCGGTCGCGCTGCGCTTGCACCAGCTTCGGCTGAAGTGGGCGGAAGCCGCGGATGTCCCTTTCGGCCGCATGCTCTCGAACGCCGCGATCGGCGAGCTGGCCTCGAATCCCCCTGAGAACATGCGCCAGCTGGCGAAGACGCCGCACGTCCGCGGCAAGCTCGTCCGCGAGCACGGCGAGGAGCTCTTGGCCGCGATCGCCGAGCTGCTTGCCCGCTGGCGAAAGGGCGAGCTTCGGGTCGAGGTGCCCGAGGCGAAGCGCATGGATTCGGCGCAGCGAAGGCGCGGGGAGGCACTGCGCGCGTTCCGGGCCGCCAAGGCGGCGGAGAGAAAGGTGACCCCTTCGGTGGTGCTGAGCAATCCACTGGTCAGCGATCTGGCCCGATCGCCTCCGACGAATCTCGATGAGCTCGCGCGCGTTCCGTACCTTGGAGAAAAAAGGCTGCGGCTCTACGGCAGGGACATCCTGCGAATCCTCGGGGGCTGAGGGATCGAAGTAGCCCTTTCAACTTTTGACCGCGTAGTCTTCCCCGTAATACTTGCTCGTGATGCGCGTGTGAAACGGTAGCGCTTTGATCGGCGCGTACTTCGGGTTGGGAATTCCCGGCAGGACCTCGAGGATCTCGTCTTCCCACAGATAGACATTGAGCGGAAAGGAAACGCGAGCGCGCTTGCGCAGCGCCGGGTCGCGCGGCTTGCTCACGCGATGGGTTGTCGAAGGAAGAATGTCGTTGGTGATCCGCTGCATGTAGTCGCCGGTGTTGAGGATGATCGTTCCCGGCGGCGGCGTGAGTCGAATCCACTTCATGTTTGCGCGATTGAGAACCTGGAGGCCCTCGATTTCCGGCGCCGGGACGATCGTGAATAGATCGACGTCCTCGTGCCCGAGCAGTCGCGCCGCGCCGGACTGGTCATCGGCCGACGACACCGGCGGATAGTAGTTGAGCCGCAGGCCGAAGTTCGTTCGCGTCAGCTTTCGATCGAATGAGTGCTGATCGCAGCGCAAATACATCAAGATGCTCTGCATCACCGGGATGATCAGTTTCTCGTGCTCCCGGCAAAGTCGGCGGAAGAATGGCTCGAGCTCGGGAACAGGCCAGAAATCAGCAGCGCAATACGCCGCACTCGGATTCTCACCGAGGTCGAACGCGCGGCGGCAAAACACCCAGCCTTCGACCAGGTCTGGATGAATGTCGCTCGTCTCCTTGAGCGGGAAATAGCCCTGGTTCACCGAACCGTGGCGCTGTCCGCGGAAGCGAAGCTTCTCCTCGAGCGATGGGCGCGTGAAGAGCTCGGCTACTTTGTCCGCCGCTTCGACATAGAGTCTAGGATCGACGCCGTGCCCCTCGAGCACCGCGAAGCCGATTTCCTGAAGCGCTTGCCCCAGCTCCTCGGAGAAGTCGCGGCGCTCGCGATCGCTTCCGTGCAGAAATCGGCCAATGTCTACCGTTTTGATTTGATACGTTTCGTCGAAGGCCTCGCCGCCGTCCGCCTCGGCAAGGCGGTACTCCTGTCGCTTGTTCACCTGATCGAAGCGAATGAAATCCTGATTCTTCGCATCGATTCCCTGGACTTTGCGGTCCGCCACCGGTTTCACCTCGCCACTTCGACGATAGTCTCAGCAGAGCCGAGTGTCAGGTCAGATTCTTACTTGATTTCCTGGGATGTGGCAGGAGCTGAGGGTCAATCCGATTCGTAAGAGGGCCTCCGGTAGACTGCGCCGATAGCCGTGATACCGCAGCAATGTTGAACTCGCGGCCGGGGGCGAAGATCTTTTCACTCCAGAATTTTGGGCGCGGGCGATGCGGCCCCAGCGGGAACCTACGGCAATCGCCGAGGGCGTTCGAGGATTTCCTGAGGCGAAACGGGTGCGGTG
>Ga0126384_10001819_pt1 | contig 12780 bp, 11 predicted proteins | sample PanSoiMetPlot_36_FD_92543 | JGI IMG/M metagenome (GOLD analysis project Ga0126384, IMG submission 92543) | Tropical forest soil microbial communities from Panama - MetaG Plot_36 | ecosystem: Environmental > Terrestrial > Soil > Tropical forest > Bulk soil | place: Panama | collected 2016-02-17 | reverse complement strand
CGTCAGCGTGAGCATGGTGGGCGCCGACGCCCAGGGCCATCCGGTGCTGTTCCTGAACGCGTTCCCGAAGGGCATGGGCCCTTCGGCGGCCAGCTCGGGCACGGTCTCCACTCCGTATCTACCCCCGCCTCCCGAGGTCCTGTTGCTGACCGGCCCCAACCAGACGCATACCATCGCCAGTGGTTCGGACTCCGCCTTTCGGCCCAACGTCGTCCTGACCGACTCCCACGGCATGTGGTTCAGCAGCCCTGGGTCACTCTGGCTGTACCGCAACGGCGAGCTGACCAAGGTGGCGGACGTCCCGGCTGAACTCTTTCCAACCCCGACGCCCCCGCCCGGTGCGGCCGGAAAGGGGAACCTGGCTCCGGGCTCGCCGGCTCCCGGCTTCCCTGTCGGTGTGACACTGAGCCTCGCCGGAGCGTGTACCTGACCTTGGCGCGCCCCTGGCTGGCCTTTTCAAGGCCGACCGCAATACGATGACGAGCCGTGAGGATCGGAGCACCGCCACCACCCGGCGAACTCGCCGAGCTGCGAGCGCGTGTTGTCGGACGGGCTGAGCAGCTTGGCCTCCGGCTGATCCGGTTCCTCTACTGCGACAACGACGGCGTCATCCGCGGCAAAGCCACCGGGCTTTCGCGGCTCGGAGAGCGGCTGGAGACCGGCATCGGCCTGACGGTTGCGATGCAGGCCTTTTCGATGCTCGACCGGCTGGCTCCGGTCCAGGGCATGGGGCCCGTCGGGGAAATCCGGCTGGTGCCCGATCCCGAGTCGTTCGTCGTCGCGCCCTATGCCCCGCTACCGGCGTCCTGCTCGTGGACATGATGACGCCTGACGGGCAGCCCTACCCCGCCGACGGCCGCCGCTTCCTGAAGCGCATGATCGAGCGGGCTCGGGGCTTCGGGGTCGAGCTGGTGGCGGCGTTCGAGCCCGAGTGGACGCTGGCCCGGCGCGAACAGCAGTTGATGCGGCCGGCTGGGCAAGGTGCGTCCCACGAGGCCGCGGCTCCTCCAGTGCGGGAAGACACCTGGGTGCCGATCGACCAGAGTCTGTGCTTCTCCAGCGACGGCATGGCTAGAGCCGCCGACGTCATCGACGATGTCGTGGCCGCCCTCGAGGCGCAGGGCCTGGCAGTCGAGCAGTACTACCCGGAGCTCGGGTGGGGGCAGCAGGAGCTGTCGATCAAGCACGCCCCCGCACTGCGGGCCGCCGACGCACACGTCTACTACCGCGAGACCGTGCGGGCGGTGGCGCAGCGCCACGGCCTGGCAGCCTCCTTCGCACCCAGGCCGTGGCCGGACCAGCCCGGCAACGGCTGCCACATCCACTTCTCGGGTTGGGACCGCGGCTCCGGCAATCTGTTCGCCGACCCAGCCGGCCCCTACGGCCTCTCGGAGACCTGCCGGCGGTTCGTGGCCGGCGTGCTCGATCACCTTCCGGCCTTGCTGGCCCTGACCTGCGCCTCTGTCAACTCCTACCGGCGCCTGAAGCCGCAGATGTGGGCGTCGGCCTACCGGGTGTGGGGACCGGACAACCGGGAGGCGGCGCTGCGTGTGGCGTCCACGTTCTGGGGCCAGGAGGCAGAGTCAACCAACGTGGAGCTGAAAGCGTCCGACTCGAGTGCGAACCCCTATCTGGCGCTGGGCGGCCTGATCGCTGCCGGCCTGGACGGCATCGGGCGCGAGCTGGAGCTGCCGCCGCCGGCCACCGTCGACCCCCACACCTTGAGCGAAGCGGAGCGGACGAGCATCGGCGCGTCGCCGCATCCTCGCAGCCTGCGTGAGGCGCTGCAGAACCTCCGGGGCGACAGCGTCCTTATGGAGGCGCTGGGAGACCGGCTCAGCACCTCGTACATCGCCGTCAAGGAGTCGGACATCGAGGGTTTCGCTGCTGAAGACGAGGTCTTCGAGTACAGCGCGCACCGATTCCGCTTCTGACTCACCGCACGAGGCCTCTCGTTTCCTGGGCCCCGACGAAGCCCGCTTGGTAGGGTCGGTCGGGCAGACCTCGTGGAAGCGCTAGCCAGGAACGTCCCGGAGCGGGCCCGCTTGACCGGCGGTCCTCGGAAAGGTGTCCTCCATGTCCTTCAATGAGGAATGGGAGTCTGCACGATCGCGCCTGCTCGCGGACTGGTCCGGTGTCCGCGCGGTCGACCACCACTGCCACCCGCTGCGGCGCTGGCCGGCGCGGCTGGAGGCGAACGAGTTCCGAGCCTGCTTCACAGAGGCGACCGACGCCCGGGTCCTTACCGACCACGTGCCGCAGACGCCGCTGTACAGGATGCTCCTGCGCCGCCTGGCACCGGTCTTCGGCTGCCAACCGACCGAGGCCGCGATCCTGACGGCGCGCCACATGCTGGAGCCCGCGAGGTACGCTCGCGAGCTGCTGGAGCGAAGCCGGACCGGGATGATGCTGCTGGACCACGGTTTCGGGGGCCCGGACGCGATGACGGTCGAGGAGCACCGAGCGGCGCTGCCGATCCCGCAGCGCGAGATCGTCCGGGTGGAGGCGCTGGCAGAGGGCCTGGTCACGCGGCACCGGCGGCCGGAGGACTGGCTCGACTCCGTTCGGGCGGCCCTCGAGCAGGCGGTCCACGGCGGCGCCGTGGCAGTCAAGACCATCGTGGCCTACCGGGCGTCTCTGCGCCTCCGGTGGCCAGACCACGGCACCGTCCGCGCAGAATACGCCGCCCTTCGCAGGCGTGCGCGTGGGGGCCGAACCAGGCTGTCCGGAGACCCCCTCTGCCACTCGCTCGTGTTTGTGGCGGCCGAGGAGTGCGTTCGACTGGGGGTGCCGCTCCAGGTGCACTGCGGCCTCGGCGACATGGATGCCGACCTGGCCGAAAGCTCACCGCTAGGGATCAGGACGCTGCTTACTCATCCTCGGTTTGCCGACCTCAGGATCGTCCTCCTTCACTGCTACCCGTTCCACCGGGAGGCGGCGTACCTCTGCTCCGTCCACCCCGGCGTATTCATGGACCTGTCGCTGGCCATCCCTCTGGCTGCCACCGACGGGGCGGCTGCCCTGCGTGAGGCGTTGGGCCTCTGCCCATGGACGAAGCTGCTCTATGCGACCGATGCGTCACGTCTCCCCGAGCTTTTCCTGATCGCGGCCGACCTCCAGCGCGAGGCGCTGGCGGGAGCGCTGGGTGGGCTGGTAGTGCGACAGTGGCTGACGCTGGAGGAGGCCAGGGAGGCGGGCCGGATGGTCCTGGCGGCCAACGCGCGTCAGCTCTACGCGCTGTAGCGGCCTCAGGTGTCGGGAGGGGTCGGGGACCGGCGCGGCTGCGTCCTTCGCAGGATCAAGTACGCCGCAGCGATTGCCAGGGCCGACGCCACGAGCAGGATGGTCCACCGGTTGCCGGTGAGAAAGCGCACGAGGACGGGAGCGACGCGGTCGCCGAGCAAAAGCCATACTGCCGACCATGCCGCGGTCGACACCGCGACGCTTGCCGCGAAGACCGGATAACGGACCTCCAGAGTGCCCGCGAGGACAGTGATCGGAACACGAAAGCCGGGCACGTGGCGACCGAAGATGATCGTCAGAGCTCCCCAGCGCCCAAACCAGTGCTCGGCCCTCGAGATGCCCTCTGGATCCACGTGGAGAATCGTCCCCAGGCGACCCCTGAGGAGCCGGCCGCCCCAGCGTCGGGAGACCAGATAGAGGTTGCTCGAGCCGGCCACGACAACCGCGATGATCGCCAGCCACGAGGCGATCAAGTTGCTCGGGGAGCCCGCCGCCGCCTGACCGAGGTAGATCACGTAGACGTCGCCGGGCACGGGCAGTGGCACACCGGATTCCTCGACGTAGAGAAGCAGGAGGCTGGCGCCCACACCGAACCTCTTCAACAGGCGGTTCACCGAGGAGGCGAGATCGCTGGACTCCTCGGGGAGGTCGCCCTGTACGAGCGCAGCCCCAAGGATGACCCCGGCGACCGCAAGTACGGAGACAACCCGTACCCAGGTTCCACGTCTCTTGAGGAGATACGAAGGGACGACGCGGACGCAGCCGCCCTTACGAGATCTCGTCCCAGGTGCTGCCGGTCGACTCGAACGGGTCAGGCTCGGCCTCGTCTCCGCCGGGAGCCTTCTGATGGAAGCGGCTCGCGATCATCTGGTAGGCCATCGCCTTTGGGATACCCAGCTTGGTCAGCGACTTGATCTCATCGGCCATGACTTTGTCACGGGCTGCCTCGATCGCAGCCAGGACTTCCTCGACGGTCGCCGTTCGCTTTCCTGGAAGGGTCGCCATCGAACACCGATGATACCGGCAAAGGGGTTCCGCCCGGCCCGCTCCGCCAGGACGGATAATGGGGACATGGACCCGAGACTCCTCATGGTGCCAGCCACGTTCGGGCTCGCCGGCGCCAGCGGTCTCAACGCGAGCCTCCCCCTGCTGATCATCAGCGCCCTGGCTCGTGCCGGGCTCATACACCTGTCGCCACCCTTCGATGCACTGCAGTCGGACGCTGCCTTCTACGGCATCTTCTGCGTGGCCGTGATCGAGTTCGCAATGGACAAGGTACCGGCGCTGGACTCAGCGGGCCACTTCATCATGACCCCCCTCGCGGCCACCTCGGGAGCGATCATCTTCGCGTCTCAGAGCGGGGCCATCCGGCAGATAGACCCGGGGCTGACTGTGGCGATGAGCCTGCTCATCGGCGGCGGGACGGCGACGGCTGTGCACCTGACCCGTGCCACGGTGCGGCCCGTGGCAAACGTGGCGTTGATGGGCCCCGTACTGTCCACGTTCGAGGACGCCAGCGCGGCGGTCCTCTCGCTGGCGCTGCTGCTCGCCCCCGTGATTCTTCCGCTTGCGGCAGTCGGAATCGGCTTTGCGGCCTGGGCGATCCTGCGGCAGCGGTCGCGACGCCGCGAGGCCGCGCTGGCGCAGCGGTGGGCCGGGCCGTATGCCGGCTACCCCGGCTACGGAGCTTTCCCCTACGGGTACCCTCCCCAAGGGTGGTACTCGCCCTACGATTCCTCGCCCCACACCTACCCGCTTTACGGGGACCCGTCCCAGGGGTACCCGCCGTATAGTCCCCCGCCGGCGCAGGGTCCTCAACCGTACGGCAGCACCGGACCACCGAACCGAACGAGCTGAGGGCGTCGCCTGGTCCCCTTCTACAGGGACCTTGAGCGCGTCCATCTCGGGGCCGGACCGCGCCCGACTGCGGCGAGGCCCACGGCCCCCAACTTAGCTAGACTCTCAGTCCATGCCCAGGTACGGGCCCGACCGTATTCGCAACGTCGCCATCCTAGGCCACTCCCGCGAGGGGAAGACCACTCTGGCCGAGGCAATGCTGTTCGCGACGGGCGCCATCCCGCGCATGGGCTCCACCGACGCCGGGACGGCGGCTCTCGACTTCGAGCCGGAGGAACAGAAGCGCAAGATCTCCATCAACCTGGCCATCGGCAGCTTCGAGCAGGATGGGTACAAGGTCAACCTGCTGGACACGCCGGGGTTCTTCGACTTCGCCGGCCAGGTCAGCAGCGCCCTCGCCGCCGCCGAAGGGGCCCTCGTGGTGGTCAGTGCCACCTCGCAGCTCACCGTCGGCACCGAGGTCGCCTGGGAGCGGCTCAACGAGAGCGCCAAGCCGCGGTTCGTCGTCGTCAACAAGATGGACAAGGAGCACGCCGACTTCTACGGCGCGCTCGACTCGATGCGTGCTCAGCTGACGCCAAAACCCGTCGCCCTTCACCTACCGATCGGGTCGGAAGCCGCGTTCAGGGGCGCCGTCGACCTGATGAGGATGAAGGCGTTCGTGGCCGGGGCCGATGGCAAGGCAGCCGAGTCGCCGATCCCTGACGACATGGGCGCCCTGGTCGAGGAGCGCCGCGAGCAGCTGATCGAGGCCGCGGCCGAAGGGGACGACAGCCTGCTCGAGAAGTACCTCGACGAGGGCACGCTGTCCGACGAGGAGGTCGAGCGCGGTCTTCGCGCCGGCGTTGCAGCCGGAGGCGTGTGCCCGGTGATCTGCTCCGCAGCCACCAGGATGCTGGGAGTTCGGACGCTGCTTCGTGCCATCTGCGAGCTGATGCCGGCTCCCGCTGCCGGCGACTCGTCAGGACCCACCCGCGCGATCGTCTTCAACACGTACGCGGACCCCTTCGGCCGCGTCAGCTACTTCAAGGTGCTGAGCGGCTGCCTCAAGTCGGACCAGCACATCACCAACCCCACTCGAGGCGGCGACGAGCGACTCGGCCAGCTCTTCTTTCCGCGTGGAAAGGAGCACGTGAACACCCAGGAAGTCTGCGTAGGAGACATCGGCGCGGTCGCCAAGCTCCAGCAGACGCTGACCGGTGACCTGCTCGGCTCGCCCGACGGCTCGGGGCCGACAGTGGCGATCCCAGACCCCGCATACACGGTCGCCATCTTCCCGAAGTCGCGGGGCGATGAAGAGAAGATCTCGATTGGACTGGCAAGGCTGTCCGAGGAGGATCCCAGCCTGAGGGTGCGCCGCAATGACCAGACGCACCAGCTCCTGATCGGCGGCCTGGGCGACGTCCACCTGGACGTGATCCTGGAGAAGCTCAAGCGCAAGTACGGCGTCGAGGCCACTACAGCCCTTCCCCGGGTGGCATACCGTGAGACGATCTCCGGCCACGCCCGCGCGGAGGGCCGGCACGTCAAGCAGTCAGGGGGACACGGACAGTACGGCGTCTGTGTCATCGAGGTCGACCCCACGGCCCGGGGCGAGGGCTTTGTCTGGGAGGACAAAATCTTCGGCGGGTCCATCCCGCAGAACTTCCGGCCCTCCGTGCAGAGGGGGATCGTCGATGCCATGGCCAAGGGTGTGGTCGCCGGCTATCCGATGGTGGACGTCAAGGTCCGCCTGGTGGACGGCAAGTACCACACCGTTGACTCGTCCGACATAGCCTTCCAGATCGCCGGCTCGCTCGCCATTCGAAAGGCGGCAATGGAGGCCAACCCGGTGCTGCTGGAACCCGTCGTGGAGGTCGAGGTCAGGGTGCCGGAGCGCAACCTGGGGGACATCATGTCTGACCTCAACACCAAGCGCGGCAAGATCGCGGGCACGGAGCCTGACGGCAACTGGCAGGTCGTGCGGGCGCTGGTGCCCGAGTCTGAGATGCAGCGGTTCGCCCTCGACCTCCGCTCCATAACGCAGGGCCGGGGTTCGTTCGGCACCAGCTTCTCCCACTACGAGGAGCTGCCGGCACACCTCGCCAGGCAGCTGATCGACTCCTACCAGAAGGAATCAGCCGCCGGCAAGGAGTGAGCGCCGGGGGGCCGCCCCCCGAGCCCTAGCCTACGCGGCCCCCATGTGCGCCTTCAGGCGCTCAGCGCGGCCAGCCTCGCGGAGGCGTGTCATAGCCGTGCGCTCCAGCTGGCGCACCGTCTCGCGGCCCAGGCCAAGCCGGCGCGCCACCTCTTCGAGGGTGCGCTGCTCGCCGTCGAGCAGGCCGAAGCGAAGCTGGAGGACGCGGCGCTCGCGTGCGGTGAGGGTCTCCAGCACGGCCTGAACCTCGTCCTTCATCATGCTGCGTGCCGCGGCCGCCACCGGGGACTCGACAGTCGTGTCCTCGATGAGCTCGCCCAGCTCGGTGTCGCCATCACCGATCGGGGTCTCGAGCGACACCGGCTCGCGCGCGATCTCGAGCAGCCAGGCCACCTTGTCGGCGTCGAGGCCCATCTCCAGGCCGATCTCCTCGTTGCTCGGACGGCGACCGAGCTCAGAGCGAAGCCGATCAGCCACGCGCACCAGCTTGTTGATCGTGTCGGCGTTATGGGTCGGAATGCGAATCGTGCGCGACCGGTCGGCGACCGCCCGCTGGCATGCCTGCCGGATCCACCACGTGGCATACGTCGAGAACTTGAACCCACGGCGGTAGTCGAACTTCTCGACAGCGCGCATCAGTCCGAGGTTGCCCTCCTGGATGAGGTCCAGCAGGCTCAGCCCTCGATTGCTGTACTTCTTGGCCACCGACACCACCAGGCGAAGGTTCGACTCGATCATGCGCCGGCGAGCAGCCTCAGAGCCGGCCTCGATCTGCTGCGCCAGGTCCACCTCCTCGGCGGCGGTCAGCAACCGGACGCGGCTGATGTCGCGGAAATATGCGCGGACGGCATCGTCGAGGCTGACGTCCTCGAGGGCCTCCTCGTCAACCTTCAGCGAAGGCTCGTCATCAATCAGGTCTAGTGCAGTATCCAGATCCACCACAGATATCACTTTTTGTACCCGCAAACCGCTCAGTTGATTCCGTTACGGCTCGACCGATCGAAATGTTCACTGGTACAGGGTTTTTTCGAGTGGCTCAGCTTACGCCTTCTGTCACTGGCGTGAGTGATTGGTACTCATTTATGCCATCAGGTGCGGCCCTTGCCGGCGGCCATGGGACGAGACGCGGATCCTCCACGGGGTGCCTTGCCGGGCAGCAAGGGCTGGAGTCGATAGGGGTATAGTGGCCGGAAGGATCTTGCACTGACGATGATCGAGCTTACGGTTGTGGAGCAGCAGCGAGCCAGCTACTGGCGCCGGCGCGAGCGCGAGCGCACATCTCACCGCCACCTGCTTCAGGAGTCCGACGAGCTCATGTTCTGGCTGGAGGAGTGCCTGGTCCAGGGCCTGCGCATCGTTCCCGGGTGGCTGATGCCGCGCTTCGTGAGGCTGCTGGCCCGGACGGACACCGAGCTGCCTCGCCAGGTGGGTGGCGAGCGTAGGCCGGCCCAGCTGATCGAGATCCTCTACCGTGCGCAGGAGCGGCTGATGGAGGAGTCGGTAAAGGCCCGACGGCCGGCACGGATCATCCCGCTATTCCGGCAGCGCAATAAGCGGTAACGCCGCTGATCCGGGTCGACCTTGCCTGTGTTCGGGGTATCCCAGCGGCTGCTCTAGCAGTCCTGCGGCGAGCGTAGTCTGTGGGCGTTGAGTCGCGCCTGCTCGTTGCCGGCTCGATCGCCATCGACTCACTCCAGGGTGGCCTGATCACGGATGAGCTCGGCGGCTCGGCGCTCTATTTCGCGCTGGCCGCCTGCAGGCTGATGCCACTGACCGTGGTGGCGCCGGTCGGTCGGGACGCTGAAGCCCGGGTTCGTGCGGTGCTCGGCTGCAGGCCTGGCATCGACCTCACCGGCCTGTCGGTTGTGGATGCTCCGACCTATCGCTGGTTCTCGGACGCCGAGGCCGGCCGCAACGTCGACCTGGGCAGTCTCGACTCGATCTACGATCACTGGTCGCCAGAGCTGCCCAGGGGGTATCGCGGGTGGGCCTTCGTCGGCTCGATGCGACCAGACCGGCAGCTGGAGGCGGTCCGGCAGCTTGCCGGGTGCGGACTGCTGGCGGCGGACGCCATGCGCTCGTACGTCGAGTCGGCGCCGGAGGCAGCCCGCTCGGTGCTTCGTGTGACGGACTGGTACTTCTGCAACCAGGAGGAATTCTCCGCTTTGGGCGGCAGCGACCCGGAGGGCTTCCGAGAGGCCTGGGAGCTCGACGGCCTTGTGCTCAAGCACGGTCCGGGGGGCGTGACGGCCTACACGGGTGCCGGGGCGGTGCACGTGCCGGCCAACGCAAAGCGCGTCGTTGACACGACCGGCGCCGGCGATGCGCTCGCAGGCGGAATGCTGGCTTGCTGGCTGCTGCAGGGCGCTGACCCGGCGCGGCTCCGTGAGGCGCTCCAGGTGGGCGTGGACTACGCGTCCCTGACGATCTCCGAGGTTGGCGCGGCAGCGCTGACGCGGCCAGCCTGACCCTCGCCGGGCGATCCCGGGCTGATGCGCGGGTGCCGCGCGATGGCTACTCGCTGAGCGGTAACCCGGGGATCGACGAAAGGACGATGATCGCGGTCAGCACGATCAGTACGGCCACCGTGACACCCGCGATCGCGTTGGCGAACCGCCCGTTGACGTAGCGGCCCATGATGCGACGGTCGTTGAGCAGAACCAGCATGTAGACGAGGATCGCGGGGAGGATGATCCCGTTTGCGTCCTGGCTGAGGAGGATCATCGACACCAGCGGCAGACCGGGGGTCAGCGTGGCCAGGGCGCCGACCACGATCAGCCCCGTGAAGATGCCGAAAAATGCGGGCGCTTCACTGAACCGGTGGCCAACTCCCCGCTCCCAGCCGAACGCCTCCGTGACCGCGTACGCCGTCGACAGCGGCACCACGTTGCCGGCCAGGAACGACGCGCCGATCAGGCCCACCGCGAACAGAGCGGTGGCGAAGCGGCCCGCAACCGGTGTCAGGGCCCGAGCGAAGTCTCCCGCCTGCATGTTCGCGAGCTGTTCCCCGGACAGGTGGCCGTGAAGAGTGGCCGCGGTGGCCACGATGATGAAGAAGGCGATGACGTCAGTGACCAGGGCGCCCACGAGGACGTCCACGCGGCTGTATGCCAGGTTCTCGTTGGGGATGCCCTTGTCGGCTACCGCCGCCTGCAGGTAGAACTGCATCCACGGCGTGACGGTGGTGCCGATCAGTGCGATGGCGAGTAGGAAGTAGTCCCGCGTCGGCACGATCTGCGGCACGACTGAGCTGCGCAGCACCTCATTCCACGGAGGGTGGACGAGCAAGCCCGAGACGATGTACGTGACGTAGACGAGACCGATCGAGAGCAGGACCTTCTCGACCACCGGATAGCTGCCGCGGACGACGAGCAGCCAGATCATGACGGCGGCGACAGGCACCGACACGTAGCGCGGGACCCCGAACAGCTCCAGCCCTGCCGCGATGCCGGCGAACTCGGCAACCGTGGTGAAGGCGTTCGCGAAGAGCAGAAGCAGCATCGCAAACGTGGTCCCGCGCACCCCGAACCGCTCGCGGATCAGGTCGGCCAGGCCTTTACCGGTGACCACGCCCATCCGAGAGCCCATCTCGTTGACCACGGCCAGGCTGATGGTGACGGCCACCAGCAGCCACAGCATCTTGTACCCGAACTGCGCGCCTGCCTGGGAGTAGGTGGTAATGCCGCCCGCGTCGTTGTCCGCGTTGGACGTGATCAGCCCGGGACCCACGACGGCGAGCAGCAAGAAGAGCCGCCGGAACCGGCGGAGGCGTACGAAGACGCGGTCCACTTAGTGAGCCCGAGGCAGCTTGCGCTTCACCGACTCGGGGAGCACGGCGTCAAGCGCATCATCGACGGTTACCAGGCCCTGGATGCGGAACTCATCGTCCACGACCGGCACGGCCAGCAGGTTGTATTTGGACAGGACGGCGGCCACCTCCTGCGCGTCGTCGTCAGGGTGGACCGCGATCACGTCGCGGATCATGATCGAGCTGATCGGCTGATCGGGCCGTGCGACTATCAGGTCACGCAGCGACAGCACGCCCTTCAGGTGCTCATCGCCGTCGATTACGAAGACGTAGTACACGGACTCGGCGTCAGGCTCCAGCCGCCGCAGCTCGTCGATGCACTCCTGAGCGGTCAGGTTCTCGCTGACTGCGACGTACTCGGTCGTCATGAGTCCGCCGGCGGTGTCCTCCTCGTACGCGAGCAGCTCCTTGACGTCCTCGGCCTCGTCTTTCGTCATCAGGCCGAGGAGCTGCTCAGCCACGTCCTTCGGCAGCTCGGTCAGGATGTCGGCAACCTCGTCCGGCGGCATGTCGTCGAGGATCTCGCTGGCCCGCCGTGCATCCATGTGCTCGATCACCGACACCTGGTCCTCGAGCTCCATCTCTTCGAGAGTGTCGGCGGCGATCTCCTCGGTGAGCGTGTCGAAGACGGTCTTGCGCTCCTTCGCGCCCAACTCCTCGACGATGTCCGCTATGTCCGCCGGATGCAGCCTGGCGATGCGCCGGCCCGAGATGCGCAGGCGCACCGCGTCGTCGCTGGCTGGCCTCTGGGGATCGGGCACCGAGTTCAGGGGGTCGACCACCTCCCATGACACGAGCGCCATCGGCAGGTCGCGGCCGAACAGGCGTGCGAGCCGCTTCGCGAACGCCTCGACGCCGAGCCGCCGCAGGATCCCGCGGACGCCGATATCCGCGCCGACGAGGAGCAGCCGGCCTCCGCTGTCCACGAGCTGAAGGTCGTTGACCCGGACGACCCGGCGGCCGTCGGTGTCGACGACCTGTTTGTCGAGGACGTCTCGCGCCAGCCAGACGTCGTCTGGCTGGGCCCGGCGGCTCTCGATCTCCTCGCGACTGCTCCTGAGCGCCACCTCACGGGTGACTGCAGCGAACGTGCGCACCTCAGACCACGGGATCGCCAGCTCGCGCCGCCGGGACACGATAAGGCCCGTCACGATCGGGTACGGCTCCTGGACGTGCACGGTCAGGTCCCTCACCGCACCGATCCGGCGCTGCCGCACGTCGATCACTTCCGCGCCCAGAATCTCAGTCAGAAAGAGCAAAGTCAGGTCTCCAGGAGGCGTAGGGGGCGCGGCACACACCCCAGGCGTGACAGCGGCTCCCCCTACTCGTTCAGCTTCGGCACAGCGCGGCTTAGAGACCCCTGGGCTCAGCCATCTCGGGCGGCGCCTTATGTCGGCGACGCCTGCTCTACCCGTTGGCGTCTCTCGACGTTTCCGGGCAATGGCCTGTGTCCACGCTGGAGCCTGGCCTAACGAGGAGCGTTATGGATTTTGGGGCCAGTCTAGCAGGGCCGTAGAGCCGCCTCCGGACAGCCTCGGCCCGAATTGGGGTTGAATTGGAGGCAATACGCGGCTACAATACGGCGGGTCCGGCTGCGCTGACGCAAATCTTGAGTGCCGTACAGAGAGGTTATTGCAGTGGAAGGGTATTGCCTTAAAGACAAGAAGAAGGTCGAAATGAAGGACCCGAAGCCCATCACCATGAAGAATGGTAAGCCGGCAACCAAGGGTACCTG
>Ga0126384_10001818_pt1 | contig 12782 bp, 8 predicted proteins | sample PanSoiMetPlot_36_FD_92543 | JGI IMG/M metagenome (GOLD analysis project Ga0126384, IMG submission 92543) | Tropical forest soil microbial communities from Panama - MetaG Plot_36 | ecosystem: Environmental > Terrestrial > Soil > Tropical forest > Bulk soil | place: Panama | collected 2016-02-17 | reverse complement strand
TGCAGTAGCGCCGTCTGGGCAAGCACCCACGCGCGGGTGCGCCCGCCTGCCCAGAATTCGGTGAGCCACTCGGCGCCCGGGGCCACCGCGCCTTCGGCGCGTACGACGCTGGTGACGCGCTGGCCCGGCACGACCGCCTCGAGGTCGCTTCCGCGGAAGGACTCGACGAGGCTCAGCGTGCGATCGCTGACGGCATCCCAGTACCCCCGCAGGGCCTCCAGATCGATGCGCGCGGACAGCTCGTCCACTTCCGCATCACTCATCCCCGTGCCGACGTCGCGCCGCCCCGCCCGGAGGCTGTCCAGCCACTCGTCCAGCACCTGCGGGCGGTCGGCGAGGAAGCGATTCACGGACAGGTCCTCGATGCGGGCCGAGTGCCAGACCAGCCACACGATCGTGTTGACGCCGGGCTGCGGTCGCCCTCGGAGCTGCGCCTCGGAGAGGTTGGCAAAGAGCCCGTCCACGAGGCCGCGATGAAGATCGCCGTAGCGGGTGAGGAAGAATGAAATAGCATCCACGGGCGCATGCTACGAAGGCGACCGGCATGACGTCAAGATCCTGGATGCGGCCGGCGCCAGCCTCATTCCTCGAAGCCGCCGAGCCGTCTCAGCTCGGGGAAGAGGGCCATCCACAGGCCGGCGATCGCGAGCGTGCCGACGCCGCCCAGGAGCACGGCGGGCACGGTGCCGAGAAGGGCGGCCGCGACTCCGGATTCGAAGGCCCCGAGCTGATTGGAGGTGCCCGTGAAGAGGGAGTGCACGGCGCTGACGCGCCCGCGCATGGCATCCGGCGTCCGGATCTGGGCGAGCGAGACCCGGATCACCATGCTCACGACGTCCGCCGCGCCCAGCACGGTGAGGGCGGCGATCGACAGCGCGAAGCTCGTGGAGATCCCGAACACGCACGTGGCGAGGCCGAAGACGATCACGGAGCGGAACAAAGTCGCCCCGAGGCGCCGCTCCAGCGGATAGTGGGCGAGGAACACCGACGTGGCGAGGGCGCCGACGGCGGGCGCGGATCGGAGGAGCCCGAGACCGAAAGGCCCGGTACCCAGGATGTCCCGCGCATACACGGGCAGGAGCGCGGTAGCGCCGCCGAGCAGCACCGCGAAGAGGTCGAGCGACATGGTGCCCAGCAGCACCCGGCGGCTCCAGATGAACGCCGCGCCCGAGAAGACACTCTCGAGGGTGACCGGCTCGCGGGTGCGCACGATGCGCTCCACGCGGATGGCTGCCGCGAAGACGCCGGCCAGGACGAAGCCGCCGCCCGCGGTGAAGTAGGCGACATCCGGCCCGACGGCGTAGAGAAGGCCGCCCAGCGCCGGGCCCACGATCTGCGCGGTCTGACCCGCCGAGATGACCCACGCCATGGCCGGAGAAATCAGCGGGCGCGGCACGACCTCCGGCACGAGGGCGGTCATGGCCGGGTTCTCGAAGGCCTGCGCCGCGCCGATGAGCGCCACGAGCGCGAAGATGCTCGTCCGGCCCTGCCAGCCTCCGATGGAGCCCAGGGCCAGCGCGGCCACGCCCGCCGCCTTCACGATCTCGCACACGATCACCACGATCCGCCGATCGCAGCGGTCGGCGACCTGCCCGACCACCAGCGTGAGGAGCACCATGGGCACGAACTGCACGAGGCCGACCACGCCCAGGTCGAGCGCGCTCCCCGTCAGCGCGTAGAGCTGCCACCCCACCGCGACGCCCAGCATCTGAAACCCCACGCTGGCCAGGACCCGGGAGGACGAAAGGAAGGCGAACGGCGGATGGCGCAGGAGCGCCCGCGACGAGTCGGGAATCTTGGCGGCCCCTAGCGGTTCGCGCGGGCCAGCACGGCGTGGAGGAGAACGTTCACGCCCGGCGACGTGTAGTCGAGCTCGGCGTGCTCGGCTTCGTTGTGAGAGATCCCGTCGCGGCACGGCGTGAAGATCATCGCCGTGGGCGCGATCCGGGAGATGTAGTAGGCGTCGTGACCCGCCTGGCTCAGGATGTCCCGGTGCGGAACGCCGAGCGTCTGCGCCGCCTCGCGGATGAGCCGGATGCAGGCAGGATCGAACCGCTCGTTGCCGAACTGCCACTCCCCCGCGATCCGCATCTCCACGTTTGCCCGCCGGGCGCACTCGGGGATCGCAGCCTTCACCTCTGCCCACATCTGGTCGGCCACCGCGCGGTCGGCATGCCGCACGTCGCAGGTGAGCTGCGCATACTCCGAGAGGATGCCCGCCTTGTTCGGCCAGGCCACGATCCGAGCCACGGTAGCCTTTCCTTCGCTGGCGTGGTATTTCCAGCCCACGTCGTTCACGGCCACCGCGAGCATGGCCGCCCCCACGAGCGCATTCCGGCGGCGGTCCATGGGCGTCGGCCCTGCGTGCGCCGTCTCGCCGTGCACGTCCACGTGCATGCCACGCGTCGCATACCCGCCTACCACGATGCCCACGGGCACGGCTTCACGGTCGAGGATGGGCCCCTGCTCGATGTGCAGCTCGAAGTAGGCATCGATGGCCCGGCCGCCGACGTTCGCCTTGCCGTTGTAGCCGATGCGCTCGAGCTCGGCCCCGAAGGCTCTGCCGTCGTCGTCGCGCAGCCCAAGCACCCAGTCCACGTCGAACACGCCCGCGAAGGCACCCGAAGCCACCATGGCCGGCGTGAAGCGCGCACCTTCCTCGTTCGTCCAGCACACTAGCTCGAGCGGCCGCTTCGTGCGCACCCGGCCCGCGTCGAGCGTGCGCAGCACCTCGAGGCCGGCGAGCACGCCCACGATGCCGTCGTATTTTCCGCCGGCGAACTGCGTGTCGAGGTGGCTACCCATGAGCACAGGCGGCAGGTGATCGTCCGTGCCGGGCCGCCGCGCGAAGATGTTGCCCACGCGGTCGACGTCCACGGTGCAGCCGGCTTCCGTGCACCAGGTGACGAAGAGGTCGCGCATCTCCTTGTCGGCATCGCTCAGCGCGACCCGCCGGAGCCCGCCCGCCTTGCCGGGCCCGATCTCTCCTGAGCGCATGACGGTGGACCAGAAGCGGGCGGGATCGATGCGGAGAGATGTCTCAAGTGTGGACATGGACGCGCCCTCCCGACGCGCTCCGGTCTTACCGCGCCGCAGGAGAGGCTGTCAATACGGCGTGACTATCGCCCAGCCCCGCGTGCTTCTATGCGCGCTGCGCCGCCGGCGCTGCACTGCGGACGACGCTCAGGACGAGGATCGCCGTGATCGTCAGGACGACGCAGAGCGCGTACGTCGAACGTATGCCCGCCGAATCGAGGACCGCATAGCCCACGAGGGGGCCGAGCGCGGCTCCGAGATCGCCTGCGGTGGACAGCCCGCCCATGACCACGCCGCGCAGATGAGCGGGCGCGCCGTCGCCCGTCCAGACGACCAACGCCGGCTGCGAGAAGCCTTCGCCAATCGCAACCAGCAGGACACCGGCCACCACCGCTGCCACGCCCCGTCCGCCAATCAGCACGGCCAGGCCGGTCAGCACAGCGAGCACCCCGCCCGCTGCCACGATGCGCCGGTCGTCGAGACGGTCCAGGAGATAGCCGGAGGTGGAGGTCATCATCATGTACGCGAGCAGCCGCGCCGCGAGGAGCACGCCGGTAAGCGAGGCCACGGGCAGGAACCACGCTGCGGATCCAGCCTCTGCGGCCAGCAGCTTCAACTGGAAGCCGAGCGTGGCCATCACGACTCCTCTGCCCGCGAAGTGGATGACGAAGGCCACGTAGGCCGGCGCGAGCAGGCGACGATCCAGTCGGCGGAGTGAAGCGAGCGTGCTTTCTGTCGCGCCGGCTGTGGCAGGTGACGGATGGACGCGAACGCTGCGGCGGTCTCGAAGGACCCAGACAGCCACGATGAGCCCGAGGGCCGCCAACGGCACGTAGACCGTCAGCGTGCCGCGGTAGCCCAGCCGATCCGTGAGGAATCCGGAGAGCAGCACGGCCAGCAGGCTACCGAGGGCGAGAAATGCCTGATACGTTCCCACGGTGCGGCCGCGGTCCGCCGCCGTCGAGTGGTCGAGCATGATGGATATGCCGCCGACCGAGAGAAGCGAGAATGCCACGCCCCAGAGCACGCGGCTCGCGAGAAGCGGCCAGAAGGTCTCAGATACGAGGTAGCCGCTGGTGGACACAAGCGCCAGCGTCGCCCCGAGGAGATACGGCCGTCGCCGACCGAGCCGGTCCAGGAACAGGCCGCCGAGCGAGTTCGAGGCCAAGCGCACGATGCGGTTCGCCGAGAGCACGAGGCCGAGGCTGGCGGCGGTGATACCCGCGGCCTCCGGATGCGACGGCAGGAACACGTACAGCATCTGGTCGCCCAGGAGAGCCAGCGAATAGGCGACGGCGAGGCCCATCGCGAGCTCGAGGCGCAGACTCCGCACCGCCCGATGCTACACCGGCGTCTCGCACACCGAAAGATCTGCGTGCCTTTACACGAACCCGGGCGCCGCGTACTCTGCCGCCGAGGAGACACCATGCGCTCACACCGGACCGGTATCGCGCTGCTCGCCGCCCTGCTGCTCGCGTTCTCGCTCCCCGGCCTCGCCGCTGCGGCGCCCGAAGGCACCATGACATGGGGCCTTCACGTCACGCTCGCCTCGCGCTGGCTCGATCCCGCGGAGACGGAAGCCCTCGTCACGCCGTTCATGGTCCTCTACGCCATCCACGACGCCGTGGTGAAGCCCATGACGGGCACGATGACGGGCCCGAGCCTGGCGGAGTCGTGGACGGTGTCGAAGGACGGGCTCGTGTACGAGTTCGTGCTGCGCAAGAACGCGCGCTTCCACAACGGCGATCCCGTGACCGCGGACGACGTGAAGTTCTCCTTCGAGCGCTATCGCGGCGCCGCCGCCAAGCTCCTCAAGGACCGTGTCAGGGAGATCCAGACGCCCGACGTGGGGCATGTCCGCTTCGTGCTCCGGGAGCCGTGGCCCGACTTCATGACCTTCTACGGCACCACGGCCTCTGGCGCGGCGTGGGTCGTGCCGCGGAAGTACGTCGAGAAAGTCGGCGACGAAGGATTCAAGAAGGCGCCGATCGGCGCCGGTCCGTATCGCCTCGTCTCGTTCAACCCGGGCGTGGAGATGGTCCTCGAGGCCTTCGACGGGTACTGGCGCAAGCCTCCCGTCGTGAAGCGCCTCGTCTTCCGCTCCATCACCGACGAGACGACGCGCGCGGCCGCGGTGAAGCGCGGCGAGGTGGACCTGATCTATCTCGTGTCCGGCCCCGTGGCCGAGGATCTCAAGCGCACGCCCGGCTTCAAGGTTGCCTCGCCCCTGCCCTCGCTCGGCCAGTTCTGGCTCGATTTCCCCGAGCAGGGCAATCCCAAGTCGCCCTGGCACGACCAGCGCGTTCGCCTGGCTGCGAGCCTGGCCGTGGACCGCAAGGCGGTGAGCGACGCGGAGTGGCTCGGCTTCGCGCGCCTCACGGGCAACATCGTGCCCAAGGCCTTCGAGTTCGCGCTGGAGCTGCCGCCGCATCCCTACGATCCCGCGAAGGCCAAGGCGCTCCTCGCGGAAGCGGGCTATCCGGGCGGCTTCGACGCGGGCGACTTCACGCCCTTCCCGCCCTACTACTCGATGGGCGAGGCCGTGGCGAACTACCTGCGCGCGGTGGGCATCCGCACGCGCCTCAAGAACATGGAGCGCGCTGCCTTCCTCACCGCGTGGCGCGAGAAGAAGATTCCCGGCGTGATCATGGCGCTGGTGGCGCCGTCGGGCAATGCGGCCACACGGCTCGAGCCCTACGTGACCCGCGACGGCTTCTATTCCTACAGCGCCCTGCCCGAGGCGGAAGATCTCTTCGCGCGCCAGTCACGCGAGCTCGACCGGAAGAAGCGCGAGGCTATGCTGCACCAGATCCAGCGGCTCATCCACGATCGCGTCACCCACGCGCCGCTGATGGAGTCGGCCTTCCTGTGGGCCGTGGGGCCGCGCGTGGAGCAGTCCGGCCAGTCGCTCATTCCCGGCCACGCCTACTCCGCCCCCTACGAGGACGTGAAGCTCAAGCACCCGTAACCGTGGGTGACCCGCGCAGCTACTCGAAGGCGGCGGAGAGATCACCCATGCCGGGCCGCACGCCGGGCAGCGGCTCGAGCCCGAAGCGCCGCGTGATGAGCTTGATGATCGAGGTCGTGTCGTAGGGTGTGTGGTCGACGAACCCGCGCTTGGCCCGGGGCGAGACGATCAGCGTCGGAATGCGCGTGCCCGGCCCCCAGCGATCACCTTTGGGCGGCGGCACGTGGTCCCAGAAGCCGCCGTTCTCGTCGTAGGTGATGATGATCGCGGTGGACGGCCAGACCTTGCTCGCCTTGATCAGCGACACCAGCTCGGCGATATGGAGGTCGCCCGACAGCACGTCGGCGTAGGCCGGGTGCTGGTTGAGCGTGCCCTGCGGCTTGTAGAAAGCGACCTGCGGCAGCGTGCCCTGCTCGATGGCCGCCAGCAGGTCCGCGTAGTCCTTCAGGTGGCGCTCGCGGTCCGGCGTGCCCGGCGCGAAGCGCGCGAAGTAGTTGAACGGCTGGTGGTGAGGAGCGAAGTACGGGGCGCCGCTCGCTCGCGTCAGGATCACCCGCCGCGGGGCCTCGGGCGGCTGCATGCCGTCCCGCAGCGCCAGCGTCCACGCGCCCGCGTACCACGCCCACGTGATGCCCTTCGCCGTCAGCGTATCGCCGATGGTCTTCTGCGTCTGCGGCGCCAGCGTGTGCCGGCGCGGATCCGTACCGCGCGGATCGCCGTCGGGCGCCGGTGGCACTCGTGACGGCTGCCACGGCGGGTAGATCGTGTTCACCACGAAGCCGTCGGGCGAGACCTCACCGTCGAGGAACTCGGGCGGGCCGTCGTTCACGGAGGCGGGCGATCCGGGTCGCGTCTTGAGAAAGCCGCGATCGTCCAGCTGAGCCCGGAGCCGGGCCGGCGCATCGCGATCCTCCGGCGTGCAGGCGCACACGAGCCAGAAGTGGTTCAGGAAGGACCCGCCGTACGCCGCCTGGTAGAAGTTGTCGGCCAGCACGTAGTCCCTGGCCCACTGCCAGAGCGGCAGGGTGGAGCCGTCGTAGTAGCCCATGGCGAGCGCGCCGGCATTCGAAGCGGCGACGAAGCGGTCGTTCCGGCCGCCGTTGATCTGCTCCAGGTTCTGGTAGAAACGGTGCACGAGATCCTGGGTGGGCGTGGAGAGCGGCAGATTGATGGGCGGCGCGTCGATCCGGAACGGCCTGTTCGGCAGACCCGAGGGAAAGTCAGCACTGGGCGCCTTGCCGTTCCAGACCGGCGGCAGCTTCTCCAGGACCCTCCCGTCGCGATCGACTTGCTGATACTGCTCCGGCGTGGCGCTCGCGATGCCGTTGGCGCCGGGGAACAAGCCGTAGAGATGATCGAAGCTCCGGTTCTCCGCGTAGATGACGACGATGTGCTCGATCGCGTCGAGCCCCGAGGGACCCGAAGGCCCGCGCGTCGCGCAGGCAACCACGATGGCTCCCAGCGCCACCAGCGCCGCGACAGGGAGCCCCCGCGTGACTCGCATGCCCCCTTGTATACTCCGAATTTGCGACGCCGAGTCAGCGAGAAAAGCGCTGCCGATGCTCGACGATGGCAGCGTAGGGCAGGACGCGGAGCAACTCTTCCGCGGTGGTCGTGCCGGCGCGCAGCCGCTCGTGTGCGTCCTGCGCCATGCTGAAGGTGGTGCGCTGCGCGCTCGCGCAGATCTCGTCGAACGGCGCCCGCCGGGTGATGAGAGCAATGTCTTGCTCGTCGGGCACCCAGAGATCGGCCACCATCATGCGGCCGCGATAGCCGCTGAAGCCGCACTCCGCACAGCCGGCGCCCTGGAAGAAGCGCATGGACGCCGGCACCGGATCGAAGATCTCGCTTAGCACGGCGGGCGGCGGCACGTACTCCTGCCGGCAGGCCGCGCAGTTCCGGCGGAGAAGCCGCTGCGACATGACGCCGATGAGCGACGAGGCAATGAGCGAGGACTCGATTTCGAGGTCGAGGAGGCGCGGCAGGGCGGCGATGGCGCTGTTCGTGTGGAGCGTGCTCAGGAGCAGGTGGCCGGTCTGGGCGGCCCGGAAGGCGATCTCCGCCGTGGCCTGATCGCGGATCTCGCCCACCATGATGATTTCCGGGTCGTGGCGGAGAAAGGCCCGCAGATAGGCGGCGAAGGTATTGCCGATCTCGTCGTTGACCTCAGCCTGGCTCAGCTCGTCGTAGACGTATTCGACAGGATCCTCGGCGGTGAGGATGCGGATCTCGGGTCGGTGGAGCCGCATGAGGCAGGCGTAGAGCGTCGTGGACTTGCCCGAACCAGTCGGCCCCGTCACAAGGAAAATCCCCGTGGGTCGCTGGAGCAGCGCCTCGAGCCGTGCCGACACGACGGGCGAGAGATCGAGGGCCGCGATCGAGCGCGGGGCTCGCGTCTGGTCCAGGATGCGGATGACCACGCTCTCGCCCGCGTAGCTCGGAATGACGGACACGCGCAGGTCGATGGTGACCTTGTTCCCGCCGCGGTTGACCGATACCTGGAAGCTGCCGTCCTGCGGGCGCCGGCGCTCTGCGATGTCGAGCTTGCAGAGGATCCTGATGCGCGAAGCGATCTCCCGCATGCTCTGATCGAGGTTGTCCTGGACTTTCCCGAAATGGGGCTGACGCAGGACGCCGTCGATGCGATAGCGCACGTGGAGGCCGGAGGGCAGCATCTCGAGGTGGATATCGCTGCAGTTTTCCTCGAGGGCGCGAAAGAGGATCTGCCGGAAGAGCTCGTCCGCGCGGCGGGTCGCCCGCTCGTCGATGGCGGCGGGCACGCCGGTGGCGGCGTCGGCCGGCGGATCAGCCGGTGTGATCAGGTGAGCCCCCGCTGCCTCGGCGCCGTCGGGCGCGTCCTCGTAGAGACGGCGGAAAGCCCGCTGGATGGCCCGGCTCGAGGCGGTGACCACCGTGATGCCGAAGCTCGTGAGCTGCATCAGCTCGTCGATCACGGCGGCCGCGGTGGGGTCGTCCATGGCCACCGTCAGCGTGCGGCCAACCTGGGCGATGGGCAGCACGGAGTGGCGCCGCGCGTAGCTCCGGTTGATCACGCGGGCGAGACGGCGGTCGAGAGTCACCTTCTCGAGATCGATGAACGGGATGTTGAGCTGCTTCGCGAGCGCCTGCCGCAGCGTCTCGTCGGTGATGTAGTTGAGCTTGAGCAGGATCTTGCCGAGCGGCAGCTTGAGGGTGTCCTGCTGGGCGAGCGCGTGCTCGAGCTGCGCTTCGCTGATTGCCTCGCTCGCGAGGAGGATCTCGCCCAGCCGGCCGCGCCCGGCGGGGGCCGCCTCCAGGGCGCGCCCGACTGCTTCGGCTACGCGTGTCGTCATGTCTGCGAAGGGCATGCGAGGGGCGAGTCGCTCAGTCGGCGTCGGCGCGAGCCATCGAGGCGCTCGCCCGGCGCGGAGCCAGAGGCGGGGCCGCGAAGGCCGAGGGCCGCCGCTTCGACGTGGTGCACTCCTCGACTCGTTCGATGAGCTCCGTGACGCCGAAGGGCTTGCCGATGAAAGGCCAGCCCGTGTCCCGGACGGCCGCGATCTCGAAGCCCGACATGAGCAGAACCTTCAAGGTGGGGCGGAGCGTGACCATGCGGCGCGCGAGCTCTCGCCCGTCCATCAGAGGCATGACCACGTCGACAAGCAGGAGGTCGATGTCTCCCTCCCTGTCCTTGGCGATACGGAGCGCTTCGACCGGATCGCCGGAGACGAGCACGAGGTATCCGGCCGAGCCGAGCGTGTCACGCACGAACGAGCTCACGCCGAAATCGTCGTCGACCACCAGGACGGTCATGACGCGCCGGACCGGGGTGGGCCCAGGGTCCTCCACGTCCACGACCGGCGCTTTCTTGAGGAAGAGGAAGACGGGTCCATCCTCGTCCGACCGCCACACGATGGCCCGAGCGTCGATCGTGCAGCCGTCGGGTGGCGCGATGTGCAGCGAGACCAGTGTGGCGTCCTGCAGCCGCTCATCAAGGCGCACCTTGACGCCTGACTGGCTCACGTCGACCGTCTCGCCCTTGAGCTGCCGGCCGCCGACTTCGATGGTCACCGGCCAGCTGACCTTGGTCCGCGGTCGGCGACGCGCTTCGGGCTTCCGCAGTTTGACTCGCATATGGATCCCCCGGGCAAGGTGTGTAGCAAGGGACGTACCGGGATACGGCGTCACGGCGAGATGCTAGGAATTCCGATAGTTGCAGATGGCCCACGTCATCCTGTCGACAGCGGGGACGCGCGGCTCGTCACTGCCCCGACGGATTTTGGAGTGCGTCCTCGCCCAAGCGATGTCGACGGCGAGACGGTCGAGGTCGCTAGCGCGCCTCTGAGATGGCCGTGATCCCGCCCGGATTATCGAGCGAGGAGAGATCGCCGGGATCCTTGCCAAGATGCGTGGCGCGGATCACACGGCGCATGATCTTGGCGCTCCGGGTCTTGGGCAACTCGGACGCGAAGAGCACGCGCTCCGGCTTCAGCGCCTTGCCCATCTGACGCGCGACGAGGTCCGAGATCTCGCCCCGCAGGCTCTCGGTGGGTGCCACGCCTGGACGCAGCACTGCGAAGCAGACAACCGCCTCACCCTTGATCTCGTGCGGCACGCCGATCGCGGCCGCCTCAGCCACCGCGGGATGGCTGACCAGCACAGATTCGACTTCGGCCGGGCCCACGCGCTTTCCCGCAATCTTGAGCGTGTCGTCGGAGCGCCCGGTGACGAACCAGAAGCCGTCGTCGTCGATGTAGGCCCAGTCGCCGTGCACCCACACGTCGGGCCAGCGTGACCAGTAGGTCTCGAGATAGCGATCGGGGTCCTTCCAGAACCCTGCGGTCATTCCCGGCCACGGCCTGGTGATGACAAGCTCACCCACCTGTCCCCGGATCGGTCGGCCGTCGTCGCCGAAGACGTCCGCGGCCATGCCCGGTGTGGGGCCGTTGAAGGAGCACGGCTTGATGGGCGTGATGGGAAACGACGTCACGATACCGCCCGAGATCTCCGTGCCGCCCGAGTAGTTGATGATGGGCACCTGGTTTCGCCCGACGTGCTCAAAGACCCAGCGATAGGGCTCGGGATTCCAGGGCTCGCCGGTGGAGCCGAAGATGCGAAGCTCGCGGAGCTCGTGCTGCTCGGGCCACTCCGTCCCGTAAGGCATGAGGGCACGCACCGCCGTCGGGGAGAGCCCCATCACGCTGACGCGGTGGCGCTCGGCCACGGCCCAGAGCCGGTCGGGCTTGGGATAGTCCGGCGTGCCCTCGAAGAGCACGAGCGTCGCGCCGTTGGTGAGCCCGCCCAGGATCAGGATCGTGCCCATGACCCAGCCCATGTCGGTGAGCCAGAAGAAGCGGTCGGCGGGGCCGAGGTCGAAGAGGTAGGCGGCGTCGTGGCCGATCTTCATCTGCAGCCCGCCCTGCGTCAGCACCACGCCCTTGGGCTTGCCTGTGGTCCCCGAGGTGTAGGTGATGCAGCAGGCACGGTCTGCCTCCACGGGGAGCGCCGGGCAGAGATCCGACTCGCGCTCTGCCGCTTCGTGCCACCATACGTCTCGCCCGGGCGTCCACGGCACATCCCGCCCCGCGTGTCTCAGCACCAGGAGGTGCTTCACGGACGGGCTCAGCGCCGCAGCCTCGTCGGCGACCTCCTTCATCTTCACGATCTGGCCGCGGCGGGAGAAGCCGTCGGCGGTGATCAGCACCTTCGCCTCGCAGTCGTCGAGCCGCGCCGCCACCGCCTGAGCGCCGTAGCCCGAGAATGACGGCGAGTAGATCGCACCGATGCGACAGATGGCCATGAGTGCGATGGCAGCCTCCGCGCACATGGGCAGGAAGAGCCCCACCGCGTCCCCAGCCCCCACGCCGAGCCTGGTCAGGACGTTGGCCAGCCGGTTGACGTCGCGCATGAGCTCGCGATAGCTCCACGTGCGGACGCGGCCGTCCTCCGCCTCCCACACGATGGCTTCCTGCTCGCCGCGGCCTTCCTCCACGTGGCGGTCGACGCAGTTGTCCGAAAGATTCATGCGGCCGCCCTCGAACCATCGCGGCCACGCGATGCCGCGAGAGACGTCGAGCACCCGCGTGTAGGGCGTCATCCAGCGGAAGCCGAGATCCTTCGAGACCGCGTCCCAGTACCACTCGGGATCGGCCACGCTCCGCTGGAGCAGGGCGTCGAGGGAGGAGAGACCCTGCGCGCGCATGAAGCGGGTGATCCGCGCGCGCTCGATACGCTCTGGGGTGGGGCGCCAGATGACGTCGTGGTCGCTCATGTGTGGTCCGGCGCGACATGGTAGCATGGCCGGCGTCGTCAACTGGACCCCCACCCAAAGGAGAGCCCATGAAGGCGGTCGCGGCGGTCGCGGAGATCCTGAAGCGCGAAGGCGTGAAGTTCCTGATCGGCTATCCCGTCAACTCCATCATCGAGGCGGCCGCCCAGGCCGACATTCGCACCATCATCGTCCGACAGGAGCGTACGGGTCTCCACATGGCCGATGCGGTGAGCCGCGTCACCTCCGGCAAGCGCATCGGCGTCTTCACCATGCAGCACGGCCCCGGCTCGGAGAACGCCTTCGGCGGCGTGGCCCAGGCCTACGGCGACTCCGTGCCCATCGTGGTGCTGCCCGGCGGCTATCCTCGGCGCATCACCAACCTGCCGCCCAACTTCAACTCCGCCCTCAACTACCGGCACGTGACCAAGTGGATCGAGCAGGTGATCATGCCCGACACCGTGCCCGATGCGATGCGCCGCGCCTTCACCCAGGTGAAGAATGGGCGGCCGCGTCCCGTGCTCGTGGAAT
>Ga0126384_10001816_pt1 | contig 12791 bp, 9 predicted proteins | sample PanSoiMetPlot_36_FD_92543 | JGI IMG/M metagenome (GOLD analysis project Ga0126384, IMG submission 92543) | Tropical forest soil microbial communities from Panama - MetaG Plot_36 | ecosystem: Environmental > Terrestrial > Soil > Tropical forest > Bulk soil | place: Panama | collected 2016-02-17 | reverse complement strand
TGAATAGAAAAGACCTATACTTCCTCGCGGTCGCTATCGGCATACTCGCCCTGTTTACCTTCCTCTGGATCATCAGTCGCAAGCCGCCGGCCCTGACCGCGCGCGCCGAACACGCAGGCCTGACAGCCAAGACGCCTCGCGAGACTTGCTGGGGATGCCACACCCCCGATTCAAAGGTCTGGGAACATCACCCTAACAAGGGTAAACCAACCGACAGAGACAAGGTCACTCCTTGCTCTGCCTGTCACAAACTGCCTGAGCCGCAGGTCGCGAACGCGATATTTCACACATCGAACAACTGGGAGGTTGAAGTGCTATGGCCAAGCCGGCAGCCAAGGTAAAAAACGATTATCGCAATTTTATTTCCGGCGAGTGGGTCGCTCCCAGCGCCGGTAACCATATCGAGAACCGCAACCCGGCCGATACTCGAGAGATTGTCGGTGCCTTTCCCGCTTCCAATGCTGAAGATGTCGATCGCGCTGTCGGAGCTGCTGCAGAGGCCTTTCAAGAATGGCGCAAAGTGCCCGCACCGCGCCGCGCCGAAATCCTTTTCAAAGCAGGTGAGATACTCATCGAACGGAAAGAACAATTCGCGAGCGATATGACGCGCGAGATGGGAAAGGTTCTGAAAGAAACGCGCGGCGACGTCCAGGAAGCGATCGACATGACCTATTTCATCGCCGGCGAGGGACGACGCCTTCACGGGTTCACCACCAAGGCAGAGCTGCCAAATAAATTTGCGATCTGCACGCGCGAACCGATTGGCGTTTGCGCACTGATCACCCCGTGGAATTTTCCAATGGCGATACCATCATGGAAGATTCTTCCTGCTCTCGTGTGCGGCAATACGGTAGTAATCAAGCCCGCAGAGGATACGCCTCTTTCAACTTACAATTTCGTCAGTGCTCTAACTGAGGCCGGAGTACCACCCGGAGTCCTGAACATCGTTTCAGGCCGCGGCGAGGAGGCGGGGAAAGCGCTCTCGGATCACCCAGACGTGCGCCTTGTTTCGTTCACCGGATCGACCGAGGTCGGGCGCATCGTCGGTCAGGCCTGTGCCGCCACGGACAAGATCTGCTCCCTGGAGATGGGCGGCAAAAACGCAATTATGATTATGGATGACGCGGATCTCGACCTCGCGCTTGAAGGCGTGTTGTGGGGAGCGTTCGGTACGTCGGGGCAACGTTGCACCGCGGCTTCACGCGTGGTGGTCCATCGCAAGGTGTACAAGAAGTTTACGCAAATGCTTGCGGATCGAGCGAAGCGATTGCGACTCGGCCCTGGGCTAAACGAGAAGACTGATGTCGGTCCGGTAATTAATGAAGAGGCCAGCGGCAAGATTCTCGAGTACATCGAGATCGGTCGTCGCAAGGACAAGGCGAAACTGCAGTGCGGTGGCCGGCGCGCCGAAAAAGGCGATTTGAAGCACGGCTTCTTCATCGAGCCGACGGTTTTTTCCGACGTGGATCCACAAATGCGAATCGCGCAGGAAGAAATATTCGGACCGGTAGTCTCGGTAATCGAATGCCGGGATCTTGATGACGCGATCGCGATCACCAATGGCGTGAAATATGGTCTCTCGGCATCGATCTACACGCAAGACACCAACAAGGCGTTTCACGCGATGGAGGACGTACAAACAGGCATTTTTTATGTGAACGCATCAACGATCGGGGCAGAGGTACATTTGCCGTTCGGCGGAACGAAAGCAACAGGCAACGGACACCGCGAAGGCGGCACACAGGTGCTCGATATATTCTCGGAGTGGAAAGCGGTATACGTGGACTACTCTGGAAAGCTTCAACGCGCGCAGATTGATACGGAATAGTCCGTGGTCAGTATTCTGGTTTCTAGTTTTTCTTAATCTGTGTAATCTGCGTCATCTGCGGATGTATGGTCCTCAGATTGTGAAAGCGCTGATTTATCCGCAGATGACGCAGATTACACAGATTAGAGGGAACCAAAAACCATAAACCAGAAACGGTTACAGGCTACCAGGAGAATTATGATTGTTGGTTTACCAAAAGAAGTGAAGGACAACGAGTACCGCGTTGGGCTAGTGCCCGCGGGGGTAAAGGCATTGACCTCCAGTGGCCACAAAGTGCTGGTCGAGACCAGGGCCGGCGACGGGTCCGGAATCACCGACGACGAGTACGTCAGCGCCGGTGGCCAGATGGTTGATTCGGCGACTGAAGTCTGGTCCCGCGGCGACATGATTGTAAAAGTCAAGGAACCAATAGCATCCGAGTACGGGTTTCTTAGAGACGGTCTCATTCTTTTCACTTATCTTCACCTGGCACCCGCCCGCGAATTGACACGGGCGCTGTTGGATGGCGGGGTCACCGGTGTCGCCTACGAAACAATTACCAACGATCAGGGTCACCTGCCTCTTTTAACTCCTATGAGTGAAGTTGCCGGCCGGATGTCGATCCAGGTTGGCGCCACCTATCTCGAAAAGATCAATGGCGGAAGAGGAGTGTTGTTGGGAGGCGTGCCCGGTGTTGCGCCTGGACGAGTGACGATTATTGGCGGCGGAGTAGTGGGTACCAATGCCGCAAAAATTGCGGTCGGTTTCGGCGCTTCCGTAATCATCATCGATAGAGATCTCGAACGGCTTCGTTACCTGGATGATATCTTTGGGAGCCGGATCCGCACTCTGGCGTCAAATCCATACACAATCGCTGAATCGGTTTCGGCGTCAGACCTGGTGATTGGGGCGGTTCTCGTTCCGGGCGCTGCGGCGCCAAAACTCGTAACCCGCGATATGTTACGCGATATGCCTCGTGGAGCGGTGATCGTTGACGTCGCAGTCGATCAAGGGGGTTGCATCGAAACCACCAAACCGACGACTCACAGCCAGCCGACTTATTACGTTGAGAACGTGCTGCATTATGGTGTGACGAACATGCCGGGTGCGGTTCCACGAACGTCTACTTTTGCGCTTACTAACGCGACCCTTCCCTTCGCATTGAACCTGGCAAAGTACGGAGCTGAAGAGGCATTCCGGAGAGATACACACTTAAAGAACGGCGTGAATACGTATAGAGGAAGGGTTACATATCAAGCTGTCGCCGTTGACCAGGGCCTCGAATACACGGGCGTCGAAACTTTACTGTAGCTCTGATAATGATGGTGTAACTGTCCAGTCTGCGCATGGTTCCGTCGTTATCGCACCTCAATGTTGCGCAGACTGGACAGTCTACGCTACGTCTACATCAGTGCCATGACAACTCCAGCGCTGTTTCATTCTTCGGAGTGACCGATCCGTTCTCGAGCCTCACTTCCCAGGTCGCATCGTGGCTCCCTTTGGAATCCTCGTAGCTGAAGTCAACCGCAATAGGCGAACCCTTCTGATCCCCTGACATGGCTCGCCAGCCGCGAATATCGATCACCTCCCCATTCTTCTTTCGATGATAGACGGTCGTATAAAGATATTGCTGTACTGTGAAGTTCTCTTTGCGTGAGTTGCTCTCCTTAACCAGCCTGATCGCTTTTTCCCCATCAGTTTGAAGAGCTTCTCCAATGAGCACCACCGCGTCCACCACCACAATCAGAACCGGAACCAGAATGAATACGAGAAGCGGCCATCTGATGCGTTTTCGGACCATCGTTCTTTACGATTAATGTTTTACGGTTGGGATGGTTGAACCACATTTCGGGCAAGCTTCAGCAAGTCCATCGATCGACACTCTGAACCCGCAGTCGGGGCACGGCCGCTGATTGATGCGCTTCTCAATCAAAGCGTACGCAAAAAGGGCCGCGCTCACCAACACTATCACCAGGATTGCCAGCATTTTTTAGGGCCTTTAACTGCGTCCTCGCATGAATTTTTGCCCGGCGGAATAGTTGAAGAAGGCAGCCAGGAAAAAAATCAACGCTGACCCCGCAGTAACAACTAAAAGTGACGACCGGCCGGACTGATAAGCGTCAACACTGAGATACACGAAAATAAATGCCAGGAGGACGCAAACAACTGCATTCCGGTGATACGCGTAACCCGTGCGTTGCGAGGCAGTCCGATTGCGTCGAATAAGCTCATTCAGTGCTCGGACTTCGTCTTCACAAGATCCGGAGCAGGCCACACCATTGCCGACATCAGCCGTACAGGCGTGGCATAAAGCCTTGTTGCAATTCTTACAGATCGCAACCGCATCGGCATCCTCGTGGTTAAAACATCTCATAGGATCGCGAGCAGATTTAGCTCAGTTGAACATCGATTGAGCGAGTGCTTAGATCCTCTAGGCTACTTCGGCTCTTGCCATTCGAAGGTTGTCATTGAGTTGAGCATCTCGACGCACTCGCCAGATCTTGCTGTCGAGATAATAGTGGGTGAACGCGCCTCCCCAGATAAACGCCATCCAAAAGCTGTCTGGTTTGACGATAGTATAGTGTGGGATGTGATATAGGGCCCCAAAGACCAACGCAAATCCGATATAGCTCCAAACGCTCTTGCTGATCCGCGACGCGGCGCCATAATTCTTCGAATCCGCACGGCCATATTTGTTTCGGTTATGAAACCAGATGATCCGGTGATACTGAATATTGTGGTAAATGGTAAGCGTCGCTACCGCAGCCAACGCAGCGGCCGAAGGCGGCTGTACCGGCTCAAGCATCCTGAGCACAATCCAATGCATTGGCACGGCCGCACTGAGTAAAAGCAGCTTGGGAACATTCACCGCCTGTCTCAAAAAGAATTTCTGCAGTTGCCGGCCGAGAAAAAGGAATGAGGAAACGACGAACGCCGAAAACACAAGCGTCTCAAACCACCAGATCGATTCCGACTGTGGAGAGAGACCAATACCCCCGAGCCGTTCCTGGGCGGCATAGCTGTGCGTCAAGAATCTCACGAACGGATATGTCATACCCAGCAGGATGAACGCGCGATCGATCAGATTGTCCATCTCCGCCAGATCGTTATTCTTTTTCTTGTAAAGAATCATGAAGCCGTAGTGCTGCTTGACCAGATGATAGTAGGCCCACAATGATGCGAAGAAGAAAAACACCGGTCCCCAGGCCTCGGTTCCGAACAGCCGGGCTTGACCCGCAAGGACCATCGCCGGGCCAAGAAGGAACAGCCCCAGAGTCCCATAATACAATTTGGCCCGTTTGCGTCTCTCTTCATTGTCGGCGTAGGTTCTTGAGATCGTACCGAATACGTGTGGGCCATCGAATCCCAGGGCCCATATCCAGGTAACAATCATCACCGACAGCCCGATCCGTACCAGTATCAGGTTTGCGACAAGAAAGGCGTAGCTTGTGATGACGCTCCCAATAAACCAGATCAGGTCGTCCCTCTTGTTGATGATCCATCCAAGGGAAATCAATTGCTGCTGGTCCTTGTCTACAGCAACCGCTGTCGCCATAGCATTATCTCCTTTGCATTTCCCACGTGATACGATCGCCAAATAACTACAACAGCACAAAAGGACTAAGAGTGCCGAATAAAACTGTATGTTGAACAGGCATACTAATTAGAAAAGTCGTATCCTTCAAGCGCCGGATGTTGAGTTCGTCAACGCCGGCTTTCTCAAAAAAACCTCCTTCAATATCTTAAAGTTCGAATCATTGCCTCGTTTTCAAGAACCAAAAACATGTAAATTCCACCTACGGCGAGACTATGTGAAAAAGACGTTCGTAGTTCGGCCTTCAGGCGGAAGTTGGTAATTTTCGCGAAAAATCACGATACGAACTTCCGCCTGAAAGCCGAACTACGAACTCTTCACGCAATCTCTGCGTAGGTGGGATTTGGGAATCGCTTCTATCTCACTCCATCACCCTCGCGTCGTAGCTGCGGAAATACTCTCGCAACTTTGCCAAGAAGGTACTCACCATAAGTTCCACTGAACTCGTGAACGCTGGCGTGGTCCCATCGCTCATCTCTGTCGTCATTAACTCTCGAGCCCAGCTCAATCGGTTGAACCTCTGAGTTGAAATTCGGATCGAAAAAGAATGGAAAAGACAATCGGTCGTGATTGATCGGACTCTTTACGCGGTGCGGCGTTGACCGGTAAATGCCACCGGTCATCCGGTCCAGCATATCGCCAATATTGCAAACAAAAGATCCCGGCACCGGCATCGCTTCAACCCACCCCGTCCTGGATTTCACTTCCAGACCACCCGTTTCGTCCTGTTTCAGAATAGTCAGTAGTCCATAATCCGTATGTTCACCAACACCCCAGCTGCGCGATTCACGCTCAGCCTGCGTTGCGGCGGGATAGTGAAAGATGCGAAACAGAATGAGCGGCGCACCGGTGTAGCGGTCAGCAAAATAAGACCTTTCAAGTCCAAGACTGAGTGCGATCCCTTCAGTAAGCGCGTGGCCCAGTTTTGTCATTGCCTCGAGGTACTCGAGAACTGTCTCGCGAAACAGGGGATTGCCTGCTGGGAACAAGTTTGGCCCGTGCATCGGCGCGCCGGACCTCACGAGCGGATGATCAGAAGATAACTCCTGACCAAAATATAGACCTTCTTTGAGATCGGGTTTTCCGGAAGTGAGCTCGCCGCCAATTGGGAAATACCCGCGCCACGCCTTCCCTCCTTTAGACATGTCAATCGAGAGCTTGACATCAGCGGGTAGACTGAAGAAGTCCCGACTGAGATCTTCGAGCTGGCTCTGGAGGGCTTCGCTCACGCCGTGTCCGGTGATGTAAAAGAACCCCGCCCTGCGGCAGGCTAGCGCGATTTGGTCAGCAGTTTTCGTCGCGTCGCCACTGCGGGTCACCAATGCGGAGACATCGATAATAGGTAGCGATGAGAAGTCGCCCGACATCTATGTGTCAAGCGTACAATCCCGACATAGCTTTGTCATCCTGAGTGGCGCAGGTTCGAACTCATAGTCGCCACAATATATCGCCTATCTGATGTTCTTACAGTTTTGTCGGTTCAGCGGTGATGTCCGACAAGATTGTCGGACAATTGGGATCGGGGTTAATCGACGATTATCCTTACTTGGTGCCTCCGTTTGTCGTTTGATTTATTGATTTCTTTCCTGTTGTCTTAATGGTCTTCCTGGTCCGTGCGCGAGCTCGCGGAGGTCGAGGATCATCCGGTGCCTCAACTTGAGCAACATCGATTGGCAACGAAAGCAGCATCGTGACGATTTCGTCCTCCGCCTGCAGCCAATCGCTTATTTCGTTTCCAAAATCGTGGCCTCGATTCTCGTAAAGTTCATAGGCGCGTCTGGCAATCAATTCACGGACCTCGTTCGGAGCAGGTGTCTGAACGTTGGTCAGCTGATCGTGAAATTTCGTAATCATCATCTCGTTGATTTGCGTTGACATGCACCATCTCCCTTCTTAGTTAAAATCCGGTCCCTCTCCCGATGCAACGAGGCAACGGCCGTGCCGTACCGAGAGCCGGGGGAGAATGAGTGAAACACCGCAAAATATTGGGTTTATTCACACGTTGGCGGCTCACGGGAAGAAACGGGCAAGAGAAGAAACCTACAAATTTGTAATTCGCTTTTAACGATCTTACAAGATTGTAGGATTAGATGTATTTTGGCACAGATGCGAGAAAGTGCTGCGGGCGGTTTAGACGTAACACGAAAGGCGCACAAGATTGAATCCTTGTGCGCCTTCGAGAATCCAAACAAGTTTTAGTTGCACAGATCTACAGCCAAGTTTAGAAAGAACCTTCATCCGCCGAGGGTCCATAGATTGACGGCACCGCTATGTCGTTGAGGCGAAGATAAACGCCGAGTTGAGCCCGGTGATGAACGTTGTGGTTCATAACAAAAGTTCTAAGCGCCGCCACGCGAGGCATCGCAAGAACCGTTTCGCCCGCCTTCAAGAGTGTCCAAGTCTTAAGCAGGTCCTCATCGGTCGCGCGGGCAAGTGCTGCTCGAGTACCCGCAATACTCTTATCGAATCTTGAAAGGAGATCCTCCACTGATTTCGCGGGCTCACTGGGGGACCGAGGCTCGCCCTTGGGCGCAAGATCGAACGAATCGGACTCGAACATCATTCCGCCCCAACCCGGAAGTGTGGCAAGGTGTGTTGCAAGAGCGACCATGGAAAACGATTTCTGATGGGGCTTCCAATCGAACTTGTCCTCGGGAACTCGCTCGAGGGTCTTTCGAGTATTTGCCATTTCGTGATCGAACTCGGGTAGCAATGATTGATTTAGAGGCATTGTTTTCTCCTGCGAATAGGGGTTAATGGCCTAGTAACGAACCAGCTGTAAGATTCCAGCCGCGACATCGTCAACCTGCGGCAATATCTCATCTTCAAGATCTGGGCTATACGCTACGAACGTATCGAGTGCGGCTACTCTTTTGACCGGGCCGTCCAAATCTTCGAACAGCTCATCAGCAATGCGCGCAGCAATCTCAGCTCCGTAGCCCCACGACTCCGCGTCCTCATAGACAACCAGGACCTTTCCGGTCTTTTGCACCGTACGGGTGATCGCTTCCCAATCGTAGGGGCTCAGGCTACGGAGGTCGATCACCTCTGCGCTGATCCCGTGTTCTTCCTGAACCTTGTTTGCGGCAACCACGGACCGAAAAACGGTCGCGCCGTAAGTGACAATTGAAACGTCAGACCCCTCGCGCGCCACTCTCGCTTTTCCAAACGGGATCATGTAGTCGGGGCCGGGATACACACCTTTGTTATGGGTCTGTCTATAAAGGTGCTTGTGTTCCAAAAACATCACCGGGTCATCGCAGCGAATCGCCGTACGAAGCAGACCGTTTGCATCCAACGCATTGGAGGGCATCACCACGCGCAAGCCGGGAGTGTGAGTGAACAACACCTCGCTGCACTGACTATGACAAATCGCGCCGCCTTTCAGATAACCGCCTATTGCCACCCGGATAACCATTGGGCATTTGAAGGCATTGTTTGATCGCCACCGCATCAACGGGACTTCGTTTCTCAGTTGATGATATGCAGGCCAGATATAGTCAAAAAACTGGATCTCAGGGATCGGTTTCAACCCACGCACCGCCAGCCCGAAAGCGCGACCCACAATATTGGCCTCAGCAAGGGGCGTGTTGAACACTCGGGCATTGCCGAACCGGCGCTGGAGGTTGAACGTAACTTTGAATACCCCGCCCTTTCCCTTCACGTCCTCAAGGTGCTGTTCTCTGCTGCAGTCCGCGACGTCCTCGCCAAAGACCAATATTCGCTCGTCGCGAGCCATCTCATCGTGAAGACAGGCGTTGATCAGATCGAGCATCGTCTTCGGAGCCCGTGCGTCCTGCTCGTCAGAGCTGGTCGATGTGGCGCTTTCGGATTTATCGAATTCCTTTGACGTAGGATCGACGTCGGGCGAGTAAACGTATCGAACTGCTGTCTCCTTAGCCGGTTTTGGCGCAGCCAGCGCTTCGTCGGCAGCCCGGTTTACCTCATCGTCTACTTCCTGGGAAATCCTGTTGATTTCGTCCTCGGTTGCAAGCCCCTCTGATATCAGAAACTTCGGGAAAGAATGGACCGGGTCTCGTCGAGTCTCCTCATCCAGCTCTTCGGCGCACCTGTATTGTTTTTCGTCGTCGGATTGAGAGTGCGAATAAGGACGAATTACACGAGCGTGAACCAGGGCAGGGCCTTTTCTTGACCGGCAGTAGTCTACTGCTCGGACCAACGTTTCATAGCTCGCAATTGGGTCGCATCCGTCCACTTCCTGAATAAACAGATCCGGGAATCCCGTCAGGAGCTTCGAGATGCTGCCGCCGGCGGTTTGAACCTCAACCGGAACCGAAATCGCATAACCGTTGTCTTCGATCAAATAAAGCACCGGAAGCTTCAGATTACAGGCGGTATTCAGCGATTCAAAAAACTCTCCTTCACTCGTAGTCCCGTCTCCCGCCGATACGTAGACGACGCCGTCCGGCTGGTAGCTCGTGATGAGCTTCGCTGGGTCTTCGCTCATCAATTCCGCGCGGGAGGCTGCCTCCGCACACCCAACTGCTTGCAGGAATTGAGTGCCGGTTGGAGATGATCGCGAAACGATATTCAGCTGTTTGCTTCCCCAGTGACTTGGCATCTGGCGTCCCCCACTTGCTGGATCATCAGCAGCGCCCACCGCCTGCAAAAGCATTTCGGTCGCTGATACTCCAAGAGCGAGACACAGGGCACGGTCACGGTAGTACGGAATGAACCAGTCATACGCGGGCTTGAGAGAGAGAGCAGCCGCGACGAGCACCGCTTCGTGACCAGCTCCCGAGATCTGAAAGAAGATTTTGTTCTGCGCCTTGAGTTGCAGCTCTTTATCGTCGATCCGGCGCGACATGTACATCAAGCGATAGATCTTGAGCATGGTCTCGCGATCGAGGCCGTGATGTTTTTCGATCTTCGGTTGACTGGCCATCAATAACCCTCCGCTGATGGGCGATTCGGATTTTGAATGTGCAATAATCTGCACTCTGAAATCTGCAATTGCGAAATTTGCAATTTCCGATTGCCGATTTCCGATTGGCATTTTGCGACAGGACATAGCGAACTAACATCAATCGACAATCGCAAAGCGGCAATCACAAATCGGCAATCACCATTCGCAATCCTCACGCTGTCGTTGCTGATGCTGGCTTGTACTCTACAAGGTAACCCGCGATCGCCGAGGCGGCCACCGTGTAGGGCGACGCAAGATACATCTGACCGGGACCGCTGCGACCAGGGAAGTTTCGATTTTGAGCGCTCACAACCACCTGCGTCTTCAAGGTGCTCACGCCAGGACCGGCATTTATACAGGCGCCGCAGCTCGGCTCTATGATCTGAGCTCCTACTTCTCGTAACACGTCCATGTATCCGCGCTCCTCGCAATATCTCCTGACCTCCACCGAGCCGAACTGAATAAAGCACTGCACATCCTTGTGAACTCGTTGCCCTCGAGCCAACGCCTCGCGAAAGACTCGCACGTACATATCGAGATCTTCTTTCTTTCCCGCAGTGCATGATCCCCCATATGCGATGTCTATCTTAACCGGCTCAACCAACTCGTCTACATACATTCCGTTTCCGGGATCGCCCGGCGTGGCAATCATTGGGCGAAGGTCGCTGGCGTTAATGTCAATCGTCAACGCATACTCGGCGTCATCATCACTGGTCATCCCTGCGCACATCGCCTCGGCTTCGGCGCGGGTTTCGCCGCGTCCGACGAGAAACTCGACAGTCTTTTGATCGGCAGCAACGATGCCGGTAAACGCGCCGACTTCCGCCGCCATGTTGGTCATTGTAGCTCGCTCATCGATGTTCAGATCGGCAACTGCTTCGCCAGTGTATTCGACGATCTTGCCTATGGCATCGCCGTTTCGCACGAAGTCAGTTCGCAGAATCGCAAGCATAAAGTCTTTTGCGGTGATGTTGTCCGGCTTGCGTCCCGATACTCTTACTCGGACTTGCTCAGGAACTCGCACGCGAACATCTTTGGTTATCCAGGAATTGAATATGTCTGTCGTGCCGACGCCAAATGCGATCGCTCCGACTGCGCCCGCGTGCGGCGTATGCGAATCGGACCCGATTATGATCTGGCCCGGCAACGCATAATCCTGGAGCATTACGCTGTGACAGATGCCTTCGGAGCCGCGCCGGTCGAGCTGCGCACCGTGCAAACGGATGCCTTGCTTCTTTGCAAAGGATTCCTGCTTTCGAATCAACTCGTGAGCAAGGTCGAGCAGGCCCATCGCCTTCCGTTCGGCCGGCATAACATCGTCCAGGAAAGTCAGATGATCCTGGAAGAAATAAACCGAGGACGGATCATTGATCGGCTCGGCCCCAACCTGCTTTTCATAGAAAATTGAGGCCATCGGTGTCACATATTCGTGACTAAAGCGAATGTCGGTGCGAACGAAGCCCGCGTCGCCGGGCTTGACCGCTTCAACTCCCACCTGGTCTTTCGCTAGATCGGTAACAAAGTGTCTGGCGAAGATCTTTTCCGCCAGGGTCATCGGACGTCGGGAAGTATTAATCGCCGGAATCGAAACTTTTCCCTGGAGCCTGGCAACATTAAACGGGAACAATCCGCCGTACTCGATAATCTGGCGCGTTATTTCGTCTTCGCCGGCAGTGAACTCTTCAAGCGGTATCTCCTCGCCCATCGCCACCCGTGGGATCAGTTCAAAATTCGTTGAGGTCAGCAACCCGAGGTTCTGGCAATTCTGCTTATAAATGCGTTCATGGTTTTCGGCGATAACCAGTCGCAGCCCGGCGGCAATCTCAGCGTACGGAGACGCTTCGCGGCTTGAACCTTTGCCCCGACGTTTGCCGGATACGGATGCGACGAAACCGCCGTTCTTGACGTCGTTCCGCTTTACCGGGAACTGGTCGCCACATTTCAGCCCCAAATAGATGAATTCACCAAGCGTTTCATCGAAGTAATAGCAAATGTAAGCAGGTGTCATCTCGTCAGTCGAGATGTCGTTGCGCAGCGCGGGAATGTGTTCCGGATCGAGGTCTTTTCCTTCAATCTGTGCTCTTAAGATCGCGGGGTCTTCGGTTAGAAAGAGGATGCGTCCCTGGAATTGAACCCTTGAACTCCGTTTTTCAACCTTTCGCTTCAACAAGCCTTCGATCATTCAGTACTCCCTTGATGAGATAGTAGGGCCGCAATGTCAGGCGTCGCCAGGAGAATTCAGGTACAGCAATAAGAACTTCAGGTGACGCCTTTTAAAAGGTTATTTTAACTCCGCGGGTGGAGTTTTTACAAAAATGAAGGAGGGGGTTGAAGATTCGGATTCAGATTCGGATTCAGATTTCAGAATTTCAGATTGCAGATTCCAGAATTGCAGATTGCAGATTCCAGAATTGCAGATTGCAGAATTTCAGATTGCAGATTGCAGAATTTCAGATTGCAGA
>Ga0126384_10001815_pt1 | contig 12799 bp, 15 predicted proteins | sample PanSoiMetPlot_36_FD_92543 | JGI IMG/M metagenome (GOLD analysis project Ga0126384, IMG submission 92543) | Tropical forest soil microbial communities from Panama - MetaG Plot_36 | ecosystem: Environmental > Terrestrial > Soil > Tropical forest > Bulk soil | place: Panama | collected 2016-02-17 | reverse complement strand
TGGAAGGCTCTTGTCCAACGAAGTTTTTGAGAAATTTGTTTTGCAGAAGGTGACGTAAACACGGCCAGTTGTAACACCCAGCAGGGTGAAACTTGCCGGCTCCGAAGGCAAACCTCAGACTATGCAAATTTCCCGCTTAAAGCTCGGCATACTCAAGCGTGGAGTTATAATCTGAGCCGATTGACTTCTGGATACGTGGGGTGATCCATGGATCTCTATTCACATTACGACGGCGCGCATAACCATCCTGTCAACCGCGCGCTGCACATGATCGCGATCCCAGTAGGTTTTTCCTCAATCATTGTGGTCTGGTTCCACTGGATCATTGGGCTGCTGCTGATCCCGGCGGCGTTTGCGTTGGCATGGCTGGGACACTTGATCGAAGGGAACAAGCCTGCATTCATGACTAACCCCGTGAACGTGTTTGTGGCTCCGGTGTGGCTGGTCAAAAAAATATTTGGACGCGGACAGCAGAAATCGGCTACGTCGGCCCAACGACTGTAGGAGTCGCTGAAATCAGTCGTCCCTCTGGGACTTACGTCGCTTAACCGCCTGTCCCCCGCACTGCAGCGTGGGGCTATTATCGCGACGCCCCCGTGCGGGGCTGAGTCATTGCAACTGTCTTCCCAGCTTGCGCCCTGCCCCTAATCTAAAATTCTTTCATACCAACCGGTCGGTTTGCACGTTTCGTTCAACTCGCCTGTCTGTGCTTTAATAAAAAGTTCTGCTCGAGCGCTGACGCCGCCGTCTGATTGCGGCAGGCGTGAGCGTCCCCCAAGGAAGATTCGGAGGCTTCTTGGATTTCCAACTGAACGACGAGCAACTACAGCTGAAAAAGAGCGTGCGCGAGTACGCCGAGCGCGAAATTGCGCCCAACGTGATGAAGTGGGATGAAGCCGGCGAATTCCCGATGAACACAATTAAAGAACTCGGCAGGATGGGGTTGCTGGGAGTGATTTTTCCCACTGAGTACGGTGGCGCTGGCATGGGTTATGTGGAATACGTGACTGCGATTGACGAACTCTCGCGAGTGGACGGTTCGGTGGGCATCATCGTGGCGGCGCACACGTCGCTGTGCTCGAATCATATTTATCTGGCGGGAAACGAAGAACAGAAGAAAAAGTACATTCCGAAGCTGGCAACTGGCGAATACATCGGGGCCTGGGGATTAACGGAGCCGTCGTCGGGATCGGACGCCGGGAGTGCGCGCATGACGGCCGTGCGCAAGGGCAAAACGTGGGTTCTGAACGGGACCAAGACTTTCATCACCAATGGGCACTATGCCGATGTGGTCGTCGTAATTGCGGTTACCGACCGCGCCGCGCACACGCACGGTCTCTCGGCCTTCATCGTGGAGAAGGGCACCAAGGGTTTCCGTCCCGGCAAGAAAGAAAACAAGCTCGGTTTACGCGCCAGCGATACTGCCGAGCTGGTCTTTGAAGACTGCGCAATTCCTGCGGAAAACTTAGTGGGCAAGGAAGGAGATGGCTTCATCGATGCGATGCAGGTGCTGGACGGGGGACGTATCTCGATCGCGGCGCTGTCGTTGGGCATGGCGCAAGGAGCGTATGAGGCAGCGCTGAACTATTCCAAACAGCGCAAGCAGTTCGGAAAACCGATCAGCGATTTCCAGGCAATCCAGTGGAAACTGGCCGACATGGCCACCGAGATCGATGCGGCCCGGCTGCTGACTATGCGTGCGGCGTCGATGAAAGACGCCGGAATGAAGACGACTCTGGAATCGTCGATGGCGAAGTTGTATGCCAGTGAAGTAGCCGTACGCTGCGCGAATGAGAGCGTGCAGATTCACGGTGGATATGGCTTTACCAAAGACTATCCGGCCGAGAAGTTCTATCGCGACGTGAAGCTGTGCACGATCGGCGAGGGCACTAGCGAGATTCAGCGGTTGGTGATTGCAAGGCAGTTGCTCAAGGATTAGGCTCGGGTTCCAATGCTTTGACCTGCAACCGCTTGCCCTAAGGTTTTCATTGTCTTGCGTCAGGACGAAAGTTCACCCAGTGCTCGCCTCTGCTTTACACTGAAAGTTTGAATCACGACCTACAGCAATGGGTAGAGCGGCTGCGCATTGGCGATGCCCGGGCTCTGGCGCGTGCGATCAGCACGGTAGAAAACCGTGAGCCCGGGTCGTCGGAGCTGCTGAAAGCCCTCTTTCCTAACACGGGTCACGCCCGAATTCTCGGTCTAACCGGGGCTCCTGGTGCCGGGAAGAGCACTCTGGTCGACCAGCTTGCCAAGCACTATCGCGGGCAGAACCAGACGGTCGGTATCATTGCGGTCGATCCCACCAGCCCGTACAGCGGCGGAGCGATTCTTGGCGATCGCATTCGCATGCAGGATCACTTCGCCGATCCCGGGATCTACATCCGCAGCATGGCAACCCGAGGCTCGCTAGGCGGGCTGGCTCGGGCCACGGCTGATGTCACAACTGTGCTCGATGCTTCCGGACGTGATTTGATCATGATCGAGACAGTGGGCGTGGGCCAGGATGAAGTGGATATCGTGCGCCTCGCCGATATCACGGTCGTGATTCTGGTTCCCGGCATGGGCGACGATGTGCAGACCATCAAGGCCGGCATCATGGAGATAGCCGATATCTTCGTGATTAACAAGTGTGATCGCGAGGGAGCGGAGCGGGTGGAACGGGAAATTCGCGCCATGCAGTCGCTGGCGGTGCGGAGCGACAATTGGACTCCGCCGATCGTGAAGACGGTCGCCAGCGAGGGTAAGGGTATTGCTGAGTTGGCAGCGGCGATCGGCCAATATGAATCCTATTTGAAAAAGGAGGGCCTTCTGTTCAAGCGCAATGTCGAGAATTGGCGTGAGCGGTTGTTGGAGATGTTGCGCGACGCCATGCTGGAAAGGGCACGCACGGAAATGAGTGATGGAGACATGGGCCGCTACGCGGCAGAGATAGCCGAGCACAAGCGCGATCCGTACACGTTGGTTGAGGAAATTGTAGGCAAAGTGGCGGGAAATACCTAGAAACAGAGCCTGTCATGAGCGAAGTCGAAGGATGCCCCTAGCTGCCGGGGGAGCGAAGATCCGCTACTGTCGTCCACGCAGTACAGATCTGCACAGCATGGCGAACTCTGCTCGGACGTGAATAGGCATCGAGATAATTTCATGTTTAGCATTGATCATCTCGGTATTGCGGTGAAGTCACTGGCGTCCGCCAAGGGGATCTACGAGAAGCTCGGCTTGACCGTCTCGCCGGAAGAGACCGTCGAGAGCGAGCAGGTGCGCCTGGTCATGGTTCCCGTGGGCGAGAGCCGCTTGGAACTGCTGGAGCCTACTTCAGAAAATTCGGCCATCGCCAAGTTTCTCGCCAAGCGAGGAGAAGGATTGCACCACGTTTCTTTACGTGTCCCTGACCTGGTTGCTGCAGTGGAGCGCCTGAAGAACGACGGGGTACGGCTGGTTTCCGACGAGATCAAAATCGGCGCGGGGGGACACAAATATGTGTTCGTGCATCCATCCAGTGCTGGCGGGGTCCTGCTGGAGTTGGTCGAAGCCGCTCATTGATTCAACGCGAGCGGTAGTACGGGCAGTCTTCACGTATACGCGCATCTCCTGAATGCCATGCTCATTCTGGGAGTGGACACATCGGGCATGCACGGCAGCGTCGCACTGGCGCAGTGTGAAGGCGGAAAGTGCTTGGTTGTGGAGGTGGTCCCGCTGACCGGAGGGACATTTTCCGCCCAACTGCTTCCAGAGATTGCAGCCCTGCTTCGTAAGCACGAGTACTCGAAGCAGGACATCGACGGCTTCGCGGTGGCTTCCGGGCCCGGGTCGTTTACCGGATTGCGCGTGGGTTTGGCGGCGATCAAGGGATTGGCGGAAGTGCTGCATAAGCCGATTGCGGCCGTATCCCTGTTGGAGGTGTTGGCTCTGGAGTCGGGGATTCAAGGCAGGCTGACCACGCTGCTCGATGCTGGGCGCAACGAGGTTTATGTCGGGACCTATGAGGTATCGAATGGCGTCGCAGTCCGAATAGAAGAGAAACTGTTGTCCCGAGTCCAGTGCATGGAAGAGGTTTCGAGAAAGACAGTGGTCACATTTGACCCGCAAATTGCACCAGAGGCGCGGAGTACCGGGGCGTCCGTGATCGAGGTAAAGGCAATCCGCAGTGATGCCATCGCGCGGCTTGGGTGGAAGAAGATCCAGTCGGGCGATACGATTTCGACGGACGAATTGGAAGCAAACTACATCCGGCGCTCCGATGCAGAAATACTCGCGAAGCCCGTCCGTTGAGGCCCCTACCACGGCTGAGACTAACCACGTACAGATCCGCCACGCTACCCCCGATGATTTGCCGGGAGTCCTTTCGCTTGAGCAGAGTACACCTGCGGCCGCACATTGGAGCGGAGCGCAATATCGAAGGATCTTCCACCACGCCACTCCAAGTCGAACAATGCTGGTCGCCGAAGAAGGTGGTGTAGTGCTCGGATTCGTAGCGGCTCGCCGGATCGAACTGGAATGGGAAATCGAGAACATCGCCGTAGCGGCAGAAAAGCAGCGGCGCGGTTTGGGAAGATCTTTGGTTGGGGAACTATCGAGGTGCGCTCGGCTGGCGCATGCCACCTCCTTGCTCTTGGAAGTTCGCGAATCCAATGTCGCCGCACGCGGGCTGTATGAGAAATTAGGCTTCGTTTCGGAGGGGCGCCGCAAGAATTACTATCGCGCTCCCAAAGAGGACGCAGTCCTATACCGGCTACGCCTAGCATAGGTATCGGCTTGCCAAAGGCTCTTGCGGGTTACAGGTGGCTGCTCGATTGCGGGGCTCCACCATTTCATAAGTGGGAACCCGTTCCACCGTGCAGGGTACCCGTAATTGCTTCACTTCTTGTGCACTTGTGTCACATTCCAGGTGACCAGCAGTTACTGTGAAAAATGGAAAATACGGTTGAAGCAGGGTGGGGGCTGTGGTACGTTTGGGGAGCTGTAACCTGATTGCAACATCCTGGGTAGGAGGTCTGCTGGATGCTCACCCCGAAGGACCAGCTCCTGGCCAGCCACGAAGAGTTCCGCCGTCTGGCTCAGGAGCACATGCAGTACGCACAACGTCTTGATTCACTCACCCAGAAACGATTTCTAACCGACGACGAGAAGCTGGAAGAAGTTCGGCTGAAAAAGCTGAAACTGCGGCTCAAAGACCAGATGGAGCACATTGAGCGGCAGTACCGGCAAGAGCACCATCACCAGGTCGCTTAGACCTTAATTCTCAAAATGAGTGCGGCAGCTGGCCGCTCAGGTTAAATCTATCCTACACGAGGCGCATGTAAGCGCCTTTTTTATTAGTACTTAGCTCGCAAACAACCGGCGGCGGCTGCTCTATAATCGTAAACACACCCATGGTCCGCGACGGGTACTACTACGCTGCGTTGTTGCTGGTTGCAGCGGTGTTGGTCGGCACCTTGACTGCTCCCGCGTGGAGCATACCTTGTCTATTGCTGGCTGCCTTTTTTCTGTGGTTTTTCCGGGATCCGGATCGCGTGATTCCCGACATCGAAGGGGCAATTGTCTCTCCCGCAGACGGCAAGGTCACCGACATAGCCGATATCGGACTCGATGGAAGGACATGGACTCGCATCAGCATCTTCTTGAACGTGTTTGATGTGCACGTAAATCGCTCGCCGATCGCCGGCACGATTCGAGAAGTGCGTTATCAATCAGGTAAGTTCCTGAACGCGATGAACGAGGCCTGCGCTGACAGTAACGAGCAGAACGTCGTTATAGTCGAAGGGGATGGCCAAACCATCATTTTCAAACAAATTGCTGGCCTTTTAGCTCGGCGGATCGTATTTAACAAGAAGGTGGGTGATCACGTCGCTCAAGGAGAGCGGGTTGGGCTGATAAAGTTTGGGTCCCGGACCGACATTCTTTTCGACCCAACAGCACGGCTAAACGTGGCCAAAGGGGATCATGTGCGGGGCGGAGCCAGCATCTTGGCTTACCTGCAACCCAGGAGTGAGCATCTGACCGGCGTAGGTGGACGCTCACGGGAAGGAGCACGCTGATGGATGACTTGGAGCCGCAAGTTCCTCGGCGCCGTAAAGAGGACCAGCGACCACGCAAGCAGCGCAAAGGCATGTATATCCTGCCGTCACTGTTTACGACGGGGAACATTGCTGCCGGCTACTATGCCATCCTGCAAATCATGCACGCATCGCTGGCAGAGCCATGGCATTTGGACAATGCTGCCAAAGCGATTGGGTTTGCAGTCTTGTTTGACGGGTTAGATGGCCGTATTGCGCGGATGACGCATACGAGCAGCGACTTCGGTCGCGAACTGGATTCGCTCGCCGATGTGATCACTTTCGGGGTTGCTCCCGCACTGTTGGCCTGGATGTGGGGCTTTCATCTGCTCCCAATGGGCAGCAATCCTCAACTGCACACCAAGATTATCCAGTTTGGGGCGATCGTCAGCTTCTTGTTTCTGATTGCGGGAGCGAGCCGATTGGCGCGATTCAACATTCAGGTAAATCCGCAGCCGTCGAATCCTGGTCGGCCTGGAAAGAAGTATTTCGTGGGTATGCCCATTCCCGCTGGTGCCGGTGTCATTGCCGCAGTGGTGCATTTCTCTGAAGGACAGCCTGTTACCTCCGCCGTGACGGCGATCACCTGGGTCCTGATGGTGATAGCTGTCGGCTACCTCATGGTGAGCACCTGGCGCTTCTACAGCTTCAAGGACCTGGATTTTCGCAGCCGCCAACCGTTTCGCCTGATTATTCTTTTCGGTGGACTGTTTGCGCTGATCTGGTTTTTCTCGCAACAGATGTTGTTTTCGCTGGCGTTGTTGTACATGGCGTCAGGTGTATTCTGGAGACTGCAATGGATCTTCCGGCGGCGGGACGCGCCTCCACCTCCAACCTATAAGGAAGCCTCGCAGACTTGATGGGAACTCCTCCAAAATCGGGCTCTGCCCGCCAGGCGGAATCTGCAAACTCCGCGAATTTCTACAGAGTTGCGATCGTGGGGGCAGGCTCGCTTAAGGGAAAAGAGATTGCGGAACTGCTCAACGACCGCAATTTTCCGGCCGTGGATATAAAGCTCCTGGATGATGATGAAGCCCTTGGGCAGTTGGAGGCCATGGGGAATGAAGTAACTTTCATTCAGAGCGTACGGGCCGAGCAGTTTGAACGGGTTGATTTCACCTTTTTTGCTTCCGATCAGGAGTGCACGCGGAAGAATTGGACCATCGCACAGCGCGCGGGCAGCGCCATTGTTGATCTCTCTTATGCTCTAGAGGATGAACCTACGGCTGCGCTGCGATCGCTGTGGATTGAGCGGGAGCGGGGTCTTACCCAACAATTAGAACTTCAGCCTGGCCCAGTTGTGGTAGCACATCCTGCCGCGGTGGTCCTGGCCCTGCTTGTGCTGCGGGCGCGCAAGGCGGGAAAGATTCGACGTGTCGTGACCACGATTTTTGAGCCTGCTTCCGAACACGGCCAGCGCGGGATGGACGAACTCCACCAGCAGACGGTTAATCTGTTGTCCTTTCAGCAATTGCCGAAGGCTGTGTTTGATGCGCAAGTCGCCTTTAACATGATCACCCGTTATGGAAACGCCTCGACGCCGACCCTGGAGACGATCGAGCATCGCGTCTTGAAGCACTATGCTCGCATCGCGGGGAAAGATGCGCCGCAACCCGCGCTGATGATGGTGCAAGCCCCCATTTTTCACGGACACGGTTTTTCCCTCTTTCTCGAAATGGAGCAGTCGCTTGCCATGGGAGATTTGTCGCAGTCCCTTGCCGGCGAGCACGTCACCATTACTCGCATGGCTGAAGAGTCTCCCAGTAACGTGAACGCCGCCGGGCAGAGTGAGATTCTGCTCTCCATTGGCCGCGATGCCAATCACGAGAATGGCTTTTGGCTTTGGGCCGCTGCCGATAACCTTCGTATAGCGGCTTCCACGGCCGTCGAATGCGCGGAGGACATGGCCGCTACGCGTCCCCGGGGAAAGATTCAATGAAGGTGCTTGCTCTCTTGGCATCGGTGCTGCTCTTGTCGTCGGCGGGATGCGGTTATCACACCTCCGGTCACGCGACTCAACAAGCGCCCAATATCAAAACAATTGCTGTTCCCTCGTTTGTGAACGTGACCAGGACGTACCGCATCGAGCAGATATTTACCGCCGCGGTGGTGCGGGAACTCTTGACGCGAACCCACTACGCCGTCGTCAATAATGAGGACCAACCAGCAGATGCCACGCTGCGCGGAATAATCCTGAGCACATCGAGTGTGCCCTCAACCTATGATTCCAGAACCGGGCGCGCGGCCAGCATTGCCGTTATCGTATATGCCAGAGTCACACTTACGGAGCGGGACGGCAAGGTGCTCTACGACAATCCTTCGTACGTATTTAAAGATCAGTATCAGCTGAGCAACGATCTTTCCACATTCTTCGAAGAGGACACGCCCAGCCTGCAACGAATGTCGCGCGATTTTGCACGCACGCTGGTGAGCAACATACTGGAGGGGTTCTGATGCGCGCTTTTGCCCAGACCAACCGGTTTCTCTCCGAGGTCGAGGCGCGCAAGCTGCGGCCAGCCTACGTGTTTGTTGGTGACGAGACTTTCTTTCGAAAACGTTGCCGCGAGGCGATTCTTGAACATCTTGTTCCCTCCGATCTGCGCGAATTTAGCTTATTTGAGTTTGACCTGGCTGAGACCGATCTGGCCGGAATTCTGGATCTGGCACGCACACCTTCGCTAATGGCGCCGTTTCAGGTGTTCTTCGTGAAGGGAGTGAAAGTGCTGTACGGACGTGGTTCGAACGATGAAAAACTTGCCGCGATTGAGGCCTACTGCACTGATCCTAATCCCGATGCCCTGCTGATTTTTGTCGCCGATCATATCAGCATTCCCGCCGATGCGCGGCGCATGGAGATGACCGATAGGGATCGCTACCAGAGGATTCGTGAAACGTTGGGAGAATTCTGTGGGATAGTGGAACTTTCTCGGGTTGAGGAAGGCGAGGCGGTTCGCTGGCTGACTGACTTCTCCACGACGCGTCAGGTGAAGATTGATCCCGACGCGGCGCGCGAACTGGTCGACGCGCTGGGCGGCGACATGATGATGATTTCCAACGAACTGGAGAAATTGATTCTCTTCGTCAATGCAAAGAAGCGGATCACCCTGGGTGACGTGGAGACCATGGTTCTTGCAGCTAAGCAGCGGAGTTTGTACGAGCTCACCGATGCCATCTCAGCGAAGGACCGGGTACGGGCCCTCGAAATCCTGGATGCAATCCTCAGCACGGGCGAGGGAGATGAGGCAGCCATTGGGCATTTGTACATGCTGGCTAAGACCTTTCGGCAGATGCTGGTGATCAAGGAGCGCAACGTGCGCGACACGCGCATGCTGTGGGCCGCACTCTGGCAGGGGTTCCGAGTGCCTCCTTTTGCGGCGGAAGACATCATCAAGCAGGCGCGACGCTACGAATCGAAACGCGAGTTGACGCGCGCGATTCGACTGATTGCGAAAACCGATCTAGCTCTCCGGTCCAACCCACCCACTAAGCGAATGATGCTGGAGAAACTGGTTCTCGACCTGACCTCCGAACCAACAGTCGAGAGTGGATGGCAGCAGGAAGAGCTGCCGGGCTGAGACCACGCCAGCTGCGGGGTTGAAATTCCAGTTATTTCTGCCCTTACCCCATTCTTCGTTCTTTTAGGACACCTGTGCCGTTTCATCATCGAGTCGCATCGCCTCTCCCATTAATCCAATATGGATGAACGTAGCTGCCTATCTCGCGCGCATCGGCTACTCCGGCCCGACTGAGAGGTCGGTGGAAACACTGCGCCAAGTCCATCGCGCACACATGTTCTCCGTTCCTTTTGAGAATCTGGATATCGCCCTGGGGCGCAGGATTGTGCTCGATACCGGGTCCTTCGTGTACAAGATCGTAAAAGAGCGACGCGGCGGGTTTTGTTACGAGTTGAATGGCGCCTTCGCATCTCTCCTGGAAGCACTTGGATTTAAAGTGACGCTTCTTTCTGCGAGAGTCCCACGCAATGACGGTGGTGTGACACCGGAATTTGATCACCTTACCTTGCGCGTCGATTTGGAGGAGCCGTGGCTCGCCGATGTTGGGTTTGGAGACTTCATTCTTGATCCACTTCGATTGCAAGTTGGCTCGGAGCAGCGGCAGGACCCCGGAGTGTTTCGCATCGTCCAGCATGGAGAGGATCTACACGTCGAGAAACTCCAGGTAAACGGAACGAATGTTGAGCAGTATCGCTTCACATCACAGCCTCGCCGTCTCGAAGAGTTCGCAGGGATGTGCCACTTTCATCAGACCTCTCCCGAGTCTCCGTTCACCCGGAAAAGCGTGTGTTCACTGGCGCTCCCGCACGGGCGCGTCACAGTCGCAGATAGGAAGTTGATTGCAACAAACAATGGTACGCGGCACGAGAGAGTATTGGCTTCCGATGACGAATGGAGAGGAGTTCTAAAGGCAACGTTCGGAGTGGTACTGCCGAACTGAAACCAGCATCGTTAGCAACCGGAGGAATGCGCTTCGTTCGGGATCACGATATCTTAAGCAGAAATTACAAACGGCAGGCTCTCAGGCCTGCCGTGTTGGGAAAAGTGGGATACGATCGCTCGCAGCTACTTCGCCAGGGCATTCAGCCGGGCGCTAAGGCGGGACTTATAGCGGGATGCCGTGTTCCCGTGGATGATGCCCTTCTGGATTGCCTTATCGAGGGTGGAGACGGTCTGGCGGAAACTCTGCTCTGCGGCTTGCTTATCGCCCTTGGCGAGGGTCTCGCGCAGGTTGCGGAGCGCTGTGCGCAAGCGGGAGCGGTTGGCCCGATTATGGGCTGTACGCCGTTCAGTCTGCCGAGCGCGTTTCAGCGCCGAAAAATGATTTGCCATCTGAAATCGTTACCTTCGTTTCTCTACAGGGATATTCGGGTGGGTCCGAATAAGTTATTTTACAGGTGTACGTCTCTAGCGGTCAAACGGATATGGCTGACGTTCTGGAGCGCCTGAAGGTGCTGATCGATTCCTCTACGCCGATTGTTGTGATGGAAACAGTGGAGGAGATGCGAGCCACTCGCATGGCGAGGGCAGCGTGTGCAGCTCTCAATCTGGCAGCCTTCGAATGGACAATTGCCAGCGGTTTGGCGCGCTGTGGCAGCGAAGGAGTTGTCTCACTTGAGAGTGGCGCTCTACCGCCGGGCGGCCACAATCGGGAAGCGATGGAGGCTGCGCAGCATTCGAAAGCAATCTACAACAGTCAGGAACCGGCACAGATGCTAGCTAACCTGGCTGGAATATCCATTGATGCGGCTTTCATTCTGAAGGATCTCCATCGGCACATGGACGATCCGGTCGTCGTTCGCCGCCTGCGTGACGTCGGGCAAAAGTTTGCCACGAACCGGCGCACCCTGATCCTGACCTCGCCGAAGATCACGATTCCGCCGGAACTTGCGAGCCTGGTCGAATTTCTCGAACTGCCTCTGCCGGACCGCGAGCGTCTGCGTCAGATCGTCGACGAGACGCTGGTGCGAGTTTCCAAGAATCACACTCTCAAGCGGCAGTTGGACGCTAGCGGCATCGGTGCGATTGTAGAAAATCTGCGCGGATTGACCGAAGAAGAGGCTGAGCGGGCAATGTCGCAGGCACTTGTGCGGCGATACGCGCTTTGTGCCGAAACCATAACTGATGTACTGGAGACAAAGAAGGCTTCTCTCAAGCGCTCCGAGATGCTTGACTTCATAGACAGTACTGACACTCTGCGCACCGTCGGTGGCTTGGAGAATCTGAAAAAGTGGCTGGCGCAGCGGTATGGCACCTGGGAAGAGGGTGCACGCGAGTTTGGCCTCGAGCCACCCCGCGGCATGATCATCCTGGGCGTGCAGGGTTGCGGCAAGAGTCTTTGCGCGCGAGCAGTCGCAGGCGAATGGAAGTTGCCGCTGGTCAAGTTCGACACAGCCGCGATCTACGATAAGTTTGTCGGCGAGACAGAAAAGCGCATACAGAAAATGTTCAAAGTAACCGAGCAGCTCGCGCCTTGCGTACTGTGGATTGATGAACTGGAAAAAGTATTCGCAGGCAGCGGGCCTGATTCAGCCTCGGCGGATGCCGGCGTTTCGTCGCGCCTGCTCGCATCTTTTCTTTCCTGGATGCAGGAACGTATGGCGCCCGTGTTCGTAGCGGCCACTTGCAACAATGTGACCGTGCTTCCGCCGGAACTGATTCGCAAAGGACGTTTCGATGAATTGTTTTTTGTCGACTTGCCTAACCAGTCGGAACGGAACCAGATTTTGGCGATTCAGCTGAGCAAGCGAAAACGCAATCCGGCAAATTACGATTTGGATCGCATTGCTGCCGCTGCCCATGGCTATTCCGGTGCCGAAATCGATGCTGCCGTGCAAGGAGCGATGTATGCCACCTATTCCCAAAGAACGGATGTAAGCACGCAGGCGTTGCTGGATGCGCTGAAGGCGACGGTGCCGCTTTCGACTACCCGGGCTGAAGAGATTGGGGCATTGCGTGATTGGGCCAAGGATCGGGCTGTGCCAGCGTCGGTGGCCGAAGCCAATGGAGTGGGCGCATAGTATTTGGGATGTCCCGCCACTATTCCGAAGATCTTGCCTACATCCACCACGAGGGATTTTCCACCTCCACTCGGCAGGCCACGCCATATCTCCTGAAACTCGTTAACAAAGCGAGAAGGAATGCCAGTTACTCGAAAGGCGAAAAGCGACTGGTCGTTGATCTGGGCTGCGGGAGCGGTGTTTGGGCACGCGAACTCGTGCAGGCAGG
>Ga0126384_10001814_pt1 | contig 12799 bp, 10 predicted proteins | sample PanSoiMetPlot_36_FD_92543 | JGI IMG/M metagenome (GOLD analysis project Ga0126384, IMG submission 92543) | Tropical forest soil microbial communities from Panama - MetaG Plot_36 | ecosystem: Environmental > Terrestrial > Soil > Tropical forest > Bulk soil | place: Panama | collected 2016-02-17 | reverse complement strand
TCTGCAGGGCGAATGCGAGATCGCGGTGCCGATCGCTCAGCTGTTCGTCGACCGCACGCGGCGGGCCGAACGTTTCAATGAATTTGCGGCTGAACGGGCGCAACTGGCCAAATTTGTCGTAGCTGAAATAGCTCATATCGACGGCATAGCCGCCATCGGCTGCCGGCCGGATGACGTCGCGAAATCGTTGCAGGTAGGTGTCGGAGCCAAAGGCAGCCAGCGCCATCACCTTACCTTCATCGCCGAAGCCGGCGAAGCCCAGGTGTTGCGTCACGAAGGTGTAGACGAGACCCACCGAATTCATGACGCCGGTCGACCAGGTGCGCTCGAGCCGATTGCCGCGGCCGAGATAGGCGCTGCTGGAAGCGTCGTCGCCGTAGCCGTCCATCACCAGCACCAACGCTTCCTCGAACGGTGACACGAAGAATACCGCCGCGTGCGCATCGTGATGTCCGACATTGACGATCGGTGGCAGCGCCGAAGTTGCGAAGCTTTCTGTCAGTCCGCGCCGCAAATAGCTGTTGAGCACCATGATTTGGTTTTGCTGCGCCTCGTGCGTGCTTGGCAGCAGCAAGCTGAGACTGAACGGAAAGCGGCGCGCCAGCAGGCTCAGCGCCGTTCGGCGCAGCCGGCGCAGGTCCCACGGCGTGGTGATGACCTCGACGTCGGTAAGGTTGAGCCCGAAATCGGTGCGTGCTGCCCTCAGGCTGTGTTTGGGAAATTTCTTGGTCTTTTTGGTGCGGTTGAAGCGCTCTTCTTCGAAGATCAGTTCCGGCACGCCGTCCTGCACTACCGCAATGCCACTGTCATGGGTTTTGGCGACGACTCCCAGAACCTTCACGGCATCAACACCACAGCATCCCGCAAGACGCCCCCCAAAGCCGTCCAGACGCGGCCAAATCCAAAAATCATTGCACTTATTACATGCCCGCCAGCGGTGTTGTCGAGTTTATCGCCGACCAAGGCGTGCTCAACCTGGCGCCATGGCGCTTTTGCGCATCGAAATGTGGCAGATACGCCCGAATTCAATCGTGCTTGCCATGACAATGTTTGTACTTTTTACCCGAGCCGCACGGGCAGGCCGCGTTGCGCGCCACCTTACCCCAGGTCGCCGGGTTCTTGGGGTTGAGGTCGCTCACGCGCTTACGGGTCTGCAGCGGCGTCCGCCGCTCGTCGCGAATGCCAGGGTGGACTTCGGCCGCCAGTGCGGCCTCGGCCATCGCTAATTCGTCCTCGCCGGTGAAGGGATCGATGTGCTGGGCCCGCATCGGCGGCAGGTCCACGGGCTCGCGCGCCTCCTCGTCCGGTTCCGGCGCACCCTGAATGTGCATGAGCTGACCGGTAACGGCCTCGCGCAGGTTGGCAAGCATGGTCTCAAACAGGTGGAAGCCCTCGGACTTGTACTCGTTGAGCGGGTCGCGCTGACCATAGCTGCGAAAACCGATGACCTGGCGCAGATGTTCCAAGGTCACCAGATGCTCGCGCCACAGGTGGTCGAGGGTCTGCAGCAGCACCATCTTCTCGATCTGCCGCATGGTCTCGGTGCCGAACTCGGTCTCTTTCTCCCGGGCCTTGTCGTCGACTTCCTTGAGCAAGCGCTCCGTGATCTCCTCATCGGCAATGCCCTCTTCGGCCGCCCACTGGTCGACGGCGAGATCGAGACCGAAGACGCGTTGCATCTCGTTCTTGATTTCGGCCGTGTTCCACTGCTCGGCGTAGGCATTCTGCGGAATGTTCTTGCTCACCAGTTCGCGCACCACCTGATGGCGAAGGTCGACGATGGTCTCGCTGACATCCTCGTGCCCCATAATGTCGACGCGCTGCTCGAAGATCACCTTGCGCTGATCGTTCATCACGTCGTCGTACTTGAGCACATACTTGCGGGCGTCGAAATTGCGCGCCTCCACCTTCTGCTGCGCCTTTTCCAGCGCCTTGTTAATCCAGGGGTGGGTAATGGCCTCGCCTTCTTGCAGCCCGAGCTTCTGCAGCATGCCGTCCATGCGATCGGAACCGAAGATGCGCATGAGGTCGTCTTCGAGCGACAGATAGAATTTGGAACGGCCGGGGTCGCCCTGGCGGCCGGAGCGACCGCGCAGCTGGTTGTCGATGCGTCGGCTCTCGTGCCGCTCGGTGCCAATGACGTAGAGGCCGCCGGCGGCGATGGCCTGCCGCTTCTTCTCGGCCACATCGGCGCCGATCTTGTCGCGTTCCCGGCCGGTCTCTTCCGGCGTCACTTCCCGGCCGTTGCTATTGCTTTCGCTGAGCCAGTCGCGCAGGCGGTAGTCCAAATTGCCGCCGAGCTGAATATCGGTGCCACGGCCGGCCATGTTGGTGGCGATCGTGACCGTCCCGGGCACGCCGGCCTGCGCGATAATGTGGGCTTCCTGCTCGTGGTAGCGCGCATTGAGCACCTGGTGCGGAACCGGATCGCCGGCGGTGTTCTTGCTGCCTACCCCGATCAGATAGCTGCCGATTTCGTTGAGCTCGGCCTTGAGCTCATCCTCCTTGCCCGCCTTCAGGCCATCGGCCTGCTTTTTGAGGTATTGGCCGAGCTCGCGCACGTATTTGTGGTCTTTCAGCAACGCCGACAGCTGCTCGGACTTTTCGATCGAGGTCGTGCCGACCAGCACCGGCTGTCCACGACGCCGGCAATCGGCGATCTCGGCCACGATCGCGCGCGATTTTTCCTTGACCGTACGATAGACCTCGTCGTGCTCGTCGGCGCGCGCCACTGGCATGTTGGTCGGCACCTCGATGACGTCGAGGCCGTAGATGTCCATGAACTCGTTGGCCTCGGTAACCGCGGTACCGGTCATGCCGGCGAGCTTTTCGTAGAGGCGGAAGTAGTTCTGAAAGGTGATCGAAGCCAGGGTCTGGTTCTCGGGCTGGATCTCCACGTGCTCCTTGGCCTCGAGCGCCTGGTGCAGGCCTTCCGAAAACCGGCGCCCGTGCATCATGCGGCCCGTGAATTCGTCGATCAGAATGACTTGACCGGCCTTGACGATGTAGTCGCGGTCACGCTGAAAGAGCGAATTGGCCTTGAGCGCCTGATTGGCGTGGTGAACGACGGTCACGTTCTCGATGTCGTAGAGCGATTCACCCTTGAGCAGATCCTGTTGACGCAGCATCTGTTCGATGTGCTCGTTGCCGAGCTCGGTGAACGCCACTTGACGTTGCTTTTCGTCGAGTTCGAAGTAGCCCTTGGTCTTGATCAGCTCCTTGAGCTGCTCCTTGCTGTTGTTCTTGCTGAGCTCCTTCTCGATGCTGGCGTGTTCGGCAACCAGGCGCTTCACCAGCACGTCGAGGGCGTTATAGAGTTCGGCCCGATCCTCGACCGGACCGGAGATGATCAGCGGTGTACGGGCTTCGTCGATGAGGATCGAATCGACCTCGTCGACGATCGAGAAATAGTGTCCTCGTTGCACCATCTCCTGCGCCTGCATCTTCATGTTGTCGCGCAGATAGTCGAAGCCGAGTTCGTTGTTGGTGCCGTAGGTTACATCGCAGGCGTACTGCTGGCGCCGCTGCTCGTCGTCGAGCTCGTGCACGATGCAGCCGACGCTGAGCCCCAAAAACCGATAGATGGCGCCCATCCAGTCGGCGTCGCGCTTGGCGAGATAGTCATTGACCGTGACGACATGCACGCCGCGACCGGTCAAGGCATTGAGATAGACGGGCAAGGTGGCAACCAGGGTCTTGCCTTCGCCGGTCTTCATCTCCGAGATCTTGCCCTGGTGCAGCACCATGCCACCGATCAGCTGCACGTCGAAGTGGCGCTGTCCCAAGGTCCGCTTGGCCGCCTCGCGCACGGTGGCAAAAGCCGGCACCAAGAGATCGTCGAGGGAGCTTCCTGCCGCCAGCTGCTTGCGCAAAACCTCCGTTCGAGCCCTGAGGTCGGCATCCGAGAGACCGACCAGCTCCGGCTCAAGGGCGTTGATGGCGGCAACCTTGGGTCGATAGGACTTGATTTTGCGGTCGTTCGAGCTGCCAAACACCTTGGCAGCGAAAGTGCTGATGGACAGCATGCAAAAGGTTCCTCACTTCATGCGCCGCGCCTCGGCACCCAGCCGAACCCCACAGACCAACAGTATATACGCCGGCCGGCGCAAAAGCCGGAGCTGCGCCGGATTTCGCAAGCGTTATCGCACTGCATGGGAAGCATGAACCCGCGCGAAGAAGCGCCTGCCAATAGCCGGTCCCGCCGGGCCTATTCCAGATAAGGAGCCGCATTTCCCTTGTCAACGAACGGATACCCCTGTGCAACTCGGCCACAGGTCCATGACACAAACGTAATTTGCCAACACCAGCAGCTGGGCTATGGATCGGGCTTTCGCCCACATTTTTCCGACATTGCGAGGACCGTTCAGGTGATTACCACATTGCGTTTGGCCACGGCTGGCCTGGTTGCGCTTTTGGCCTTTGGCGGCCTCTCGGTCAGGGCCCAGGAGGGGGTGGTGGCCAAGGTCGACGGCAGGGTCATCACCGAAGCCGACATGCGGCTGGCGGAGGCGGAAATCGGCAATGACCTCGGCAGTCTCCCGGACGCGACCCGGCGCCGCGTCCTGGCCGAGTTCCTGATCGAAAACCAGCTGTTCGCCGACGCGGCGGAGCGGCAGAAGCTGAGCCCCGGCACCGGTCTTGAGGAACGCTTGCAGTACTGGCGACGGCGGACGCTGCGCGACGTCTATTTCGACAAAAATGTGAAAGATTGGGTCAATGACGAAGAGACGAAGCGCTATTACGAGCAGCACGTGGGCGCCCTGAAGCCGGAAGAAGAGGTCCGCGCGCGCCACATCCTGGTCGAGAGCAAGGACAAGGCGCGGGAACTTTACGAGAAGATCGCCCATGGCGCGGACTTTGCGGCGCTCGCCAAGGAGAATTCCAAGGACCCGGGGTCGAAAGATCAGGGCGGCGAACTCGGCTTCTTCACCCGGGGACAAATGGTGCCGCAATTCGAGGAGGCCGCATTCCGGCTCAAGGCCGGCGAGGTTGGGGAACCCTTCGAGACCCAGTTCGGGTGGCACATCATCAAAGTCGATGAGCGGCGGCCACGGGCAGCACCCTCCTTTGAGGACGTCAAAGAGCGGGTGCGCGCCGCCATGATCCACCAAAAAGCCCAGGACATCGCCCGCGAATTGCGCGGCAAGGCCCAGATCGAGTACATCGATCCAGAGATCAAGAGGTCGGTCGAGACCGATCGGATGCGGCCGGCGCCCAAACAATAGCAGCAGCCGATCAGGGTCCCGACGCCGTAGCCGTCGGAGAGCGTCATGGCGAAGAACGCGGCCAAGCCGTCACCATTTGCGCCGGCTCGGTTGCCAGCGCTTCCGGTCCTGGACGGCGTGCGGTTGGCGGCTTGCGAGGCCGGTATCCGCTACCAAGGGCGCACCGATTTGATGGTTGCGGTGATGGATCCTGGTACGGTGGCGGCCGGGGTACTGACCCGCTCCAAGACCTGTTCGGCGCCGGTGGTGTGGTGCCGGCGTAACCTCGAACACGGTCGCGCGCGTGCGCTGGTCGTCAATTCCGGCAATGCCAACGCCTTTACCGGGGCTAAGGGCAGCGAGGCCACCCGCCTGACGGCCGAGGTTTTGGGCAAGGCCGCGGGCTGCCCGTCCGATGAGGTCTACGTGGCCTCGACCGGCGTAATCGGCGAACCGCTTGCTGCGGAGAAGTTCACCCATCTCCTCGACGGCCTGGTCGCGACCGCAACCGCCGACGCCTTCGAGATCGGCGCGCGGGCCATCATGACCACCGATACCTACCCAAAACTTGCAACGCGATCGGCCGAAATCGGCGGCGTTGCCGTGAGCATCAACGGCTTCTGCAAGGGCGCCGGCATGATCGCTCCCGACATGGCAACCATGCTGTGTTTCATCTTTACCGACGCGGCAATCACCCAGACGGCGCTGCAAAGTGTGCTTACGAGCCACGTGCGCACGACCTTCAACTGCATGACCATCGATGGCGATACCTCAACCAGCGATACCTGTTTGCTGTTCGCAACGGGAGCGGCGGCAAAGCGCGGCCAGCCGGCCATCGTCGCTGCGCACGATCCTCGCCTTGCCGCGTTCGCCGCCGCGCTGCATGATCTGTTGCGCGATCTTGCCATCCAGGTCGCAAGGGATGGCGAGGGTCTCTCCAAGTTCGTCACCATTGAGATCGCCGGCGCGGAGAGCTGGGAGGCGGCGCGCCGGATCGCGCTGGCGTGCGCCAATTCTCCGATCCTCAAGGCCGCCATTTTCGGCGAGGACCCCAACTGGGGCCGCGTTGTCATGGCGATTGGCAAGTCGGGAGAGGCGGCCGATCGCGACAAGCTCTCGATCCGCTTTGGTCCCCACGAGGTCGCGCGCAATGGCGAGCGGTCTCCCGAGTACGTCGAAGCGGTGGTGGCCGACTACATGAAAAATCGGGAGATCGTCATTCGCGCCGACGTTGGCGTCGGCACCGCAGCGGCAACGGTTTGGACCTGCGATCTGACGCACGATTATATCGCCATTAACGCCGACTATCGCAGCTAGGCCCGCCGATTGCCGGGCCAGCGTCCGCCTGCAGAAGTGGGCGCGCGCGGGGGCCGTCGGGCCAGCAGGAGACGAGATGGCCGTCGCTGAACCCGCCCACCGCCGGTCGACCCGAGGCGGTCGTGCCACAATGGGCGGTGCGCCATGTCCCGAACTGCCAATCGTTAACGTGGCTTTTTGCCGAACCATCAACATCTCGCCCGAACCCTGGACGCAAGCATGGGCTTGGACATTCTGCTGGTCGTTGCCTGCGCGCTGATCGACGCCGACGGGCGCGTGCTGCTGGCCAAACGGCCGCCGGGACGGCCGCTGGCGGGGCTATGGGAGTTCCCAGGCGGCAAGGTCGAGCCGGGCGAGACACCCGAGGCGGCCCTAATCCGCGAGCTCAAGGAAGAGCTTGGGATCACAGTAGACCCGAAATGCCTGGCCGCATTCACCTTCGCCAGTCACAGCTACGAGGCGTTTCACCTGCTGATGCCGCTCTATGTGTGCCGCAAGTGGGAGGGGATGGTGACGGCGCAACAAGGACAAGAGCTCGTCTGGGTTCGCGCCAAGCGACTTGCCGACTATGCCATGCCGCCGGCGGATGAGCCGCTGAAGGCAATGCTTCGCGATCTGTTGTGAGCGCCAGGCGGGGGCGGCCGCCGGGACTTTCGCTAGGCCGTGAGCGCCATGGTACGTGAGGGCTGCCGCCGGATCGCGGTGCCCTGCGGGGCGCTCTGCCGCTGCCAGGCGCCGGGCGCGCGATCCGGCTGAAGCACTGTCTGGTAGCCCGGCTGTGAGGCATTCATTGCCGTGCCGGGAGACAGGGCCGGCATACCGCTCGGTACAACGAGCCGCAGCTACGCGAAGACGAGGCAGAAGCACCGCCCCGACGCGCGGGAGCGTTCGCGCTATGGGGCTAGTCCGTTGCCCGGCCGATGGCCGATCGCTCATGGGTGTTAAGCGCCTCGGCAAGCCGCATTTTGGCCGATCCCGGCCGCAACGGCTGCTGCTGATTTTGGTGCGGTGCCCAGCCCGTCAGGGTGACGATTTCGAACGTCGCGGGCACGCGCCCGTTCGGCAAGGCGTAACGCTCGCTGTAGAGCTCAAGGGCCCGCGCCAAGGTCTGCCGGCGCAGCGGTTTACGGGCGCGGGCGCGCAGCGCATTAGCAACGCCGACGGCCCTGAGCTCGCGCATCAGCGCCAGGGGATCGGGGTAGGTCACGGTGATGCTGTAGGCATCCGCCACGGGCAAGGCGAAACCAGCCCGTGGCAACAGCGCGCCCAAGTCTCGGACGTCGGCGAATGGGGCAACACGCGGGCTGACGCCGCCTTCAACCTCCTCCTCGGCGAGCAGCAGCGCGGTGCGCAATTCGAACAGCGTATCTCCACCCAAGAGCGCGGCCAGCAACAGCCCGTCTGGTTTCAAAGCATGGCGAATCTGCAGCAAAGTGCCGGGCAGGTCGTTGACGAGCTGAAGCGCCAGCGCGGATGCCACCAGGTCGAGGGACTGACTGCGAAAGGGCAAGGCTTCCTCATCGGCCTGCACCCGCAGGCCCGGGCACTGGCGGACAAGCTCGGCGACGGGTTCCAGATGGATCACGGTTTCGACGCCCGGAAGCGATCGCAGCCGCTCGCCGAGCAGGCCGTGGTGGGCGCCCAGGTTTAGGGCCACGGCAAACTGCCGGCGCACAATCGCCAGCCGCTCCATCAGGTCATTGGCCACGCTGGCGAGCAGAAAATCGTGCTGATCGGCCGCGGCCGCGGCCCGATTGCGCCGCCGCCACAGCAGGCGCCGATCAAAAATCTGGCGTGCATCGGTCACCAGCCAAAGCTAGTGGGCGAGGCCGGCAACTGCAATGCGGCAGCCCTCCACCATTGCGGTCGACCGCGGGTGGGGAGGGCGTCTCAGCACCGCCGCACCCGGGAAATTGGCACGGCGCAATTGGCCGGGGATCATTGGACCCGGCCATGAGCCGGCCGCAACTGCGGACCCGCTCATCCCACGCGGATGGCCGCAACCGAGCCCTTGGCCAAGCGGTCCGGCTCACCCGGTGCCGGCGCCCGTGCTCACGGTCAGGGCACCCGTCCCCGGCGTCGGCTGATGGCTTCGAGGGCTGCCGCCGGCCATTCCCAGCGGCTTGTGGGCACCCGACTTCGGTCCCTGGCGCCCATGCCGGCCCGCTGCCCGCGTAAACCTCGCTCAGGCTTCGGTCATCTGTGGCCTTTGCGCCCAGCGGCCCAAGCCCTACATTGGTCGGGCAACGGGAAGGACACGGGCGGTTCCATGACCAACCAGACCGCAACCAAGTTCCGCGCCGGGTTGGTGCAGATGTGCACTGGCCGCGACGTTGAACGCAATCTTCGCGACGCGAGTGCGCTGATCCGCGAGGCGGCGAGCCAGGGCGCGCACTACGTCCAGACGCCCGAGATTACCAGCCTGATGGAGATGGAGCGGGCTCGCCTGTTTGCCTCGGTGCACCCCGAAGCCGGCAATCGCGCCGTCGGCTTCTTCCGTGAGCTCGCGCTCGAGCTTAAGCTCTGGTTGCACATCGGTTCGATGCCGATTCTGCTCCCCGACGTGAACAGGATCGCCAATCGCTCGCTGCTATTTGCGCCCAACGGGGACATTGTCGCTCGCTTCGACAAAATTCACATGTTCGATGTCGCGCTCCCCAACGGTGAGACCTACCGCGAGTCCAAAAACTATCAAGGCGGCAGCCAGGCTGTGCTGGCAGCGCTACCGTGGGGCGTGCTCGGCCTGACGGTGTGCTACGATCTGCGTTTTCCGCATCTCTACCGTGCGCTGGCCAAGGCAGGGGCCGATTTCTTGGCCATTCCCTCGGCATTCACGCGGCCCACGGGCGAAGCGCATTGGAGCGTGCTCATGCGCGCGCGGGCCATCGAGAACGGCTGCTTTGTACTGGCGGCGGCCCAGGCGGGTAAGCACGAGAGCGGCCGGGAGACCTACGGCCACAGCCTGATCGTTTCGCCTTGGGGCGAAATTATTGCCGAAGCCGGCGTTCATCCTTCCGTCATAGTTGCCGATCTTGATGCTGTTGCGGTAACGGAGGCGCGCCAGCGCATCCCCTCGCTTCAGCATGACCGACCTTTCCAGCTGGCACCTTTAGCGCGAGCGCAAACGACACAAAGCCCATGATCCGCTATCGCCTCAGATGCAAGAAGGGCCACCAGTTCGACGCGTGGTTTGCCAGCGGCGCCGCGTACGAGAAACAGGCCAAAAACCGGCAGCTTGCCTGCGCCAAATGCGGCAGCACGCAGGTCTCCAAGGCGGTGATGGCGCCCAAGGTGGCCAAGCGCTCGGCGCCCAAGGATACTGTCGCCAAGCCCACCACAGGGCGCCGCGAAGTGGCCAAACCCGAGACCCATCGCGTTGCCGCGCACGTCGAGCTGATGACGGCCATGCGCAAGCTGAGAGCGGAGATCGAGGCCAAGTCGGAGTATGTGGGGGCGCGCTTTCCAGACGAGGCACGGAAAATTCACTACGAAGAGGTGCCGGCGCGCGGCATCCACGGCGAGGCCACAGCCGAGGAAGCCAAGGCTTTGACCGATGAGGGCATTGAGTTTTTCCCGCTGCCGATCCTGCCGGAGGACCACAACTGAGCGCCATCGGGCGGTGCCCAAGCGCGAGCAAGCCGGCGGCGGTGCGCGCCGGGACCATCGGCGGTCTTAAATCAGCGTGATCGGCGGAATTGGGAGGTGTTCATGTGTCGAAGCATCAAAACCCTCTATAATTTTGATCCACCCGCCACCGATGAGGAGATCAGGGCGGCTTCGCTTCAGTTCGTGCGCAAGCTTTCCGGCTTCAACCGTCCCTCCAAAAGCAACGAATTGGCGTTCGATCGGGCCGTCGAGGAGGTGGCAAGCGCCGCACAGCGGCTGCTCCAGGGGCTGATGACGCAGGCGCTACCGCGCGATCGCGAGGCCGAAGCGGCTAAGGCGCGGGCGCGGGCGGCGCTGCGGTTCGGCGCGGCGGATTAAATACCGGGCGCCCCCGAGGCAAAAAAAAGCCCCGCGCGAGGCAGGGCCGAGACGTCGTCGAGGTCGATGTCTCAGATGGCCTGCTTCAGGTCCTTGGCCGCGCGGAACGCGATCTTTTTGCTGGCCTTGATCTTGATGGCTTCTCCGGTCGCGGGGTTGCGCCCCATGCGCGCCGGGCGCCGACGCACCTGCAGGATGCCAAGGCCGTTCAAGCGAATCCGCTTGCCCTTCTTCAAGTGCTTGGTGATGTCCTGCACCATGTGCATGAGCAGGGTGTTGACCTCGGTCTTCTTGACACCATGGTTTTCCGACAGCGCGCTCGCAAGATGCCGGAGCGTGACCGTTTCGACTTTGGTTTTGGCCTTGGCCGGAGCAACCCGCGGGATGCTCGGTTCGATGCGCTTCATGTTGCTGGTTCCTTTCATTGTCGATGGATGGGTGATGGCCACAAAAATGTTGTGATTCCCGAGCGATATGTGTATTCGCGAAGTTTGGGTATTAAATCATTGATCGCACTGGTGCAAAGCCGAAAGGCGTGGTCGATTTGCCACGGCATGTGCAAGTCGCGGCGGCGCGTGCCCGGTTCCGTGGCAACCGCGGCCTGCGCCGAGCTCACGAAATTGCCTGATCCCAGGGGCGACCACGAGCACGACCGTCGCCACGTCGCCGATGCCGGTGAGCCGGGCCGATTGTTGCGCTGGCGCCCGCGGAGCATTGCGGGGATGACACGCGTCAAGGCTATGCCGTTGGTATTGCCGGTTTGTTTGGCAGCGATCCGCCTCCTGCGCGCCGAGCCGGTCGCAGCCGGCAACCGGGTGCCGACGCGATCGCCAATTCCCATTAATCGTGGCCTCAAACCATTCCCACGAGGGCATCGAGCCGGCCTATGCTAGAGAAATGCGCCGCGATTTCGCACGCGCTGAAGCTTCGAAGGTCTCTGAGGGGTGTTTAGCCCATGCTGACCGTGCTGATCACCGGGGGCGCCGGCTATCTCGGCAGTCATGCCGCCTATGCCTTTCTCGACGCCGGCTACAAGGTTGTGGTCGTCGATGACCTATCGACGGGGCTAAGAGACAGCGTGCCTTCCGCGGCGCAGTTCTACCAAGGCGATTTTGCTGACCGCGAGCTCCTTGCCGCCGTCCTCAATCAGCATCAGATCGATGGCGTCGTGCACTTCGCCGGCCTGGCAGTTGCGCAACGATCTGCGGTGGATCCGACCGGCTACTACCGCAACAACGTCTCGCGCAGCCTGGATCTCCTCGATTGTCTTTTGACACACGGCATCAAGCGGTTCCTGTTCACGTCCTCTGCGGCCGTCTACGGCAGTCCGGCCGGCGGGACGCCCGTATCAGAAACCTCGCTCCTCAATCCCATCAGTCCCTATGGATGGTCGAAGTTGTTCGTCGAGCGGATGATCCGGGACATCTCCGCCGCGTCCGGCCTGAACTACGGGATCTTGCGTTGTTTCAATGTAGCGGGGTCCGACCACAAGGGGCGGACCGGGCAGAGCACGGCCAATGCCACACAGTTGGTCAAGGTTGCCTGCGAGGTTGCCACGGGCAAACGCGACGGCATGAGCATTTTCGGGACCGACTACGAAACGCCGGATGGCACGTGCATGCGTGATTTTATCCATGTCACGGATGTAGCCCTGGCGCACGTCGCCACCTACGGCTTCCTTTGCCGTTCCGGTCGCAACGCCAGCTTCAACTGCGGCAATGGCAAAGGCCATTCGGTTCGGGAGGTGATTCGCGCCGTCGAATTGGCACATGGACAGAAATTGCAGGCCGAATCGACAACACGCCGTGCCAATGATCCGCCAAGCCTGGTGGCGGACGCGTCAGCCATCCGCAAGACGCTGGGGTGGCGCAATCTGTACGACCTCGATGACATCGTTCAAACCGCGCTCGCCTGGGAGCGTCGCGAGCAGCGCGACCTCATGCAGGTCTCCTGACCCGCCACCGTCGGCAAGCCGGTACGCCAAGCCGCGGGTGGCGCCCAATCCCGCGCTATTTGTCAAGCAGTGACTTGAGCATCTCGCGCGCCTCGGGTGGCAGTCGATCGGCGTTCGGCCCGCTCAGGGTCATCTCGATCTGCGCCTTCAGCTCGGATGGTACCGGCTCAGGCGCACTCGTCACGCTGGTTGGCGCCGCCGAAAGCGATGGGTTCGAGAAGATCGACAGCCAATCCCACGAAATCGAGGGGCGCTCCCAGCTGCCCGCCACCCGCAGTGGCACAGCCAAGTGCTCCGGTGGCGGAAACGCCTTGAGGCGAACCCGCTGGTCGAATGTCTG
>Ga0126384_10001813_pt1 | contig 12800 bp, 9 predicted proteins | sample PanSoiMetPlot_36_FD_92543 | JGI IMG/M metagenome (GOLD analysis project Ga0126384, IMG submission 92543) | Tropical forest soil microbial communities from Panama - MetaG Plot_36 | ecosystem: Environmental > Terrestrial > Soil > Tropical forest > Bulk soil | place: Panama | collected 2016-02-17 | reverse complement strand
TCGTCGCGATCGTCGGCGGCGCCAAGGTTTCGACCAAGCTCAAGGTGCTGAAGTCGCTTGCTGCCAAGGTCGACGTGCTAGTCGTCGGTGGCGGAATTGCGAACACGTTCTTGCTCGCTGCCGGTGGCACGATCGGGAAGTCGCTCGCGGAGTCCGATCTCGTCGGTGAAGCGAAGGCGATTCTAGAAGCTTTTCCGGGCAAGGTTCCGCTGCCGATCGACGTGGTGGTCGCTGGCGAGCTCACTGCAAGCGCGAAAGCGCAATTGAAGTCGACCGAAGACGTGGCTGCCGACGACCTGATCCTCGACATCGGGACTCAGAGCATTCTCGCCATGCGCGCGCTCATCGCCAAGGCCGGGACTATCGTCTGGAACGGTCCGGTCGGAGTCTTCGAGATCGATGCCTTCGCCGCTGGAACGAAGGCACTCGCCGAAGGGATAGCCGCATCGCCCGCGTTCTCTCTGGCCGGCGGCGGCGATACGATCGCAGCGATCAACAAGTTCGGCGTGGCCGATCGGATCGGGTACATTTCTACCGCTGGGGGCGCCTTTCTCGAATTTCTCGAGGGCAAGACGCTGCCAGCGGTTGCGATACTCGAGCAGCGGGAGCAAATGTGAACCGCGACAAAGAGCCGATGCAGCGAGCCACCAAGATCGTCGCCACCCTCGGACCGGCTAGCAGCACCCGTGATGTGCTCACGCGCATGCTTGCGGCCGGCGTCGACGTGGTGCGGCTCAACTTCTCGCACGGCGTTGCGGCCGACCATCAGGAGCGCGCGCGCGTGGTGCGCGAAGCTGCGCATTCGCTCGGCCGGGAAGTCGCGATCATGGCCGACCTGCAGGGTCCTAAGATCCGTATCGGCAAGCTCGCCGATGGCAAGGTCACGCTGAAAACCGGCCAGGAGTACATCCTCGACGCCGACTGCGAGCTGGGCAACGAGGACCGCGTAGGGCTCGACTACAAGGAGCTGCCGCGCGACGTGGCCCCTGGAGCCATCCTGCTGCTCGACGACGGGCTCATTCGTCTGCGGGTCGAGTCGGTACGCCGCAACGAAATCTTCACCCACGTGGAGGTGGGCGGCATCCTGTCGAACAACAAGGGCATCAACCGCCTTGGCGGCGGCCTTACGGCGCCCGCGTTGACGGCCAAGGACATGGAAGACATGAAGACGGCGGTGGCCATCTCCGCCGATTACGTCGCCGTGTCGTTCCCCAAGAACAAGGAAGACATGTACATGGCGCGCCAGTTGCTACGCGCCGCAGGCGGTCACGCTTTGCTGATCGCAAAGATCGAACGCGCCGAGGCGATTCCCGCGCTCGAGGAGATAATAGAAGCTTCCGACGCCATCATGGTCGCCCGCGGCGATCTCGCGATCGAAGTCGGCAACGCCGCGGTGCCCGCCCTGCAGAAGCGCATGATTCGTCTGGCGCGCGAGCGCAACAAGCTCTCGATCACCGCCACGCAGATGATGGAATCGATGATCCACAATCCGGTGCCGACCCGGGCCGAGGTCTCCGACGTTGCCAATGCGGTGCTCGACGGAACCGACGCAGTGATGCTTTCTGCGGAGACCGCGGCCGGCCGCTACCCGGTCGAAACGGTCGAAGCCATGAGTCAGATCTGCGACGAATCCGAGAAGTCCGACGCGGTCGAGCTCGACCGCGATTTTCTCAACCGAACTTTCTCGCGCATCGATCAGTCCGTGGCCATGGCCGCGTTGTTCACCGCCCATCACCTGCGTGTCAAGGCGGTTGCGGCGCTGACGCAATCGGGCTCCACAGCGCTGTGGATGTCCCGTCACAACGTCGGCTGTCCCATCTATGCGCTCACTCCCGAAATCGGGGCGCAACGGAAGATGGCGCTCTACCGCAACGTACGCACCTTGTTTCTCGAGCAAAGCGACGACCGCGAGGGCGTCTTGCGCGCGGGCGAAGACCTGCTGCTCGCCAAGGGTCTCGTGCAGCGCGGCGACCTCATCGTGATGACGATGGGCGAGCCGATGGGCAAGTCGGGCGGCACCAACGCCCTCAAGATCGTCCGCGTCGGGGAGCATCGCTGATCCTCTTGCACATCCGCGCGCCGATGCGCTAGGATCGCTTCCGCCGTCCCCGGGGATTGCAGGCAGACTCCCCGGTATCCAAAGACGTTCACAAGCGTCCAAGTTCTGCTCCTGACGCGTGGGGTTTATCCACGGAGGAGGAAGAATCGTGGGCGCAACAACGCTAACCCGCCCCTCGAAACCAGCATTGATCTTGCGCCGAAGCGAAATTGCCGCGTTGATGCAACCGCGGGATTATTTGGCCGCTGTAGAGGCTGCATTCCGCAGTCTCGCTCGCGGAGAAGCCCAGGTGCCGATTCCGATGCAAATCGACGCTCGCGATGGCACGTTCCACGCGAAGGGTGCGCGAGTCACGCTGGACCGGCCGTTCGTTGCGGTAAAGCTGAACGGCAATTTCCCCGGCAACCCGCAGCGCAATGGTTTGCCAGCTATTCAGGGCGCCATCCTCCTTTGTGATGCTGCCGACGGGTCCCTGCTGGCAATCATGGACTCTATCGAGATAACGTCCAAGCGCACCGCGGCAACGAGCGCGCTCGCGGCGCGCTTGCTCGCGCGCCCGGATGCGGATTGCATCGCCATCTGCGGCTGCGGGGAGCAAGGGCGCGCGCATCTCGAGGCCATGGCTCAAGTCCTGTCTGCACGGCGCGCGTTGGTCTGGGACCTCGACGCGGAATCGGCAGCGACTTTCGCACGGGACATGCGCGAAGCGCTAGGCTTCGAGATCTCCGCGGTATCGGATGTCCGGGAAGCCGCGCGACCGAGCGGTGTAGTCGTCACGGCGACGCCTGCTCGAGCGCCATTTCTGACAAGCGAGTGCGTCTCTGCCGGAACCTTCATTGCCGCTGTCGGCGCCGACAACCCGCACAAGAACGAGATCGCGCCGGAGTTGCTCGCGGTGTCCACGATCGTCGCCGACTCGGTCGCGCAATGCGCGGTCATGGGCGACCTGCATCATGCGCTCGATGCTGGAGTCGTAACGCTCGGCGACGTCCATGCCGAGCTCGGGGACGTCGTCGCCGGACGCAAATCGGGTCGTGTGAGTCCGGACGAGATCATTGTCTTCGATTCGACCGGGTTCGCCGTGGAGGATACCGCCAGCGCCGCCTGGGTCTACCAGCTGGCGATCGCGGAAAATGTCGGCCTGCCCATTTCACTCGGCGCGCTCTAAAAAGCGCGTCTCACACGGAGTACGTCCATGAGCGAGTTCTTCACTTCCGATCGAGATCAGGCAATCCCAATCACTCCCGTCACCAAAGATGGGCTCCCAGCCTGGCTGAAGGAGCATCAGCACTATCGTTCGTGGCTCGATGCGATCGGCTTCAAGGCGGAGCCCGGATCGTTTGCGTTTCTGGCCGGTGACGAGGGACGAGTGGCGAGCGTCCTCGCCGCTCCGGTCGAGGGCGAGTCGATATGGGCGTTCGCGGGGCTTCCAATGAGTCTGCCTGAAGGCCGTTATATGTTGCAGACGCAACCCGATGCGTCGCCGACCGAGCTAGCGCTCGGCTGGGCGCTCGGCTCCTACGCCTTCACCCGCTACAAGAAGCCGAAACGCGCACCGGCCACGCTCGTCTTGCCTAACAAGGCTGATCGCAGCGAGGTCGAGCGGATCGCGCGGGGCGTCTTCCTCGCGCGCGACATGATCAACACGCCTGCCGAGGACATGGGCCCGGAGCAGATCGCGGACGCCGCCCAGAAGCTCGCCGACGCTCATCGAGCGACCCTGAAGGTGATCACGGGCACCGAGCTCCTGGAGCAGAATTATCCGACGATCCACATCGTGGGCCGCGCCAGCCAGCGCCCGCCACGGCTTATTGACTTGCGCTGGGGGGACCCCAGTGCACCCAAGGTCACACTGGTTGGGAAAGGTGTGTGCTTCGACACGGGCGGTCTCGATCTCAAGACCCGCGAAGGCATGCTGGAGATGAAAAAGGACATGGGTGGCGCTGCGATCATGCTTGGGCTGGCCGGCGCGCTCATGTCAGCGCAGGTGCCCATCCGGCTCCGCGCGCTGATTCCCGCCGTCGAGAACTCGGTTGCGGGAAATGCGGTTCGACCGCTCGACATCGTGCGCACCCGCGGTGGCAAGACAGTCGAGATCGGCAACACCGATGCCGAAGGGAGGCTGATACTGTGCGACGCACTGGCGGAAGCCGACAGCGAGCAGCCTCAGCTGCTCATCGATTGCGCCACGCTTACCGGGGCCGCGCGCGTCGCGCTCGGCACCGAGCTGCAGGCGCTGTACTGCGACGACGACGCTGTGGCTGGTGGGATGCTGCAAGCCGGCAGCGAGGTCGGAGACCCGCTGTGGCGCATGCCGATATGGCGACCGTATCGCAGGGAAATCGAGGGCAAGTGCGCCGATCTCAACAACGTTGCGCAGGGTCAGTTTGCCGGCTCGATCATCGCAACGCTCTATCTGGCCGAGTTCGTGTCGCAAGCGAAGGCCTGGGCCCATCTGGACGTGATGGGTTCCAATAGGACTGCCAGGGCCGGCCGGCCGGAAGGCGGTGAAGCAACGGGGCTCCGCGCGCTCTACGCCTACCTGCGGCGCCGTTACGCGTGAACGACGTTCACCAGGTCGCGAACATCGCCGCCACCGCAGCGGCCATCGTACCGGTCGCCAGCCAGCCGAGCGCCTTGAGCCGCCGCTTCACGGTGAACCTGCCCATGACCTTCGCGTCGTCGGCGAGCAGCATCATCACGACCATGATCGGCACGGCGATGACGCCATTGACTACTGCGCTCCAGAACAGGGCTCGGATCGGGTCGATGGGGGAGAAGTCGAGCGCGACTCCGCCAAGCGTGGCCAGCGCGATGATGGTGTAAAACTCTCGCGCCTCGAGCAGCTGCAGATCGAGCCCGCGCCTCCACTCGAAGACTTCGGTTACGGCATACGCCGCGGACCCGGCGAGGACGGGCACCGCAATCAGACCTGTGCCGATGATGCCCAGCGCAAACAGCAGGAACGCGAAATCTCCGACCAGTGGTCGAAGCGCCTCGGCGGCTTGCGCGGAAGTCTGGATGTCCGTGATGCCTGCGGCGTTCAGCGTCGCCGCGGTGCCGAGGATGATGCAGAACGCGACGATGTTCGAGAACGCCATGCCCAGGTAGGTATCGATCTTGATGCGCCGCAGGTGCTCCTCGGCGCCTTCCGGAGAGTGCGCCAGGGCGCCGGCGGCCGGATCGGCGTCCAGCTCCTCGACCTCCTGCGATGCCTGCCAGAAGAAGAGATACGGACTAATCGTCGTGCCGAAGACGGCGACGATCACTGTGAGGTACTGAGCCGTCAGCGAAAAGTGCGGCGTCAGGCTGTGAGCCGCGACCTCACGCCACGGGATATCGATGGTGAGCACCAGGACGACGTACGACAGCAGAGCGAGGGTCAGCCACTTGAGATAACGCACGTAGCGCTGGTAGGTCAGAAAGACCTGTAGCAGAAGGCTGACGACGCCGAAGACGACCACATAGACGTGCGATGGGCCGCCGATGATGAGCTGCAGCGCCTCGCCCATTGCCGCGATGTCCGCCGCAATGTTGATCGTGTTGGCGACGATCAGCAGCAACACGATGCCGTACACGACGGGACGCGGAAAGTTTCGCCCGATGTTCGAGGCGAGCCCGTGGCCTGTGACGCGTCCGATGCGCGCGCTCACCATCTGGATGCCCACCATGAGCGGGTAGGTGAAGACGACCGTCCACAGCGTCAGGAAGCCGAACTGCGCTCCGGCTTGCGAATACGTCGCGATGCCCGATGGATCGTCGTCCGCCGCCCCGGTGATCAGACCGGGACCGAGCTGACGTGCCCAGTCGCGCATCGTTTCCTTCATTGCTTTCCCCGTCCGGTGGCCGCGCGAGTATAACCCGACGCCCGCGCGCGCAAGATGATGAAACGCGGGCTGTGGAGCGGCCGGCGCCGCTTTAAACGATGTCAGTGAACCGACGGAAAAAGGCCCGCACGAGGCGGGCCTTTTCGAGTCGATGGGCGCGGTAAGCGCGCCCGGCGAGACTCACGGCAACATGCTGTGGTCGTAGGTCCGGATATCCCGCGTCCTCGTCTCGCTCAGGAAGAACGTGCCGATGATAAGCGTCATGATCGCGACAATGACCGGGTACCACAGTCCGGCGTAGATGTCTCCGTATGCCGCGACCAACGCGGTGGCAGTGAGCGGCAACATGCCGCCGAACCACCCGTTGCCGATGTGGTACGGCAGTGACATCGACGTATAGCGGATTGCCGTCGGGAACAGCTCGACCAGGAATGCCGCGATCGGACCGTACACCATGGTCACATAGATCACCATGATGACCAGGATCAGCTCGGTCATGAACCAGTTGATCTGGCTCTTGTCCGGCGCACCCTTGTAGCCCTGCTCCTTGAGCGTGGCCTCGAGCGCCTTCTGATCCCAGCCCTCGATCCGCGTCGTGCCGATGGTGGTGACGACCGACTTGCCCGGCTCAGCCGGCACCGAGTTGAAGGACAAGCCCTGCTTGGTCAGGAAGTCCTTGGTCCGATCGCAATCGGAGAACGTGCTCCACGGTCCCACGAAAAGGTGGAACTTGCAGTCGGTCGCCGCGACTGTGATCGGTGTCTTGGCCGCAAAAGCCTCGAGCGCCGGATTGACATAGTGCGTCAGGCCCTGGAACAGCGGGAAATACGTGACCGCGGCGATCAGGCAGCCGGTCAGGATGATCTTGAGGCGACCTATCCTGTCGGAGAGCCAGCCGAAGACAATGAAGAACGGAGTACCGATCAGCAGCGAAAGGCCGATCAGGGTGTAGGCCGTGACGTAGTCCAGCTTGAGCGTGATCGTCAGGAAGAACAGCGCATAGAACTGCCCCGTGTACCACACCACGCCTTGTCCCGCAGTCGCGCCGAGGAGCGCGAGCAGCACGTACTTGTTGTTCGGGTACTTGAAGAAGCTGTCTGTGAGCGGCGACTTCGAGCCCTTTCCCTCGGACTTCATTTTCTGGAAGATCGGCGACTCGTGCAGCTTGAGCCGGATGTAGACCGAGAACACGAGCAGGATCAGGGACAGCCAGAAGGGAATCCGCCAACCCCAATCGGCGAACGTCTTCGTGTCCATGTTGGCGCGACACAGGTAGATCACGACGAGCGCCAGAAACAGGCCGAGTGTGGCCGTGGTCTGGATCCAGCTCGTGTCGTAGCCGCGCCTGTTTTGCGGTGCGTGCTCGGCCACGTACGTCGCGGCCCCGCCGTACTCGCCGCCAAGCGCCAAGCCCTGCACCAGTCGCAGCGTGACCATCAGGATCGGCGCGACCCACCCGATCGACTGGTAAGTCGGCAGCAAGCCGACGAGAAAGGTCGAGCCGCCCATGAACACGATCGTGATCAGGAAGGTGTATTTGCGCCCGACAAGATCGCCGATGCGCCCGAAAACCAATGCGCCGAACGGCCGCACGAGGAAGCCGGCGGCGTAGGCCGCGAAAGCGGACAGCAACGCGGCGGTCTGGTTACCCGGGGGAAAGAACAACGCCGCGAAGAACGGCGCGAGAACAGCGTAAAGGTAGAAGTCGTACCACTCGAAGACCGTTCCCAGCGAGGAAGCAAAGATGACCTTCCTCGTTTCCGTGCCTATGCTCTTTATGGATTCTTCTTCCAGAAACCTTTTTGCCCTGGCATCCGCCATCGCTGCCTCCCTCAGTTCGATGTGAAACGGTGCTTCGGTCAGATGCGTCCGCTAGTCTGGATGTCGCTACGCACCCAACGCCGGCTCCTGTATGGTACCCGTCAATAGTATCCCACCACCTGCTTACTCGAAACTTACATGGGCCTCGCGGGCCGCTCGGATTTTGCGACGCAGCATCGCGGTGCGTCAAGCGTCGATTCCGATGTCATGCTCGAGGCTCGCCGGGTCCCGAGGAGCTTTGCTCGAGCAGTCCGTGAATCTTGGCCATGAGATCGCGTGTGGAGAAGGGTTTGGTGATGTAGACATCGGCACCCAGCGAGAGGCCCCTGCTGACCTCGGCATCACGGCCCTTGGCCGAGAGCATGATGATCTTGAGGCCGCGCCATTCCGGACGTTCGCGCAAGCGCTTGCAGAGTTCGTACCCGCTCTTGCCAGGCATCATCACGTCGAGCAGAACGAGGTCGGGGGGCGAGGCCTCGATAAGCTCGAGCGCTTCATCGCCTGTTCGAGCGACGCGTACATCGTAGCCGTCGCGCTTGAGCAGGAACTCCACGGCCGCGACGATGCTCGGTTCGTCGTCCGCTATCAGAATCTTCTTGCTCACGCCCCGGCTCCGATCGGGAGAGTGAACGAGAAGCGAGCGCCGCTGCCGCGCCTGCTCTCCACCCACATCTTTCCTCCAAAGTGCTCGACGATCTGACGGCTGATGTACAAGCCTAGGCCGCTGCCGTGCGGCTTGTCGGTGAGGGTATCACCGACCTGGTGGAACTTGTTGAAGACCGCCTCGTGGTCCCTCGGATCGATGCCGCGACCGTTGTCGGTCACGTCGACCCGCACGTGTCCGTCGCTTTCGGCGAGCACAATTTCAATCTTGCCGTTCACGCTGTCGCAGAACTTCACCGCGTTCGACAGCAGATTGAGCATGACCTGGATCATGCGGTCGAGGTCGACGACGACCGTCGAGACTCTCTCGGGCAATCGTGCGTCGACTTCGATCCTCTTCTCTCTGAAAAGCTGGTCCATCGCGGCGAGCGTGTCCCTGATGACCTCCTTGATGTCGACCCGCGTCTCCATCCAATCCGCCTTACCCGATTCGATCTTGGCGAGGTCGAGGACCTGATTGATCAGGCGTGTCAGCCGCTCCGCTTCCTTGCCGATGATCCCGAGGAACTTCTTCCGTTGCTCGATCTCGACCTCGGGCGCGTCGAGCAGGATCTCGGTGAAGGCGCGGATCGAGGTGAGAGGTGTGCGCAACTCGTGCGTGACCGTTGATACGAAGTCGTCCTTCAGGCGGTCGAGTTCGGTCAGTCGCGCGTTGGCGGCGCGCAGCTCGGCACTGGTCGCTTCCAGTTCGCGCGATTTCTGCTCGAGGCGGTGGCTATAGACGACTGCCTGCGATGCTTCGTCGAGAATCTCGCGCACCTCGTCGATCGTAAGCGCCTCTTCCTTGACCACCGATCCGACCATGACTCGCGCGGAGGCCGCACCGATCGCTCCGGCGAGCTGTACCTCGACGTAGTGGACCAGGTCGGCATCGGCCACCAACTGAGGGTCTGGCCAGGTTAGACCCTTTCCACGCGCGTAGTCGGCGAACGCGCCCGCCGCACCGGAGGTGCCGAAGAAGCGCGCCAGCAGGTTGTACAGGTCGGGAGCCGACGCCGTGCCACGCCAGAAGCGTGCGCCGGCGCCTTCGCCGCTTTGCCTGAACACATCGACAAACAGACTCGCCTGCCGATGTTCCTCGGCGCTCGGTGAGACGCACAGCGACACGCCGACATAGGCGCCGACGTTCGCGATCATGCTCCATATCATCGCGTGGCTGATCTGGTCGAGGCCCGCCAAGCCGAACAGCTGGAGTGGCTTGAGCAATGCGATCCCGAAGGGGCCCTGCTCGAGCATGCTGGTCGGAAGCCACCCGGAGCGGGCGAGCGCTGGCAACAAGAGCGTGTACAGCCACACGCCGAAGCCTGCGAGGAGCCCCCACAGCGCGCCCGTGCGTGTACCTCCCTTCCAGAAGATGCCGCCGAGGACTGCCGGCGCGAATTGGGCGACTGCTGCAAACGAGATAAGCCCGATCGACACCAAGGCATACGCTTCGCCCGCGAGCCTGAAGTACAGGTAACCGAGCAGAAGGATGAGCAGGATCGCGCCACGCCGGATCCCGAGCAGCAACCCGGTCAGATCACGCCGCTCGTTCAGCCTCAATCGCCGCAGCCTGAGCAGCACCGGCATGACCAGGTCGTTGCACACCATGGTCGAAAGCGCGATCGTTTCGACGATCACCATGCCGGTCGCAGCGGAGAGACCGCCTATGAATACGAGCAACGCGAGCAGCTCCTGCTTCTCGGCCATCGGCAGCGTGAGAACGAAAGTGTCGGCATCCACGTTGCCGTCGGGAAAGCGCAGCAAGCCACCGAAAGCGATCGGCAGCACGAAGACGTTGATGGCGAGCATGTACACTGGAAACAGCCATATCGCCTTGTTGAGGTGCTTCTCGTCGAGGTTTTCGATCACCGCGACCTGGAACTGACGCGGCAGGAACATGATCGCCATCATCGACAGGATCGTGAGCCAGGCCCAGGTCGCGTAATCTCCCGCGACCCCGTCGAGTGGGGTGAGCATCTCGCGCAGCTTCGGCACGGCCGCCGCCCGCGCGAACACGTCGCCGAAACCGTTATAGATACCGAAGGTGACGAACGCGCCCACGGCTAGAAACGCGAGCAGCTTGACGAGCGATTCGAACGCGATGGCGGCCACCATTCCCTGGTGGTGCTCGGCGGCGTCGAGATGGCGCGTGCCGAAAACGATCGTGAAGGCAGCGAGGATCAAGGCCACCCACAAAGCATTGTCCTGGCGGATCGACTGAGCCGCCACGTTGGCGGGCGTGACGATGTCCGGATAGTGCGTGAGGATCGTGAAGCTGTTCGAGACGGCCTTCAGCTGTAGCGAGATGTAAGGGAGGATGCCGATCACCGCGATGACCGTAACAAGACCCGCCAGCAGCGCGCTCTTCCCGTAGCGCGACGCGATGAAATCGGCAAGTGATGTGATGCGATTCTGCTTTGAGATCCGCAGGATCTTGCGCAGAACGACCCACCACAACGCGATCATCAGTGTAGGGCCGATGTAGATCGGCAGGAAGCCGACGCCATCGCTCGCCGCGCGGCCTACGCTTCCGTAAAATGTCCAGGCTGTGGCGTATACCGCCAGTGACAGACTGTAGATGTAGGGACTCGCGATCACCGAGCGGCCAGCGTCAGCGCGCTGATCCGCGTAGTACGCAATGCCGAACAGAATGCCCAGATAGGCAAACGAAGTGAAGATGATGATCGTTTCGTGCAGCATGAGGCCGCTACACCATGGTGCCTTAGCTTCCGGACTCGGCGATGAGTACCATGAGCGCGATCAGCGCCGCCCAAGCGATGAATACGTACGCGTAGAGCACCGGTACACCGAAAAGAACGCCCGACACGTTGAAAAGCGCGAGCAACGGGTAGTTGAAAAGGAGCACGCCCAGCATGCAAAGCGCCACGAACCGCTGTCCCTTGCCTTCAAACCTGTTCATCGCCACTCCTTGTCTTCAAGCATCCGCGTGAGCGCGCACGACGGTGACGGTGCACGGCGCCTCCGCCACAACCTGCGCGGTGACGCCTGGAAACAGTCGCGTCGGCGTCCCGCTGTGAGACGCGCCGATCAGGATCTGGTCGACGCCGTTTATCTTGGCGTAGTCGATCAGAGCGGTCGCCGGCTTTTCCGACTCTAGCACGTGATAGGTCACGCGTTCCTCGGGCAACTCGAGCGGCCTGGCCCAGCGGCGCAGATCGACGAGATGCTTGATGTGCCGACCGGTCGCCGTCTCTTCGTATCTCCCGCCCGAGAGCGACGTCGCAGACGGTACCGCGGTCACGCATGCGATGCGGCAGCGTCCGTTGGATGCGATCAATTTCCGTGCGGCATCGCGCAGCGCCTCAAGCAGCCGCGCATCGGCCTGCGCCGGCTCCAGGGCCACGAGGACGATCGGCGCGTGGCCGACCTCGCTCGATGGTGGCGGGCAAGGCGCGGGCTCGAACTTCCTCGCCCGCACCCACCGGCGGATGCGCGTCCGCAATCCCGCAGGCCGATCGCGATTCGCGCGCTCGCTTAGTTCAAGCTCCGTGGGATTCGCAAGGTCGAAAGCAACCTGCGTCGCAGACGCGTATCGATCGCGCGCGTCGATCTCGAGGCAACGCAGGATTATTTCCTGCAGCCAGAGCGGTGTGGCCGGCGCAAGAACGCGCGGCGGCGCCGGCTCGCGGAATAGCCGGCGGCGCAGCTCTGCAACGGTCTGCGGATTCCCGTGAGGGGTGCGGCCTGTTGCGAGCTCGTAGAGCAACCCTCCGAGAGCATAGATGTCGCTGCGCGGGTCGCATCTCACCCCGAGCGCCTGCTCGGGTGCCATGTAGACCCAATTCCCGACAGGGAAGCGAAGCTCTTCCGCCAGCAGGTCAGGGTAATGACTGTGGTGGGCCAGCCCGAAGTCGATGAGTACTGCTTCGCCTCCTCGGTACAGCACGTTGGTCGGTTTCAGATCAAGGTGCACGACGTCTTGCCGATGAAGGTCGTGCAGCGCGAGCGCCAGCGCCGAACCCAGACGCGCTATCTCGTCCGGTGAGATGGGCGCTTTCTTGACCCACTCGTTGAGTCTGACCCCTTCGATGTATTCCATGACCAGGTATGGAGTGCTTTCCAGATCGCCGAAAGCAACCAGCGTCGGGTGATGCGGCCCCTGCCCGAGGGCACCGAGCACCACGCGGCATACTTCGAACGCGATGACGTTGACCGCACGCTCAGCGCCGCCGAGGCGCGGAATCTTGATGACCAGCGGCAGCGGCCCGTCGGACCCGGCGAGCCGGTAGATCGACGCCATGCTTCCGACATGAAGGATCTCGCCAAGGCGGAAGCCGTCTACTTCGGCGCCCGAATCGAGCGAATCCATTTATGCCCCTCGCTCGAGCCGTCGGGCAAATCGAGCCGGAAGGCCGGCAGCGCGGATCTTGCGCGCGGCCTTGTCGTGGTCGTACGCGACGCGAAAGAAGGTAAGCCGGCTGCGTTCG
>Ga0126384_10001812_pt1 | contig 12802 bp, 10 predicted proteins | sample PanSoiMetPlot_36_FD_92543 | JGI IMG/M metagenome (GOLD analysis project Ga0126384, IMG submission 92543) | Tropical forest soil microbial communities from Panama - MetaG Plot_36 | ecosystem: Environmental > Terrestrial > Soil > Tropical forest > Bulk soil | place: Panama | collected 2016-02-17 | reverse complement strand
TGTTGTGTCGCGTGGCAATGATGATCAGATTTACCTGCTTATCATCAATGACCTCAGCGGCGCTTGAAACCGCAAAGCGAAAACCGTACTTCTCGCCAACGTCACGCGCCGATATGCCTGATGCGGTGGCAATGCTCTGAAACTGTGCCCCCGCTGCTTTGAAGTTAGGCAGTAGAAACTTCCGCGCGTAGCTCCCCGCGCCTATCATTCCGACGTTCGCGCTCGCCGCTGAAACTTTCTTTGGCGCGGCATTTATAGCGATCCGCGTTGCGATGATTTCGTTCGTGTCATAGGTGAGTATGATTCCCAGGTGAGGCTCTTTCACAGCGCCCGTGATCAATTGGTAAGCATGTTCAGCTTCACCAATAGGAAAGTGATGGGTGATCAAAGGCTTCACATCGACTTGTCCGGACGCCATCAGATCGACGAAAGCTTCCAGATTACGGCCTTCAGTCCAGCGCACATAAGCAAACGGATAATCGTGACCACGCTCTTCATACTCGGGATCGTATCGCCCGGGGCCGTACGACATCGAAATGTTCAGCGTCAATTCTTTGCGGTAGTAAAGCTCTCTGGGGATGTCGAGTCCCACCAGGCCAACCGCGACCACTCTTCCTTTTTGACGTGAGATTTGGCCTGACAACTCAATCGGTTGGTTTGACGCCGTGGCTGCAGTAACGAGAACGGCATCAGCGCCTCGTCCCCGCGACCACTCGAGAACTCTTTTCTCTGTATCGGCGTCAGGGCCACAGCCGCCATCTGTGCCTAAGCGTTGGGCCAAAGCAATCCGCTGAGGATCCAGATCGACACCAAACACGCGGCAGCCATTCGCCTTCAGCAGCTGGACCGTAATCTGGCCCAGCAAACCAAGACCGATCACGACACAGGCTTCGCCGAGCGTTGGGTTTGCGAGGCGCACACCTTGCAGCGCAATCGCGCCCAACGTACCAAAGGCGCCGCTTTCGAAATCAACGTTCGCAGGCAATTGCACGCAGAGGTTCCTTGGTACCGACAGGACCTCCGCGTGCGACGCATAACCAGCACCCGCGCACACCACGCGGTCACCAACACGGAACTCAGTCACATCTTCGCCGAGGCCGATCACAGTTCCTGAGGCGCTGTAACCGAGGGCTACTTGCGAATTCAGCTTGGCTCGGACTGCATTTACGGTGTTCAAAACGCCTTCACGTTGCGCCTTTTGAATCACCTGCCGCACCAGGTCGGGACGCTCGCGAGCCTTGCCCAAAAGGCTGCGGCTTCCCATCTCGACGGTCATGCGTTCAGTGCCGGCACTTATCAAAGTTGCCGCTGAACGGACCAGCAGGTGGCCACGCTGAGGAATCGGAGGTGGCACGTCGGCAACTCTCAATTCGTGAGTGCCAAGGTCCTGGATGACCTGTTTCATAAGTTTACTGGCGGTGTTCCAAATCCCTGGACCGATTTGTTAGCATGCCCGGCTCGGAGAGCCTGCACTGACCAGTGGAAACTACCCGCTTGTCTTTATCTAGTCAAACATTAAGACGATTGTTGCCGCACGCTGAAGTACTACAGCCGGATGATCGAGTATCTGTGAAGCACTGGCTGGCGACCATCGTGATTTGTCTTTCTGTGGCATTGGTAGCCGTCTCTGTCAGGTTGTTGTTGTGGCAGGATAATCGGCCTCTGTTCGCGCGGGTCTTCAGTGGAATGGTGGAACACCATCGAGCGAATGCGCGTCTTCTGCTTGATGGCGACGTTACTCAGTTCGTCAGTGGACCGGCGCCTCCGGGTGACGCGAACATTCTTACCTATCCGCCCGGCTACCCCTTGATTATGGCCCTCGTCTTTCGCGTGTTCGGCGAAAGAGAGTCAGCAATGCGCATTTTCCAAATCCTCTGTGATGCAATCGCGGCAGTCGTGCTCTTTTTTCTCGCGGCCGAACTTTTGCCGCGCAGGGCGGCAGTGGTGGCGGCCATGCTGGCAGCGCTCTCACCTCAGCTGGCTTATTACTCGCTACTATTATTACCGGACTCGCTGGCCACGCTTCCAATCCTGCTGGCGTTATGCCTCGCCATTCGCGCTGTGAAATTCGAGAGCATCGTTGCCGTAATCGGCGCTGGTTTTTGCATTGGCTTATCTTGCTGGTTGCGCTCGAATGCGTTGCTGCTGGCGCCGTTCCTTGCCGCTTTGATGTTGATTGTTTTGAGGCCCAAGCTTCGCTGGAGGTTTTCAGCGGCACTCGCCGGCGCGAGTTTGCTGGTTATGGCTCCCATCACGATTCGAAACGCAATCGTGTTTCATCACTTCGTTCCGCTTTCGCTTGGTGCTGGGCAGATGCTGAATGTAGGAATCGGTGACTACGACAAGCAGCGCACATTTGGCTTGCCGGGATCCGATCTCGAAACGGTAACCAGCGAGGCGGAACGATATGGCCGTAACGATTATGCAAGCTCGCTCTTTGGTGGCGGCGGTGTCGAGCGCGATCAGCGGCGATTCTCTCGTGGTCTGGCTGTCGTGCGCGCCCATCCACTATGGTTTGGCTCGGTTGTGCTGAGGCGCGCGTTGTCGATGCTCAGGCTTGAACGAGTGCGCTCTGTATCGGCTGAGCCCTCTCCCACTCGTTATGTTGAATCGGGAAAACTCGTATGGTCGCCTGGTCCCGCTGAGCTCGGAGCAGCTGCGGTTGTCACCACGTATTCAGAATCACCATTGCATGCGGAGGAGGGCAGGCTGGAAATTCGAACGCCAGTCGCTTCGCAACAGGCGGCGATCGCATACTGGTCAGTTCCTGTAGAAAAAAACACGGACTATCTTCTGAAGCTGAGCGTTGCGGTCGATCGAGGCAATCTGATGGCCAGCATTGTTGACAATGAAAGGGTACTAGCCGCTACACCAGTCCTTCACCCGCAGGAGACGATTGATAAGCAGCGACAGCCGACTTTCAAGATTGACCTCCCTTTCGCGAGTCGTGATGCCGGTAGCGTTCAGGTGGTGCTTGGTAATGAGGGCAAGCGGCCAGTCGAAACCAAAGCGGCGATTGGAGGAATGCAACTCTTCGAGCTTGGGCCGAGCTCGTTCGTTTGGATCAGGTATCCGCGGCTGCTGATACACGCCATTCAGAATTTCTTCATTACCGCGTGGCTTCTTCCATTCGCGTTGGCAGGTGCGCTATTGCTGCTTGCCGCCGGTCAGGGTCGTTACCTGCTGTTGTTACTCGTCGTACCGCTTTACTACTTCTGTTTCCAATCGCTCCTGCACACGGAATACCGGTACGTCATGGCGATTCAGTACACGTTGTTTGTAATGGTCGCAGCTACACTGTACTGGCTGACAGTGACTCTAAAGGATGCCTGGTCAGCGTTGCGCCGGCGTTCGAGGCCGGGTGTTTAAAGTTCAAGCTTGCCGCTCTCGCGGCGGACAATCTAAAGTTTGATCCGAAGCGTCGCCGAAATGACAAAGCTTAATCTTACGCGCAGACAGTTTCTTTCGGGCGTCGCCGCGGCCCCGCTAGTGGCGATCTCTGCGACGAGTGCGTATTCACGCTGGATTGAACCTTATCATTATGAAGTAACCGAGACTGACATTTTCATTCGAGACTTACCGGACCGCTTCCAGGGATTTCGAATTACTCACTTAACCGATGTGCACCACAGTCGCATGGTAGGCATTCACGAAGTACAGCGCGTCGTTAACCTTGCGCAACAAACCAGGCCGGATCTGATTGTTCTGACCGGCGACTACAGCACATCCTACCGTCGTTACATTGAACCCTGCGCTGAAGTGTTAGCACGGCTTTCAGCACCGGAAGGAGTTTGGGCGGTTTTAGGCAATCACGATCACTACACAGATCCGGAATTGACAACGCGTGCATTGCTGCGCAGCCGCATTAACGTGATGGACAATGTGAACACGGTGCTGAAACGCGGCCCAGATACGCTGCAATTGGTCGGCATTGACGATTGGTCATGGGGAAGAACAGATTGGAAACGGGCCTTCTACGGAACCGATCCCGCGCGTCCTACAGTGTTGCTGTCTCACCAACCAAGTGTGCTTGATGATCAAAGTGCACAGCCAGCGTCTTTGATTCTAAGTGGCCACACTCACGGTGGTCAGATCAAGCTTCCGTTCGTTGGGGCTCCGGCACGCTACGTTTCAATGGACCTCAAGTATTCGAATGGATTGTTTCGACGCGGCCAGACGCAGCTCTACGTTTCCCGCGGCACCGGAGTCATAGGCTTGCCGCTGCGCTTTGGAGCGCGACCAGAGATCGCCGTCCTACGCCTGCAGAGGGCAGCTGAGCGCAGAGGGCTGGGCGCTGAGAGCTGAGGGCTGAGCGCTGAGAGCTGAGGGCAGAGGGCGGAGCGCTGAGAGCTGAGGGCGAAGAGTGTTGTGAAGTGTTTGCCGCAGATAAAAGCTCAAATCAACTCTTGCCCTCAGCTCCCAGCCCTCAACTCCCAGCGCTCAGCGCTCAGCACTCAGCGGGCTTCGCCCTCCGTTCCAGCAACATCGTGTCGCGCCAGACTCCGTTGAGCATTCCGATTTTTTCTCGGCGTCCAACCTCACGAAAACCGCACGCACGATGCAGAGCCAGACTACTCTCGTTTTCAGGAAAGATGCCGGCCTGGAGGGTCCAGATTCCATTCTCTTCGGAAGAATTGATAAGCGCCAAAAGCAACGCTCGCCCAACACCTTTTCCTCGCCAGCGCTCAGCTACGTATACACTAACCTCAGCCACGCCCGCGTAGACAGCCCGAGCTGACACGGGACTTAACGCCGCCCATCCCGCCATTGCCCCGCCAGCCATAGCTACTAGTCGGCTGTGAGCGAGGTGAGTTGTATCCCACTTTTCCCACGACGGGGCGGTTGTTTCGAAGGTCGCCTGGCTAGTTCGCAAGCCCTCGCAGTAGATCTCGCGTACCTCGGGCCAGTGTTCTGGAGATAGGCTAATAATTTGGAGTTCCATCTTGATTTCAGGCTTTTTGCGAAGGAAATCAATGCATTGAGTCCTCCGATCTAGCTGAATCGATCGGAGTTGAAAAGCATTTCAAACTGAGCCCCGAATCGACCCGGCTCATGTAGAAAAATAATACCTTGACGACGGACCCTCTCTTAGTGCAGAGTACTTTGCGATGCAGAGTAGATGCGCTGCTGCGCTCAGCGCTCCAAAATCGCATGGTAGTCAATCCACGAGGGCCGCGTTACAATACGACGCACAAATTCTAACGAAAACAACGATGAGCCTGCTGCAAAATATAAACTCGCCTGCCGATCTGCGCCGGCTGCAACCTGAAGAATTGCAGACGGTCGCTGATGAAATCCGTCAATACATTCTTGAGACCATGTCACGCGTTGGCGGTCACACCGGTGCTTCGCTGGGAGCCGTTGAGTTGGCTGTGGCTCTGCATTACGCGTTTGACACCCCTCATGATCGGCTGGTGTGGGACGTGGGCCACCAGGCTTACGCACACAAGATTCTCACTGGCCGTCGCGATCTATTGCCCACCATCAAGCAGTACGGCGGCCTGAGCGGCTTCTTGCGCCGGGACGAGTCCGAGTTCGACACCTTCGGCGCCGGTCACGCGTCCACTTCAATCTCCGCCGCGCTCGGCATGGCGATCGCCCGCGATCGGAAAAGCCAGGATCATCATGTAGTAGCTTTGATTGGCGATGCATCGCTGGCCGGCGGCATGGCCATGGAAGCGATCAACCAGGCCGGTCATCTCAAGACTCGTTTGATTGTCGTGCTCAACGACAACGAAATGTCCATTGCGCCGGCTGTTGGAGCTCTTACCGGTTATCTCAACCGCATTCGCGAATCGCAGGGCTACCATCGCTTCAAGGAAGAAGTGGAAGAGAAACTCCTGGCGATCCCATCATTGGGTGGTCGTCTGCATCACGCGGCCAAGACCATGAAGGACGCCATCGCCGCAGCCGTATTGCCGGGAGCCCTGGTTAGCGAGCTTGGCTTCAAGTACATCGGATACGTTGACGGCCATAATCCGAACGCGCTCGTAGCTGCGCTTCGCGAAGCCCAACAGGTAAAGGATGGCCCAGTCATCGTTCACGCGCTCACGAGTAAGGGCAAAGGTTATCCCAATGCAGAGGTTGATTATTATCGCTGGCATGCGACCGGTCCATTCGATCTGGCAACAGGGAAACCAATCAAGTCCGGCGGCAAAGCTCCCACGTACACCGCTGTATTCGGCAAAACTCTTTGCCAGCTGATGGAGAAGAACGAAAAGGTGGTGGCTTTGACAGCTGCGATGCCCGACGGCACGGGCGTATGTGAAGCACTTGAGAAGTTTCCCAAACGCGCGTTTGATGTCGGCATTGCAGAGCAGCATTGTGTGACTTTTGCGGCAGGTTTGTCTTGCGAAGGTCTGATTCCCGTGTGCGCTATCTATTCCACTTTCCTGCAGCGAGCTTTCGATCAGCTGGTTCATGATGTTTGTATTCAGGATCTGAATGTAAAGTTTTGCCTGGATCGCGGTGGTGTCGCCGGCGGTGACGGACCGACTCACCATGGGTTGTTGGATATAGCCTATCTCCGCGCCGTACCCAACCTGGTGGTGATGGCCCCCAAGGACGAAGCCGAGATGAGGGATATGATGCTGACCATGATCGATCACACCGGCCCAACCGCGATTCGGTATCCGCGCGGCAATGGTGTTGGCGCAGACATCGATCGCGAGCCGCAGATGCTCGAAATTGGCAAAGGAGAGATTCTACGTGATGGCGGAGAGATCGCTATCGTCGCGTATGGTGCAATGGTCCATCCTTCTCTCGCCGCGGCCGACAACCTGGCAAAGGAAGGCATCGAAGCGACGGTCGTAAACGCGCGTTTCGTTAAGCCGCTCGATGCCGAGCTGCTGTTGGCGCTGGCACGAACCAAGCGGCTCATCGTAACGGTTGAGGAGGCTTATGTGGCAGGCGGTTTTGGTTCTGCAGTGCTGGAGCTACTGGAAGAGAACGGACTGCAGGATAAGTTGCGGCTGGTCCGAATGGGTATACCGGATCGACTGGTTACTCATGGCGACGCAAAGCTGTTGTTGGCGAAGTATGGATTGGATGCAGACGGCATCTATACGAAGGTGAAGGAGAGCATTGAAGTAATGGAAGATCGGCGCGCCAGACGTTTGAAGATTTGAAAGCTCCGGTCATAGCTACGCGCCTTACCAGCCCACTCACCCCGCAAAGGTTCTTAATGAAGACTATCTTGTCAAAAACCTCACAGGGACGTGCCAAAATGGCTTGATTGTTGAACAATCGACAATCAAGTATGTAACTGTTGACTCTTTGTCCAACGAATGGCATCATCTCTCGCAAAGTGGTCGAGGGATTTTCCGACAATTGCCATGCACCGCTTTGCCCTACTCTCACCAATCAAACAGCCCCCGACATTTTCTTGACGTTATATCGTGCGGTTAAAGGAAATGGTGAACTCGAATGAGCAAGCAAGTTTTTCGGGAGCGCGAGTGTATCCATCGGGATGAAGGAGCCGAAGGGGAGTTTTACAACGGTGCTTTCTATGTCCAGGCCATCAGGCGCTTGCAGGTCACGGCGGCTTTGGAAATCTCCAAGAAGGTAAGTTCATTTTTTTGGGCCGATGCACCCCATATATTAGTGTGGCTCTGTAACGATTGTGCTGCATCGCTTCATCTAACCGATACCCCCCGATCATTGGTGCAGGGCACCCGCCGCCAGGCGTGAATCCGAGAGACACTTCGCAAGACCTCGGCTGACTGAGCCTGCAATCCTGCGATAAAGTGTCTTTACGGATGAAACGCGAAAGAATCGACAAGCTTCTGGTCGAGCGCGGATTCGTTGAATCGCGCACTAAAGCCCAGGCATTAATTATGGCTGGGGTTGTCCTTGTTAACGATCAGCGCGTCGACAAACCCTCGGAATTGGCAGAGCCTGCCGCGGCAATCCGTCTCAAGGGAGCCGAAACTTCGGCCCCCTACGTTAGTCGTGGTGGAGCCAAACTGGAAGCAGCATTGCAACAGTTTGCGGTCGAGGTCAGGGGACTTTTGTGTCTCGATGTCGGAGCTTCTACCGGGGGCTTCACGGATTGTCTCCTCCAGCATGGCGCCGGCCGCGTGGTGACCGTCGATGTGGGGCACAATCAGCTCGACTGGCGTTTGCGTAACGATCCACGTGTTGAAGTCAGGGAGGGAATTAACGCCCGCTACTTGTCTCCCCAGGATTTCTCGGAACGTTTTGACCTCATCGTGATGGATGTTGCCTTTATTTCTGCTCGAAAAATCCTCCCTGCCGTCGTGCCGCTGCTAGCTGAGAAAGGTTCGTTGATAGTCCTCATTAAGCCCCAGTTTGAGGTTGGCAGAGGCGAAGTGGGCAAGGGCGGAATCGTCCGCGAACCCGAGAAACACCAGCGCGTGATCAATGAAGTAAATGACGCTGCGACCGAGCTTGGCTTACAAATCGGTGGTGTGATCGAGTCCCCCATTCAAGGAGCCGATGGCAACATCGAATTCCTCGCGTGGTATCACTGACTGTAGTACACATAATCAATGGCGGGACGTCCGCGCCACCCATTCAACCACTTCGTTGACACTCAAAAGCGGCGGCGGCTATCATCCGGCTCGATCTTAGCCAACAACCAACACTCTCGAAGAACAGAGTCGGATTTCCGATAACGCGCGCTTTTTCATGGCTTCATCATCAATCAAACGGGTTGGTATTGTCGTCAAGCCACATCAACCTGAGGCGCTGAGCACGCTTTGCGGCGTCATCGAATGGCTTAGCGCGCGCGGCATCACGCTCGTCGGCACTCCTGAAATCGATCGGGAACGGATCGAACATCAAACAGGTTGTCCGGTTGATGTTGTCGAGGCTGAGAAACTCCCTTCCAGCGTGGATCTGATGCTGGTGCTTGGTGGTGACGGCACCATGATCGCCACGGCCCGCATGGTGGGTGATAGCGATGTTCCGGTGCTGGGAGTTAACTACGGTGGTCTTGGTTATCTCACTGAGTTTCGCATCGAAGAGCTTTACTCCGCATTGGAATCGATCCTGTCGGGCAACTATGCGGTTGAAAAGCGCGTGATGCTTACAGTTGAGGTCGTGCGCGGTGATGAGCAATTGACCCGCAATCGTGTGCTCAATGACGTCGTCATCAACAAATCGGCGCTGGCGCGCATAATCGAGATCGAAGCCTATCTCAACGGCCAATTTGTTAATTCATTTCGAGCGGATGGCCTGATCGTCTCAACTCCTACGGGCTCAACCGCCTATAACCTCTCTGCGGGGGGCCCGGTTATCTATCCTTCAATGAACGCGGTAGTAATCACTCCGATTTGTCCTTTTACGCTATCAAATCGGCCCATCGTCGTGCCAGACGAATCTTTGATTGAACTGCGTCTGATTACGCGAAACGAGGAAGTAGCCTTGACGCTGGATGGTCAGGTTGGCTGTCCGCTGAATCCTGAGGATCGCGTCGTGATACGGAAGAGTAAGACTACTTTCAATTTAGTGCAGCCGATGAACCGGAATTACTTTGACGTGCTGCGCGACAAACTGCGTTGGGGAAGATAGAAACGCGGAAAAGGTAAACAAATGCCCGAAGACCCTAAGAAAGAGAACTCCGGTGCGACGATCGACGCCGATGCTTTCGAGCGGGAAGTAACTACAGATCTCGACGAAGAGACACCGGATAGGCCAAGAGGAATACCGTTACATACTCGAATCCTGATTGGACTCGCGGTGGGTGTGATTGTGGGTGTCACGGTCAATTCAATCTTTGGCGGCGACAATAAAAAAGTTGTATGGGTCATCGATCACATCACCAATCCAATCGGACAGCTTTTCCTTCGATCACTACTGATGATTGTGGTACCGCTGGTTTTTTCCTCGCTCGTGGTGGGAGTTGCCGGTATTGGCGATATCCGCAAGCTCGGCCGAGTCGGACTAAAGTCATTTGGTTACTGCCTGGTGGTCTCAGCGATATCGGTAATCATCGGACTAACCCTTGCAAACACGATCAAGCCCGGAAAGCGCATCGATCCCGACACCAAAGCAGCGCTTGAGCAGCGCTATGGCTCAGACGCGTCGAAACAGCTTGACGCAGCCAAGAAGGCCGGCACCAGTGATTCGCCGCTGATGCAGGTCGTCGAAACGATTGTGCCTTCAAACCCGGTCGCCAGCATCGCAGGCGTGCCCTCGAATCCAAGTACCGCAACTTCTGCGGGCACACCCAATATGCTGCACCTGATGTTCTTCGCGCTGATAATCGGGATTGCTATAACACTGATTCCGTTTAAGGAGACGGCGCCGCTGCTGCGTGGGCTACAAGCGCTTTATGAAATAACCGCGAAGATCATCGAGATGATCATGAAGTTCGCGCCTTTCGCGGTAGCTTGCCTGCTTTTCAATAACACGGCGCGCTTTGGACTGGATCTGTTGCAAGCGCTGGCATGGTTCATGATCACAGTATTGCTTGGTCTCACGCTGCACATGTTCGGCGTTTACTCACTGTCTGTGTATTTTCTGTCCCGCATTTCACCGCTGCAGTTCTTTCGCAGAATTAAGACAGTGATCCTCACCGCGTTCTCGACGTCATCATCAAATGCGACGTTGCCGACGGCTTTGCGGATCTCGGAAGAGAACCTTGGCGTGCCGCAGGAGATTAACAGCTTTGTGTTGACGGTGGGCGCCACTGCCAATCAAAACGGGACAGCTTTGTACGAAGGTGTAACGGTCCTCTTTCTTGCGCAGCTGGCAGGTGTAGATCTTTCGTTGGGCCAACAGCTGATGGTGGTCTATCTCGCCATTCTTGGCGGCGTCGGCACGGCGGGTGTTCCCTCAGGATCGATTCCATTCATTATCGGCGTCCTGGTTACGATAGGCGTCAATCCCGCTCTCATTGCAATCATCCTGGGCATAGATCGGATTCTGGATATGTGCCGCACCACCCTGAATGTAGTCGGTGATATGACTGCGGCGACATACGTAGCGCGTTCGGAAGGATACGAATTATTGAAACCACACGAGCCGGCGATAGCGCATGCAGCTTTGGGTGTGACCGCTCAGCAAGCAGAATGAGAGAGAGTTGTTTGTCACAATCGCGTGACAATGTGCGCACAGGAATAACTCAATCTTAGCGCGGGTCAACAACGATGGTTTTTCCTCTTTACGACGACAACTCCGATCGCACTATAACTCCTATCGTTAACTACCTCCTGATTGCCATCAATATTCTTGTCTTTGTCTTTCTGCAGCAACTAGGCAGCAACGATCGCTTTACCTACGCGTTTTCGACCGTTCCGCAGGAAATCATCACAGGCCGCGATGTGGTGACGTCAGATCGGGTGCAGGTGGTTCCGGGGACGGGCCAGCGCGTTATGGTTCCCGGACTTCAACCCACGCCAGTCTCAGTCTACCTAACGCTTATCACCTCGATGTTCATGCATGGGGGCTTTGCGCACCTGTTCGGCAATATGCTGTTTCTTTGGATCTTTGGAGACAATGTAGAGGACCGGCTGGGCCACCTGAGGTATCTGATTTTTTATCTTGTCTGCGGCGTGCTCGCGTCGCTTGCACACGTCATTACGACCGCGATGCTCTCAACGAGCGGGAGCGGACTTTTGGTTCCGAGCCTGGGAGCTTCGGGAGCAATCTCAGGAGTGTTAGGCGGCTACATCCTGCTATTCCCGAAGCGGCGCGTGACCGTAATTCTGTTCCGGTTTCTTACTGATGTACCGGCGTATGTCGCTATAGGAATCTGGTTCGCCTTTCAACTCATTAGCGGCTTGGGCGTGCTCGGCGGTGGCTCGGAGTTAGGTGGTGTGGCTTACGGCGCCCATATCGGTGGCTTCATCGCCGGCCTCGTGTTGGTGAAGGTCTTCGCCATCGGCCGCAACTCCTACGGGTGAGGTGTGCAGCGGGGCTTTGCTGCCAACCAGTGCGGTGAGACTGCGCCTCATTCCAACCAGCATCATTACTTCACTACCGGGACGCTGGCAGAGACAATCTTTCATCGTTTCGTAATTTGTGTGAGATTTGGCGTCGAGGGCGTGGTCAGGTAACATCGAGCATCGCGATTGCGGATACGAGGACAAGCACTGACAGGTCGGCGCACTCCAAATTAGGAACTATCAGAAGTGTCGATTGCAGAGAAAGAATTGCCTGACGTCAATAAACAAGGGTTGGATATTCGTTCGACGCCGCGAGCGGAAATGAATCTTTATCCCCTTGATACTTTCGCTTACGAGTTTCCCGGACGTGAGATCGAGATCAACTTTGAGATTCCCGAATTCACGGCTATCTGCCCGTTCTCGGACTTTCCCGATTTTGCCACTCTCAAACTCCAGTACGTACCGAACGAGCGTTGTGTGGAGCTGAAGAGTCTGAAGCTTTATATAAATTCGTTTCGAGCTGTGAAGATCTTTCATGAACACGCAATCAGTGTGATTCTCGAAGACTTTGTGCGTGCGTGCGATCCATTGCGCGTAAAAATCGAAGGAGACTTCAACATTCGTGGCAATATCAAGACAGTTGTTCGCGCTCAATACGAAAAGTCCGACAAACTTTAGTTTGTCGTTGACTTTGTGATCGGCCGCGCTAAGTGTTTGGAGTCAACGACGAACTGAAGTCTGTCAGACTTTTTGAAATGGAAGGCAGCATCATCTATATCGTCGGCGGCGTTGTGGCGTTACTGATCGTTCTGTTCATAGCCAAGCGCGTGCTGCGGATGGCGGTGAAACTGATCTTCGTGGGCATCGTGGTTACCGCTTTACTGGTAGGAATGGCATACGGCTGGTGGAATGGCTGGTTTTCGTCCGAGTCGAAGTCTCAGCGCCGTCCA
>Ga0126384_10001811_pt1 | contig 12802 bp, 12 predicted proteins | sample PanSoiMetPlot_36_FD_92543 | JGI IMG/M metagenome (GOLD analysis project Ga0126384, IMG submission 92543) | Tropical forest soil microbial communities from Panama - MetaG Plot_36 | ecosystem: Environmental > Terrestrial > Soil > Tropical forest > Bulk soil | place: Panama | collected 2016-02-17 | reverse complement strand
GCGCCCGCCGCGATCCCGGCGAACCCGACGGTGTCGATCATGGCGACGAGCACGTCCGATCCGAGCAAATCGGCGGTGTCAACCATCACGATCACCTGAGGGGCACGACGCCTCAGCTCAGAGACGGCGCGCTCGCTCAGGCGGCCCACTGACCGTCAGCGCCCGATCGTGTAGAACTCGCGGTTCGGCCGCACGTTGGCCAGCGAGGCCATGCGGTTGGACGGGTCGAAGAACGCGGTGACTGCACAGACGCCCCAGACGTTCGAGTCGCCGGTGGCGATGACTCCTCGGGCGGGCGCCGTTCGTGGGCGCTCAGGAGGTCACGGTGACGAGTGCGGAGGCGGGGGAGTTCTCGTCGCAGGTCGTTAGCGTCGACTACCCTCTCGCGCTGGGGTGGCAGATTCGGACACGACCTGCGGCGTCTCTTGGTTTCGGACGACGGTGACATCTTCATATCCCACGGGATCGAGATCATGAACGACACAATCGGGACGCTCATCATCGCGTGCCGGAAGCTCGTTTCGAAGTCGGCCACGAACTCCCGCCTGAGATTACGTTCGCTGCTTGAGCACGCGCTCCAGGAACCACGTGTCCCCGAAGCCTATGGAGCGGCAGCGGGAAGCGAACGAATGCGCCAGGGCTTTAGCGCCGGACGTGTGCTTACAGTGGGTCTTCTTCTTGACAGCACATTGCAAATTCGTCTAGGGTTCCTTCGGTTTCAGCCCGTGCGCGACTAGGGAGGCCAAGGATGCGCCGAAGCTCGCGTCCGCGGCAGTGGATTCTACCGACTTGGTCGCCACGCTCTATGAGGCGAGAAATCGAAGACGACGACCCCATCGAGGTCCGCCAGCGAGCGGGTCAATACGCAGCGAGTCTTCTACGCGCCGTAGTGAGTCGACGCTGAATGATCCACTGGAATCCTGGGTTGCGAGGTCCATCGTGCCGAGGTTTGTCCTCCGATGTCGTAGAAAGGGGGAGCCGCTGCGGTCCTCGCTCGAGAAGATCCGGGCGATTCATGGCATTTCTATCTCGAGGACTGAGTCCATATTTAGTCGAAGATTCAGAGCCTTCAATAAAAAGCGTGCTCGCCTCAGCGGCGGACTGGGTCGTGTCGCCCGAGATAGTTCACGCGATCCCTGATATGCGGCAGCACGTCCAAAACCTTCCAGCATCGAATTGAACGCAACTTGAAGCCCGATAAAGGACAGAACGCCCCGTGGTTTTCAGCGACGGGCAAGGTGGAAAGTCTTTCTGAATATGTCGCCGCTACGAGCACCCTTACCAATAAGCTTCGGCAGGCGTGGCCGGCGAATGAGCAGATTGATCCATGGTTTCGCGGCGTGACCCGCATTGGATACTCGCTTGTGCCTGGAATCTACAGGGAGGACGGCGAGATCGACAATGAGAGTGAGTACCGTCTCGATTTCCAACTGAAGGCTGTTCCATATCTGGATGAAGTTCCCGTTCAGCCAACGAGTATGTGGGACTGGTATCTGTTGATGCAGCACTACGGCTTACCGACTCGCCTTCTCGACTGGACGGAAGGCTCTTTGATCGCGCTGTATTTTGCCGTCGCGGAAGATCGGACGCTAGAGGACGCGGCGGTTTGGATCTTGGATCCATATTGGCTTAACGACAAGGTGGCGCATGAAGGTGAGTGGTTAAAGATGGTTGACGAGCTTGACGGATACTTGCCGAAGCCATACGGTGGCTCTTTGCGGAAGAAGTACCCCGTCGCCCTGGAGCCACCTTGGAATTCCAAACGGATTAACGCTCAACGCGGTATGTTCACTGTCCACGGAAGTCGTCATCAAGCGATTGAAACTTATGCGCGCATGAAGGGACATCTCGTTCGACTGAGAGTAAAGCGAACAGCCATTCCCCGCATTCGCCGTGAGCTTTATGGGGCCGGGATTCGTGAGAGCATGCTATTTCCTGAGCTAGGGCGAGTGTCCAGCGAGCTGAAGAGATACTGGACTGAGGACGTGGAGCTACCGTGACGACGAAGACAGAATTCGATTCTTGGGCGGACCGCAGGTCGCTTTATGCGTGGCCACGGTATGCCACGGGGCTTCGGCTGGGCCGCACGAGCAGTGCGCCGGCAAATCGCGCATCAACACTCAGCCCGCCGTGATCTGGTCGGCGCCCAGTAGCCCGGGCAGGAGCGACCGCTCCGACGACACGCTAGCATGTGCGCACGTCGATGAGAGTACGATGTCCGTCATCCTGGGCACGCGCAATCACGTGGGCGGTTGTAGCCCTAGGGTTCGCCGCCGTTGTCGGTGGCACTTGGCGAATCGTAACCGACATCCTGGAGGTTGGGATGGATCTCACAGCGATCATCGTCACCGCAATCGTTCCCGTGGTTGCTGCTCTGGTCGTGGCCTTGGCCATGTGGACCAAGCCCGCCGTCAACGAAGATGCGCCGATGGCGCGCGGACCGCGGCTGGTACTCGGGGCCTATCTCGCGATCCTGGGCTTCGTGCTCGCCTACCTGATTACGAAACTGTCGGCGCTCGACTTCCCGGACACGCCCCTGGTCCCGGAGCACCGCCCGCTGCCCGCACCGATAACCATGGCCACGACGCCTGCTGCTCCGTCCGCTCCACCTGCGCGTTCCCCCGCCGGACAGCCGACCCCCGGCGCCCTCCAATACCCTCCTGATGCCTCCGTCCCGGTCCTGCTACATGTGTTTCCGGAGTCTACAATCGGGACCACGCCGACGCTGTCGCTCACGGTCTACGGCCGCAACTTCACCAAGGGTTCAGGGGCCACCAAGGGGTCAGAGATCCGGTTCAACACGGAGCCGCGCCCCACAACCTTCATCAACACCGACCTAATGAGCGCTGAACTCCGGGCGGCCGACTTAGCGGCGGTGGGTGCGGTGACCGTGGACGTGATGAATCCAGGGAACAAAGTCTCTTCCACCATCATGGTCCGCGTCACAAAGCCGGTCGTTCCACTGAAGATCTTCACTAGGACAGTGCCTATCACGCGGGAGGCCCAACTCATCCTGCTGGCGATCTTCGCTGGCTCGCTCGGCAGCTTCATGCACGCGTTGAAGTCGCTCGCCGATTTCATTGGCAATCGCACGCTAACGGGAAGCTGGTTCTGGTGGTACGTCGCGCGGCCGTTCCTGGGCATGGCGATGGCCCTGACGTTCTATGCACTGCTGAGGGGTGGCTTCTTGGCCGGCACGCCAGGGGACGCCAAGGTGGTCAACCCGTTCGGCGTCATCGCCATCGGCGCCCTGGTCGGCATGTTCGCCGACAAAGCGGCGCAGAAGCTCGGCGAAATCTTCGACACGTTGTTCAAGTCCCAAGATAGCCGCAGCGGCAAGCTGACGGCCCCGGCGCTCGACAAAATAGACCCTCCCATCATTTTCAGCGACGAGGGCCCGAAGCCCGTCAAGCTCATCGGTGACAAACTGGGCAAGGTGTCGAAAGTCCGCCTGAATGCGATCGAACGCCAGCCCGACACCGTCAGCGAGAAAGAGGTCGTGATCACGCTGCAGACCGAAGACCTGAAGCCGCCCCGCGAGGTCAAGATAACGGCCGTCAACCCGGACGGGGAGACGTCGCCAGCCGCCACGCTGCGGGTCAGCGACCTCGCCATCACCCCGGCCGCACTACCCGACGCCAGGATCAGCACCGCGTATTCCCAGCCCCTGGCGGCGACCGGTGGCAGGGCCCCCTACAAGTGGTCGCTTGCGGCCGGCGGACCGGCTTGGCTTCAGATCGATGCGAGTTCTGGAACCCTAAGTGGGACCCCGTCCGCCATCGGGTCCGCCGACGTGACCGTGACCGTCACCGACGCGACGAAGATGACGCGATCTAAAACATTCCCGCTGAAAGTGGTTTAGCCGTCCGCTCCCTGCTCGTAGAAGTGAAGAAGGTTGTCGTTAGCAGTAGTCTTCCTAGGGTTCGTCCAGGGCGCTGGCCCTAGTCCTTCGCGGCCTGGCGGATCTGATCCAATTCCGTCGCTACCCGCTCGACGTCGGCCTGTCGACCCTCCAGCGTGCGCAAGATCTCCAGCTGATTCTCGAGACCCAGCTCGACGTACTTCGGACAGTCAAGTTTAGCGTAGCCTCAGATCAAGGCCTCCCTCAGCGCGGCCAGGGCCAACCGCCAGGACCGGTCGCTTACGAGTCTGCAGCAGTGGCTGCTCAAGACCGGCGGGCGGCTTATCCGCACGCCTGATACTTCACCCTGTAGCTCGCCGAAAGTTGCTTGACAGGGACGCTCTTTCGCCAGATTCTCGTGCGCATCGAGAGACTGGCGTGGCACCCGACGTGATCGCGCGGACGGCCCGCTGCGTTCGTCGGGGCCTCGCGAGCGGCGGCGTCTCTGCGGAGGATGCTCAAGAGCGAATAAGGCCTCGGGGAGAAGCGGGACTAACGATTCTGACGTGGCAACATCCGCCCTATCGGAGGTCGCGAATACGTAGGATTTCGCGGTCAGGCTCTGAGGTAGCCTGTCACCACGCTGGAGCGTGGGATGCAGATGGAGTCAAATCGCAAATCCCGGCTGAGGGATAACGTTGGCACGTTCGCCCTCTTCATACCGCAGGAGGCCCTTTGATTCACGCCGAATTGAACATCCCGGCTTCCGTTCTTTCCGGATTGATGAGAAGGCGGTAGTCAGGCAAAGGGAATGTCGACCTTAGCCCATAAAACGGTCGCGACGAACTACTCCACCTGTCCCTGGACGCGGTGGAAAGGAAGAAGTACTAAACGTTTAGCGGAAATCGGACCGTGAGCAAACTGGAACCCCCGTATCCTTTAATTCTTGAAGGACTTCTGAACGGTAAAGTAATACCTTTCCTAGGTTCAGGTGCATCATTGAGTGGGCGCGATCCGGGTGCAACCTGGGACCCTCGGGCCGCCTTCCTCCCAAGCGCGCCTGAACTGGCCCGCCATTTGGCGAATATCACGGAGTTCCCACAAGACGAGCTGCCCGACCTTCCGACCAGATGGCGAGAAGTCGTTCGGGACTGGTTTGCCCCTGACCTCGCGAAGGTTGCTCAATACTACGACGTTGTGGGTGGGCGGAAGCCGCTGAATGAAAAACTGCACGACATCTTCAACCGGGACCACCCCCTTTCCGCTCTCCACACCTTTCTCGCCGACGTTCCTCTTCCGCTTCTGATTGTCACGACCAACTACGACGATCTGATCGAGCGGTCCTTCAAAGACCGCCCCTATGATGTTGTGATCCACGCAACCGACCCGAGCATTGGTGACCGTGTCCTGTGGTGGCCGCACCGGGAGCACGAGCCTCGCAAGGTCCCTCCCAACAAGCTGGACATTGATCTCAAGGCGGTCACGGTCCTCTACAAGATGCATGGCGCAGTAGATCGCCGCGAGCCGACACGCGGCCAATACGTGGTCACCGAGGACGATTACATTGACTTTCTGGCCCGCATGACGAAAACCAAAGCCATCCCGTCCATTTTCGCTGAGCCGTTTCAGACCCGGCCCTTTCTATTCCTGGGCTATGGTCTGCGGGACTGGAACCTCCGTGTCGTCTTGAACCGGGTCGAGAAGGATTTACGCCGGCCCAAAGGCATCACGTCTTGGGCGATTCAGCGCAACCCCTCGCCGCTTGAGCGACGATTCTGGCAGAAGCGCGATGTGGAAGTATACGACATGGATATTGACGAATTTGTTAAAGAGTTGGCCTCACGGTGGGCTCGACACCCATGCGGGTGACCGAACGCCGTTCACCTTATCAAGGTCTCATCCCCTACGAAGAGGACGATGCCCCTTTCTTTTTTGGCCGTGAGAAGGAAGCACGGCTTATAATCGCCAATCTGTTTGCCTCGCCGCTCACCCTGCTGTACGGCGCAAGCGGTGTCGGTAAGTCTTCTGTCCTCAGTGCTGGCGTTCTTCCTCACTTGCGTCCACGTGAGGATCTGCTCGTGTTCGTCTTTAAGGCGTGGCAAGGCGACCCGGTTGATGGGCTGAAAGCCGCGGTAGGTGCCGCAGCAGAGCGCGTGGCGCGCGAAACCCTCCAGCCTCCGGATTCCGCATCGCTGGCTGAATACTTGACGGAGTGTGCTGGGCGACTCAATCGACGCTTAATGATCATCCTCGACCAGTTCGAGGAATATTTTTTGTACCACCCGCCGGACGATGCATTTTCCACTGAGTTTTCGAGGGCGGTGACGGAACTTAACCTGCTACTCAGTTTCCTCATCTCCGTTCGCGAAGACTCCGTCGCCAAGTTGGACCGCTTTGAGGGACGCATTCCGAACCTGTTCGGGAACTATTTTCGCATCGAGCACCTCGACCGCGAGGCAGCGCACGCAGCGATCGCGAAACCGATCGAGCAGTACAACCGCATGCGTGCGGCGCAAGAAGAGCAGGTCAGCGTCCAGCCCGCTCTGGTGGAAGCGGTGTTGGATCAGGTGCGGACAGGCCAAGTGGTTCTGGGAGAGGCCGGAAGCAGGGTTGTTGCCGCTGGGACCCGCACTAACCATGGTGACGTCCGGATTGAAACTCCGTATCTGCAGTTAGTTATGACCCGCATGTGGGACGAGGAGATGCACGCGGGATCGCGTGTCCTACGGGTGGAGACGCTGAATCGACTGGGGGGAGCGGAGCGCATCGTGCGGACGCATCTCGACGGTGTGATGAGTGCACTACCGGAAAGAGAGCAGGAGGCTGCGGCGAACGCGTTTCACTATCTGGTGACTCCGGGCGGCACCAAGATCGCCCATACCATTCCCGATCTGGTTGAGTATTCCGGTGTGCCGGAGACGGAACTGGCCCGCGTCTTGACTAAACTCTCGGGCGGGGACTTCCGCATCGTGCGTCCGGTCGCGCCGCCGTCCGACCAACCGAAAGCCTTGCGCTACGAAATTTTCCATGACGTCCTGGCTCCGGCGATTCTGGACTGGCGGCGGCGGCGGGCAGAAGAGATGCGGCGACGAGAAGTGCACGCGAGCAAACTGGACGTGTTTCGCTTGGCTGTACCAGTTAACGGGCTAGACGAGGCGTTGCGGAGCGCTTACCTAAATTTTCGCCCTGATGCTCGCCCCTTTGACATCATCATCATTGGAGGTGGGACGTTTGGGTGTTTGCTCGCTCAGCATCTTTTCTATCTCGACAAGACGCATAGTCATCGAATTTTGGTACTGGAGGCTGGCCCCTATTTCCTACCTGACCACTGTCAGAATTTGCCGTGGGGGGAATTTACGCTGCCGTATGCGACAACCATCTCTGAGTTACGACAGGTTGGAACATACGGTATCGATAGGCCGCAAGCGCGAGTGTGGGGCTTGCCCTGGCATTCTTCTATTCGCTTCCCCGGTCTGGCCTACTGCCTTGGTGGGAGGTCGCTATACTGGGCGGGGTGGTCGCCCGGACTCTTGGACGAGGAAATGCCCCCGAATCATTGGCCTGGCAGCGTGCGGGACGATTTGAGAGCCACGTACTTCCGTGAGGCCAGTGAGATGACTGGCGTCAACGTGACAAACGACTTCATTTTTGGCGCCTTACACGACGCCCTCCGTCAAAAGCTTTTCGCTGCTATCAGTGATGGCACGGTCGCAAACGCTTTTCCTTTGCCCCAACTGCCCTTGCATCTCGATAACGTGCCGACCCGTCAGCAAGATTTGTACAAACTGGAGGCGCCCCTGGCAATGCAAAGCCATACTCAGTCGGGCGTCCTCCCATCCAAGTTCAGTGCAGTACCCCTGTTTTTGAAGACGGTCTGGGCGGCCGCAAAGGAATCGAATCTCGACGACGTGAAGAAGCGTCTGATGGTGGTGCCCCTTTGCCACGTTATTCGCCTTGCAACCGATGGGGAGCGAGTCGTGGCGATAGATACAAATCAAGGGTCCGTACTCGTACCCCCCAACGGAGTCGTTATCATCGCGCTGGGAACTATTGAAAGCACGCGGCTCGCGCTGCTGTCCTTTCCTGGGATCTCCAACTACCACCTGATTGGACGCAATCTGATGACACATCTCCGTTCGGATCTAACCATCCGCATCCCTCGCAGTGCGTTACCCGTCGATCCCGCCATCAGAGAGACCCAGGCTTCCGCACTGTTCGTTAGGGGGAGGCACCTTCGTGCGGACGGCACGTTTGGACACTTTCACCTGCAAATCACAGCCGCAGGACTCGGGGACGTGAGCCCTGAAGCAGAAGGCGAAGTGCCACCGCTCTACAGGTTCAATGCTGTTCTGGCATCGAAGGACACTATTGTCATAACGATTCGTAGCGTCGGCGAAATGATGTCGCAAAACGGGAACTCTTACGTCCGCATGGATCCGGAAGTTGACGAATTTGGTGTGCATCGCGCGTTTGTGGCGATTGAACCGACCGCCGAAGACCTCGGCCTCTGGGACGCAATGGACAAAGCCGCCGATGAGGTGGCGAAGGTCATTGCAGGCAATCATGCGTACGACCTGTGGACCCCCAGCGGTCCTGTACGGGTCCCAGCGGGCGGCTCCCCGTCCGAGGTTTTACCCTTTCAGGAGCGGCGAGGCGGCTTGGGCGTAGCCCACGACGAGGCCGGTAGTCTCTGGATGGGTGAGGATTCTGATCAATCAGTTACCGATCCCAACGGCTGCTTTCATTGCGTGAGAAATGCCTACGTCGTCGGTCCCGCCCTCTTTCCAACGGTAGGGTCTGCCGGTTCCATGCTCACGGGCATTGCGTTGACCCGACGCCTAGCGAATCATCTGGTGCCTTACCCCACCCCCTACTCACCCTCTGAGGCAGGCTTCCAAGCACTGTTCGACGGATTCGCAACCAGCAACTGGCGGATGGCGGGAAAGGGGAACTTCATAATCGTCAACGGCGCGTTGGAATCATTTGCTGAAGGTGACATGGGAGTCTACTGGCATACGACGCCAACGCCGCCTGACTTCATCCTGAAGCTGGAATGGTGTCGGTGGCGACATGAGGACAAATCCGGCGTGTTCGTCCGGTTTCCACATCCGGACAGCAAGGGGTACAAAAATACGGCCTATGTGGCTGTGCACTTCGGCTTCGAGGTCCAGATCGACGAATTCGGCAGGCCTGACGGCTCAGAAATCCGCAAGACCGGCGCCATCTACGGAGAGCTAAGCCAGGATCTCGCGCTCAGACCGGCACTGCCCCCGAGTCAGTGGAACGACTTTGAAATTCGAGTAGAGGGCCAGAGTTACACGGTGCTGCTCAACCGCCAGCAGGTTACCAAGTTCAACAATCCGCACGCCCATCGAGGCCTGCGTAGTGCGCCGAACGTCCCCAGTTTCATTGGGTTACAGGCCTATCCTGGGTCACGAGTTGCCTTCCGTCACATTCGTATGAAACCGCTATAAGTCCGACGGCCGTCGCGTTGAGAAGTGGTCGCAGTCTCCGCCACCAACAACGATCTCCGGTCAAGATCTTCGCCGAAAGAAGTAGGCAAGAGGGTGTGCCTTCCACTTATTCGCCCGATCGGCTCACGCCGCTCGCCGGAGGTACTCGTGATGGAGCCTGAATCGGAGCCGGTTTCCCTGGACAGCGGTTTGACTAATCATGCGAGTGTCCAAGGAGGCCACGATGGGGACGAAGCGACCGAAGGGGAGGCCGTCGGAGAGCCCGGTCCCGGCCCATGAGCTCGAGGCGTGGAAGCGGACGTTCCTCGAAGCCGGCGGCCGGGGGCTGACGAGCCGCGGAGAGCCAGAGGAGCGTGAGCTCACCCTGGCGCGGGCGAAGATCGGCGAGCTGATGATGCGGCTCGAGCTGGCGGAATACCTCATCTAAAAAAAGGCTTCGCGGAGGAATGGAAGAGGTCCAGGCGGTGAGGGGCACGGTCAGCCCGAGGGCGCAGCGCTGGTATCCGCTGACGCTGATCCGCGACATGTTCGGCGTGGCGCGGTTGAGCGTCTATGCAACGAGAGAGGCACCGACCGTCACGGCCGTCCCCAGCAAGCGGGGCCCGAAGACGACGAGGCGCTCGGGAGCGCGATCCGGATCACCCTGGCCGAGACCCCGTTCCAACGGTGAAGGGTACCGAAAGACCCGGGCGCGCCTGGCCCACCGCGGCCTGGCCGTCAGTGGGAATCGCGTCCTGCGGTTCATGCGCGAGCATCACCTGCTCGCGCCGCGGCGATTGGGTCCGCTGTGGCATTGGCTCCTAGAGGCTCCGAGAGCAGCCGGTGTCTGAGTGTGGCAGATTACGTCAGGGAGCCGGCGGCCACCGCGGGACGCCCGCCGCCGGAGCCGGCCACAAGGAACTCTATCGCGCATGCTTTGGTAGCGTCGCCTTTCGACGGGTCGCCGGCTGAAGGCACGCGACACTGCCGGCGAAAACGTGATCGTGACTAAGACACGGGTTCGAGCGCCTCCACGCTAGGACCGCAGGGCAATGCCCTCCAAGGAGAACCGCACGTACTGGCCCACTAGGTGGCAAATCCCGTTGGGGATTCGAACCCGTGTCTGCTCTGAATATATCAGCTCAGGGTGCGTGTGGCCTGTTTCCAACCCTCCACGCGGACCGTTTCCGCGAAGGATCGCGGTATGGGAAGCTGTGGGCTGATTTGTGGGCTGAAAATGGAGAAAGTTGACGCGAAGATTACTCCCTCGTGCGACACATGCCGCTCAGAAATGCTCTGCAAGCCGCGGGAAACATGACGACGGCACGAGAAGTGCTCAATTTCTCGTACGGCCATCTACAGGCTCTTAATCAGCGGGTCCAAGGTTCGAGTCCATGACGGCCCACCACTCTTTCAAGGAGTTGCGGGGAGGGAGGGTGACAAGACCCCCTTCCTCTCCGTTTTCTCTCCGCGTTCTCGATTCCGAACATAGCAACGGCGGCCCCCGTATTGGCGACCGCCGTCTCCTGGCGCGCATATGTTCACGGTGTCCTCGGCACGCTCACCTTCTCGATTGCCTCTTTGACGTCGTCAGTGGCGACGATGTTGTAGCGGTCCAGCATGCTGCGGGTCTTGTGACCACTGACGCTCATGGCGACAGTCTCCCGTACGCCAGCGCGGATGAGGTTCCTCACCGCCGTTCTCCGAAAGTCGTGAATCGTCCGGGTGTACACCGTGCGCGTGGTCCCGTCCGGCTGCTTCTCTTCGAACGCGAGGCCCGCACGCTTGAGAGTGGCGTGCCACGACTTCTTGAAATCACCGACCGGGCGAGCCGCTTTGTGGAACACGTAGTCGCTGACTCTCACGTCGCCGTCAGGGGTCGCGAACAGTCGCGCCCCCTCCCGCCGCTTCATCAGCTCGACGAGATTCCCAGAAATCGCTAGCACCCGCCCCTTGCTGTTCTTGGAGTCCGGCAAAGTGATCGTGCCTGCCGCGAGATCCACCATGTCCCACTTCAATCCAATGACCTCCGACTTCCGCCACCCGCAGAGGGCGAGAAAGCGGAGCAGGTCCGTGAGATGCTCCGGGGCGGCGGCAAGCACCGCCTCGACCTCGGGAGCTTCGTAGAACACTCGCCGCACGTTACGCTCGGGGAGCTTTCGGATTTGTGGCGCCTCCGTCAGCTTCTTGCGCTCGACGGCCAGCGTGAAGGCCGCGCCGAGGACCTGCGTGTAGCGGTTGATTGTGGCCGGGGCCTTCCCCGCCGTTCTGAGCTTGTCGATGTATGTGTCGACCATGGCGCTGGTCACGGCGACGGCACGCATAGTGCCAAAGTGCTCGCGGACCTGCCGCATGTGAGACTGCAACTTGTAGGCTGATTTCAGTTCTCGAAGCGCGATGTCCGTCTTCAGATCGTCGAGCAGTTGGCCGACCGTGATCCGTTTTGCGGCGGGCAGGCTGACCTTCACCAGGCCCTGCCTACCGGCGGCGATCTCATCCAGCTTCGATTTGTGCCACGCGCGGGCCTTTTTCAGGTCTGACGTCTCCGTACTCTCACGGTGCTCGACGCCGTCGTGGTAGTAGCAAGAGACCCAACGGCTGGAGTCCTTGTATCGGACCAAACTGCCCTGCCCGCGCGACCCGTAGCGGATGCGTTCGACGATCTTCATGTGCGGCCTCCCTTCCGCATCACAAGGCGCAGGCCCTCCTCGACCATGTGACGAAGCGTCATTCCGTGGCCGAGGGCCCAACGGACAGCGCGACGCTTCAGCTTGGGGTCGAGGTCCAACGTTGTCTTGCTAGTGGTTGTGGCGTATCGTCCCATAGCGAGTCCTCCTGCTTGAGAATATACCCGTAAATACGGGAATGTATCCAGGCCCCTACCGGTGGATGTAGGCCTGGAGGGTGGCCATGGAGAACTTGATCCGGCGATCCTGATCGAGGTATCCGCCGACCCTCTGCCAGTTCGCCTTCCTCGAGAGCCACGCCGGCGTCATGCCGAGCATCCCGGCCGCCTCGTCCAGGGTCAGGGCTCGGTCGGGCGGCGGGGCGGGTCGCCGGGTGAGGAGCCGAGCGCGAAGGTCCGCCTCGAGGGCGGCAACCTGCGTGTAGAGGGTTTCCAGCTCGTTGGCCGAGAGGGCCTCGAGCGCTCGTACCGACAGTATGGAGCTCATGGAGAGCGGGGAGGACTCACTCACTAGGCCTTTTGCGGCACGGGTAGGTTTTGACACGCGGAACAGGCCTAAGGCTGCTGTGCCGCGCGCAGCCGCGAGAGGTCACGGTGGTGGAATCGGCGATGCCCGCCGGGTGTCTGCCCGCTCGGGATGATGATGCCGGCCGCATCCCAGCGTAGCAGCGTGCGGGGAGAGATGCCGAGATATCCCGCCGCGGCTGAGAGCGAATACCAGGTCTGTTGCCCGGGTTCCCACTCTGGCAGACCGAGTGCACGGCGCACACGTCGGAGGGCGTTGCGAAACTGGGTGTCAAGCCTATTCCGAACGCGGGGGCT
>Ga0126384_10001810_pt1 | contig 12803 bp, 12 predicted proteins | sample PanSoiMetPlot_36_FD_92543 | JGI IMG/M metagenome (GOLD analysis project Ga0126384, IMG submission 92543) | Tropical forest soil microbial communities from Panama - MetaG Plot_36 | ecosystem: Environmental > Terrestrial > Soil > Tropical forest > Bulk soil | place: Panama | collected 2016-02-17 | reverse complement strand
TGGTATCGAGCCTGTCCTTCACCTGCGAGTGAAGGGCCATTGCACATTCGACCGCGGTCTGCGCGTGGAATTCCGCCGGGAAGCTGATCTTGAACAGCACGTTCTCCATCACGTAGCTGCCGTAAGGACGCTGGAAACGGAACGGCTTGCTCTTGAACAGCACGTCGTAGAAGCCCCAGGTCTTCGCCGTGAGCACTGACGGATAGCCCATTTCTCCCTTGGCGACCATCAGCGCGAGGCGTACCGCCCGCGCGGTCGCGTCACCGGCGGCCCAGCTCTTGCGCGAGCCCGTGTTCGGCGCGTGCCTGTAGGTACGCAGGCTCTGCCCGTCGACCCAGGCGAGCGATACGGCGTCGATGATCGCGTCGCGCGAAAGGCCGAGCATCGGTGCGACGACCGCGGTGGAGGCGACCTTGACCAGCACGACGTGGTCCAAGCCGACGCGGTTGAAGCTGTTCTGGAGCGCGATGACACCCTGGATCTCGTGCGCCTTGATCATCGCGGTGAGCACGTCCCTCATCACGAGCGGCTTGCGACCCGCCGCGACGGCGTTGCGCGAGAGCCAGTCGGCCGTGGCGAGAATGCCGCCGAGGTTGTCGGAGGGATGCCCCCATTCGGCCGCGAGCCAGGTGTCGTTGAAGTCGAGCCAGCGGATCATCGCGCCGATGTTGAATGCAGCCTGGACGGGATCGAGCTGGAACTGCGTGCCAGGAACCCTTGCGCCGTTCGGGACGACCGTGCCCGGAACGATCGGGCCGAGCAGCTTGGTACAGGCGGGATAGGAGAGCGCCTCGAGCCCGCAACCGAGCGTGTCGATCAGGCAATGACGTGCGGTGTCGAAAGCTTCCTTGCTGTTGATCTTGTAGCCGGCGACGTAGTCGGCGATGTCGACCAGAACTTTGTCGGCTTTGGGTCGGACATTGGAGATCGGTGCGGACATGCGATGGTTTTCCGTTCAGTGGGCTTCAGTGGGGCTCATTTGGTGTGTACGCGGGCGCATCAGCCACCGGCGGGCAGGAACCTCCACCGCGTGATGTGTGATCACGGCGCCGGCGAGCACCGCGGGATAGTAGAGAAGGGGCCGCAACCCGTATTGCTCTTGCATCACGAACAGCAGCGGCCAGTGCACGAGATAGATCGCGTAGGAAAGGCTGCCGAGATAGAGCAGGGGAGGAAGCTGCAACAGGCGGGTGACGAGGCCGGCCTCCAGCGCGAAGACGACCACGAGAACGGCGAACGCCAGCGGGAACGCAGCATCCCACGGGCTGTGGTATTCGGGGCGGATCATGATCGCGAGCACTGTAGCGAGTGCGATGAGCTCGAGCGCTGTGGCCGTGGTCGCGCCGAGCGTTTCCCGCGCGAGGTAGCGTCGAACCAAGAGCAGGCACAGGACACCGAGCGCAACGCCGGCGAGACAACGCACGAGCCCGAGATTGACGAGGTAACCGACGGTTTCGAAGCTCGCGTCGAGCTGCCCGAGGTGCCAGAAGACGAACGCATAGCCGGCGATCGAGATCGCAGCGAGCACCGCACGGATGCCGCGCCAGCGCCACACGGCGAGAAGTCCAAGAATCGCCAGCGACCCGAAGAACTCCACCGAGATCGTCCAGCTCGGCGCATTCCAGGTGAGCCCGCCCGGGGTCAATCCGACGTTGTGCAGGAGTAGCAGATTCAATCCGAAGGTCCACAGCCGGCCGCCGCCGCGTTGCTCAGGGATAACCTCGCGCAGGGCGTTCGCGAACGACGCTCCGGCGAGCAAAGATGGAACGGCCTCGATCACGTAGGCCACCGCCAGTGCGGTCAATACGAAGACGTGGGCGGGATAGAGTCTGGCGAAGCGCGCAACGACCACCGGCCAGAAAGGCCTGCGTTCGCGGACCAACTCGTCCCAATAGCGATGCGCGAGCACGAAACCGGAGAGCACGAAGAAGAAATCGACCGCAAGGTAGAAGGCGATGAAACGCGTCGCGCTGACCATGCCGCCGGTCTGATGCCCATAGACGACCGTCACCGCGGCGATGCCGCGCCAGGCGTCGAGCGCGGTGTAGCGGCCACGACTCGCGGCCGTGACGGTGGCCTTGTCACGCGAGAGCGCGACGGTCGCGCTCACGGCGTCCGCCATGGGCGCGTGCGCGTAGGTATCGCCTCCCATCTCATCGGCGCTTCGCGATCGGCACGAAGCGCTGATCCTCGGGGCCGATATAATTCGCGGAAGGCCGGATGATCTTTCCGTCGCTGCGCTGCTCGATCACGTGCGCCGACCAGCCCGCCGTGCGCGATATGACGAAGAGCGGCGTGAACATCGCTGTCGGAACGCCCATCGCGTGATAGCTCACGGCAGAGTACCAGTCGAGGTTCGCGAACATCTTCTTCGCCTCCCACATGACCGCCTCGATCCGCTCGGCGATCGAGAACATCTTCGTGTCACCCGCGGCGGACGAGAGCCTCAGCGCGACGTCCTTGATAACGCGATTGCGCGGATCGCTCACCGTGTACACAGGGTGGCCAAAGCCGATGACGACTTCCTTGGCCGCCATTCGGCTGCGGATGTCGGCTTCCGCCGCGTCGGGGGTTAGGTAGCGCTGCTGCACTTCGAAAGAGAACTCGTTTGCCCCGCCGTGCTTCGGGCCGCGCAGGGCACCGATCGCGCCGGTGATCGCGGAGTAGATGTCCGATCCGGTGCCGGCGATCACGCGCGCGGTAAAGGTTGAGGCGTTGAACTCGTGCTCAGCGTAGAGGTTGAGCGAGGTGTGCATCGCCCGCACCCACTGCTCCGGAGGCGGCTTCCCGTGCAGCAGATGCAGGAAGTGGCCGCCGATCGAATCATCTTCAGTCTCGACGTCGATCCGCTTGCCGCTTCGAGTCCAGTGGTACCAGTAGAGCAGCATCGAGCCGAGCGAAGCCATGAGTCTGTCGGCGACTTCGCGCGCACCCGCAGCATCGTGCTCCGCGTGCTCGGGCAGCACGCCGCCGAGCGTCGATACCGCCGTGCGCATGACGTCCATCGGGTGCGCCGCGGCGGGAATGCGCTCCAGCGTTTCGCGCACCGGCTCCGGGATCCCACGCAGCGACCGCAGATTTGTCTTGTACTCGGAAAGCTCGGTTGCGGTTGGCAGCTTGCCGTGCACGAGCAGATAGGCGATCTCCTCGAACTCGCAGGTGTCGGCGATATCGAGGATGTCATAGCCGCGGTAGTGCAGATCGTTGCCAGTCCGGCCGACGGTGCAAAGTGCGGTGTTCCCGGCGACGACGCCGGACAACGCCACCGATTTCTTCGGCTTTGGGCCCCCCTGCACTACGGGTTCGCTATCGTTCATGACCTTCTCCTGTCGAACAACTCGTCGAGCTTCGCCTCGTAGCGGTGGTAGTCGAGCACGTCGTAGAGTTCGGCTCGCGTCTGCATCGCGTCGACCACGCTCTTTTGCGTCCCGTCGCGACGAATCGTCTGGTAGACCCCGAGGGCGGCCTTGTTCATGGCGCGGAATGCCGACAGCGGATAGAGCGCGACCGCGACATTGGCGCTTCTCAGTTCGGCAAGCGTGAACAGCGGCGTTGCGCCGAACTCAGTGATGTTCGCAAGGATGGGAACGCGCACGGCGTCGGCGAACGACCGATACATCGCCAGCTCGGTCATCGCTTCCGGGAAGATCATGTCGGCGCCGGCTTCGACGCAGGCGCAGGCGCGATCGATGGCGGCCGCGAGGCCTTCGACTGCCAGCGCGTCGGTGCGGGCCATGATGACGAACGCAGGATCGGTTCGCGCATCGACAGCTGCCTTGATGCGATCGACCATCTCGGACTTGGGCACGAGCTCCTTGCCCGGGCGGTGGCCGCAGCGCTTCGCACCTACCTGATCTTCGATGTGCATTGCCGCCGCGCCGAACTTGATCAGCGATTTGACCGTCCGTGCGATGTTGAAGGCCGAGGCGCCGAAGCCGGTATCGACATCGACGAGCAACGGGAGCGGGCAGACGTCGGTGATTCGGCGCACGTCGGTGAGCACGTCGTCGAGCGTGGAGATTCCGAGGTCCGGAAGCCCGAGCGACCCGGCAGCAACGCCGCCGCCGGAAAGGTAGATCGCCTGGTAACCGCAGCGGGCGGCGAGTAGCGCGTGATAAGCGCAGATCGTGCCCGGGACCTGCAGAGGCTTTTCGACGGCAAGCGCGGCGCGGAAGCGCGCACCGGCAGACATGACGGTCATCGGCGCCACGCCTCCAGCTTCAGTGCTCCAGCATGCGGCTCGTTCACCGGCGCGAAGAACGGCGCGGCGGCGGCGGGTATCGCGGCGCCGGCCGCATGGGCGCGCTGCAGCACTTCCCAGCAGTAACGATACGATGCGCGGTCGTAGAGCTTGCCCTCGTGGCGGATCGGCGCCCAGTCCGCGGCCTGCGCGGTCGCGAGGACGTCGGCCGCAGTGGCGAGCTCTCCATCGTCGGGCTGGAACGCGTGGACGATCGGCGCGATCTGCGACGGGTGAATGCTCCACATGCGCAGGAATCCAAATTCCGCCCGCGCGCGCTTGGCGTCGGCGCGAACTGCCTCGGGATCCTCGAGCGCGAGCGTCACGCCGTGCGCGGGAATGACTCCGTTGGCAAGCGCTGCGGCCGACACTTCACATTTGGCGCGGCGCACGAGCGGATGATCGAACTGGCCAGGGCTTTGCATCGCCGACAGCGGGATCGCTCCGTGATGGGCACTCACGAAGTCGAGCGTTCCGAAATCGAGACTCACTACACCGGGCAGTGCGGCGATCGACCACGCCTCGCGCACCGCGCCGTGGGTCTCCATCATGACGCTGACCGGGATCGTCCGGTGCAGCCCGCAGCGCAGGCCCTCCGCGCGCAGCACGTGCAGGAACCGCGCCACGTCGGCCGCGGATTCTGCCTTCGGCAGCGTTACGAACGCGATCCTGTCACCCGCGGTGCCAATGAGAATCGCGAGCTCGCTGCGCCACGCGGGATGCGACAGATCGTGGATCCGGGCGCCGACACGGCCATGGACGTTCTCCGCGCCCGCGATCAGCGCCGCCATCGCCTTCGCGTGCTGGCGCTCTTTGCCGACCGGAGCGCCATCCTCGCAGTCACAGGCCACGTCAAAGACCGGTCCGCGCTCGCGCTGCAGCTCAAGCGCTTTGCGGATGTAGCGTTCGCTGCCGGCGTAGTGAACGCAGGGCGGCAGCACGGGCAACGCGCGCTCCGTCCCGTACAGAGCCGCCGAGGGATGCAGCGGTGCAGTCATGCCCGCGCCCGGGCTTCAGCCGAGGAGTGCGCCGACGCCCGCTCGCTCCTCTTGCAGTTCCTTGAGCGTCGCGTCCATCTTCTCGCGCGAGAAAGCATCGACCTCGAGCCCTGGCACCAGGCGGTACTCGCCATTCGCGGTCGTGACGGGGAATCCGTACATCACATCAGCCGGGATTCCATAACTGCCGTCGGAAGGCACGCCCATCGTAACCCATCGGCCAGCGGTTCCAGCCAGCCAGTCGCGCATGTGGTCGATGGCCGCATTGGCGGCCGAGGCGGCCGATGACGATCCGCGCGCCTCGATCACCGCAGCCCCGCGCTTGCCAATCGTGGGGATGAATACAGTGCGGTTCCAGTTCTCGTCGTTGATACGGGCCTTCAGGGACTCACCGCCCGAGGTCGCAAACCGATAGTCGGGATACATCGTCGGCGAATGATTGCCCCAGACGACCAATTTATCGATCGAGTCGACCGGTACGCCCGCCCTGGCGGCAAGCTGCGAAAGCGCTCGGTTGTGATCGAGGCGCAGCATCGCCGTGAAACTCGACTTGGGCAGCGAAGGAGCCGACTTCATGGCGATGTAAGCATTCGTGTTGGCCGGGTTCCCGACCACGAGGATCTTGATGTCGCGCTGCGCGACCTCGTTGAGTGCCTTTCCCTGCTCGATGAAGATCTTGGCGTTCTCGAGGAGGAGGTCCTTGCGCTCCATGCCGGGGCCGCGCGGCCGCGCGCCCACCAACATCGCAAGCTGGGCGTCCTTGAACGCGACCTTTGGATCGGCGCCTCCGGTCATCCCGGCGAGCAGCGGAAACGCGCAATCCTCCATCTCCATCATCACGCCCTTCAGTGCCGCCTGCGCCTTGTCGAGTGGCAGCTCTAGGAGCTGGAGGATCACCGGCTGGTCGCTGCCGAGCATCTGGCCGCTAGCGATTCTGAAAAGCAGCGCGTAACCGATCTGGCCGGCGGCTCCGGTCACCGCTACGCGGACGGGCTTCTTCATGGGATGGGGCTCCTGACAGGCGTTGGTCGACCCTAACGGCTTCGAAGGCGTCAACTCGAATCCGAACCGCAACGGGCCGACTTTCGCATGGTACGGGCGGGGGAGCGGAGTGTCAACCAACTCCTATATCTGTTATATGATATAAGAGAAGCCGTCCCGTTCACCCTCGCTATCCTTCATCCGATGCCACCCCGGACCCCGCGCTCAGGAGCCGCTCGCGCGACCCAGCCACCCTCGTTCCGGCCGCTCTACCTCCAGATCAGGGATCTTCTCGTCGAGCGGCTCGACGCGGGCGAGTGGCGTCCGGGCGAGGCGATTCCGAGCGAGCTCGAGCTGGCCTCGCGCTACAACGTGTCGCACGGCACGGTGCGCAAGGCACTCGGAGCGCTGGCCGCCGACAACCTCCTCGTGCGGCGACAGGGCAAGGGGACCTTCGTCGCCACACACACTGAAGAGCGCTCCTCGATGTTCCGCTTCCTGCGCATACGACGCAACGACGGGCGCGACGAGTACCCAGCGAGCCGCCTCATCGATGTCCGCCGCGGCAAAGCCACGGCGGACGTAGCGCGCGCGCTCGAAATGAAGCCGGGGGATCCGGTGTTCGTGGTGAGGCGGGTGCTCGAGTACGAAGGCGAGCCGGCGGTGCTCGACGAGATCGTGCTACCCGCCGCGCTGTTCAAGGGCTTGAGCCGTGCCAAGGTGCAAGCCTATCGCGGTTCCATGTACAGCCTGTTCGAGACGCAGTTCGGCGTGCGCATCGTCAAGGCGACGGAAAAGCTCCGGGCCGTTGTCGCCGACGCTCCGACGGCGTCGCTGCTGCGAGTCGAGCCCGGACAGCCGTTGCTTGCGGTCGAGCGGGTGACTCGCACTTATGGCGATCGGCCCGTCGAATGGCGGCGAGGGTTGTGCTGCACGCGCCGACACCATTACGTGAACGATCTCGGTTGATCTCGGCGGGCGGTCGGTCAGAAGTGCTCGGAATGGCCGCCAGCAACGGTCGCTCCGTGGCCGCTCTGCGACGATTACTTGTATAATTTTCACGTGCTTCTGTCACCGGGCGCTTCTTCCCCCGTGCGCCGAGATTAGCCATGTCCGCCGTAGAGCGACCCATGACCCGGCCGCGCCCGGTGTATCTCAACCTGGTGCGCATCCGGCTGCCGTTGCCGGGACTGGTCTCTATCCTTCACCGCATCAGCGGCGCAGCGCTGTTTCTGATCGGAATTCCTCTTTTGCTCCTCGGACTGGAGCGGAGCCTCGGCACCGGGGATGCATTCGCAAGCCTGCGCACGGTCCTCGCTCAGCCTCTGGTCAAGCTCGTCGCACTCGGGCTCGCCTGGGCGTATCTGCACCATTTTTGCGCAGGGATCCGCTTCCTCCTGCTCGACGTCCATCGCGGCATCGAGCTTCTGCAGGCGCGCAGGTCAAGTGTCATCGTCCTGGTCGTGAGTCTGGCATTGACGGTTCTGGTTGGGGTCCGGCTGTGGTGAAGCGCGTCCTGGTCGGTGCTCACTACGGGCTCAAGGATTGGGTCGCGCAGCGCATAACGGCCGTGCTGATGGCGGTCTATACCTTGCTTTGGGTGGTCATCGCGGTCATTCACGGTGGGATCGATCAGGCGCTGTGGCAGGCGCTGTTCGCCAACGCTGCGTTTCGCGTAGCAACGCTGCTCTTTGGCCTCGCGTTGCTCTGGCACGCCTGGATCGGGATGCGCGACATCTGGATGGATTACATCGCGTCGACCGCCCTTCGGTTTTCGCTCGAAGTGCTCACCGTCGTGGTCCTGGTCGGCTACGCGGTGTGGCTGGCCGCCATCCTGTGGGCCCCGCGATGAGCCTGCCGGTCCGGAAGTTCGACGCGATCGTTGTCGGTGCCGGAGGCGCCGGCATGCGCGCTTCCCTGCAGCTCGCGGAAGCCGGTCTGTCGGTCGCGGTTCTCTCGAAGGTGTTTCCGACGCGCTCGCACACTGTCGCCGCGCAGGGAGGCATCGGCGCCTCGCTCGGTAACATGGGCGAAGACAGCTGGCTGTGGCACATGTACGACACGATCAAAGGCTCGGACTGGCTCGGTGACCAGGACGCGATCGAGTACATGTGCAAGATGGCGCCCAAGGTCGTCTACGAGCTCGAGCATTTCGGCATGCCGTTCGATCGCAACCCAGACGGGACGATCTATCAGCGGCCCTTCGGCGGCCATTCCGCCAACTTCGGCGAGAAGGCGATCCAGCGCTCCTGCGCCGCGGCGGACCGCACGGGGCACGCGATGCTCCACACGCTCTACCAGCGCAACGCACGCGCGCAAACGCAGTTCTTTGTCGAGTGGATGGCGCTCGATCTCATTCGCGATGCGGACGGAGACGTGCTCGGCGTGACTGCGTTGGAAATCGAGACCGGCGAGGTGATGATCCTGCAGGCCAAGGCCACGCTGTTCGCCACCGGTGGCGCAGGCCGCATCTTCGCCGCGAGCTCCAACGCGTTCATCAACACCGGCGATGGCCTGGGTATGGCCTCCCGCGCCGGCATCCCGCTCGAAGACATGGAGTTCTGGCAATTCCATCCGACCGGCGTGCATGGCGCGGGCGTGTTGATCACCGAGGGCGTGCGTGGCGAGGGCGGCATCCTCCTCAACGTTCACGGCGAGCGCTTCATGGAGCGCTACGCGCCCAATCTCAAGGATCTCGCCTCGCGCGACGTCGTGTCGCGCTCGATGGACCAGGAGATCAAGGAAGGACGCGGCTGCGGGCCGCACAAGGATTACGTGCTGCTCAAGCTCGATCACCTCGGGCCGGAAGTGATCATGAAGCGGCTGCCGTCGATCCGCGAGATCGCGATCAAGTTCACCAACGTCGATCCGATCCGCGAGCCGATTCCCGTCGTGCCGACGATCCATTACATGATGGGCGGGATACCGACCAACGTTCACGGTCAGGTAGTCGTCCCCCAGGACGGCAATCCGAATAGCGTGATCCCGGGGTTCTTCGCGATCGGTGAGTGCGCGTGCGTGTCCGTGCACGGCGCCAACCGGCTCGGCACCAATTCTCTTCTCGATCTGCTGGTGTTCGGACGCGCGGCAGGCAACTTCGTCGTCGAGCAGGACCTTCCGCGCAGGCAGCACAAGCCGCTGCCGCGCGATGCCGGCGATATGGCGCTCGGGCGCCTGGCGCGGCTCGATTCGGCGACCTCGGGCGAGCAGGTCGCCGAAGTCGCCGACAAGTTGCGTAAGACGATCCAGGGGCATTGCGCCGTGTTCCGGAACGAGCAACTGCTCTCCGAGGGAGTGAGCAAGGTGCTTGAGCTCGAGCAGCGCGTGCAGCGCGTCGCGATCAAAGACAAAAGCCGCATCTTCAACACTGCGCGGGTCGAAGCGCTCGAGCTCGAGAACCTGATCGAGGTGGCCAAGGCAACCGTCGTATCCGCCGAAGCGCGCAAGGAGTCCCGGGGCGCACAGGCTCGCAGCGACTATCCCGAGCGCGATGACGTCAATTGGCTCAAGCACACGCTGTGGTATCGCGAGGGCAACCGGCTGGATTACAAGCCGGTCAACATGAAGCCGCTGTCGGTCGAGGCGTTCCCGCCGAAGGTCAGAACTTACTGAGCCAGACGACGATGAAATTCCGCATCTACCGCTACGATCCCGAGAAGGACGGTGCGCCGCGCATGCAGGATTACGACGTCGCGCTCGACCATCACGACCGCATGCTGCTCGATGCGCTGGTACGCCTCAAGGCGCAGGACGACACCCTGGCATTCCGCCGCTCCTGTCGCGAAGGCGTGTGCGGCTCGGACGCGATGAACATCAACGGGAAGAACGGGCTCGCCTGCATCACCAACCTGAGAGAGCTCAAGGAACCGGTCGAGCTGCGGCCGCTTCCCGGGCTGCCCGTGATCCGCGACCTGATCGTCGATATGAGCCAGTTCTTCAAGCAATATCATTCGATCCGGCCGTACCTGGTCAACGATACGCCCCCGCCGGAGAAGGAGCGATTGCAGTTTCCCGCGGAGCGCGATGAGCTCGACGGTCTTTACGAGTGCATTCTGTGCGCCTGCTGCTCGACGGCCTGTCCGTCGTTCTGGTGGAACCCTGACAAGTTCGTCGGCCCGGCAGGGCTGCTCGCCGCGTATCGCTTCATCGCCGACTCGCGCGATGAGGCTACCAACGAGCGCCTCGACAATCTGGAAGACCCGTACAGGCTGTTCCGATGCCATACCATCATGAACTGTGTGGATGTGTGCCCCAAGGGGCTCAATCCGACCAAGGCCATCGGCAAGATCAAGGAGCTCATGGTCAAGCGGGCAGTGTGAATCCGCGTCTCGTGGCCTCATATTGTTATATGCGCGGCTCGGGGGCGTCGGGTCGGCCGCGGTGATTACGGCGGACCAACTCAACCGCTTGCGCTGGCGCTGTCGGCGCGGGATGCTGGAGAACGATCTGATTCTGACCCGGTTCCTCGATCTGCGAGGGCAGGCAATCACGGAACCGGAGCTGGTCGGCCTGGACCGTCTGCTGGGCCTGGGCGACAACGAATTGTGGGATCTGTTATCGGGCCGCCAAGAGTCCGACGATGCAGCGGTGGCTCCGCTGCTGGAAACATTGCGAGCTGTCTAAAGGAGGTTGCGGGAGTAGCTACGGCGTCGTAGCGCCCGCTCTGCGCCAGGAGTGACATGAAATGACCGACCATACCGCGACTCTGAGCTTCAACGACGGCACCGCCCCCGTCACCTTCCCGGTACTTCCGGGCACCATCGGCCCCGAGGTGATCGACATCCGCACGCTGTACGGCAAGACAGGGCGCTTCACCTACGACCCGGGCTTCCTGTCGACAGCCGCATGCGCATCCACGATCACCTACATCGACGGCGACAAGGGCGAACTGCTGTACCGCGGCTATCCGATCGACCAACTGGCCGTGCAATGCGATTTTCTCGAGGTCTGCTATCTGCTGCTCAAGGGTGAGCTGCCGAACGCGGAACAGAAGGCGGAATTCGTCAACACCGTCACGCAGCACACGATGGTGCACGAACAGATGAGCGCGTTCTTCCGCGGATTCCGGCGCGACTCGCATCCGATGGCGATGCTGGTCGGCGTCGTCGGTTCGCTGTCGGCCTTCTATCACGATTCGCTCGATATCACCGATGCCTATCATCGGCACGTTTCCGCGATCCGGTTGATCGCCAAGCTGCCGACGCTGGTGGCGATGTGTCACAAGTACTCGATCGGACAGCCCTTCGTCTATCCGCGCAACGATCTCTATTACACCGCGAACTTCATGCGCATGATGTTCTCGGTACCATGCGAGGAATACAAGATCAACGACGTGCTGGTGCGCGCGCTCGATCGCATCTTCATCCTGCACGCCGATCACGAGCAGAACGCGTCGACTTCCACCGTGCGCCTCGCAGGCTCGTCGGGTGCTAATCCGTTCGCCTGTATCGCCGCCGGGATCGCCTGTCTGTGGGGGCCGGCCCACGGCGGGGCGAACGAGGCCGCGCTCGCCATGCTCGAGGAGATCGGCGACGTCTCGAAGATCGGTGAGTTCATCAAGAAAGCCAAGGACAAGAACTCTGGTGTCAAGCTGATGGGCTTCGGCCACCGCGTGTACAAGAATTACGATCCGCGGGCGAAACTCATGCGCGAAACCTGCCACGAGGTGCTCGAGGACCTGGGGTTGCACGACGATCGGCTGTTCAAGCTGGCCATGGCATTGGAGAAGATCGCACTGGAGGACGATTACTTCGTGCAGCGCAAGCTCTATCCGAACGTCGACTTCTACTCAGGTATCGTCCAGCGCGCTCTCGGCATCCCGGTAAGCCTGTTCACGGCGATCTTCGTTCTGGCGAGGACCGTCGGCTGGATCGCCCAATGGAACGAGATGATCTCCGATCCGGAGCAGAAGATCGGACGGCCAAGGCAGCTCTTCACGGGAGCCACGCGTCGCGACGTGACACCGATCGCAAAACGCTGACGCGGGTCAAGACAGACGAGGCAAGCAATCATGATGGAAGAACTTCAATCTACCTCGACGCTCTTCGGCGGTAATGCGCCGTTCATCGAAGAACAGTACGAGTCGTACCTCGCCGACCCGGGTTCCGTGGGCCCAGACTGGCGCGCCTATTTTGACAGCCTGCGCGGTGGCGCCCCCGACGTCGCGCATGCGCCCGTCATCGAGTCGTTCATCCAGCTCGCGAAGAACCGCCGGCTCGCCGCGCCCATGGTCGACGCACAGGCGATGCACAAGCTCACGCTCGTGCTGCGGCTCATCAGCAAGTTCCGGACGCTCGGGATGTTTCACGCCGACCTCGATCCCCTGAAGCGCCAGGAGAAGCCCTACATCGCCGATCTCGATATCGCTACATACGGCTTCACAGAAGCCGATCTCGGTGCCGAGTTCGACGTGGGCTCGTTCAAGGGCGCTCCCGGCGGGGGAAACCGCATGCGCCTGCGCGACCTGATGGCGGCGCTGCAGGAAACCTACTGCCGTACCTTGGGCGCTGAGTACATGTACATGGCCGACACGGCGCAGAAGCGCTTCATCCAGGAGCGCCTCGAGCCGCTTCGCTCGCGACCGA
>Ga0126384_10001809_pt1 | contig 12807 bp, 12 predicted proteins | sample PanSoiMetPlot_36_FD_92543 | JGI IMG/M metagenome (GOLD analysis project Ga0126384, IMG submission 92543) | Tropical forest soil microbial communities from Panama - MetaG Plot_36 | ecosystem: Environmental > Terrestrial > Soil > Tropical forest > Bulk soil | place: Panama | collected 2016-02-17 | reverse complement strand
GTCGCTGGTTCGAATCCAGTCACCCCGACCATGTCTTCTCTTCCTTCTCAGCTTAATTCCTGTTCTCGGTAGAGTATGCCAGAGGCGCACCTATTCTCTCTTTTTCTGGCTGTCGTCTCCGCCTACCTGTGTGGCTCAATTCCCACCGGTGTGCTCATCGCTCAACGATTGGGAGTGGAAGTCCGCAAAGTTGGCAGTGGCAATATTGGTGCGACTAATGTCGCGCGTACTGCAGGAAAAAAGGCTGGTCTTTTGACCCTTGTGGGTGACACTGCCAAGGGTCTGATTCCGGTGTTGGTCGTCCGCTTCCTGCATCTGGGAGAAACCACTGTGGCTGCCACCGCAGTGGCAGCGCTGCTCGGCCACCTCTTCCCCCTTTTTCTTGGTTTCTCTGGTGGCAAAGGTGTGGCTACCGGTCTCGGCGTGTTTCTCGGCTTAGCGCCTTACGCTATCTTGCTCGCTTTCCTGCTTTTCCTCGCTGTCTTTGCATTTTTTCGCATCGTCTCGCTGTCCTCCCTGGTAGCCACCGCGATAACTCCGCTTTTCCTCCTGATGTTAGCTTACCCGCGTGAGCATGTTGTTGCTGGTCTAGTGATCGCCCTGCTCATTATCCTGCGTCACCATGAAAATATCACCCGTCTGTGGAAAGGGCAGGAGCCTAAATTTACTTTCGGTAAATCCTCTTCTCCTGTTGCCTAAAAAATCGGCTCTGCCTGGGAACTAAGCAGCAAGTTTCCTTCTCAATGTATGCTTCGTGGAAAAAAATGCTGCTGATTCGCTATCACAGTCCTGGCATTGGTTTTGCTGCCTTTTTCTTCAAGAAGGGGCCCTCTCTGTGAGGGTGAAGGCAATGTTGCCTTTGGTAGTCAGATAAGCACATAGGGGCAGAAAGAGCTGAAGAGAGGAATCCGCTTTACAACCTGGGGGTTTTGCTCTACAGAGGGCCTGGGAGGTAAATCTGTATGAAAGGTGTCATGAAAAAAGTCGAGGCCATTATCAAACCCTTCAAACTCGATGAAGTGAAGGAAAGCCTCAACTCCATCGGCGTCCGCGGCCTAACAGTAAGCGAGGTCAAAGGCTTCGGTCGTCAGAAGGGTCACACCGAATTGTACCGTGGGGCCGAGTACGTGGTCGATTTCCTCCCCAAAGTCAAGCTTGAAATCATTGTCAGCGAAGACATGGTCGCGAACGTCGTCGAGACCATCGAGAAATCCGCTCGCACTGGCCGTATCGGTGATGGGAAGATTTTCGTCACTTCGGTGGATGAAGTGGTCCGCATTCGCACCGGCGAGCGCGGCGAAGATGCAGTGTAAGAGTCGTATTCTAGCGAAGGAGGATAGTAGGCTATGGGACCCAAAGACGCCATCAAAATGGCGCTCGATCAAAATATTGAAGTCGTGGATCTCAAGTTCATGGATCTGATCGGGACCTGGCAGCATTTCACCGTCCCGCTCAGTGAGTATGAAGAGGACATCTTTGAGAATGGACTAGGCTTTGATGGTTCGTCGATCCGTGGCTGGCAGCCCATCAATGCTTCTGACATGCTGGTGATCCCTGATCCGGCCACTGCCGTGATAGACCCATTCTGCGCAGTGCCGACGCTGAGCTTGCTGTGCAATATCGTTGATCCAATCACCAAAGAGCCCTACTCGCGAGACCCGCGTAACATCGCCCGCAAGGCTGAAGAGTATCTCAAGTCCACTGGCATGGGCGACGTGGCTTATTTCGGTCCGGAGCCCGAGTTTTTTATCCTCGACGATGTCCGCTTCGACCAGAACCAACACGAAGCCTACTACCATGTCAATTCAGTCGAAGGAGTATGGAACTCCGGGCGCGACGAAGGTCCCAACCTCGGCTACAAGCCACGCTATAAAGAAGGCTACTTTCCGGTGCCGCCGATTGACTCGCAACAGGACATCCGCACCGAGATGATTCAGTTGATGGAGAAAGTGGGCATCCGTATCGAGAAACATCACCACGAGGTAGCCACCGCCGGCCAAGCCGAGATTGATATGCGCTTCCTGCCTCTGGTGAAAATGGCCGACGCCCTCCAATGGTATAAATACATTGTGAAGAACGTGGCCAAACGTCACGGCAAGACCGCGACGTTCATGCCTAAACCGGTCTTCGGTGACAATGGCTCCGGCATGCACACCCATCAGTCGGTGTGGAAAGGCGAGAAGCCGCTGTTTGCCGGTGACGGCTACGGTGGCATGAGCGAATTCGCCATGCACTATATCGCTGGCATCCTCACGCATGCGCCGGCCCTGTGTGCGATCGTGGCGCCGACGGCGAACTCGTATCGCCGGCTAGTGCCGGGCTTTGAGGCTCCGGTGAATTTGGCGTATTCGTCGCGAAACCGCTCGGCTGGAGTGCGCATCCCGATGTATTCGCCGAGCCCTAAGGCCAAACGCATCGAGGTGCGCTTCCCTGACCCGACCTGCAACGGTTATATGGCCTTTTCTGCCATGCTGTTGGCCGGCCTGGACGGTGTCGAACGTAAGCTGAATCCTGGCAGCCCGCTCGACAAAGACATCTATGCGCTGACACCCGAAGAACTGGCTCATGTTCCCTCGGTGCCGGGTTCGCTGGAAGGGGCGCTGGCAGCGTTGGAAAAAGATCATGCGTTTTTGCTCAAAGGCGATGTGTTTACCGAGGATGTGATCGAGACCTGGATCGAGTACAAACATTCGAAAGAACTTGATCCCTTGCGCCTGCGTCCGCATCCCTACGAGTTCGCTCTGTACTACGACGCTTAAAGCTGCGGACTTGTGGCTGTGGCTCTACGGGGGGAAGGAAAGTCCTTCCCCCCTTTTCTTTTGTGCAGACGGGGGGTATACCTCCACTGTTTCTCGTTGACAGGAAAAATTTCTCAGGCATAGCAGAAGGCACCCAGTTGCCCATTCGTCTCATGCAGCAAGGAGAGCACACTATGTTCCTCGAAGGAAAAGTTGCAGTCGTCACCGGCGCTGGCCGCGGGATCGGCCGCGAAGAAGCGCTGTTATTGGCGAAACACGGCGCTAAGATTGTGGTCAACGACCTCGGCGGGCATTTTGACGGTACTGGCGCGGATACCCGCCCGGCTCAACTCGTGGTCGATGAAATCAAAGCCGCTGGCGGCGAAGCCGTGGCTAACTATGAGAGTGTCGCCGATTTTAAGGCGGCTAAGCGCATTATCCAGTGTGCGCTCGACACCTTCGGTAAGCTCAATGTTCTGGTCAACAATGCCGGTATCCTGCGCGACCGCATGATTTTCAACATGAGCGAAGATGAATGGGACGCGGTGATCAACGTGCACATGAAAGGGACATTTAACTGTGCCCGCCATGCCTGCGAGTATTGGCGCGAACAACACAAACTGGGCAACATCCTCAACGGTCGTGTGATTAATACCTCGTCAGACTCCGGCCTGCTGGGTAATGCTGGACAGCCGAACTACGGCCCAGCCAAGGCCGCCGTGGCAACGCTGGCTATTGTGGTTGATGCGGAAATGCAGAAATATGGTGTGACTGCCAATGCCATCGCGCCGATGGCCCGCACGCGGCTCACGGTTGATGCTACCCCGCAGACGGCCGGCACCATGGAAGTCAAGGAAGGCGAGTTCGACTTTTTCAGCCCGCGTCACGTTGCTCCGCTGGTGGTGTGGCTGGCGAGTGACGAAGCCGCTAATGTCCACGGTGAGGTTTTCCGTGTTGGTGGCGGTTGCGTCTGGCTCATGCAAGGCTGGCATTCGGTCGCCACCGTGCAGAAGAAAGGCGATTGGGACCCGGCTGAGCTTGGTTCCAAGGTCAAGGGCGAACTTGCCAAGGGCCTGACTAAGAAAGAGAGCATCGCCGAAGTCTTCCGTTCTCTCAAACGCTAACCCGGTCTGCGGCAGACAGGAGTCTTGCCTCCTTATGGGTGGGGGGACGGTACTATGTGGGGAAGAAACAGGGGGGAGGGGAGGCTTATGACCTCTCCCCACCCGCTCCTTAGTTCTCAAACTTTACAGGTTGGAAGAGCAAGCGATGAGTTTCTCATGCATTTTCAAAGGCTTACGGGATTGTGAAATCTAATATGGAAACCACTGTCCTCGGTTCTTAGTTGGTCGTCTAGACCGCGAAAAATGGCCTCTGGAGAGAATCACAGTCGGTCATCCTGTCAACTTTGAGTTAGTTGCTGAACTAGTCACTCTTGTGGATCAAAAAGCTACCTGTCGGATCTTGATTGTTTGTCATGCCAATACTAGCCGTAGCGTCATGGCGCACGCGTTGCTAGATAAGATGTTGACTGAGCGGGGCATCGACCACATCGACATCCGCTCCGGCGGCATCGCGATCTACGCCCGCGACGGCATGATTCCTTCTCTCGATGCCCGCCTGGTGCTGCGTGAACTTGATATTTACTTGCAAGAGAGCGAATTCTCCTCGACTGATCTCAAGCGCCATCGCCACCTAATTGAGCGGGCGAATTTGATCCTGACGATGACTCAGGAACAGAAGCAGATGCTTGACGCGTATCCGGAAGCGGCTGACAAGCGCGTCTTCACACTGCGAGAGTTCGCGGGTGAAGAAGGAGACATCGACGATCCGGCGATGCAAGGGGAAGAGGCGTTCCGCGCGCGCCTGGAGGAGATCAAACGCTGTCTGGAAAAATCGTTCGATGATCTACTGAGGTTGTCTTATGAGTACATTTGAGAACCCGTCGGATATGACGATTCGTGAAATCCTGGCTACGCCACGCACGATCGCAGTGGTAGGCTGCTCGCCCGACCCGGATCGCGACAGCCACCGTATTGCTGCCTTACTCAAAGCCAAGGGACACAAGGTTATCCCGGTAAACCCGAGTTGCCGGGAGATCCTGGGGGAACGCTGTTTCGCTAGCGTTCGCGACATTCCGGAACCTGTTGAGATGGTCGATGTGTTTCGTCGGCCACAATTCGTCGATCAGATCGCCGACGAGGCGATAGCTGTAGGCGCCAAGGTTCTCTGGCTGCAACTTGATGTCATCAACGAACCCGCCGCGTGCAAAGCTCAGGACGCCGGTCTGACAGTGGTAATGGACCGCTGCCCAGCGATTGAGTACCGGCGACTCTTCTGAAACGTAAAACGTAAGGAGTAATCTCCTTGGCTCTCCTGACGTTTTACGCTTGACGTGTGACGTCCTCTCATGGCTGACCGCTCTCACAAAAACCTCCAACCTTGGCAGCGTCTCGACTCGGAGACCATTTACAGCTGCCGCATTTTCTCACTACGGAAAGACCGGAATCGTTCTCCGCGCGATGGTGTGGAACACGACTTCTTTGTCCTGGACAGTGGGGACTGGGTTAATATCGTGCCGGTCACGCCGGACGATGAAGTCGTGTTGATTCACCAATACCGTCACGGCATCGACGACATTACTCTGGAGATTCCTGGCGGCATGGTGGATCCCCACGACCCTTCGCCGCTCCACGCTGCCCGGCGCGAAATGCAAGAAGAGACCGGTTACGATTCTGAGGACATTGTTCCCTTAGGCTCGATTCACCCTAACCCGGCAATCCAGGGAAACCGCTGTCACACTTTTCTTGCCCGCAATGTCGAAAAGCGTTTCGAGCCGCACTTTGATTCCACCGAAGAGACTGAAGTGACCCTGGTGCCAGTCGCGTCTCTCCCTGATCTCGTGCGTCAGGGAAGGATCACACACGCACTGGTTGTAACGGCTTTCTACTGGTACGACCTGCTGCGGCGGGGGTGAGTGGACGGAGCAGGTCGTCAGCACGGCGGATTTGCCACTCTTCTTTTGCAAACCCTGTTGAGTGGCAAACACAGTCATCTCCTGCCTTGAGTACGACGGCGGGCACAGCCAAACAGAGCCTTGATATGACCGTGAACAGCATAGTGGCGTGTCCCAACCGCCCGTTCGTGTCGTTTGGGACATGAAGCATTGCGCTGCCGTAACAATATACAGATCTCCTAATGAATTTTGATGGACAAGATCGGCAATTGAGGTTCCTGGTGGCACGGGCTTCTAGCCCGTGCTTTGGGCCATGCTCTGGATTAAACAGACAAAGGAGGTTGGAAGATGTCAGACGTAACACAAACCGAGATTGGTGAGGTGGTTTCGCTTTGGCGATATCCCGTCAAGTCTATGAGAGGAGAGGAGTTGCATACCGCCCAGATGAAGGACCACGGGCTGCTCGGCGATCGTGTGTACGCCTTACTGGACAGCGCCGATGGGAAAGTCGCGAGCGCCAAGAACCCCCGCAAATGGCCGGGTCTCTTCGCATTCCGGGCCACCTTCATCGAGCCTTCAGACAGCAGCATGCAGGTACCGCCAGTCCGCATTACGCTGCCCAATGGTTCCACTGTGACCAGTGCGCAGAGCGATCTCAACCAGGTGCTCTCGCAGGCGCTCAACCGTGAGGTCACATTTGCTGCAATCGAGCGCGGCCAGGTGGCCGGAGTGCAGTCTTCCGTGCCCTCTTTCTGGACGGCGCAGGCCGAAGAGTACTGGCCGGATATCGCAGGTCTCGACCACCGGGACACTGTCACCGATTTCGCGCTCCCAACGGGGACGTTTTTCGACTGCGCGACGGTCCATCTCCTGACAACCGCCACGCTCACCCGGCTCCGGGACTTCTATCCGCAAGGGCGTTTCGAGGTCCAGCGCTTTCGTCCCAACATTGTGGTGGACCTTGTGGGGGGTGAGCAGGGCTTTGCTGAAAATGCCTGGGTTGGGCACACGCTGGCCATCGGGGACGAGGTGGGCCTGAGTATCACGGGTCCCTGCGGTCGCTGTGTGATGACAACCTTAGCCCAGGGAGAGCTTCCGAAGGATAGTGGTATTTTGCGCACAGCGGTTCAACACAATCAGGGCAATGTTGGGGTATATGCAGCGGTCGTGCGGGGTGGCACGATTCGTTGCGGTGATCGGGTGCGGCTTATCACCTAACCTACGACCAGAGCGAACCGATGGGGAGACAGGCTAGGTCGCGTAGGCACCAGTAGCCGCCGGCCGCTCAGCCGCATTTCGTTAGCCAGCTAGGCTCGAGGAGCTGCGTTACGGGGAATAGGGGACGTTGCGGCTTTAGTGGCTTTTCCATCCTCACTCCTTCTACCGGAAGGATTTAGGGCAGGTCCAGTTTTTTGACTTTTATGTAGGAGGAGTAGGGTCAGGCGTAAATGTTGACTTGTTGTGCTGCTGCAGACTATCTAGTCTGCCGTGGCGTACTCGGTTACAGGTACAGCTCTCCTGCCACTGAGCACGCGGTACCATTCCCGGGCGGACTCAGCGACAATCACCAGCACCAGCACCATAAAAAGACCGGTAATTGCTGCGTCGAGACGGTCGTTGAAGATCAAAGCTTGGGTTTCAGCAATCTTGTCAGGTGGGATTGCCCCGGCAACTAGCTTGGCTGACAGATCGGCTGCGTGGGCAAGAAAGCCAATGCGCACATGAGGATGGAAGATCTTCTGGTATCCAGCCGTCATCGTCACGGCAAGAAGCCAGAGCAACGGTATAAGGGAGATCCAGGCATAACGGATCTGGCTGGTTTTCAAGAGAATAGTTGTGACCACACACAAGGCAATGGCCGCTAGCAGTTGATTGGCGATACCAAAGAGCGGCCACAGACTATTGATCCCTCCTAACGGATCAATCACTCCCTGATAGAGAAAATAGCCCCAGGCTCCCACCATCAGGGCACTGGTAAAAATTACGCTCGGGTACCAACTCGTCCGTCCCAGCGGAGCCCAAATATGCCCCAAGAAGTCCTGGAGTAGGAAGCGGCCCACCCGGGTACCGGCGTCAAGGGTGGTGAGAATAAAGAGCGCCTCAAACATGATGGCGAAGTGATACCACAGCGCCATCAGCGTGCGTCCACCCAAAGTGTTGGCGAAGATATGCGCCATGCCGACAGCTAGGCTGGGCGCGCCGCCAGTGCGGGCAAAGAGAGTTTTTTCACCAATGTCCTGCGCCAAGGTACTCATTTGTTCAGCACTTACCGGGAACCCCCACCCGGTGATGGTGGCGGTAGCCGCCTGTGCCGTGGCGCCAACCACGCCGGCAGGGCTGTTGACAGCGAAATACACGCCGGGTTCTAACGCCGCCGCGGCGATCATCGCCATAATAGCGACAAAGGACTCCATGAGCATGGCACCATAACCGATCATCTGGGCGTCAGTCTCCCGGCACAGGAGTTTGGGAGTGGTGCCCGATGAAATCAGCGAGTGAAAGCCGGAGATCGCCCCACAAGCAATAGTTATGAAAGCAAAAGGGAAAACCCCGCCGGCAAAGATAGGGCCGGTGCCGTCAACGAAACGAGTCAGTGCAGGAAGATGAATCTCTGGCCGCAGCACGATGATACCAACCGCGAGAGCGATGACCGTACCGATTTTGATGAAGGTGCTCAGGTAATCGCGCGGAGCCAGGAGCAGCCAGACCGGGAGCACGGAGGCAGCAAAACCATAAAGAATAACCATGATGGCGATCTGTGGTCCGCTGAAGGTGAACCAGGAAGAGAGCAAAGGATGTTCATCAATCCAACGGCCACCAACCAGAGCCAACATGAGGAGTATGAGACCAATGATGGTTGTCTCCAGCACTTTTCCCGGCCGTACTAGTCGCATGTACCAGCCCATCAGGAGAGCAATAGGGATGGTCGCGCCGACGGTGAACGTCCCCCAAGGACTGCTTTTGAGAGCGTTGGTAACCACCAATCCCAGGACGGCGATGAGGATGACGATAATCATCAAAATGCTCAACAGGGCGATAAAGCCACCCACAGGACTGATTTCTTCTTTGGCCATCTGTCCTAGGGACTTCGCCTCGCGCCGCAGGGATCCACAAAGCACGCAGAAGTCTTGTACTGCACCGCCGAGTACCACGCCGGCCAGAATCCATAGCGTCCCTGGCAGGTAGCCGAACTGAGCCGCGAGGGTAGGACCAATCAAGGGACCGGGACCAGCAATTGCAGCAAAGTGGTGACCAAAGACCACCCAACGGTTGGTGGGCACGAAGTCCCGGCCGTCGTTATGCCGCTCGGCCGGGGTGAGACGAGCATCATCAAGGGTGAGGACCTTGGCTGCCAGAAAGCTACTGTAGAAGCGGTAGGCAATCGCGTAGACGCACACCGCCGCGGTCACAAACCAAATAGCATTGATGCTCTCTCCTCGACTGAGAGCGATCAAGCCGATGGCCCATGCTCCTAAACAGCATGTGACAATCCAGAGCAGACGAGTGGCCCATTGCATGGTGTTCCCTCCTACGCCAAAAGACTGCGCCATAGGTGTTCTGCGTTGTATCCCCTCTTTCTCTGGTGAAAGATCACACGGAGGTAACGATCCTGTCAAGAGTTACTCACAGGAGACCCATCCGCTGTAAACGTGTCATATGCATCTGGATAATGGCCAGCGGAAATCCCGCGATCATTTCCTCGAGTGGATCGGCTGGGGTCTGGCCAGTGACAAAACCAGAATATTGTTGGATCAGCGCCTCCTGTATGGCAAATAACTGACTGCGCAACTCTGGTTGCCGCGCCAGATATTCCACGATCTTGCGCTCACCATACTCGACGTGACTTTCTTCGTCGTGGATGACACGGCGCAACCCGCGGCGGATGGGCGGATCCGCGATGACATCATGGTAAAAATAGATCAACACCAGGGCTAATCCTTCACCGACGACCATCGACTCGAAGAGCATTTCCTCCCAGGTGTGACTGATCACCCCGTGCAACTCGTCCATATCCTTGACGAGTGCTGCCTCCGGAGCGGCGCCGTAACGGTGCAGCAAACCGCGAAAGATACTGGCATGGCGAGTCTCGTCGCGCGTTTGCTTGACGATTTCCAACATTCCTTCCAGATCAGGTGCTTTGGTCACCCACTGGCCAATCTTCACTGCGCCAACCTCACCGTAGAATAGATGGCTTAACGCACGCAGGATCGCCTCCCGATCATGCTCGATCGAGAACCGCGGCGCGTCATGATATAGAGTCATCTCTTCCCGCGTCAGTAACATACCAGCAACCTCCTTCCGAAAGTGAAAAATTATGAGTGAAGAATGAAGAGTTCACAATAATCATTGTTACGCTGTGCAGTTTTTTTCTCTCCTCTTCACTCTTTATTGTTCACTCTTCACTCTGAAGTCTACTGCCTCCAGCAATACCCTCAGTGTATGCATCTCACTCCAGGTGGCAGGCTGGTGTGACCAAAAGGAACTGACCCCCACATGCCCACCCAATGCGGCTAGGCCCCTAGCGCCAACTTCTTGCAAAACCTCACCGACCGCCCAGGCGACGACTTGCTCCGCACGCTTGGATGCCAGAGCTTTGCTCGTGCACAGATGATGGTAGTGCATAGCAATTGCTGCCTCGAGCTGATTGAGGTTCAGGTTGGTGGCGGCACTGACCGCCAGTACCGGCCTCGACCACGGCCGTCGCTCGAGGGATAGGGCGGCGTTGACATCAGCTACGGCCTTGCGCGCCAGGACTTCGTCATCAGCTTTATTCACCGCCAACACATCAGGAATCTCCATCACCCCGGCCTTGATAAACTGCAGGAGATCGCCGGAGAAGGGCTGCACGACCAGCACGACTGTGTCAGCGATATGAGCGACATCGGTTTCACTCTGGCCCACACCTACCGTCTCAACTAAGACGACCTCGCAGAGATGACGTAGCAAAAACACTGCCGAGAACGCTTCGCGGCTTAACCCACCGAGTCGGTCATGCGCGGCGAAGCTGCGAATATAAACCGGCGCATGTGGTGGGACCTGCATACGGCCGCGATCGCCAAGCAGTGCTCCACCAGAGGCTTTGCTAGATGGGTCTACCGCCACCACTGCCAGGCGCCGCCCAGCCTGCGCTGCCAGTGCAAGCAGGCGAGAGATGAGAGAGCTTTTGCCTACACCTGGTGGACCGGTGATGCCGACAACGTGAGCCGACACAGGTAGAGCAGCTAGTTCATCGAGGAGTGCCAGCGCTTGCTCCTGACGATCAGGCCGTCGGTCTTCGACGAGGTTCAGAGCGGCAGCGATCGCTTGGCGCTCGAAGCGCAAAAGAGAGGGAACATCAATGTGGGGGCGTCGAGTGGTCACAAAGGAGGTGTTGGGAGAATCCGCAGCAAGTTACGCATGCGCCGCAGCGGCCTCGGCCACGTCCACCATGTCTGCAAGGATACGCAGCATCTCGAAATCTTTGGGGGTATAGACACGCGCGACCCCGGCTTGCCGCAAAACCTCAGCGTCATCTTCCGGAATGATACCGCCAACAACTACCGGCACGTCACTGAGCCCCTCGCTCTTGAGGCCCATTAGCACCTCAGGCACCAGCCGCAGGTGCGAGCCGGACAGAATGCTCAGGCCGATTAAATGGACCCCTTCGTCGCGTGCGCTACTGACGATCTGGTCCGGCGTCAACCGGATACCCTCGTACACCACCTCCATCCCGGCGTCGCGACACCATACGGCGATCTGTTCGGCGCCATTCGAGTGGCCATCTAGTCCCGGCTTGCCGATCAGCACTTTCAACGGTCGACCCAGCGTGTCAGCGGCACGACGCACGCGTGCACGGAGCGCCGCGAGTTTATCGGCTACCGGCCCTTCGACCCCTCTGGCTACTGCAGCGCCACCGACACCCGTTGGCGCGCGAAACTCGCCGAACACTGAGCGCAAAGTTTGCGCCCACTCGCCAGTAGTGACTCCAACATGCGCGCAGCGGATCGAAGCTGGCATGAGGTTCGCACCGCTAACCGCGGCGTCGTGTAGCGCGGCAAGCGCAGCGGTAACTTCCGTTTGCTTGCGTCCAGCGCGAAACGCTGTTAGGCGAGCAAGCTGGTCACTCTCGGCTTCCTCATCCACTTTAAGAATGGATGAGGAGTCACCGGTGTAGAGCGGTGAGGGAGCGGTTTCGGTGAACTTGTTGACTCCCACCACAGTCAGCTCTCCGGAGTTGATGCGGCGTACGCGCTCGGTGTGACTGGCTACTAATTGCTCTTTTATGTAGTCGAGAGCAGAAATGACGCCGCCCAACTCCATCACGCGCTCCACTTCCGCCCCAGCCGCGTGTTTGAGCTCGCTGGTTTTGCCTTCGATCACTCGGCTGCCGTCAAAAATGTCCTCGCATTCCAGGATGTCGGTTTCGTAAGCCAAGATCTGTTGGATACGCAGGCTCCACTGCTGATCCCACGGCCGGGGCAATCCCAGAGCTTCATTCCAGGTCGGCAACTGTAGCGCCCGGCAGCGGGCGTTCTTGCTCAGCGTTACACCCAGAGTTTCCAGGACGATACGAGGGACGTTGTTTTCCGGCTGGGCTTCGGTGAGCCCCAGAGAATTGACCTGTACGCCGTAGCGGAACCGTCGCAGCTTGGCATCGGCGACGCCATAGCGGTCCCGAGTCAGTTCGTCCCACAACTGGCCGAAGGCGCGCAGCTTACAAATCTCCTCAATGAAACGGATACCGGAGTTGACAAAGAAACTGATGCGTCCAACCGCCTCGGCAAAGTCCGCCGCGCTCAGCCGACCAGAGGCACGCACCGTATCAAGCACGGCGATGGCAGTGCAGAGCGCGTAAGCCACTTCCTGCACTGGTGTCGCCCCAGCCTCTTGCAGGTGGTAGGAGCATACGTTGACCGGGTTCCACTTTGGTACATCGGCCACAGTGTAAGTGATCACATCGCTGATAAGGCGCAGGCTGGGCTCGGGCGGAAAGATATAGGTCCCACGTGAGAGATACTCTTTGACGATGTCGTTCTGCGTTGTGCCTTGCAGGGTCTTCGGGTCCACTCCCTGGCGCTCGGCTGCAGCGATGTACAAGGCTAACAACCAGGCTGCCGTACCGTTAATTGTCAT
>Ga0126384_10001807_pt1 | contig 12812 bp, 10 predicted proteins | sample PanSoiMetPlot_36_FD_92543 | JGI IMG/M metagenome (GOLD analysis project Ga0126384, IMG submission 92543) | Tropical forest soil microbial communities from Panama - MetaG Plot_36 | ecosystem: Environmental > Terrestrial > Soil > Tropical forest > Bulk soil | place: Panama | collected 2016-02-17 | reverse complement strand
CTGAGTCGAGCTGCTTGTAGAAGACGCTCGTCGCCACGAGACCGCCTCTAGGAAGCAGCGCGTAGTCTGGGATCTCGCCGATCTTGACGTAACCCAAGGATGAATAGAGCCGTTCACCAGCGCCGGCCACCACGGTATCGAGCGTCAGCAACGTGCGCCGACGCGAGCGAGCCTCCTCTTCCAAGGCATTCATCAACATTCGACCGACGCCTCGACGGCGCGCTCGCCGCACCACGAGAACCTTTGCCACTTCTGCCCGATGAGGCTGGTTTGGGGGGGTCGCAAGGAGCAGCTGGGCAGTCCCGACCAAAGTCTCTCCATCAAAGGCGACGAGCAAAACGCGGTCACCCCGCTCAACGTCGTGCGCGACCCGTTCCCAGAATGCTTCGGCCTGCTCCCGCGCCAGTGGCGCCATGAAACTGACTGACGCGCCGCCCTCGACTACGTCGATCAGGACGTCGGAAAGAGCGGAGACGATCCTGGCGGCCTCGTGGCCGGCCACCGTGCGAACCGCGATCTTGGAAGCTGTCATATCGTCCGGTGATCAGCGAGTGGAAGCTCCACCAAGAAGGTGGCGCCTTCGCCCGGTGCGCTCTCCACGGAGATCCGGCCGCCGTGCGCCTCGACGATGCGTCGAGCGATGTACAACCCCAGCCCCATGCCCCCGACATTCTGGGAAGACGCGGCGCGCTCGTACTTGTTGAAGATGCGCAGCTGCTCGTCGGGTGCGATTCCCGGCCCCTCGTCCGACAATCTCAGGATCGCGCGGCCGTTCTCCGTCGCGATGACGCAATGAATGGGCTTCCCGGCCCCGTACTTCAACGCGTTCGAGAGCAGATTCGAGAGCACCTGCTCAATTCGAGATTTGTCCCAGGATCCGATCGCGGGGCTGCGCACAAGCACGTCGATCGAGCTACCGGCTGCCTCGAGCTCGGGGCGAAACCGATCCACCACTTCGCGAACGACGGAGTCGAGCTCCAAACTTTCTCGATTCAAGGTCAGCGTGCCAGAGTCGAGCTGGGAGACATCAAACATCTCGTCAACCAGGTCCAACAATCGATGGATACTGCGATTGTCGTCCTCAAACATTGTTCGCAGCGCGCTCAAGGTGAAGGCGCCGGGATCTTTCTCGAGCCTCTTGATTCGCACCTGTGCATGCAAGGTCAGGTTCGAGAGCGGCGCTCGAAGCTCGTGCGAAGCGATATTCATGAAATCATCTCGCGCGATAACGGCCTTCTGCAACGCCCACTGACCCTCGGTGACTTGTTGTGTTCGCTCGGCCACGCGTTCTTCGAGCTCATCGTTTGCTTGCTGCAGCCGGCGCTGCGCCTGGGAGATGCTGAGCACCAGCGCCTCGTTCTTAATCCGCAAACGGATGGCATCGATGAGTGTCTCGCCACCCAGCGCAGCGATGCGCGACATCGCGATGCCGAACAAGCCCATCATGATTCCCATCGCGATGTGCAATCGCTCGCCGTTGGCCAGAAAACGGATGATGATCGGCGCCAGCGCAGGCAACGCAAAAGCGCGAAAAGCAGGCTGGTAGGCGCACGCGGATGCGGTGCTTCCGGCGACCATTCCGGCGAGAACGAAGGCGATAATCAGCTGGCCCGGTAGATTCGCCGCGGGATAGAGAAAGAATGCCGCTGAGCCCCAGGTCACGCCGTTAACTGCAGTGCCGACGGTATAGATCGTCACCCATCGGCGCGACTGCGCGAGCCCCGGCGCCCGCGCGAGAAAGAGTCGCCAGACGCCAATTCGAATCAGCGTCAGGACCGTCAGCGCCGAGAGCCAGGAGATGAGCACCGTCGACAGAATGCCGCTTCCCCAAAGGACGATGGTGAGCACCGTCCCGTTGATGATGTTGGTCAAATAGGGGAGTAGTCCTCGCCCGTAGAGAGAACGAGCACGCTCGGCGATGACCGGCTCTTCGTGGATGGCCGGCTGAATCTCTGCTGTGCGGTTCTCCCGAGTCGACTCATCCGCACGCACGGGCTTTGAAACGAGTGTCTCGCCCGGCTGGGGCGGCATACCGCTCTCCGTGGTCACCTGAGCCAAGCAGCGCGCTATACCATCTTTTCAGGATTTTCGGATCTCGCTCCGGGCGAGCTCTTCGTGTCTTCGAGCAAGCCAAACGCCGAGCGCGACGAACACCAGCGACATTGGAGCGGCGAACCACGCGATTCCAGCCAGGCCCAAGCCTAGAGCGGTCAGTCCGGCGTACGTCCAGGCCGCGAGCTGGTCGCCGGCGCGATAGACGAAGGTCCCGATGAAGCTCTTCGCCTTGAACTTGTCCTCTCTGCTCACCGATGTGTAGAGAACTTCGCGCGCCGGGTCGGTAAGCGAAAAAGTACTGGCGCGCCGCGCAACGGAAAATGCGACGAAGGTCGCAAGCAGCGGGAGCAGGCCGATCGCGCTGGCGCCTACCAGAGTAAATCCAATTACACTCACCACGGGCATGATCGCCAGCGTGGCGGCCAAGCCGATCCAACGGATCACTCGGCCGGTCAAGAACGCCTGCGTGAAGGCGGTCAACGTTTGAGCCGCGAACTCGATCCGCGCCAGCGCTTCAGTACGCGCGCTGTGGTTCTTAAAATACCTCCCGATGATGTCCGTTTGCTCGAAGTAGAGCACCGTCGACCCGAGCGTATAGAGGAGGATGAAAAGGGCGATCCCCGAGAGGTAGCGCGACTGCGCGACGCGGGTCAGACCCGCCCAAACGCTGCCGCCGATCACCGTGGACTGCTGGCCGGCGGAAGCCCGGTCTGGCGGGTGATCTTCTCGAGCGGGAAAGATGGCAACGATCAGGACTGCCAGCTGCAACAGGGCAGTGGAAACCAACAAGAGATTCGTAGGACCGATTCGTCGAGCAAGGACGGCGGTCGTAGCCGAGCCGATAATCGAACCGAGCGTTCCGCCAACTCCGATAAATCCGTACAGTCGCTTCGCCTGGTCGCTGCGGAAATGGTCTGCCATGAATGACCAGAAAACAGAGGTGACAAATAAATTGAAAACGCTGGTCCAGACGAAGAACACGCGGCCGAGCCAAACCTCGCCTTGCCCCTCGAGAGCTCTGCCCAGCAGGTAAAAGCCGATCAGGTTCAGAGCCAAGAATTGATAGGCGATGATGATGAAACGCCGCACCGGAAAGCGAGACACCAGCGCGGAAAAGATCGGGTTTGCCACAAGCATTGCCGACAGCGTCCCGGCGAAAAGCCAGGGCAGCTTGGAGACGCCGGCGGCGACCGCCATCGCATCCCGAATCGGACGAAGGATGAAGTAGCTCGAAAGCAGAAAAAAGAAATAGACGCAGGCCAGCAGCATTGCCCGCAGCTCCACGGGCTTGACGTCGACGACGCGACGGATCAGGCGCAGCCCCGGCCCGAACCCGGGTTCAGTGCTCGGTCCGAGCGGCGCCCCAGACGAGCTCAGGACTTTCTCTGGGCGCGCCATGCGGCCAGGATTTCCTTCTCGCGCTCGGGCGAGAGCCCTGCTCGAAGCTTGGATTTTCGGTCCTCAGGCTCCGAGTTGTAGAAATCCAAAGTATCCTTGGCGGTGACCGCCAGCGGCCGGAAGGTGAGGCCCTTGTCGAGCGCTCGGCGAATATCTCGACTGGCAAAGCCAGCGGAGTCGTTCTTGGGCGGGACCCAGACCGGAAGATCAACCCACGGGCGGGCGTTGTGATCCTTGAGGAAGTTGGCGTCGACCCAGGTCAGTGAGGCATTCGAAGTCATTACCGCGCGCACGCCGCCAAGCAGTTCGGAGATGGTGAGCCGAGATTGCGGACCGGTGCAATTGTACACACCGGTGATTTTCGTCTCGCAAACGCGGATCGCGAATTCGGCGAGGTCGCGCGCATCGATGATCTGAACGGGATCGGTCGGATCCCCGGGCGCCAGCACCTCGCCGCCCTTGGCAATTCGCGCCGGCCAGTAGGTGAAGCGATCACTGAGATCCCCGGGACCCACGATCAGGCCGGGTCGGAGAATGGTCGCGTACCCAGGAAATGCCTTCTCCGTTTCCTTTTCCGACAGCGCCTTGAGAGGGCCGTAGTACTTGCGGATATCTTCGCTCTGGGGCTCCTCGGCACTTGCCAGCTCGGCAGTTTCATCCGCGTTCGGGATGTCATTCTTGGCGTAGACGGAGATGGTGGAAATGAACACGTATTGTTGGATATGGCCTTTGAGCGCGTCGGCGGCCTGGCGTACCCAGCGAGGCAGCGTGGTCGGGTTGTCGATCACCGCCTCCCAATCGCGCCCTTGGAGCGAGCGATAGTCTCCGACCGCGCGATCGCCTTGTAGCTTTTCCACCTCGGGGAACAGCCCGGGGTTCGTCTTGCCTCGATTGAAGAGCGTCACTTGGTGGCCTCGGGCAAGCGCATAGCGCACCTCGTGGGGGCCAATGAAACCTGTGCCACCGAGGATCAAGATTCTCAACGGCCTTCCCGCCTTTGAAACCAAAGGCATCTCTGGGCTCGCCAGTTGCGGTTTGCTTGGGCTGTTCGGTGACAATGCAGTATTCGCTGCGCATCGAACGTTCAGAGCGAGCGCCGCCGCAGCCGAGGAGGTCAGAAAGGTCCTTCGCGAAGTCGGCACCGAAGCCTCCAAGCGCGCTTGTCAGCGCCATTGGTTTGCGCATGTGGCGAGTTGCTTATGACTGCCCTCAACAGCGGAGCGCAGAATTTGTTCGCCGCCTGATGGAGTCAAGCGTTTTACGGCTGCGAGTCTTGGAAAATCGACGCCTTGCCGGCTAGCGGCGTACCTGTCCGGTGCCGTAGACGACGAATTTTTCCGCGGTGAGCTCCCGCAGTCCCATCGGTCCGAACGCGTGCATCTTGGAGGTTGAGATTCCCATCTCCGCCCCCATCCCAAGCTCACCTCCATCGTTGAACCGAGTCGATGCATTCCACAGCACGCAGGATGCGTCGACCTCGCGCAAGAAACGCTCCGCGTTTTTCGGGTCGGCGGTGACGATCGACGCCGTGTGTTGAGTTCCATGCTCGGCGATGTGGGCGAGCGCCGCATCGAGAGAGGGCACAGCCCGGATCGCGAGGATGAGGGCCAGGAATTCGGTATCGAAGTCCGCCTCGGAGGCCGCAACGCAAGGAATGCTGGCGCGCTGAAGAGCCTTTGCGACTTCTGGATCCGCGCGAAGCTCCACGCGCGATCGCACCAGCGCCTCGGCGATTGCTTTCAACGCGCCGCTGGCGATCAGATCCTGGTGAACGAGCAGCGTTTCCAGCGCATTGCAGACGCCCGGGCGCTGCGTCTTCGCGTTCAACACGATTCGCTCGGCCATCATCGGGTCGGCGCTTTTGTCGACAAATACATGGGTGATTCCCTGACCGTGTCGCATCACCGGCACCTGCGCGCAGGCGTCGACCATCGCCATCAGCTCCGATCCGCCCCTCGCGATGGCAAGGTCGACCTTTCCGCGGCTGCCGAGCAACTCCGCAACCCGTTGCCGCGAAGGATCTTCGACGAACTGGACGCAATCGGCCGGCATGCTCGCGCGCTGCAGACCATCGCGTATGGCCAAGACCAGAGCGGCGTTGCTGTGAAGAGCCTCGCGACCTCCCCGGAGGACGATCGCGTTGCCGCTCTTGATCGCCAGCGACGCCGCCTCCACGGTGACATTGGGCCGCGCTTCGTAGATCACCGCCAAAACACCCAGCGGCACGCGGCGCTTGGCGACTCGCAGGCCGTTCGGGCGCTCTCCGATGTCTCGGATTTCAGAGAGGGGATCAGGCAGCGCGATTACCTCGCGCAGGGAGTCGGCGATCTTTTGAAGTCGACCGGCGTCGAGCATCAGCCGATCGAGCAGAGCAGCGGAAATTCCCGACTCGCGGGCGGCGGCGAGGTCGATCGCATTCGCCACGAGCACCGGCGCGCTCGCTTCACTCACTGCCCGGCCGATCGATTCCAGGGCTCGATTCCTGCTCGCCTCGTCGGCGCTGAATAGAAAGCGCGCGGCCGAACGTGCGTCGAGGAGAAGAGCCGAAGTGCTTTTCATGTTTTGTCAGGCGTGGTCGCCGCGTCGCGGTCAAGAATCACCAGATCGTCTCTGTGAACGACCTCGTCTCCCAAGTGGTACTGCAGGATGCCGAAGATCTCCGCGCTGCGCTTGCCGCGAATAGCCTCGAGCTCGGATGAGGAGTAGGTGGACAGCCCGCGCGCAAAGACTTTGAGGTTGGAATCGGCGAGGTCCACGGGATCGCCCTGCGAGAAGCCGCCGTTGACGGAGACAACTCCGGAAGGAAGCAGGCTTCGATTGCGCGCGATCAGAGCGTCCGCCGCGCCGCGATCGACGACGATCGTCCCTTTCGGCCGCAGAGTATGGGCGATCCAGTGCGCGCGGCTGCGCATACCTTCTTCCGCCGGAACGAAGAGCGTGCCCACGTCATCTCCGGCGAGGATGTGCCGGAGGATGTCCGATTCCTTGCCGGCGGCAATCACCGCGGCGGTTCCCCTCGCTGCGGCGCTGCGAGCGGCGTTGACCTTGGTCGCCATGCCCCCGCTGCCGGCGCGGCTCTTTTCCGAGCGGATGAAGCGCTCCGCCGAACGATCTTCCGGACCGACGAGAGGAATGCGGCGGTCCCCGTCCATCAGTCCAGGAGCAACGGACAGCATGACGAGCAGATCGGCATTGACCAGGTTGGCTACCTGGGCGGCAAGTGCATCGTTGTCGCCGAAGGCGATCTCCTCGATTGCCACGGTATCGTTCTCGTTGATCACCGGGATGGCGCCTCGGGATTGGAGCTCCGACATGCATCGCCGCGCGTTGAGAAAGCGCTGGCGGTCGGCGAGGTCCGCATGGGTCAGCAACACCTGGGCGACAGTGCGCTCGTGCGGTGCGAACGCTTCGCTCCACAGGCGGATCAATTGTCCCTGGCCCGCCGCCGCGCAGGCCTGCAATGCATTCATCCGCTTCGGACGGCCGTGGAGACCCAGTTGCCGCACGCCCAAGGCGATCGCACCGGAAGAGACAATCGCAATGGCGCGCCGGGCGCTGATCGCCTCGGCACACTGAGCGGCGATTCCCTCCAGGATATCGCGGTCGATGCTGCCGTCCTCCCGGGTGAGCACACTGCTGCCGATCTTGATCACGCACCGTTGGCTTTGGCGGAGTAGCCCGCGATCCACAAGCAGACTTCTATCATGTCCGGAGTTAAGCTTGCCGCCCTATGCTCAGCGGCAAGCGCGTGGCGTTCATCGGCGCCGGAAATATGGCCGAAGCATTGGTGAAGGGACTCGTCGCCTCCGGCAAAATGAATCGCCAGGACGTGGTTATCTCGGCGCGTCGCCCAGAGCGCGCCCAGCAGGTTGCCCAACGATACGGGGTGCGCGCGGCCGCCGACAACGATTCCTGCGTTCAAGGCGCATCGATTGTCGTTGTCGCGGTGAAGCCTCAAGTGCTCGCCAAAGTGGTTTCCGATGCCGCCGAGGCTATTCCCTCCGACGCGTTGATCATCTCCGTCGCCGCGGGCGTGACGACGGCCGCGCTCGAGTCGGTCCTCAAGCCGGCGGCGCGGGTGATCCGAAGCATGCCGAATGCAGCAGCGATGGTCGGTCAGAGCGCGACCGCGATCACTGCTGGGAGCCGGGCGGGTGCGGCGGACATCGATGTTGCACGAAGCATCTTCGAAGCCGTTGGGCGCGTCGTGGTGGTGGATGAAGTTCATCTGGATGCCGTTACCGGGCTTTCCGGAAGCGGGCCGGCTTACATCTTCCTGATCATCGAAGCTCTGGCGGATGCGGGGGTGAAAGTCGGCCTCTCCCGAGAGGTTGCGCTGCAGCTCGCTGCGCAGACCTTGCTCGGGTCTGCACACATGCTTCTCGAGACGGGCGAGCACCCCGGTCGCCTCAAGGATCAAATCACTTCGCCCGGGGGCACCGCTATCGCCGGGCTTCACACTTTGGAAGCCGGAGGGCTGCGCACAACGTTGATCAATGCTGTCGAAGTCGCGACCAGGCGCGCTCAAGAGCTCGGTCAGCAGAGCAAGTAGGCCTGGGTTTCAAATCCCGCTGTCGAAGCGCGCCGGCAAGACCTCGTTGCGGCGCCGAAGCATCACCGCATTGCGCCGAGGTCGTCGGATTTGGTGTACCCGGCGGGAAATTGAAACTTATCAGCGGAAATGCCTCCTCGTTTAATGCTCTTCACCGACTCTGTCCCTTCCCTTTCACCGCTGGCGCTGATTCGGACCAGGGTCCCTGGAAAACCGGGACCCTGCTCGAGCTTGGTGAACGCGGCAAGGCCCTGTTGAGGAAAATTGTCGCCCGCCTGTTTGATGAAATCCTGCATCTTCACTAACGGAGCGAGATCGGCCTTGGTAATCGCGCCCGCGCTCCAGGGGATGTAGCAACCTTCGGCGTCCACCTTGCCATCCTTTAGCTCCTTGAAACCCTCGCATGGAAATCCGGCAACGGTTTGGTGAGCTGCCGTTCGCTCCCATTTGACGTCCGGTTCCTTCGACGGCTCGGGTTTTTTGCCCATCGCCCCCTCCATCGCCTTGCGTTGCTCGGGGCTGAGCTTGCTCATCATCTGCTCGAGTTGCTTGCGCTGCTCAGGGGACATGTTCGCCATGTGCTCATCTATTTTTTTTGCCTTGTCGAACATCGCTTTGAAGCTCTGCGGCGTCAGCTCCTGGTAGGTTTTCTTTTCCTGATTGATGAGGAACACCTTCTGCTGGTCACCGTCGTAAATCACGAGACTTCCGTTTTGCGCGTCGACGCGGTCGCCTTCGACGCGCATCTTGTTGCCTTCGAGATATATGACCGAGTTTTTGTTGTCGCGTTGCAACGTGACGGTGACTCCGGCATGCGCTGAGGCGATGAGGCTGAGCGCGGCCCAGGGCGCAAGCGTCACAAAAACCTGTCTCATTGTCGGCTCCGAGGAGAACGTTGCGGCGGGGACCTTAGCCCATCTCGATCTTGGCCGTACAATTGCACCGGTTGGATGTGGTGCAGTGAACTCAGCCGCACAATGACTCCGGGTACGTGGGAACCTCCGCCCGAGGGAGCTTCATCTTCTTGCTTTACCTAGCTTGTGTGTCCAGGTTAGAAGCCACGTTCCCGCCTTGCAGCGGGAATTTCCACTCTCTTGGTTGGAGGAATTAAAGGTTCTCACAGCGCGCGGAGCCGCGGCAGCGCTCGGCTTCTTGATCCCCTTTTGCGTGAGTTGCAACCGAGCGCTGGCGGCGCCGACCGCCAAGGCAGTGTCGCGCGGTTCGCAGGCCGCGGCGAGGCGACAAGATTCGCAGTGCGCAAGCTTCAACGCAGAGCGCAATCTGTACTTCGGCGATCTGCACGTGCACACCTCGTACTCCTTCGATGCCTCTTTCTGGGGAACGCGCACCGATCCATTCGGTGCCTATGATTTTGCACAGGGCGCGCCCGCGACACTCGGATCTCCTACCGGAGATCCGCCGCGAACGGCTCAGCTGGCAAGGCGGCTCGACTTCGCGGCGGTGACCGATCACTCGGAGTTCTTCGGCCAGTACCCTCCAGGTATGTTCACCGGAGAGAACCCAGCGAGGGACGCTTGGGCGCACGAGCAAATTGCGGCGCAGGCAGCGAACGATACGTCATCGGACTGCACCTTCACCGCTCTCATCGGATACGAGTGGACGGGTCGTTGGTGGCACCGCAACGTGATCTTCCGAAATGAACAAGTTCCCGAGCTTGCTATCAGCTCGTTCGATCAGACGACCCCGCAGGACTTGTGGGCCGCCCTGCGAGGGGCGTGTCTGGACGCGGGCACCGGCTGCGACGTAATCGCTATTCCCCACAACTCCAATTTCAGCGGCGGCCAGATGTTCAGCATCCCAGACGATATCACTCCAGGCGAAGCCAGTACCCGAGCGGCGATGGAACCGCTGACAGAGATTTACCAGGCAAAGGGCAACTCCGAGTGCAAACTCGGCGTGGAGACGGATGATCCGCTCTGCGTTTTTTATCAAAAGTTTCCCATTGACTGCCTGACGTACCCTTCGGCTGACGCTTGCTCGCCGGGAAACTTCGTGCGCAACGGCCTGCGGCGCGGCATTCAGGTGGAAGAGCAGATCGGCGTCAATCCGCTGAAGCTGGGAATCATCGCCGACACCGACACGCACAACGGAACTCCCGGTGATACGGATCAGTCCGCGTACCAAGGGCACAAGGGGCGAATGGACAGCTCGCCGCAGCTGAGGCTAATCACTACCAGCGACGAGGCCTACGACAATGCAGGAGGCCTGGTGGCGGTTTGGGCCACCGAAAACAGCCGAGACGCGATCTTCGACGCGCTTCGCCGGCGCGAGACTTACGGCACCAGCGGGACGCGGCCGAAGCTGCGCTTTTTCGGAGGCTGGGCGTACCCGGATGATCTGTGCGATCATCCGGACCTGATCAGCACCGCTTACCAGAATGGGGTTCCAATGGGCGGAGACCTACCGGCGGTTGGTGGAAGCGCAGACGCCGCCTCTCCAAAGTTTCTCATCGCCGCGCTGATGGATCCGGGAACCGACCGGCAGCCTGGAACGCCACTGCAAGCCGCAGAGATAATCAAGGGGTGGATCGACCCGGCGTCTGGCCGCAGTTTCGAGCGAGTCTACGAGGTCGCCGGCAATCCCGTCAGCGGCGCTACGGTGGACACCTCCACCTGCCAACCGACCGGGCCCGGATACAATTCGCTTTGTGCAGTGTGGCAGGATCCCGATTTCGACCGAACCCAGCGCGCCTTCTACTACGTCCGGCTTCTGGAGAATCCAACCTGCAGCGTCTACCAACTCGATTGCAATAAGATTCCAATCGATCAACGGCCGGCCAGCTGCAACGACGGTTCATTCCATATGGTCATCCACAACCGGGCCTGGAGCTCACCGATCTGGTATCAGCCGTGAACCTTCAAAGCGTGCGCCGCTGGCTTCGCGAGCCGGCATTTCACTTCCTGCTCATCGGCGGCGCGATTTTCGCACTTCACTCGCTGGTGCGGCCGACCTCCAGCAGGGAAGATTCCTCTCGGCTCATTCGCGTCAGCCGGGATGATCTGCAGCGGTTGCGCGACGGGCATTTCTCCCTCACCGGGAAAATGCCCACCCCGGAGGAGGAGCGCCGGATCGTCGAGCGATATGTGAGCGACGAAGTGTTGTATCGGGAGGCGATTGCGCTGGGTCTGGACAAGGGCGACTCGGTGGTACGCGGGCGGCTCGCTCAAAAAATGCAGTTTCTCACCGAGGATCTGCACCCGGCGGCCGAGCCGACCGACGCGGAGCTGGAGGATTTTCTCAAAAGCTCACCGCGATACATTCAGCCGCGCAAGCTGACCTTAGAGCACGTTTTCTTCAGCCGGGATCGGCGCGGCCAACGGGCTCGCTCTGACGCCGCGGCCGCGCTTTCCGAGCTCGAGAATGATTCCTCCGCGAGCGCGGTGTCGGTCGGTGATCCCTTCATGCTCGGACGGCGCTTCGCCGACCGCAGCGAGACGGACCTCGCGGGCCTTTTCGGCCCATCCTTCGCGAAGGAAGTCTCTGCCCTTGCGACTGGAGTTTGGTCAGGCCCTATAGACTCGAGCTATGGCGCGCACCTGGTTCGCATCGAAAAGGTTACGCCGAGCACCGTCCCTGCGCTCGAAGCGGTTCGCGAGCGCGTTCGCCTGGACTTGCTTCAGGTTCGGCGTGAGGAAGCCAACCGAGCGATGCTGCGCAAGCTTGCGGAGAAGTACAAGGTTGAAATCGAGACCGCTCCAGCGGTGAGCACAGCGGAGGTGCGCGGGAAGTGACCGAAGCGAGAATCTACCTCTCATGCGCCATCTCGCTTGCCCTGGTGAGTCAAGGAGTGGCCTGGGGGCACGCCTTCAATCCCTCGCTGCTCGAGCTGCGCGAGCTGCCCGATGGCCGGATTGGCGTGGTGTGGAAGAGCGCTGGCGCAGTGGACGCCGAAGGGCTGGTCCCCAAGCTGCCGGCCCGCTGCCACCCTCTTGGAAATCGCGTCTCGACAACAGTCGGAACAACGCTGATCGAGCGCTGGGTGATGGACTGCGGCCAAGACGGGCTCGCCGGGGCGGAAGTGGGAATGAGCGGTTTCGCGCTGATCGGCGAGGACGCCGTCGTCCGCGTAACGCGAGCCGATGGACAAACTGCTTCGGCCGTCCTGCGCAGCGACGCTCCATCCTGGATGATTCCCGGGCCGAACTCATCGAAGAGCATCCTTGTCAGCTATCTGAGGGCGGGGGTGAAGCACATCCTGCTGGGGTACGATCATCTCCTGTTTGTGCTCGGGCTGATCTTGCTGGTTGGCCTCGGACGCCGCCTTCTCGTCACGGTCACCGCATTCACCGTCGCTCACAGCGCCACGCTGTCGCTCGCGACTCTGCAAGTAGTTCGCTTTCCCTCTCGAGCGACTGAAGCGGTGATCGCGCTCAGCATCGTTTTTCTCGCGGTGGAGCTGGCGCAGGATCAGCACAGACCGAAAAGCTGGGCGATGCGCCGCCCATGGTTGGTGGCATTCACGTTCGGACTTTTGCACGGATTCGGATTTGCCGGCGCGCTGGCGGAGATCGGGCTGCCGCGCGGCGAGATTCCGCTTGCCCTGTTTTCTTTCAACGTCGGCGTGGAGATCGGTCAGCTGCTCTTTGTCGGTGCCGTTGCAGCCCTCATTGCTCTGCTTCGGCTCGTCCGCTCCTCTTGGCCTTCCGGTCTTCGGCGCGCTACAGCGTACGCGATCGGATCGCTTGCAGCCTGGTGGTGCTTCGAACGCGTAGCCGCATTCTGGACCTAGGCCCGCGGTGCGCGCTCTTCATGCGCCATGCGCGACTGCCCAACGCGTTGTGCAGTG
>Ga0126384_10001806_pt1 | contig 12813 bp, 9 predicted proteins | sample PanSoiMetPlot_36_FD_92543 | JGI IMG/M metagenome (GOLD analysis project Ga0126384, IMG submission 92543) | Tropical forest soil microbial communities from Panama - MetaG Plot_36 | ecosystem: Environmental > Terrestrial > Soil > Tropical forest > Bulk soil | place: Panama | collected 2016-02-17 | reverse complement strand
TGGCTCAGCGGTCGCCATCAGGATCTGGGCATTTCTGAGCCAGAGCCAGCCGCGTCTGTCGCCCCGGTGGTTAGCGGTGGCGACGAGCGATCACGTATTGCGTTGATCGTCGATACCGACGATTGGGCGTTTGATCACATCGCGCAGCAATTGGTGAAGCACCTATCGGATCAATTCAACTTTCGCGTGCTTCCCTTGGATGTGGTCGAGACGCTTCCGCGAGCGCTGTTGATGACGAAGGATTTTCAGCTGCTGCACTTCTTTTGGCGTGGCCATCTCCTCCAGCTGCTCTCGGGAGATTTTAAGGATCACTGTCGATACCTCGGAATCTCGACGAAAGAGCTGCTTGCGCCATCCCGACTAAGCACCGCGGTCTACGATCACTTGTACTTGGGTCCTGCGGATGCTCAAACCTGGCGTACGCTGTTGAGCGATCGAGTCGCAGGGTATTCAGTATGTTCGAAACGGTTGTTCCGACTCTACAGTGGCTTGACCGGCTACCCTGCGCCGAAGGCGGTCCTCGAGGATGGGGTGGACACGGAGCTCTTCGCGCCCAAGCGTCTTGAGCGGTTCGAGGGTGTTGGAAAGCGCCCCCTTCGGGTGGGCTGGTGCGGCAATAGTCGTTGGGCAACTGATGAGCGCAACGACTCGAAAGGGGTCTACGGCATACTCAAACCCGTGCTCAAGGAGCTTGCACTTGAAGGGCTAAGCATCGAACCGCTATTCGCAGACCGTGCCGAGCGCGTCATCCCGCATGAGGATATGCCCGACTACTACGCTTCGCTCGATCTCTACGTTTGCACATCGGAAATCGAGGGAACGCCCAACCCGATCCTTGAGGCCATGGCGTGCGGAGTCCCGGTGGTGAGTACCGACGTTGGTGTTGTCCCAGACGTTTTTGGCCCGGCCCAGCAACGCTGGATACTGGACGAAAGATCGCCCGCGAGCCTCAAGCGCGCGCTTCGGACTCTAGCGTCGGATCCTGGTCAGCTGGCGATGCTCTCGAGGGAGAATCTCCAGTCCATCCGCAATTGGGACTGGAGAGTGAAGGTCCGTGCCTTCGAGGGCTTCTTCCGACAGCTTCTCGCCGCTCAAGGAGCGCAAAGCAGCATAGGCAACGTCGCCAATAGCTCAAACGCCGAGCGTCGAGCACAGATCGGAAGCGTCCTCAACAAAGCGGGAGTCTAAGGTTATAGTGCTGTCAAGTGACCACAGATCCCCACCATGGGCGGGCGGAGGCGTTCGGGAAAACCTTTCGACAGCGCCTGCTGATCTTCGTCATCGCCTACTACGCCGAGTCCACGCTCCGTAGGGTCCTAGAGCGAATCCCGAGTTCTATCTTCGAGCGGTACGACTGCGAGGTGTTGGTGGTGGACGACGGTTCGGAGGACCGGACCTTCGCCATCGGTCGCGAGTACATGGAGCACCACCCAGAGATCCGGATGACCGTGCTCCGCAACGAATACAATCAGGGCTACGGCGGAAACCAAAAAGTCGGGTACACCTACGCCGTTTCCGAAGGGTTCGACTTCGTGGCGATGCTGCACGGCGATGGCCAGTACGCGCCGGAGGAGCTCCCCCGACTGATGGAGCCTCTCAGCCACGGGGATGCCGACGCGGTATTCGGCAGTCGAATGATCGACCGGTTCGCAGCACTCAAGGGCGGGATGCCGCTTTACAAGTACGTCGGCAACAAGATCCTAACCCGAATTCAGAATTCCCTACTCGGAACCCAATTGTCGGAGTTCCACAGCGGATACCGGATTTATTCAGTCAAGGCCCTCGAGTCGGTTCCCTTTCGCCTCAACTCCAACGATTTCCATTTCGATACGGAAATCATCATTCAGCTGTTAAACGCGAGGGCGCGGATCGTCGAACTTCCAATTCCAACGTACTACGGAAACGAAATCTGCCGCGTCAACGGCCTCAAGTACGCCAAGAATGTAGTGCTGGTGACGCTCAAGAATGCGTTGCACCGCGCCGGGATTTTGTATCAGCGACGTTTTGACACCGGGCCTGGCGGACACTCGCATTACGATCTCAAACTGGGGTACGCGAGTAGCCACACCTACGCAATCGACGCTGTCCCTGAAGGGTCTTCGGTTCTCGACATCGGAGCCGGTCCCGGGGGAATTGCCGCCGAGCTGGCAAGGAAGAGGTGTCGAGTTGCCGTTGTCGATCAGTTCAGTGTCCATCCGGCAGACCCTTCGATCGAGGTCCATAGGCAGGACCTGGATGGCGAGCTGAACTTTGAGGTGCGTGGTTACCAGTACCTGCTGCTGCTGGATGTGCTGGAGCATTTAAAAGCGCCGGAGGACTTTTTGGAGTCGCTGCGGTCGAAGTTCACGCATGAACCACACACGTTGATCATTACTACCGCGAACGTGGCATTCTTTATCCAGCGACTGATGCTGCTCTTTGGGCAGTTCAACTATGGCAAATCGGGAATTTTGGATAAGACCCACACTCGACTGTTTACATTTCGCAGCTTGAAGCAGTTGCTGTTGGACTGCGGCTTTAGGATTAAGCGGATTCGTGGTGTGCCGGCGCCGTTTCCGAAGGTGTTTGGCAATGGCTTTTTGGGACGTGGCGCCGTGCGCGCGAATCTGTTGCTGATCGCGTTGAGCAAGAAAATGTTCTCGTACCAAATTTATGTCGAGGCAGAGACCACCCCGGACGTCAACTTTCTCCTCAAAAGCACGAAGGAGAAAAGCGCCGAGCGCGCTTGGAAGCTCCGAGGGCTATCAACTCAACGAAGTGCCCGCGCAGTGCACGTAGCGGCGGATAAAATCCGGCAGCGGTAACGGACGACCGCTGCTGGTGGACTCCGCCGTGGGTATTGCGGCGGCACTGTAATTGCTTACCGAATCTGATCGCAGCGGGGCCGGCCTCCGGGAATGTCTCGCCGACCAGTTGTCGGGATCTTCTTTGTTGTGTACGCCATTTACTTGGCGTGCCCGATTGCCACGACGTTCGACTCCAAGTGGCTCGTGCCGACGGTTCTCTCACTTCTGCGAGAAGGCGATCTGGACTTAAATGAGTACACAGCGGCTATCGCTCATGGGCCGCATGGGACAGTGCAGGTGCACGGACATTGGTACAACGAGTATCCTCTTGGGCCTTCGCTGGTCGCGCTGCCGTTCATTGCCGGAATCGACGTTTTCTGCAGAGCGGTTGAGCCCATCTCGAGCGGCTTTCCCGTGCTGGCACGATCGATTGGCGAGTGGCGCCGCCACTTCAACGGTACCGGGGACATCGACCTTGAATATTGGAACACGGCGCAACGCCTGATTGCGTCGTTGGTGGTTGCACTTGCCGTAGCTTTATTCTTTGTGATTTGTGTCGAATTTCTATCTCCGCTGCGCGCATTGGCACTCACCGGCATCTTGGCGCTCTGCACTTCGTGCCTTTCAACCGCGAGCCGCGCGCTTTGGCAGCATGGACCCTCGTTGTTGTTTCTGACACTGACTTTGCTTGCCTTGATCAGGGCTCAAAGGCGATCGCGCTGGCTGTCGCTGGCTGGGGTTTCCATTGCCATCTCCTACCTGATGCGGCCCACCAACAGCATCGCGGTCGCGCTGATCAGCGCATACCTGTTGCTGACACAAGTGCGGAACTCTTCGAAATACCTGCTTGGCGCGGCAGTTGTTGTCCTGCCCTGGATTGTTCTCAACCTAAAGTTGTACGGGTTTGTGCTGCCGCCGTACTACCTACCCACCACATTCCTTTTCCTCCCACAAACCCATTTCTTGGAGGGCTTGGCTGGAACCTTGATCTCTCCCGCGCGGGGGCTGCTGACCTTTACACCCGTCTTGCTCTTCGTCCCCGCAGGCCTTTGGTTCAAGGCACGATCGAAGGAACTTGGCTGGCTGGACATAACTCTCGCGGTGATCATCGTCTTGCATTGGCTGGTCATCGCCAGTTCCATCAGTTGGTGGGGGGGACACTGCTATGGGCCGCGCATGTTCACCGACGTACTTCCATTTTTGGCATACTTTCTGATCCCGGTGGTTGCGAGGTTGAGATGGCGAGGTTTGCTGACTCAGCGCCTATGGATGTGCACTTTTGCAGCGCTCGCGGTCCTCAGCTTTTTGATTCATCTGCCGGGCGCCACCTCTTGGCCGGCCTATCGATGGAACAGCGAGCCCACGGAGGTGGGACTCCATCCGGATCGGCTCTGGGACTTTAAGGACCTCCAACCCCTGCGAGGCGCTCGTCTCTTCCGGCGCCGATGAGCGTGTTGCGAGGGCTGACCGATTGTGCTTGGTGCACGACATCGATGTCGCGATCTGCGGTTTGAACATCCGGTAGCTGGCGGCGTCTACACCGTCAGTATTGGCAATTCGCTTGCTAGCGGTTGACCTGGTAGCCGGAGGGAAAAAGCCATGTACGAAACGGGCGCCCTAGAACTGATTCCGATCGCCTCGATTCGTCCTTCACCGTACCAGTACCGGACCAACTTCGATGACGAGAGGCAGCGCCAGCTCATGGAGTCGCTGCAGGCGAACGGATTGAGTACCCCAGTCCTGGTTCGGCCAGTTCCCATCACCGCCGAATCAGCGAGGCAGTCGCCCTCGAGCACTTTCGAGCTTGTTTCAGGCGAACGGCGTCTTCGAGCCGCCAAAGCGCTGGGTTGGGAGAAAATACGAGCCCTTTGTGAGCAGATGACTGACGCCGAGGCGGCGGCCCGAGTTGTGACGGAGAACGAAGTGCGAGCCGACACGAACCTCCTCGAAAAGGCTGCTGGCTACAAACGCCTCACGCAACCGCCATGTGGCCTCACGCTTCAGCAAATCGCTGAGCGCTTCGGATACCGCAGCCACTCCGCCGTCCAGCGGATCATCGATGTTCTCGACCAGCCCGAGGCCATCCGTCGATTTGTGTCACATGACACAATCGGAGAGGGACACATAAGATTCCTGAGTAGAATCAAGGACTTGAAGACGAGGGTCAAGCTTGCAAAACGAGCTGCGGAGGAGGGCTGGACCGTCAAAATGACCGAGGATCGCGTTGTGAAGGTGCTCGGGAAATCGAACGGGGCTCGCGGAAAGGCGGCCAAGAACACCGGTGCATCCTTCGAGTACGAATACAAGGGATTCCACTGCTCGTTGGTTGGCGAAGAGGTTGTGCTCGCAGGTCGGAATTTCAAAAGACAGGAAGAGCGTCTGGAGCAATTCCTCGCGGACTACCGCACCGCAGTCGAGTGCTTCTTGCGCGACTTCGATGACCGGCCCAGTGGCGCTTCCTACGGGCCCGACGTCGGGGCTGCGGCCAATGAGATTGATCCCGACACGATCATTCCTGCGGCATCATCGCACTCTGCACGGACGAGCACCGAAATGACCGCCGACCTGCTCAAGCAGGCCGCTGAAGTCGAAGCCGCGAAGCAGTCGCTCAAGGACTTATTTTCCGAGATCGCCAAGAAGGCTGGCACGACGGAAAGCGCGGGTGCAGACGATAGCCAAAATGGATCGAAGCTGCCCAATTCGTGAACGCGAAACCGATTTTATCGCTTGAGCACAGCGATCGCGTCGAGGCGGCAGCCTGCGCGGCGTTCGATGGGCTGCAGAGTCAGTCGGCTAAGCGGAGTGCCACTGTCGAAAACATATCCCGCCATTCGCACGCCTTGTTCGAACGCATTCGGTGTGCAGGTTCGTCCTCGCTCGTCTTCACCGAACACCTTCAGTCTCGGAACCGGGGCCTTAGCCCAATACACCAATTCGCCGCTCTGAATACCGTCGATGTCAATTGACAAGGACTCCTCGCCACACGCATCCCAATCGCGTACAGAAGAGATCGGCAGCGATTTCCTTGTCGCATTGACATACACCCACAGTCTAATCGGCCCCTTGCTCCAGCGTGCCGTCTCGCTACGCTCGAAGTATTCATTGCGATCCGTCACCAAGCGATCTGGATTGTCAGCAGGACCAAAGCGATCGCTTCCATATGTTGAGATCACTATCCACTTAGCCCGGTGGATTGCGTCGATGGTCCACGGAGTGCGCTGGTAGTCCTCTTCCACAGGGATCGGAATCACTCTCCTCGGGAGCGCCAGGGCAGAAAACACATAGGTTCCCCAATATCCGCCCAGGACGACAGGCTCAGGTTGGCTTGCAACCCAATCTGCTGCTGCTTTGAGTTCCGTATACGTTGGATTGATTCTAAATCGCGGCAGCCAAATTGCGATTGAAACAAGAAAGACGAGCGTCAAGGCGAGGGACAAACCATTTCTCAACTGTGCAGAGATTTTCTGCAGCGGCAGCGCAGCCCCAGTGGCGGCTACCACACCGACTCCTCCAAAGAGATGACTCAATGTGAGGTAACGTTCGTGGTAAATGTTCTGCCGCACGTGTGATACAACAATCGCAGCGACAAAGGTAAGGACGCAGATCGCTGCGCAGCCCAGAGTAACGACATGCAACACGTCCACGGAAGTGTTGGCCGACCGGGCCCGACGGGCCTGCGCTAACCATGTCAATAGGAAGAAACCAGCAGCGCAAACCACCCCGATTTGCACAATCCACCAGGGTCCGCCCACGAGTACGTTCCACATTGCCGCGGCATTCTCCAGCAGATGTCCGCTGTCGAATGAGATAGAGCCAGCGTACGCGTAATGAAACTTGAGTCGTGAGTACTGGTGAAACCAGGCGCGAAGCATCGTTTCGACACCGAGGCCGATCGCTGGAGGGACTATCAGCGTCACAAACAACTTCGCGGGTGCCGCCTTCGCCCCGGTCTTCCAGTGCCGAAATGCCCACTCGACCATCGCAATCACAATCAAAATCGCGCCATTGAGCGGCGAGATCCAGACGGCCAGGACGCTACCAATCGACGCGGCAACGAGCCAAGAACGACAATTTGGATTTGACGATAAATGGCGCAGCGCCCACCAAGTCCAAATGAGAGTTGCCGCTTGCCATCCATAGGGATGCCGCTCGACCCGTACCACGGGGTTCAGTAGCAGTACTCCCAGGTAGCCGGGGACGATGAAATCTGCCATCCCTGCGAGTGCCCACAATGGCCATGCGGCTGCAAACATGAACAACGTGAGAAATGCCGACAACAGCTCCGGTGACCAGCTGAAATGGCCGACCCATCCCAACGCTCGCGCCAAGAGAAAAGGCCACGTCCCGAATCGGTCTTGTCCATAGTAAAAGAATGAGAACGGAGTCGTACTCTGCTCATTCGCCATGAGCAGAGGAATTGCGTCGTCGGAGCCATAGGTGGGCAGGAGAGACGAGTCCGGTCGAAAGAGCTCGATCGCCCGCCAAAGTAGGAACGCCCAGGCGACCATGACGAGAAACAAGCGCAAGCGAAACAGGGGGGCTCTAACCGAAACGGCCAGACTCTCCATTGCTCAGAGTCATACCAACAGAGCGGGTTGGCTCCAACTGTGTGACGGCTAACCCGAAGGCCTTGTCTCAAGCCTGTTCCTGAGCTTCACTGCTCGGGCAATGACTGCGCGGGCTGTTTTTCTCGATCGCGATGGTGTGCTCAACAGGGCTTTGATGCGCGACGGAAAGCCTTACTCGCCTGCAAGTGTGTCCGAATTCGAGGTTCTTGCCGAGGCGCCAGGAGCATGCAGGCGGTTGAAGATCGCTGGCTTCATGCTGATCGTAGTCACCAACCAACCTGAAGTAGCCCGAGGGATGCTGAAAATACAGGCGCTCGAATCCATGCACCGAGTGCTCCAAGCGCAGGTTCCCTTGGACGACATTCGCATCTGTACCCATGACGACGGACACGAGTGCGCCTGCCGCAAGCCGAAGCCGGGGCTGTTGGTGGAAGCGGCGCGAGACCTGGGGATCGACTTACGCCGCAGCTTCATGGTCGGCGATCGATGGAAGGACATCGACGCCGGATTTGCGGCGGGCTGCCGAACCATCTTCATCGACCGCGGATACGTCGAGTCGCTTCGTGCGGCACCGGACCATCACGTTCGGTCGCTGGACGAAGCCGTCGAGTACATCCTCTGCCAGGGCTAGTTTCCGCGGCCGATTGCATCGGCTCTGACAGCCGAACTACGTTGCCCGCCGCTTTGATGGCCGGAAAACAACGCCAGGGAGCAGCGCTGGTTACTGGTGCCGCCAAAGGCCTGGGCGCCTGCTTTGCTGAAGTGTTGGCAGGCGATGGCTTCGACGTCATTCTCGTGGACTACCGCGCCAACGCGGCGCGGGAGCGCGCCGCAGAGCTTTCCAAACGTCATGGCGTTCGCACCCATGTCATTGAACAGGATCTCACTCTGGCGGCTGCGGCATCCAACATCCAGTCGCAGTGCGAGTCCCTCGGATGGCCTGTGGAGGTTCTTGTCAACAACGCTGGAAGCCTCCTGAACAAGCACATGCACGAGCTGCCGTGGCAGCAAGTCGAAGGCAACTTGCACCTGCTGCTCAAGGTCGTGCTCGAGCTGTGCCACCGGTTCATACCGGGGATGATCCAGCTGGGTTCTGGCCACATCTTCAATGTGTCCTCCGCTTCCGGATTCATGCCGGGTGCCCCCCTGATGTCGGTGTACGGCCCGGCAAAGGCGTTCCTGATCCCCTTTACGGAGACGTTGAACTTCGAGCTGGAAGGGACTGGCGTCCATGCCACCGCGGTTTGTCCAGGGCTGATGACGACGGACATCTTTGCTTCGAACGGCCTCGACGCGATTCGCAACACTGTTCCCGAGTGGATGTGGATGAAACCCGATCGCGTCGCCCAGGAGGCTTACCGCGCAGGTAGACGTGGAGCCCCTGTCTACGTGAGCGGCTTGACCAATCGCCTGGCGGTAACGATGGCTCGCTTCGTCCCCCGTGCCTTGCTTCGCGGACGAACACGCCTCCTTCACGGTGGCGGGATCATGGACCTCTTGCCCAGAGCTGGCATCGCGTCGGACAAACCCTCGGGTCAACATGCCGCTCTGGTGACCGGAGCTTCTTCGGGTATCGGGAAAAGCTTTACCGAGGTTCTGGCGAGCCAGGGCTTTGACATCATCCTCGTTGCGCGCCGCGGCGAAATCTTAAAAGCCCACGCGGAAGAATTGGCCAGAACGTATGGGGTTCGAGCCCACGCGATCGTTCAGGATCTCACGAAGGCTGACGCGACCGAGATCATCAAAGCAGAATGCGAACGACTCGGCTGGCCGGTGGATGTCCTCGTGAACAACGCGGGATTTCCCGTGACCGAACTGTTTCACCGAATGACGTGGTCCCAAGTCGACGCCATCTTTCGGCTCTATGTTCAATCGGCAGTCCATCTGACCCACGCCTTGGTAAGTGGAATGATCAGGCGCGGCTGGGGTCGGGTGATCAACGTCGCTTCGACGGCAGGATTCGAGCCTGGGAGCTATCGCTCTTCGCTGTACAGCAGCTCCAAGGCCTTTCTGATCTCTTTCTCCGAGTCGATCGCGAAGGAGCTCGAAGGTACCGGCGTCTCAGCGACGGCCCTATGCCCTGGGTTCACGAAAACCGAGTGGTTCAGCAAAAACAAGCTGAACAACGACTACGTGCCGAAGATCTTTTGGGTCGATAGTGAGCAGGTGGCGAGAGCCGGGCTGAAAGAGGCCTTGCGAGGAACCCCGGTAAGCATCGTCGGTACCCCGGCGCACCGGGTACTGCTGACGATGTTTCAAATCGCGCCTCGTCACGCGCTCGGCCGATTTCTGTCCAATCAGCGCAGGAGCAAGGTGAGGGTTTGAGCTGACTCTCACGCGGTCGTCGGAGCCGCAGGCTTGGTGGCCCAGACGTAGTACTGGGCACCGAAGGGTACCCAGCGAAGGTAGTCTTCGATCCACCAGATCCGCCTCAGCTGCTTGGGCAAAAAGACGTAATATCGAGGCGACCGGGCCCGCAGCCCCGACAGACGAAGATGGCTTCGCAGCTGCCAAGGAAAGAGCATCCGGGCGTCGGCATCGAACGGATTTCGATGCATCTCTCGAACCATCACTGGGTTGAGGGGATTGTTCTCGAAGATGAAGGCGTGGCCCCCAGGGCGGAGAACTCGTGCGAGCTCGGCGAAGATCGCCCCGCGCAGCGCAAGGCTGATGTGGTGGAAGGTCCCGTTCGAATAAACCAGATCAAAGGTGCCGGTGGGGAAGGGTAATTCGCTTGCTTCGGAGTGATGGAAGCGCGCATCCCGAAGGCGCAGGTTTTCAGCAACCTCCACGCTCTTGGAGGAAGAATCGATTCCCTCCAGCGAGGCTCGAGGAAACGCCTCCCGAAACTGGACCAGGGTCGCTCCAATCCCACAACCGAAATCGAGAATCCTCTGCGGGGAGGATTCACCCCATGAGCTCAGCTCATCGCGAAGAAGCTTGAGGCGAAGGCCGATGAAGTACTCGAAGGTTTCGCCGGTGAGTGCGGCACCGCGATTGATGATGTCGCGATAGGTTTCGACGTATTGATCGAACTCTGAAGCCATTCGAATTACCCGGTGGTAGCACGCGCCGCGCTGCTGGCTCAAGCTCGGCTGACGGGTGTCGGGCGCGGCTGAGAGAGAATCCTGTATAGTGCCGAACTTCGGAAGAGGGTTCTGATGAGGGCGCTGACCACTGGCCCATGGCCAAAGAGAATACCGGAGCTGACCGCGGAGCAGGTTCGGATCAGCAACGATTGGATGAAGCACTGGCTGGACGAACAAATGACGCAGAAGGCCTACCTGCGCCTGGTCGAGAACTTCAACCAGCGTTATCCGCTGCGCAGCGCCAAATCTGGAGGCCGCACACTCGAGCTCGGCGCCGGCGTGGGTGCCCACTGCCATTGGGAAAACCTCGGGAATCAGGAGTACTACTGCAACGAGCTACGCGACGAGCTCGCGAAGAAGATTCAGGAGCGCTTTCCGCGCGCCCACACCGCGGTGGGTGATTGCCAGCAACGACTGGACTTCTCCGAGCACTTCTTCGACCGGGTGATCGCCATCCACGTGTTGGAGCACTTGCCCAACCTTCCTGGCGCGCTCACCGAAGTCCACCGCCTGCTCAAGCCCGGCGGGAGGTTCTCGGTGGTCATCCCCTGCGAAGGTGGAACCGTTTACTCACTCGCGCGCCGTGTGTCGTCGCAGCGAATGTTCGAGAAGCGCTACGCCTGGAGCTACCGCGAGTACATTCGAACCGAACACGTCAATACCGCCAACGAGGTGCTCGCGGTGCTCGAGGAGAAGTTCGTCGTCAAGCATCGGACGTTCTTTCCGACGCTGGTGCCCGCAGTCGATTTCAACCTGCTGATCGGCCTGACGCTGGAGCCCAGGCGCGTCTAGAAGACGCGTCGTCGCGAGACGCCGAGCGCGTGCAGCACCAACGTGAACGTAAAGGTCATGAACGAGAGGATTGCGACCAACAATCCGCCGACGGCGAGGTGTGTACGCCAGTGCGGGGGCGGCAGCCTTAGGCCCCCCTGAATGTATTCGATGACCAGTGGTATGCCCATCGCGACGCCGATGAAGAAGGCGAGCGCGCTGCCCGCCACCGCTGGCGTGTACCGCAGTCGCTTGAGCCATCGTTCCAAAATGCGGTCCGAGGGATCGTAGAGCACCTGGGCCACGACGCCGGAATAGACGCATTGCAGGCCGAGGGTTGCCAGGGTTACGCCCACGAGCATCCAGTTCATCGAGAGCGTCACCGGTCCGATCGCCACCGGACCGAGGAGGACTGGCAGGGCCAGCGCGAGCCCGAGCCCCAACAGCATCAGCCCCGGACGGAACAGGAAAAAATGCGCCCCGTAGACGAACATCGCCCTCAAGTTGATCCAGCCCGCCTGCCAGGGGCTAAACCAGCCTGAGCGCTTGTGGTGCGACAGCCGCCCTTCGCGATCCTTGAGGAAATGGATTGGAACCTCGGCGGTCTTCAGCTTCAGGTGAACGCTTTTGACGACCATTTCGCTGGCGTACTCCCAGCTTTGCGAGCGCAGCTGGAGGCGAGCGAATGCCTCCTTGGTCAACCCGCGCATGCCGCAGTGGATGTCCGAGAAGTGGCTCGAGAAGATCCGATTGAGAATCCAAGTCGTCAGCGGCGTGCCGAAGTAGCGGTGAAGCGCGGGCATAGCTCCGTCATCGATCTTTCCCTTGAAACGGCTGCCCATCACGTACTCATGGCCGGCGCGAAACGCCTCGACGAAGGGCTTCAGCTCTCTGAAGTCGTAGGTGCAGTCGCAGTCGCCCATGACGATGAACTTGCCGCGTACAAACGGCTGGGCGTCGATGTACGCCCGTCCAAGACCACGTTTGGGCGCCTTGAGCACCCGTGCTCCATGCGCGAGCGCGATATCTCCAGTGCCGTCGGTCGAGCTGTCCACGATCAGGATCTCGCCCGCGACGCCGGCGTCCTTCAACCCCTGTTGGCACCAGTCGACGAAATCCCCGATGGTGAGCTTCTCGTTGAGCGCCGGAATCAGGATGGTCACTTCCGGATCCGCGCAGTCGTTGACCGGCAGGCGAAGCGAGAGCGCCGGATCAACGGACAACACTTGCGCGTCGGCGCGAATGGCGGTGGCGGTGCTCATCCCAAGAGTTTCGTTCCATCGAAATCGAACCCGAAGCGCAGCTCGCCCAATCCCTCGTTGCGCATCGTCACCCGAAGTTGCTCGGGCTGCTCTGTATAAAACATCAAGAATCCACCGCCGCCCGCACCGATCAGCTTGCCGCCAACCGCGCCGTGCTCGCGGGCCACCGAGTACCAGCGATCGATCTGCGGATTGCTCATCCCCGTCGAGCGCCTTTTCTTGTGCTCCCAGTGCTCGTGCATCAGCTCACCGAACTTCACCAGGTTCCCGCCCTCCAGCGCCTCTAAGCTGCGCCGTCCCAGCTCCTTGACGTAATGCAGATTCTGGATCATCGCCT
>Ga0126384_10001805_pt1 | contig 12819 bp, 11 predicted proteins | sample PanSoiMetPlot_36_FD_92543 | JGI IMG/M metagenome (GOLD analysis project Ga0126384, IMG submission 92543) | Tropical forest soil microbial communities from Panama - MetaG Plot_36 | ecosystem: Environmental > Terrestrial > Soil > Tropical forest > Bulk soil | place: Panama | collected 2016-02-17 | reverse complement strand
GCGGGACGCCGTCGTGCCGGAGCGCCCGGAAGAACTGGGGTCCCACGCCGTAGCCCACGAAGAAGAGGAACACGAGGAAGGTGGTCGCCTTCACGCTGGCGGAGATCGGGATGTGAAGCTGCCCGAGAAGCACCCCTGTGAGGAGCGTGCCCGTCACGGAGCCCAGGCCGAACGACCCGATCCTGATGGTTGCCAGCGAGTAGCCTACGGCGAGGGCGAGGAAGATCGACAGCTCCGGAACCTGCTGTAGTGTGTCGACGAGCCAGTCCACCCGCCGCCCTCCTCCATGCCGTTTTCCGGACCACGAACGCCCGAGACATCCGAGGTGCGAACGTGCGCGCGTGGAAAAGGAGAGCAAGAGCAAGCGCGCTGCCACGACGCGTGCGCGAGCGCTCTCGCATAAGCGCAGAGAAACCTTGTCGAAGTCTCAATACGGAAATGAATTGCCCAGTGTCAGACCGTCAGCGGGGAGATCAGCGTCATTGACACCGCGTCAGGTAGAGAACGCGCATTGATTGCGCCCGTCGAAACGTGGAGTCCCTTGCGCGTGCGACGCAGGGAAAACTTCACGCCGGTGTCGGAGATATTGCCAATCCGGCGTGCTGAAGCTGCGGCTACACCGCTTCGGCGATCGCTTTGCCCAGGTCTTCGGTCTTCGCGCGGCCCCCGATATCGGGCGTGCGTGGTGCGCCGGAGCCCGGCGCCAGCGCCTTCTCGACGGCTGCCACGACGGCGGCACCCGCGGCCGGCTCGCCCAGATGGTCGAGCATCATGGCGCCGGACCAGATCTGTCCGATGGGATTTGCGATCGCACGCCCGTAAATGTCCGGCGCTGACCCGTGCACAGGCTCGAAGAGGGACGGGAAGGCGCGCTCGGGGTTGAGGTTCGCCGACGGCGCGATGCCGATCGTGCCCGCCGTGGCGGGGCCCAGATCGGAGAGGATGTCGCCGAAGAGGTTCGAGCCGACGATCACGTCGAACCGCTGCGGGTTCAGGACCATCTGGATCGTGAGTCCGTCGATGTGGTACTGGCTGGTCTTGACCGCCGGATAGCGCGCGCTCATGGCTGCGAATCGCTCGTCCCAGTAGGGCATGGTGATCGAGATGCCGTTGGACTTCGTGGCGGAGGTGACGTGCTTGCGGGCGCGCGTCATGGCGAGATCGAAGGCGAACTTCATGATCCGGTCCACACCCTTCCGCGTGAAGCACGACTGCTGCGTGACGAACTCGCGCTCGGTGCCCTCGAACATGCGCCCACCCACGGAGGAGTACTCGCCCTCTGTGTTCTCGCGCACGACGTAGTAGTCGATGTCGCCGGGCTCGCGGCCGGCGAGCGGGCAGGGGATGCCGGCCATGAGCTTCACGGGTCTCAGGTTCACGTACTGGTCGAAGTCGCGGCGGAACTTGATGAGCGAGCCCCAGAGCGAGACGTGGTCCGGCACGACGGCGGGCCAGCCCGTGGCGCCGAAGTAGATCGCGTCGTGGCCGCCCACCACGTCCTTCCAGTTCTCGGGCATCCAATGGCCGGTTTTGGTCAAGCGGTCGCAGTTCCAGTCGAGGTGCTCGAGCTGGAGCGTGAAGCCGAAGCGGCGCGCCGCCGCATCCAGCACGCGCACGCCCTCGGGCATGACCTCCTTGCCGATGCCGTCTCCGGGGATCACAGCGATGCGATAGGTCTTCATGATGGTCCTTTCGGCCGCGGGGCGTCGGGTCGAGTCAGCGGTAGAGGTCGATGAGCTCCTGGAGCGCCACCATCTGGCCGCCCCGGGTGGAGGACGGCACCACGATCAGCGTGTTCACGCCGGCCGCATACCAGGCCTCCACGCCGTCCCGTACCTCGGACGGACTGCCGTAGAGCGTGACCTGGGACAGCCACCGGTCGGACATCAGGGAGGGGATCCTGTCCTCCTCGCCGGCCGCGATCGCCTTGCGGATCGCCTGCATCTCCTCCTCGAAGCCCGCCTCCATCCAGTAGTTCTGGTAGTTCGGAAGCTTCACGTAGCTGGTCAGCGTGCGGCGGTTGACGGCCGCGGCTGCCGCCTTGTCGGCGTCGATGCAGGTCGGCACCATGTTGCCAATGAAGAATCCCGGGTCCTTGCGCTTGGCCTCGGGCAAGTGCTTGAGGGAGGCTGGCATGTGCGAGCGCGCCGCGTTGGCCCACACCGCGCCCTGGGCAATCTCGGCAGACAGCGCCACCATCTTCTGACGGAGCGTGGCCAGCACGATGGGCGGGAGCGGCCCGGCCAGCTTGGCGCCCGCCTCGAGCTCGCCCACGAAGCGCCGCATGTCGTCGAGAGGCTTGCCCGCTGTCAGCTTGAGCCGCGCCAGGGTGGGGCCGTGGCTCACGCCGATCCCGAAGCGGAAGCGGCCGCCGGAGATCTCGTGGATCAGTGCCGCCGTCTGCGCGTAGTCGTGGGGATGGCGCGCGTAGATGTTGGCGATGGTCGTCCCGAAGGGAACCTGGCTGGTGGAGAGCGCCACCGCCTCGGCGAGGGCCAGGCCATCACCGAGGCTCGGACCGTAGATACCGGAGAAGCCTTCCTTCTCGAAGCGCTGGGCGAGCTCTATGGTTGCCTTGCGCCGGCCTGGCACTGCGGCGAGGCTGACCGCCGGCTTACGGGTCACGCCCACGGCAGCTTGCCGCTCCACCGGTTCCACGACGTGGTCTCGCTGATCGGCTTGCGACGACTCGGCCCGTACTTGACGGCCGGGTAGCCCAGGGGAATGCAGAAGTGGAAGATCATCTCCTTGGGGATGCCGAAGAGCGCGCGGAAGCGATCCATCACGACGGCGTGCAAGGTGGTAGGCACCGAGCCGATGCCGAGAGCGTGCGCGGCCAGCATCAGGTTCTGGCAGGCGGGAATGACCGAGTTGGCTCCGCCCGGCGGCTCGGTAAGCGCGAAGACCACGCAGGGTACGTCTTTCATGTCGTCGGCGAGCTGCATGGCCGCGCTGTAGCTCTTCTCCCCCGGCGGAATGTCCTGGGGCCCGTTCCAGCCGTGATCGTCCTTGCGCTTCGCCCACCACGCCTCTCGGTAGAGCGTGCCGAACTCGCGGATCTTCGCCCGATCGGTGACTACGAGGAAGCGTCCGGTCTGGTGATTGCCGCCGTTCGGCGCCTTGACGGCGGCCTCGAGAAGCAGCTTGATGTCGGCCTCGGGGATGGGATCGGGCTTGAGCTTGCGCGCCGACCGCTGCGTGAAGATGACCTCGCCCAGCGGCATGGTGAGCCGGTCTCCGTTCATTCGCTCAGACCTCCAGCCGCGCCAGGAGGCGATCGACGCCCTTGGCGAGGCAGCGCTTGATCTCGTTGCGGCAGTTCCGGTACTTGTCCTCTCCCTGCTGAAAGGGATCGTCGATATCGCCGGACTCACCCACGAACTCCTTGAGGGTGAAGATGGCCTGGCCCTGGGCTTCCTCGTAGGCGCCCAGCATCTCCTTCTGCTGCGCGGTCATGGTCAGGATGAGATGCGCCTGCGCAATGAGCTCGCGGTGGCGCCGCAGGTCCGTCGAGCTCATCGTGTCCTCGTCGAGGTGGATGCCGTCCTCCCGAAGTACGATGCGGGCATCGAGGGAGGGGATCATCCCGTCGCGGGCGTGGTTGGCGATGCCGCCCGAGCGGACGAGCACGCGCTCCCGGAGGTTGCGCTCCTCGAGCATCTGCTCGAGGAGTACGTGTGCCATCACGCTGCGGCAGGTATTGGCGTGGCAGACGAGGAGGACGTTCTTCAACGCGCCTCCCCGGGCCACGACGTGAGAACAGTCCTCGATGCTCCTCCCGAGGTTCTCAACGCTCCTCCCGGGGCCACTGCCAGAAGCGGACGCCCTTGCCCAGATCCTTCCACTCCTCCTTGGGCCGTTCGTGGAGCGTGCGGCCGAAGTTGGTGCCGGGCGCTTCGTGGAGGCCCGGGCCGAAGGTCTGAGGCAGGAGCTTCACCAGCTCCTCGGGATCGAGCCGGCGGTCGGCATCGATGCGCCGGATAGCCTGGGGCTGGGCAAGGACGGTGTAGCCGTAGCCGAACGAGTGGAACACCTGTCCGTTGACGTGAGCGGCCGCATCGCTCGAGAGGAAGACCACGAGGGGTGCGACGTTGTCGGGGTCTCTCTCGGTGCCGACCGCCTGCTCGCTCGGCCACTTGCCGGTCTCCTCGAAGACCTTCTTTCCCCGGGGAGTCGAGTCGATCATGCGGGTGGCGCCGCTCGGCATGATGGAGTTGGCGGTCACGCCGTACTTGGCCATGGCGTTGGCGGTGGACCACATGAGCCCGATGATGCCGGCCTTGGCCGCCCCGTAGTTCGGCTGGCCGGGCGAGCCCAGGGCCGAGACAGACGACATGCTGATGATGCGGCCGGCCTTCTGCTCGCGCATGTGGATCGAGGCGGCCCGGGTGCAGAAGAACGTCCCGTCGAGATGGACGGCGAGGACGGCGTCCCACTCCTCTTTCGCCATGTTGAAGATCATCCGGTCGCGGAGGATGCCCGCCACGTTGACGAGGATGTCGATGCGCCCCCAGGTCTTGACGACCTGGTCCACCATCTCCGTGGCCTGCTTGTAGTCCGCTACCGAGCCGTAGTTGGCGGCCGCGGTCCCGCCGGCCTTGACGATCTCGTCGACGACCTGCTGGGCCGGGCTCGTGGCCTGCCCTTCGCCGTCGAGGCCCGTGCCCAGGTCGTTCACGACGACCTTGGCGCCGGCCTTGGCCAGCGCGATCGCGATCCCGCGGCCGATGCCGCGGCCGGCTCCCGTTACGAGTGCGGTCTTCCCGTCGAGCATTCCCATGGTCACTCCGGTCGTGGTTGAGGGTGAGCGTCTCGGGCGGTCTTGATGGCTTGCCAGACGCGGTCGCTGCTCGCGGGCATGTCGAAGCTCCGCACGCCGAGCGGCTCGAGCGCATGCATCACCGCGTTGATGACGACGGGGAGGGCGCCGACCGTGCCGGCTTCGCCCGCGCCCTTGGCCCCGAGGGGATTCAGCTTGGTCGGCACCGGATGGCTGTGGATCACCATGTCGGGGAGCGTGTCGGCCCGGGGCATGGCGTACTCCATCAGGGAGGCCGTGAGGAGCTGGCCGGAGTCGGGCTCGTAGACGACCTGTTCCATGAGGGCCTGCCCCACCCCCTGGGCGACGCCGCCGTGGATCTGGCCCTTGAGCGTGACAGGATTGATCACGGTCCCGACGTCGTCCACGATCACGTAGCGATCGAGGGTGACCGCGCCCGTGTCAGGATCCACTTCCGCCTCGCAGACATGGCAGCCGTTGGGCCACGTGGCCTGCTTCGGCGCGAACGTGCCTGTCTCGTAGAGCCCCGGCTCGACGCCGGGCGGCAGCTGGGCGGGCTGGAAGGCCGCGCGCGCCACCTCCTTGATGGCCACGGCCTTGTCCGTGCCGGTCACCGTGAACTTGCCGTCGGCGAAGACGATGTCGGCCTCGGCCGCCTCGAGCAGGCGTGCCGCGATCTTCCGGCCCTTGGCGACTACCTTGTCAGCCGCGGTCCAGAGCGCAGAGCCCCCGATGACCGTGGAGCGGGAGCCCATCGTGCCCATCCCGAAGGCGACGCGGTCCGTGTCGCCGTCGATGTAGCGGACTTCCGCAGGGTCGATGCCGAGTCGCTCGTGGAGGATCTGCTTGAAGGTGGTCTCGTGCCCCTGGCCCTGGTTCTTGGAGCCCATGAGGAGCGTGGCGCTGCCGCTCGGTGAGAAGCGAATCTCGGCGAACTCCGGCTGCGGACCGGCCGCCTGCTCGATGGGATTGACCACGGCCCAGCCTCGGAGGCGGCCGCGCTTCCGCGAAGCTTCCTGGCGGGCCGGAAAGCCCGCCACATCCGCCATGTCGAGGGCGCTCGCCATGTTCTTGGCGAACTCACCGCAGTCGTAGGTGACGCCGAGCGCGGTCTTGTACGGCATGGCCGCGGGCGAGATCAGGTTCTTCTCCCTGAGCTCCACCCGGTCCAGCCCGAGCTCACGCGCGGCGTCGTCGATGAGCCGCTCGATCACGTACGTCGCCTCGGGGCGGCCGGCGCCGCGATAGGGGGCGGTCGAGTTCGTGTTGGTCAGAACGGAGAGGACCTGCGCGTGCGCGACGGGGAAGGCGTAGACACCCACCAGCGTGGGCACGTTGGAGAACGTCGCCAGCAGGTTGCGATCCGACGAGACGTAGGCGCCCACGTTGGCGAGCGTCTTGACGCGGAGGGCGAGGAACTTGCCGTCGGCGTCGAGGGCCAGCTCGGCATCGCTCACGTTGTCGCGGGCGTGCTCGTCCGCCGGGATGGCTTCCCGGCGCTCGCACGCCCACTTCACGGGGCGACCGATCCTCCGGGCGGCCCAGAGCGTCAGACGATGCTCGGGATACTGCCAGCCCTTGGTGCCGAAGGCGCCGCCGATATCGCCCGCGATGACACGGATCTGGTGCTCCGGCACCTGGAAGATGTTGCTGGCCAGCGCATTGCGCACACGGTGCGGATACTGCACGTCGGCGTAGAGCGTGTAGCGGTCCTCGCCCGGATCGTAGACCCCGAGGGCTCCCCGCGGCTCCAGGTACTGGGCGTGCACCCGGGTGATGACGTAGCGGCGTCGCACCACGTGCGCGGCGCTCGCGAATGCCGCGTCGGTGCCGGCCTTGTCTCCGACCTCGAAGAGGTTTGAGACGTTGTCAGGGCATTCGTCCCACACGGTTGGGCCGCCGATGGCCTCTGCCGTCGACGTGACGGAGGGCAGCGGCTCGTAGTCCACGTGCACCATCTCGGCTGCGTCGGCGGCCTGGGCCGGCGTCTCGGCGATGACGAGCGCGACGGGATCGCCCACGTAGCGGGCACGATCCTTCGTGAGACCCGTATGCGGCGGCGCGAACATCGGCGAGCCGTCGGGGCGCTTGCGCTTGAGCGTCATCTTCATGGTGCTGAGCCCTGTCAGGTCGCCGCCGCTGAAGACGGCCACGACGCCGGGAGCAGCGGCGGCCGCCTTGGTGTCGATGGAGCGGATGCGGGCATGCGCATGGGTGGAGCGCACGACGGCCATGTGCGCCTGGCCGGGCAGATTGACGTCGTGGTGGTAGCGGCCTTCGCCGCGGAGGAGACGGATGTCCTCGAAGCGGCGTACCGACTGCCCGATCCCGAACTCGCCCATCCGGAGCCCGCTACGACGCCACGCGAGGCCGCAGCAGCTTCGCGCGAAGCTTCGTGACCTGCTCCGGGAAGGGCACCCCGCCGCGCGCCGTCATCGGCGTCTGCTGGGCCAGCCCCGTGTGGAGCTCGGCGAAGACCGGGCCGTCCATCTTGAGGAGCTCGGGCAAGCGACGCTTGAAATCTTCGATGTCGTGGATGGCCAGCACCGCTCGGTAGCCGGCACCTTTCGCCATGGTCACGAAGTCCACCGTGAGTCCGCCGGGAATGCCCTGCGCTCCCGAGGTGTGGTAGACGCCGTTCTTGAACAGGAAGTGCACGAGATTGCGCGGTGCGGCCCCGGCGACGGTAGCGAGCGAGCCCAGCTGCATCAGGAGCGAGCCGTCGCCATCCAGCACGAGCACGCGCCGATCGGGGCGCGCGAGCGCCAAGCCCAGCCCCAGGGACGATGCGCCGCCCATGAAGCCGACGCAGCCCACGGAGAGGTCGTCCGGCGCGATGGCCCGCCACTCGGGGCTCGTGGTCATGGTGGGGACGCAGATGGCCGTGCCGCGCTGGGCGGCGATCAGGCGCAGCACCTCTTCCGGCTTCATGGGAGGCGCATCGGGGGTGTTCGTCCCGGCGGCCATGGCTAGATGGTCTCCAGGCCGACGAGGACCACCGCCGGCCCCTTCCGCTGACGGCTCAGCCGATAGTACTCGGGGATGTAGTGGACATCGTCGGGCCCCTCGAGCGTGGCGTGGGGAATTCCGAACGTGTCGAGGAGCGGCTCGCAGTAGCGCACCATGGAGTGCCGCGACTCCCGCGGGGCCTTGTCCTTCTCGCGGCTCAGCAGTCCGATCATGTAGAAGGTCGGGATATGGCCGTCCATGGCCACGCCCCGGAGCGTGTTCACCGACGCATAGAGCCCCGCGTGCTGGATCATGAGCACGACGGGCTCCCCGCCGATGTAGAGCCCGCCCGCGATGGTCGCGGCCTCGTCCTCGGTGGCGCAGGTGAGCACGCGGATCTGCTCTTCCTTGTCGAGGGCGGCCAGCACGGTCTTCTGGTGCGTGTCCGGCACGCTCAGGATCCAGCCCAGGTGCGAGTGCTGGGGTGGCTCGGCAACCTCGGCGGCGAGCTCCTTGCGCGCTTCGCGGAACGTGTCCTTGAGCGTGTCGATGATGAGCGGGGCAGGGATGGACTCCGGCATGACGCCTCCTGGAATTTTGGTCCGCCTATCCTAGCACCACTTGACGGCCTCGTTCCGCTGGAGTGCGCCCCGCCGGGGAGCCCCCGAAGCGTCTAGCGCGAAGGAGGAGGCGGCGGGATTGGCGGAGCGATCGTCGGAGGCAACGGACGCGGAGCCAGCTTGAACGATTGCTCGAGCTCAGGCGTCGTGTTGCGCATGCGGTCGGTGAGGCGGGCCGCGTCGACTGCCGTCCCCACCACTCTGGGCGTGATCATGATGAGGAGCTCCGTCTTCTCGATCTTCTCCTCGGTGGATCCAAAGAGGTAGCCGAGCACGGGGATCCGATTGAGGAAAGGGATGCCCGTCTTTTGGAAGGTGCGGGTGGTCTGGATGAGGCCGCCCAGCACGAGGGTCTGGTTGTTCAGGAGGACCACCGAGGTCTCCGCCTCGCGCTTCCGGAAGCGCGGCGAGTTGATCGGCGGGGGCTCGTTATCGCCGACGTCGTTGATCTCCTGCTTCACGTCGAGGGCCACCGTGCCCTGCTCGCCGATGCGCGGCGTGACCGTGAGGATGATGCCGGCGTCCTTGTACTCCACGGCCTGCGTGATGGAGTTGCCCGTGTTGCCGCCCGCGGACACGGGCACCTGCTGCGAGGTGACGATGGGTACCGAGGTCGACACGTTGATGACGGCCTTCTTGTTCTCGCTCGTCATGATGGACGGGCTCGAGAGCACGTTGACCCTGTTCTCGGTGGCCAGCGCGTTCAAGGTTGCGATGAACTCGTTGGCGGCAAGGGCGAACATGTTGAAGCCCGGCGGCACGAGGCCGCCTCCAAAAAGGGGACCGGGGGGGGTGGGGGTGGGACCGGTGCCCGTGTTGGCATTAGTTCTCTGCGTGTTGGTGAAGACGAACTTGCCGTTGCGCACGGCCCATTCGATCCCGAGCTTCATATCGTCGGTCAGCGTTACCTCGGCTGCCAGCACCTCGATCAGCACCTGCCGCGCCAGACGATCGAGCTTCTTGACGGTCTCTTCGATGTCCTTCCAGAGGCGTGGATAGGTGGTGACGATGATGGCGTTCGTCACCTCGTCGGCGATGAAGCGAAGGTCGGTGAGCGGCTGCCCGACCTCGCCTGCGGCGCCACCGGGCACACGCGGCGCCCCCGCCCCAGCCAAGCCTGCCGGGGCAGCTCCCGGCGGAGTGGCCGCGCCCGGCAGGGAGGCCGGCCGCGTGCCCGAGCTCGCGGAGCGCCCGTAGATGGAATCGAGGGTCTGGGCGAGATCCTTGGCCTTGCTGTTCTCCACGAAGTAGATGAACACACGCTGCCCGCCGTAGAGGTCCACGTCCAGCTTGCTCACGAGCAGCAGGATGGTGTCCATCTCGGGCTTGCGGGCGTGCACCACGAGCGAGTTCGAGCGGCGTTCCGCCACGATGAGCGGTGCCTGGTCGGCGGGGTTCGGCGCCAGGTCGGACCGGGGTGGCGCGAGCGCGCCTGGCGCTGGCGGCGGAGGCACGGGCGGCACGTTGAGGCCGAGCGCGGCGGCGGCGGTGCGCAGCCGGCCCGTGGAGAACATCTGGTTGAGGAGGATGGACAGCTCTTGGGCGTCCGCGTTCTTGATCGGGATGATCTGGAGCTCGTCGAGCGCGACCTTCACGTCAGCGAGCTTCAGGATGTCCAGGAGGCGCCGGATATTGGCGGTCGTATCGGTGATGATGACGAGGTTGGTCTCCCTGTGCAGGGTGACCGCGCCCTGGCCGGCCACGAAAGGACGCAGGAGATTGACCGCGTCCTGCGCACCGATGTACCTGAGCGTCACGATCTGCGTCACGATCTCGTCGCCCGCTCGCGAGGGGTCGACCTCGTTGCCCACGATGGTCCGGATGGCAGTCTGGGGCGCGCCTTCACGCGGGATGATGCGGTACACGGTGCCCGACTTCACGGCGGTGAGCCCATTCACGTCGAGAATGGTCAGGAGGACGTTGAAGACGTCTTCCTTCGCGATGCGCCCGATCGTCTGGACGGTGACCTTGCGCCCGCGCGCGGCCGGCGCGAGGACGTAGTTGAATCCCACGATCTCCGCGGCCGCCTGGATCACGACCTCGACGTCGGCGTTGTCGAAATTGAAGACGATGGTCGGCGCTGACGTGCTCGCCGGAGCGGGCGGGGCAGGTGGCGGAGGCGCAGCCGGTGGAGCGGGCGGCGGCGGAGGGGGCTGTACGGGACCAACGGAGAGCGGCGGCGCCGGCGGTGCAGGCATGACCGGCGGCCGCGGAGGGGATCCCGGAGCGACGGGGTCGGCCTGAACCTCGATCCGTGTCTGTGACGGCGCGGGCGGCGCAGCCGTCCGGCCCGTCGACGCGGTCGTGCACGACGACAGGAGCATGACCGGCAGGAGGACCCACGCGCCCACTCTCGCGCTATTCATTGGGCTGTCCCGGCACGGGTCGCCGTCTCAGCTGCGACGGGATGGTTGGGGGCTGGCCCGGCGCCGCCCCTGGGGCGGGGGTCGGCACAACCTGCGGTGGCGGAGGCGGCGGTGGCGGCACGAGCTGGCCGGGAACGCCAGCACCCGCTTGTCCGGCGGCCGGCGCCGGCTGAGGCGTCGCGGCGAGGCCGGGAGCGGGCTGCCCCGGCGCCGCCGTCACGACAGGAACCGCGCCGGCCGCGGTCACGGGCCGCGGCTTCGACGGATCCTGCAGGAGCACCTCGACCATGCCTTCGGGCCGCGCGATGACGACTCGGTCGTCGGCGATCTTCTGGATCTTTCCGCCGCCCACCATGTCGCCCACGGAATAGCCGCTGACGCGCTTCACGGAGGGATCTTCGAGGAAGGCGCGGCTTGTAGCGCCGTGGATCACGATCCCGTGGAGGATCGGCTTGACGATAGCCATGGCGGCGGTCGCCGATGCAGTTTCGCTCCGCCCCGGGTTGAAGGGGTTTGTCGCGGCGATCGCGGCATACACCTCGGGCCCGACTTCCGTCGGAGCTGTGCTGGATGCCGGCGGCGGCGCAGCCGCAGCCCGCATCGGCACGGAAGCCGGCAGGGGGTGCTTGACGAGCAAGGTGCGGACAATCCCCACCGCGAAGGCCAGGCTCACGAGTCCCAGGACCACGTTGAGCACGAGAAGCCGGCGCGGCACTAGTTGGTTCCTGCCCCGGCCGCGGGCAAGAGGTAGCCCGCAACGACGAGCGTGGTCAGGAGTTCCCGTGGCTGGCCCACGGCGACGACGCGCATTTTCACGTCCTTGACGGTGAGGAGCCGACTGGTCCGCTCGATCTGGAAGAGAAGCGCCACGGTGTCGCGAATGCTGCCAGCCACCGTGAGCTCGATGGGCACTTCCTGGAGACCGGCGACCTCGGAGGGAGGCAGGACGCGCTCGCTCCGGACATCCACGTTGGCGGCGGTCGCGACTTCCTTGACCACCCGCTGGAGGTCGGAAGCCGCCAGCGGTGCGGTAGCCCCAGGCAGGAGACGCTGTGTCTGCTGCTCGAGCGAGGTGGTCGCCTCGGCCAGCTCCTCGATCAGGCGCGGACGCTGGGCGATGAGGCGGCGGCGAGCCTCGAGCGTAGCCTCGCGGGCCGGCGCCTGCTCTCCCAGCTCGCGGTATCGGTCGAGGAGCGGCTCGACCACATAGAGGTAGAGTGCCACGACGAGCGCGGCCCCGATGGCCAGGCCTATGATCGTCCGCTCGCGCCGGTTCAAGGTGGGCATGTCAATGGCGCTCCCACGCGCCGTGCAGGCGAAATTGCTCCTTGCCCTGCCCCTTGGTCACCGGCGAGGTGAACTCGACCCGATCGAGCCACGGCGATGCTTCCAGCGCCGGGATGAGGGCGCTGGCCGTGCCGGCCTGCCCGATGAGCTCCACGCCCTGCGGGTCCATGCTGAGGGACTGGAGCCAGGCGTCCTGGGGAAGGAGGCCGGTGAGATCGCGGAGGAACGGCAGCGAGCGGATGCCCTGCGCCTCCACGCCTCGGATCGCCGACAGGACCTGCTTCTTCTTGTTCACGTTGGCGGCGAGGCGCTCCACCGACTTCGCCTCCGAGTCGAGGCGGTGAATCTCCTGTGAGATCTGCCTCACGTAGCGCTCGCGCTGCCAGACCTGCGCCCCCAGGAATCCCAGGCCCAGCAGGACGGTGAGGCCGAGCATGGCGGCGGTGAAGAGCTGACCGCGCGAGGCGCGGAGCGGCCGGAGCGCGGTAGGCAAGAGATTGATGCGCGGTCGCCGCGAGCCCACCGCCGTGGCGAGTGCCAGCATGGCGGCTCCGCGGCGCTCGTCGGGCAGCGAGTCGACCAGCGATCGTCCCAGCTCGCCGAAGGGCGGCTCGGAGATGGCGGTGCGAAGGTCGGACAGCGAAGGGGCGGAGATGAAGCGGTCGGTCTCGTCGCCGGAGATCCAGAGAGCCGAGCAGTCGCGCCACTGCAGCAGGGTCAGGCTCCGCTGGATCTCGCGAACCAGGTCCTGCGGCGTCTCGACGGGGATGACGCGGCTCATCCGCACGCTGCCACGGCCGAGGAAGACCAGATCGGT
>Ga0126384_10001804_pt1 | contig 12819 bp, 13 predicted proteins | sample PanSoiMetPlot_36_FD_92543 | JGI IMG/M metagenome (GOLD analysis project Ga0126384, IMG submission 92543) | Tropical forest soil microbial communities from Panama - MetaG Plot_36 | ecosystem: Environmental > Terrestrial > Soil > Tropical forest > Bulk soil | place: Panama | collected 2016-02-17 | reverse complement strand
AGCGACGAGCTTCTCGTGGCCGAATTGCTTCGGATAAGTCGGAAGCGGCGCCGCTGTGCGGTAATGCGCAAACTGAAGATCGCGCTTGTCGTAGGTTGCAGGTTTTTTGCCAAGTTTATGTAATGAGATCATATTTACTCCTTTTGCTATGAGGGTTATTTCGAGAGACGCGCAGCTATGCAGCGCTTACAAAAAATTGTTACGGATGTTGACGGCAGCCGTCCAGCCGTATCTCGGGAGACCGCTCGGAAATGTTTAGGTCATCCGACCGTAGGACAAGCTACTCGAAGACGCCTCTGTGGGGAAACTAGAGATCGTCTGAGATGGAAGAACGCGGCAGGGCCGCTCGATAGCCCCGACCGTGAAGTATGTTGAACGGTGAAGTGGTGAGGTTTTCTGTCAGACGCGGATGAAGCCAATCGACTTGCTTGGCTAGCCAGGGAAACGAAACCCCGGTCCAAGGTTCCACTAATCGCGTAAGGTAAGGACGAACTATGTTTGTTTCTATCTCTATGACAATCGCGCTACTGTCGAGTGGATATCGCTGCAACGGGAAGTTAGAACCATCAAGGTCAAGCACTTCGAAAAAGATATACGAAAAGGCCATCATCACGCAGACGAGGAAAACTGCCCGCCTGAAAACTGAGAAATGGTAGGAACGGAAAGAAGCCAGCATGCTCAGCTTCCCTCCTGCTCGGCTATAGGAAATCTCACTTCATGTCAAGGAATCGAAGCCTTTTTATGCATGTGGCGAGGGCGACAAGGTATGAAAGGTCTAGGTAAGAGATTTTTAGCTGACATTGCGTCCCTTAATCCTCATTGAAGTCAGCAAAGCGACGAAACTGATTCCGAGGGCAGCCGCATAGGTCACATTCATAGATGCAACAAACACCTGCCCATCTCCCGGATGGGGCGTAGCTGCTGGTTCCCCCGAATAATATCGGAAGGCTATCGTCAACAGAATCGCACTCAGCGAAATCCCCAACAAGTGACCTAGACCAAAGATCGCGTTTATGATCCCTACCGCGGTTCCCCAATGTTCTTTCGGAAGCGAGGTCACCATTGCAGCCTGTGACGGCGTATTAAAAAAAGCCGATCCAATCCCCGTAAACGCGAGCAAGACAGCCGGCAAGATCGGATGAGAGTTCGCTTGAAGGTTAGCGCCTACGAAGAAAGCGACCATCAGGCACACCACTCCTATGATCAACGGAAAGCGAGCGCCGATGCGATCGGTGATAGCGCCGCTCACCGGCGCGAACCCCATGTTGAGAACGGACTGCACTAGAAAGAGAATTCCCATAAACGTGGGAGACAGTCCTAGAACGTCTTGGAGGTAGAAAGGCGTCACAAAGGTAGTTAGACCCTGGGTGACGCAAGCCATGAGAAGACCGATGGCACCGTATCCAAAATTCGGGATCGAGAAAAATGAGAGATCGATCATAGGGCTAGAAATTTTCTTCTCGTTCGAAAGAAAACCCCAAAGCGTTCCGGCCAGCACCAAGGCCAGGAGCGCTCTATTGCTCATACCCATGACCTGAGCCAGTCTTTGATCCAAAAGCATGGTGAGGAGAACGGTTAGCAAAAGGAAGAGAAAGGCTCCCACGTAGTCCACCGATGCGGAACGCCTCGCTGTGACCGCGACGGAACGTCCAACCATGTAGGTAAGCACGACTCCGGCCAGACTCGGCAGAAACAATAAGAGGAAGAAGATCCAACGCCAGTTAGTCAGATCAATGATCAAACCGCCAATGGGAGGCCCAACGAAAAATCCGAACTGGTGCGACATGGCCATGAGCCCCTGAGCCTTCCCTTCAGAACCCTCCGGCATCGCCCTGAAACCTAAGGTGCGACCGCAGGACTAAACAATGGCAGAGCCCATTCCCTGCACAAACCGAAACGCGATGAGCTGGAAAACATCCTGTGAAGCCCCGCAAAGAAGAGAGCTGATCGCCATAGTCACGATGCCAAAGCCATAGACCCTTTCATGACCATATATATCCCCCAGGCGGCCACAAATTACGCCCAGTCCGATGCCAGCAACCTGATAAGCGATGAGTGCCCACGAAATCCCGAGAATGTCCGTTCCGAGACCCTTTGCCACGGTGGGCAGAGAGATCATGAATATCCTGGTGGAAAGTCCGGCGATGAAGATCCCGAGGATAGCATTGATCAGGGTGACCGTCTGAATATTTTGACGGACCCGCTTTTCAGTGTACAAATTCAATGTAGAAAGTCTCTCGCCTCTACTAGGCTTTTTGCATTTAAAACTCAAATTGTGCGCGAAAGAGCGTTATCACGCCTCGATAGGAACTTTCGTCGCGTCCATCCCCCAAAAAGCTTTGGCTCAAGCGTTCTTGACGTTTTCGTCCCGCCCAAGTGCTCAACATCCCTTGACGCCGCAACTGAGTTCGAATATTCGTTCAACAAGGCAAACTTGCAAAACAAAGCGGGAGCCAATTCTGAAAGGGCGACGGAGAAGGTGAACTAATCTAAACGCTATAATTCACGTCGATCCCGCCGATATGCTGCAGGGACACGCCGCAATTATCGTCAAGCACCCTGTATACCTGGCGACAAAAAGAGCTATTACCGAACAACAAACATCCGACATACTGTTCTCCGTCGTGCTCGATAATTAGATAGCATTTATTAAAAGGCTCAGTCCCGACTAGCACAACGCTCTTAAGAATGCCCACTTCCCCCTCAGCCTGTTTATTTTGTGTCCCGCCCGTCCAAATCCACAACGGGGGCCAGTTACGAATACTTTGATATGACATAAGCGGATGGCTGCGCAGCTCCATCGTTCTCCCCTTACCTTCTCAAGGCTTTTCGCGTCACAAATAATACTTATTTCTTGTGGCTGATTCTGTATACCGCCCCTGCTTGGTCGTCCGAAACCAGCATTGCGCCATCCGGCGTGACCAGCACGTCCACCGGTCGCCCCCAGGCTTGGCTCCCCCGCAACCAACCTTCCGCAAAGACCTTGTAAGAAACAGCCCGGTTACCATTGAGCTCAACGAGGCTGATCCGATAACCAATGGGTTTGCTCCGATTCCAAGAGCCATGTTCAGCGATAAAGATTTGGTTGCGATAGATGGCGGGAAACATCGAACCTGTATAGAAGCGCATTCCCAACGCAGCTACATGAGGGCCGAGCTTTTGCGCCGGCGGAATGAACTCGGAGCAGTTGTGCTTTTTGCCGAACTCGGGGTCAGCAATATCTCCACCGTGGCAGTAAGGATAGCCGAAATGAAGGCCGTATTTGGGCGCGTAATTCAATTCGTCCGGCGGAACGTCGTCACCTAGCTCGTCGCGTCCGTTATCGGTGAACCAAAGGTCCTTGGTTGCGGGATGCCAGTCAAAACCGACAGTATTGCGGACTCCTTTTGCTATAACTTCGACGCCGATTCCGTCTGGTTTCATCCGGGAGATTAGCGCATAACGGTTTTCATCGGGCTCGCATATGTTACAAGGCGCACCGACTGGCACATAAAGCATGCCGTCCGGACCGAAGGCGATGAATTTCCAACCATGGTGGCGCTCTTCCGGAAAACTGTCGTTGACGGTCACCGGCTTAGGAGGGTTACCCAATCTAGACTCGATATCGTCGTATCGCAGGATTCGATTTACTGCGGCCACGTAAAGCGCGCCATTGCGGAACGCCACACCGTTGGGCATGTTCAATCCCTGAGCAATGGTTGCCGTTTTTTTGGGCTCTGCTCCCTGCTGCGCGGGGACAGCATAGATTTTTCCTTCTGTGAGACTACCTACGAACAATGTGCCTTTGGGACTCAGTGTCATTGAGCGGGCATTGGGCAACATCGCGTACACACTGATCTCAAAGCCGGCGGGCAGTTTGATATTTTTGAGCGGCAGTTCGGCGCTGTAACTGTAATGGGACAGGAAAAGAATCCCAAAAGCGGCGGTGACTAAAAACCATCCGACGTCAACCTCTTGCACGACCTTTTTAGTCATGGCCGTCAATGGGGAAAGCAAATCCAATACCACCAGAAACACGCAGAGGGACTCAGTGGATCACAGCACATGTGCAGGGGCAATTCCCTACACTTGTGCTAGATTTGCTACACGCGGGCGTCGCAACTATCCTGCGTGTGAAAATCGAGGCGAAATAGTTTTTTGCAGCGATTTCTTGACAATCTGGCTTTCCCCCCCTACTGTTTTTAAAGGTCTTCGGTAATGGCTCTTTTAACTAATTGAGGTTCTATGGCATTTCGAGATTGGGATTTTGTGATTTGGCAGCAAGCTGCCGATCTGCTCCAGCAAGCTGAGCGCATCCAGAGGAATTTTTTACAAGTCGCGGCCAACGCTCATTATCGCGCAACCCAAGGCAGAAGCTTATCGTGGGAGCCGCCGGTCAACGTCGTCGAGACTGACGAGAGTTTGTGGGTGCTATCTGCCATACCCGGGGTAGAAGCCGACCATGTAAACGTTCGTATCGACGGACACGAACTGATTATCTCAGGACAACGCCCGCTTCCCACTTGCTGTCAGGACGGTGAGTTAAAGATATGGGAGATCCCGCTTGGGCGCTTTGAGCGGCGTTTAACCCTTCTTGACAGAAGAAACAACTTAACCCTGGGCAAAGTCACGCTTCAAAATGGATTGCTCATCATTGAACTGAGGAAGTAGTGATGAAAGCGGAACAAAACATCGACGCCAAACCCAAACCTCGGATTAACATTCCGCCGGGCGCATTGATGATCTTGCCTTTGCGCAATATGGTGCTTTTTCCTTCGACGATTATGCCGCTGGTGGTCGGCCGTCCCACCAGCCTTCAGGTAGTTGAGGAAGCGGTTCGTCAACAATTCGCCGTCGGTTTCATCGCTCAACGAGATCCGCAAATCGAAATGCCCCAACCCAAGGATCTCTTTGAAGTCGGCACCGCTGCAGATATTCTGCGCATGTTCGCCCTGCCCGACGGGCAGCGCCAAATAATCATTCAAGGCCGCCAGCGGTTCGAAGTCGCCGAATATATATCCACTGACCCATTCCTGATAGCGCGCGCCACCCTCGTTGAGGAGAAAGTGCCTCAAACTAAAGGATTCGACGCTAGAATTTTGCACCTGCGTCAAGAAGCGGTGAAAGCGCTGACTTTGCTACCGGAGCCCATGAGCGAATTGAGAGCAACCATCGAAAGAATCGATAATCCTTTGTGGTTAATCGATATCATCGCTTCTACATTGGATCTGCCCGTGCCCGAAAAGCAGGAGATTTTGGCGACCCTCGATCCGGAGTTGCGCGCCCAGAAAGTTTCAGAGAAGTTAGCGCGCCAGATCGAATTGCTCGAACTGAGTAAAAAAATTGGTGAAGAGACCAAGGGTTCCATGGATCGGGCGCAACGCCAATATTTTCTGCGTGAGCAACTGAAGGCGATACAAAAGGAACTGGATGAGGAGGACGGCCAGAGTATGGCCGCCGATGAGCTGCGTAAAAAAGTTCTAGAAGCCAAAATGCCGCCCGAGGTAGAAAAGGAAGTGCTGCGAGAGGTCACCCGGCTGGAACGCATGCCGGAAATGGCCGCCGAATATTCCGCGCTCAGGACTTATCTCGATTGGATGGTGGAGCTGCCCTGGAGCATTTCCAGCGAGGAGCAGATCGATCTTCCCAAAGCGCGCGAAATCCTCGACGCCGATCATTACGATCTCGAAAAAGTTAAAAAGCGCATCGTAGAATTTCTCGCTGTGCGCAAATTGGTGCCCCATGGCAAGAGCCCCATCCTATGTTTCGTCGGTCCGCCGGGGGTAGGAAAAACATCCCTCGGACAAAGCATCGCCCGGGCGATGAATCGCAAATTCGTGCGCCAGAGCCTTGGTGGCGTTCACGACGAGGCGGACATCCGCGGCCATCGGCGCACTTATGTGGGTGCCCTACCAGGAAATATTATCCAGGGAATTCGCAAGGCAGAGACGAAGAACCCGGTTTTCATGCTGGATGAGATCGACAAGTTGAGCGCCAGTTTTCATGGTGATCCATCGGCGGCGCTGCTCGAGGTATTGGATCCCGCCCAGAACGGCACTTTTCAGGATCACTACCTGGCGGTGCCCTTTGATCTAAGCCAGGTATTATTCATCGCCACCGCCAATATACTGGATACGGTCCCCGGTCCTCTCCGTGACCGCATGGAGATCTTGGAACTTGCAGGATACATTGAAGAAGAAAAACTGGCGATTGCGAGAAACTATCTCATTCCCAGGCAAACCACTGAAAATGGGCTCACCCCAGACCAAGTGACGTTCACTGATGACGCGATTCGCGAAATCATCAGGGCTTACACACGCGAAGCCGGGGTTCGCCAACTGGAGCGTGGGCTAGGATCGGTTTGCCGCAGTGTCGCAACCCACGTGGCTGAAGGATCAAAAGACAAAGTGACAGTCGAGCGCGATTCGGTTAAGAACTACCTTGGGCCACAGAAATACTTCAACGAAGTAGCGCTTCGCACCAGTATGCCAGGTGTCGCCACTGGCTTGGCCTGGACCCCCGTAGGCGGCGACATCTTATTCGTTGAGGCGACCAAAATGCCTGGCGAGGGTAGGCTCCAGTTAACCGGCCAGCTAGGCGACGTCATGAAGGAAAGCGCGCAGGCTGCCTGGAGCCTCGTGAAATCCCGCGCAGAAATCCTCGGAATCCCGGCCGACACCTTCAAGAAAAACGATTTGCATATTCACATTCCAGCGGGGGCGATCCCCAAGGACGGCCCGAGCGCCGGAGTTACACTGTTCGTCGCCATCGTTTCACTTCTCCTAGGAAAACGAGTTAGCAAAGATGTCGCGATGACGGGCGAGATCAGTCTGCGCGGCTTGGTGCTACCCGTGGGAGGAATCAAAGAAAAAGTGCTGGCGGCTAAGCGGGCTGGGGTTCCTTGTGTCCTGCTGCCCGACTTGAACCGGAAAGATCTGGAAGATATTCCGCCTTCGGCGCTAAAGGGCATCCGCTTCGAGTTTTTGAAAACTGTAGATGACGCGATGGCGATGGCGCTGGAGACCCAAGCTCCCGGTAACCTTCCGGCCGGCGAATCACTCGCGGCAAGTCCTGGTCCCTGACCAGATTTTTCGCTCCCTCGGCATACTTTCGCAATCATCCATGCCGTTACTTCGTCTGGACGACGTTTCTTTAGCCTACGGCCATTTACCGCTGCTAGCTCATGTCGATTTTCAAATCGAATCTCGCGAGCGCGTGTGTCTTGTCGGCCGCAATGGCGCGGGCAAGACAACCTTACTGCGTGTCATTGGCGGAACGGCGCTACCGGACGGAGGGGAAGTGTGGCGACAAGATGGATTGCGGATCGGGCACCTAGAGCAGGAAGTGCCTGCCGATACCGATCAGACTGTCTTTGAAGTCGTGGCTACAGGATTGGGAGAACTGGGGGCGCTGCTAGCGGAATATCATCATCTAACCGGCCAGGCAGGAGCGGCGGAGCGATTGTCTTTGAAGCGCATCTCTGAGCTGCACGCGCGCATTGACGCCTTGGATGGATGGAACATCAATCAAAAAGTCGAGACCGTTCTAACGCGGCTGGATTTGCTTGCGGAGAAGCAACTTACCGATTGTTCCGGAGGCATTCGTAGACAGGTCATGCTGGCGCGCGCACTGGTGAGCGAGCCGGATCTGTTGCTGCTGGATGAGCCGACCAATCATCTCGATATTGCCGCTATTACCTGGTTGGAAAATTATCTTTTCGATTACCACGGAGCGCTGATTTTTATTACCCACGATCGCGCTTTAGTAAAGCATCTCGCGACGCGAATTATCGAGTTGGATCGGGGAAAATTGACCTCTTTTCCCGGCGACTTCGAATCTTACCTGCAGAAAAAAGACGAGTTACTGGAAATCGAAGCGCGCGCGGCTGCAAAGTTCGACAAAAAACTCGCTGAAGAGGAGGCCTGGATTCGCCGCGGCATCAAGGCGCGGCGCACCCGCAACGAAGGGCGGGTGCGGGCATTGGAAGCGATGCGCCGCGAGCATGCGCAACGGATTGCGACCCCGGGCAAAGCCCGCTTCAGCATCGACGGCGGGGTTCTCTCAGGCAAGCTGGTAGTAGATCTCCGGTGCGTGAATTTCCGCTACGGCGACAACATCATCGTCCGCGATTTATCCACTTGCATATTACGGGGCGACCGGGTCGGAGTCATCGGCCCCAACGGCTGCGGCAAGAGCACGCTCCTCAAGTTGATCTTGGGTGAGATTGGGCCGGACAGCGGCCAAGTGGTGCTCGGCACCCGACTGGAGGTCGCTTACTTCGACCAACACCGCCGTTTGCTGAGTCCCGCGAAGACTGTCCGGGAAAACATGAGCGACTCCGATTATGTGACCGTGAGAGGCCGGTCGCGCCATGTGATCGGCTACCTAAAAGACTTTCTATTTCCTCCGGAGCGTATCGACTCACCAGTGGAGGCGCTGTCGGGCGGCGAGCGCAACCGATTGTTGCTGGCAAAGATCTTTACTCAATCCGCGAACATGCTGGTGCTAGATGAGCCGACAAACGATTTGGATGTTGACACCCTCGAATTGCTAGAGGACCTGCTGGCCGATTATGAAGGAACTCTTCTATTAGTGAGCCATGACCGGACCTTTCTCGACAATGTCGTAACAAGCACACTTGTATTTGAGGGCGCAGGCAAAGTGACAGAGTACGCCGGCGGATATGAGGATTGGGAGCGCCAAAGCAAGGCTGCTGAGCGTAGCATAACGCTCAAGCCAACCAGTAACCGGCCCGCCGCACCCACCTCGGTAAATCAAAAGCGGGGCAACATCAAGCGCCGGCTTTCCTACCAGGAACAGCGCGAACTGGAAGCATTGCCCGGGAAAATCGAAGCCCTCGAAGCGGAACAAGCAGAGTTGCATGCTCGCATGGGCGACGGGGATTTTTATCGCCAGCCAAGTGATCGGATTACCGCTGCACTGGAGCGTTTGGAAGTGGTAAAAAGTGACCTCGAACAATGTTACGCGCGCTGGCAAGCTTTAGAATCCCAGGCAAACGCCGCGAGCTAACGATTTCGTAAGTCGAGCCAAACCCAGAGAGCTTAAAACCCGGAATACCCAAAATCAGGGACCGGAAACCCGATTGGACGACGGCCGATTTTAGGATAGTCTCGTCTAGTTTGCTGAGGAGGCCACGTGCAGATACGCATCGCAGCAGTCGATCTAATCAGCAATACCTGTTTTCCCGTGCTGGCGGCAGCAGAGTTAGGCTTCTTCAAGGCCGAGGGTCTCGATGCCCAGATTGAACTGGTCGCGATGCTTGGCGCCACTAAAGCGCTACGCTCTGGCAGCGCGGATGCCATGATCGCGGGGTCGGTGCATGACGTTTTGACAGAGTTTCCCCAATGGAAAGGCGCGAAGCTGGTCGTGGCCCTGTCTCAGGGTACTCCATGGCTGCTCGTGATCCGGGCCGATCTTTCCGCGAAGCGCGGTGATCTTCACGCTCTTAAGGGAATGCGGCTCACAGCCGCAGAGGGACCAGACCTAGCCCTAAGGCAAATGCTGCTCGGCGCTAAAATCGACCCTGACCATGATCTTGCGATCGTAGAATTGCCGGGCGCCAAAGCACGCGAGGTTTCCTTTGGCGTGTTTGCTGCGCGGGCCTTAGAAGCTGGACAGATCGACGGATTTTGGGCCAACGCAATGGGTGCTGAGACAGCCGTCAGCCGTGGCGTTGGCAAGGTTCTGGTCGATGTCCGCCGCGGTGATGATCCCGCTGAAGTTCGCCGCTTCACTTTTGCCGGCATGGCCACCACCGACGCATTTATCGAACGTGAAGCGGAATCGATAGCGTCCGCCGTCCGAGCCATTGTGAAAGCGCAAAAAGCGCTGCGCTCTGATCCCAACCTTGCCGCTGAAGTTGGCCGGCGCAAGTTCCCTAAAGAAGCGGCCGAACTGATCGCAACGATCGTTGAGCGAGACGCGCCGTTCTACAATCCGGTGATCTCCGAAGAGGCCATCGTTGGCCTTAACCGTTTTGCTCAATCGGTTGGTCACCTGCCCCGTCCGGTGCCCTACGAAGAGGTGGTGGCTGTCCGTTTCCGCGACCTTTGGTGCTAATCGCGATGAATAAGATTGAAAAGATCCTCGCACCTACTGACCTTTCAGAGCTGTCGGCGCTGGGAGTTCGATATGCCTTGGAGTTGTCTCGCGGTTGGGGCGCGGAAGTCACGGTTTACCATATTGCGGACGGTGCCGAGCTCGCCAGCTGCAAAGCCTTTTCACTGCAGGACCTCGTCGAGAAGCATAAAAAATCGCTGTCGCAATTTTTGACAGACCATTTCGCCGAACTGCTCCCGCTGGTTGAAGTCCGCGAGAAAGTGGAGGTTGGCGAGCCGGCCGCCAGCATTTTGGCCGAGGCCGAAAAAGCGGGCGGCAACCTGATCGTGATGTCGACTCACGGAAGGACCGAGCTTGCGCACCTGCTGATGGGGAGCGTCACAGAGGAGGTGGTGCGCAATGCCGTTTGTCCGGTGTTCTCGGTTCACGCGCCAAAGAAAAAATGAAGATCGATAAATTTACCTTCAAGTTCTTTTCTTTAATCCCAGCCTCCAACATGAATTCCCATGAGTTCTTGTAATCACGCAACGCTTGAACTTTTGCCGGAACGGAAAAAAACGCTGCGCTGCCGCCACTGCCACCTGACCATCGCGGGCGACGAGCTGGGCGACGGCTATTGCCCGGAATGCTTCGATGCTTCCGGCAGCAAGCGCTACGATTTCGAGGAACTGAAAACATTGGAAACAGGAATCGCACGCTACAGATGCGAGGAGTGCGGCGCCATCATCAAGAGCCGCTGAGCTCCTGCCAAGGGCAAAGAGCATAGGGCAAGCTTTTTGTTTTTGCTCTTGGCGCGTGGCAAGTCACTAAGTAAGCGCAGGCCAGACCGATAACAGCTTGCCGTAACTGGGGATGGAATACTTCAAGCGCAGTTGGGACAGAAGGTGCCACAGCATCGCTTGGTTGCTGGTGACAACCGTGACCCCTAGCTCGTTCTCTAGTCGTTGAATGATTGGCAGCGGATCCATTGTAGCGCCCTGAAAATAGATCGCTTCTGTTGCAGGATTCATTCTGAATGCTTTTTCGACTAGTTGGAAAAGCTCTTCGGGACCGAGATCAACGGCGGCGCCGGGTTTACGGCTTTCAAACGATGGGCCTAAAGAGACACCAAACCCGAGCTTGTCGAAATGATTTTTGATTACGGTATTCATCGCGGTGGAGAAAGGAGTCATCAGCAGCAAAGTCTTTATTGAAAAGGTGTTGAGCGCTGCGGTCACCGCCGGCACCGCAGCGGTCACCGGACAACCGATGGCCGCACTGACTTTGGACTCCAAGCCGGGATTGAATAGGGTAAGAAAACCACCGCCCAACATGAGCCCGCACAGTTGATGTTTGCTCACCACGTCCATGGCACGCGCGGTGACTTCATCACTTTTCCCGGCCAAATCATCGTACGAGGTACGCAGTAAGCCTAGGCCCTCATTGGTGAGCACGACGTCGGAAGGCAAAAGCTTTTGAAAGCTTTGAAAGTGGGGCCGATTGGCAGTATCGGGAGACAACATGCCGATGTGAATCTTTTTGGCCGCACCCATGAAGCACCCTCCACGTTGACTGTTCCACAGGTCACTTTGCGGTTCAACGCTAGCCACACTGACCCGCTCCCTTGACAAGAACGCCCCGTTCGGAGCTTGAAATGATGGAAACCGGGAAGGCCTCTGACTTATGTCATCACTGGTACGGGCGAAAATTGGATTTATCTGCTCAAGTGCCCCATCGAGTCCACATCACGAGAGCTTTCGCGAAATTTAGACGGGACTTTTTCGTTGGATTATGCGCGGCGCTATGATAGACGCCGCTCATGCCGAGAATCCCACGCGGGCGAAAACGGCCAGCAAGCCACTTCATTCACGATACCATCCTCTTTCAATAGAGCAGCTGGGTGACCTCGAGAGCTATCGGGCTGTTTTATGAACGCGAATGATAAGCGGTGTGAAACCCATGAATACTGATGCACCCTCGCAGTTCAAACACTCATCGCCGCGGCTCCAAAACCAGAGCATTGCCTCATGGGAATCAATCGAATTGACTGCGTCGCTATCGGGAACCCAGTATTTGTCATAGTTGGGAGTCAAACGGCGATATCTCAATTTGGTTGGCCCCATATAAGACACGAGACTACGGACAATTCGATTGGGTATTAAATACATCAATCTAAACGACGGTGAAGAATGCAGGGGGATACTTGCCTTGATAAGCTTCCCACCCAGACTAAAATCGGAATAAGGTCTGACTTCGTAACCATCGGCAGCCCAGGGCGTACAGTTCCACGCTGGAAGCAGGAAAAGTACTCCCTTGTCTTTGGCAACGCGTCGTGCTTCAGAAAATGCTTGTTCGGGATTCGGCACGTGTTCGAACACCCAAATCGACCAGATGCCGTCAAAGCTATCGTCCGGAAAAGGCAATGCGGTGGCTGAGCCCAGCACGAATTTCTTGTGATAGAAGCGTGCCACGCTAGGTGAGATATCGAGACCGGTATAGTTTTGCGCGACGTCTTGCAGATAGCCGCGTCCCGAGCCAATCTCCAAAACGGGCCGATCGCTAAGATTAAAACGTTTAACAAATGCTCTTACTTGATCCTCTACGTGGTAGGCGTCAGCGGCGGCTTGCGCCACGCGAAGGTATTCGGTTTCGTAGCCCGATTTTTCGTGATTTTTGGCTACAGGCTTTTGATACGCTGCAGTATAATACTCTTGCGCTACCTTAATCTCCTGAGGAGTTAGGGGCGCATCAGCATCATAAGGGAAATGAAGGACCGTGAGT